>Ga0123337_10001794_pt1 | contig 26214 bp, 19 predicted proteins | sample frozenSSSSmetaG_FD_89792 | JGI IMG/M metagenome (GOLD analysis project Ga0123337, IMG submission 89792) | Glacier valley bacterial and archeal communities from Borup Fiord, Nunavut, Canada, to study Microbial Dark Matter (Phase II) -... | ecosystem: Environmental > Aquatic > Freshwater > Ice >...
ATTCGAATCTCATCTGACACGCGCTACCAACTGGCCTCCGAGCCGGTGGATGAGCGCTGGGTCGGCGAGCAGCCGCCTGGACATGGGCCGTCGATCAAGCAGGGCATGATCTGCTAACTGCGTCGGTGTTGATTGCATCATTCCTGAAAATTTTTTGGATGTGGACGAACATGGGCGAACGCGAATACCAGCCACCTGTCCGCGTTCGTCCGTGTTCGTCCACGTCCCATTATCCGAATTCCTATCACTTGACATCCAGCCGCGAATACATTAGAATGATTATTAATATTGATGGAAGCAATGAACCAATTATCGTCAAAACTCAATCGTCTGCTGGCCCAGCTTGAAGCAAGCGGTCGGCGGATCACAACGCAGCGGATCGCCGTCTGCGAGGCGCTGTTGGCGCACGGCGCGCACCCGACGGCGGCCGAGGTGTATCAGCGCGTACATGCGGCGCATCCAGCGATTAGCCAGGCGACCGTTTATAACACCTTGTCGGCGCTAGAAGAGCTAAATCTGGTTCGCCTGTTGTATCTTGTCGGCGATGATCACGCGCATTATGATCTGGGTGTTGAGGCGCATGTGAACGCGGTCTGCACGCGCTGCGGGCGCATCACCGACATTCATACCGACACGCTTGAGGCATTGCTGGGCTTGGTCGCAAGGCGATCAGGCTATCAGCTAAGCCCCAGCGAGGGCGTGATTGTGTATGGCCTTTGCCCAGCCTGCGAGTAGTGTTCAAGGATAGGTTGCCTAGCATCCTCCCGCAGGTTGTACGCCAGCTGATTGCCCGGTATCAGAACCTGCGGGAGGTTTCGTGCGACTGTCCAGGATCTGTTGCCTAATTTCAAATAGGTCTCTTTTCGCCAAGCGTATTTAGAATGATTATTAGTAACTACGAAGAGATCAGCATTGCAGCTATGAAGCGTTAATCTTCGATGCTACGAATAACGAAAGGCGTATTCCTATGAGCGTCAATCAGCGTAATCTGAGCATCAAGGAGCGGCCGGTCGCTCACAAACCGTCGGTCACTATCGCCATGCCCAGCGTGCTTTCCAGCGAGGAAGACGAGATCATCCAGCTGCCCTGGATGATTCGCTTGACGGTGCTATGCTTACTCGCAACCGCGCTGGGCTGGCTGCTTTCCAGCACGCGCTTGGCTGCGCCGGGCTGGCTACCCTGGAGCTTGTATGTGATCGCCTATGTTAGTGGCGGCTTCTACAGCATTCAGGCTGCCTGGGCGACGCTCAAGCAACGCCAGTTCGATGTAAACTTCCTGATGATCATCGCCGCAGTCGGGGCCGCGCTGATCGGCGAGCCGCGCGAGGGCGCGATCCTCATGTTCCTGTTCTCGCTCTCGAATACGCTTGAAACCTATGCGATGGGCCGCACGCACGCCTCGGTTCGCGCGCTGCTCGATATGGCCCCGAAAGAGGCCGATCTGTATCGTGATGGACAGATTGTGCGCGTGCCGGTCGAAGAGTTGCGGATTGGCGCGCTGGTGCTGGTGCGGCCAGGCGCGCAAATCCCAGTCGATGGCCAAGTCATCAAGGGCGAGTCGGCGGTCAATGAGGCATCGATCACCGGCGAGTCCATGCCGGTCGAGAAGCGGCCCGGCGCGCGCGCGTTCGCTGGCACGCTCAACGGCCAGGGTGCGCTGGATGTGCGCGTGACCACTGCGGTGCAAGATTCGACACTGGCGCGGATCGTGGCGGTGGTGCGCGAGGCGCGCGAGCAAAAGGCCCAAAGTCAAGATTTTACCGACCGCGTGATCGGCCAATATTATGCGTATGCCGTCGTCGGCATCACGCTGCTGGCGCTGGTGGTGCCGCTGTTGTTCCTGGGCTGGGATCTGCCGACCACGCTGTACCGCGCGATGACGCTGATGGTGGTGGCATCGCCCTGCGCGCTGGTGATCTCGATCCCAGCGGCGCTGCTCTCGGCGCTGGCGAATGCGGCGCGCGGCGGTGTGCTGTTCAAGGGCGGTCGGCATCTGGAAGCGGCGGCACGCGTCAAGGTGGTCGCCTTTGATAAGACCGGCACGCTGACCACTGGTCGGCCGGGCGTGGTGGCGATCATCCCGGTCGGCGGGCCTGGTCGCCTGCCCGACAATCTACCCTGCCTAGCCTGCTACCCGCCGCCGCCGGATGATCACCTGGGCGAGCTGACGCCTGATCAAATGCGGCTTTTCGCAGTCGCTGCCGCAATTGAGCGCTTCTCCGAGCACCCGCTGGCGCGGGCGATCGTCAAAGGCGTCGAGGAGCGCGCAATCCCGATCCCGGCGGCTGATGACTTCGAGGCGCTGACTGGTTCTGGCGCGCATGCGACTGTGCTTGGCAGACATATGCGCATCGGTCGGCCTTCATTATTCGGCCAGCTGACACCCGATGTCGCAATTGAGGTACACGCTCAGGAAACCCAAGGCCGCACGGTGGTGGTGATTGGTGATGACGAGCCATGGGGCGTGATCGCGATCGCCGACACCGTGCGGCCCGAGGCGGCGGCGGCGGTGGCGCGGCTGAAAGCGACCGGCATTGAGCGCGTAGTGTTGCTGACTGGCGACAACGCCACCGTGGCCAACGCGCTTGGTGCCGCGCTGGGAGTTGATGAGATCCGCGCCGAGCTGCTGCCGCACCAGAAGGTCGAAGCGATCAAGGAGCTGCAAGCGCGCTACGGCCCAGTCGCAATGGTTGGCGATGGCGTGAACGATGCACCGGCGCTGGCGACCGCTGCGCTAGGCATTGCCATGGGCGCGGCTGGCACCGATGTGGCGCTGGAAAGTGCCGATGTGCTACTGATGGGCGACGACCTCGGACGGCTGCCGGGTGCGCTCGATCTGGCCCGCCGCGCGCGCCGGATCATTCGCCAGAACTTGATTTTCGCCTTCGCCGTGATGGCAACGCTGATGGTGCTGGCGCTCTCCGGCCATGTCGCGCTGTCGATCGGCGTGGTTGGACATGAGGGCAGCACGCTGCTGGTGGTGGCGAATGGGCTGCGGTTGCTGGTGCGACGATGGTAGAGGTGCTAGAATAGTGTTCAGCAGATAATCCACGCAGGGGCACGAAGGGCTACGAAAAAGGAGATAATTTCGTGTCCTTCGTATCGCTTCGTGGATCGTACTCTACCAACTGCCCAAAGCGCCGTGGCATACGGTTTGCACAGATCACAACATTACTGGATGGAATGGAAAGGAAAGCGATGATGAGTGATAAAGCCTATCAGGGCATCCACTACGATCAGCCCCATGTGCAGGCCGCGTTCGAGCAGCTGGTGCAGCGCATACGCGATGCCGAGCGTGACCGTGCGCCGAGCGCGGATCGCCAGCGTATGGCAGCGCGCGAGGCCGAAGCGGGCGCGATCTCCGACCAGCAGTTTCAATCCGCCGACGCCGCCTTCATCGCTGCCAACAACGCTATCGCAGCCGCCCAGCGCGCGGTCGATGCGTTTTTGCAGGCGAATAAGAACTACAAGGCCAGCTAAACCCAATATCTTTCAAATCAACGTCGCGCAGCCTTTCGGGAAGCTTGATCTGGCGCTTTATAGGCCACCAGCCAGCTTCCCGGAAGGTTCGGCAGCAAACGAGGCCGCTGAAACAGAATTACCTGTTTCAGCGGCCTCGTCATTCAGCCGTTATACGCTACTCGCACTCGACACTCGCGGCTAGCTCGCCTCGGTCATCGCCACATCTTTGCGCTTCTGCTGGCGCTGGCGCTCGCTGATGCCGAGAATCTTCTTGCGCAGTCGGAAGCTCTTGGGAGTGACCTCGACCAACTCATCGTCGCCGATATACTCGATTGCGTCATCCAAGCTCAGCACGCGCGGTGGCTCGAGTCGCAGCGCATCGTCGGCCCCCGAGGAGCGCATATTAGTCAAATGCTTCTTGCGGCAGACATTGACCTCCAGGTCGCGGCTACGGATATGCTGGCCGATCACCATGCCCTCATAAACCTCAATACCGGCGCTGATGAATAGCTGACCGCGCTCCTGAGCGCTGTACAGGCCAAATCCGGTGGACATACCAGCCTCGGTCGCAATCAGCGAGCCGTTTGTACGCGTGTTCAGCTCGCCACCGAGCGGCTCGTAGCCCATGAACAATGCGTTGACAATACCCTCACCGCGTGTGGCGGTCAGGAAGGTTTGGCGGAAGCCCAGCAACCCGCGTGTCGGCACGTGGAAGACCATATGGACGGTGCCATCGTCGCGGTAGCTCATGTCGCGCATAATGCCACGGCGCGCGCCCATCAGCTCAATCACGGTGCCCTGATACTGCTCAGAAACCTCGATCTCGACCTGCTCAATCGGCTCCATGCGCTGCCCATCGACCTCCTTGAAGATCACCTCCGGGCGCGAAACCTGGAACTCATAGCCCTCACGGCGCATCGTCTCGATCAAGATTGTCAGGTGCAGCTCGCCGCGCCCGCTGACTGCAAAAGCGTCGTTGGTATCGGTATCCACCACCCGCAGCGCCACATCGTGCTCCAGCTCGGTATAGAGCCGATCACGCAGCTTGCGCGATGTCACGTGCGTGCCTTCGCGACCGGCCAGCGGGCTATTGTTGATGCTGAAGGTCATCCGCACCGTCGGTTCCTCGATCGCGATTGGTGTTAGCGCTTCGGGGAACTCGGCGTCGGCGATTGTATCGCCAATGCCAGCCTCGGGGATGCCGGCGATGGCGATAATGTCACCTGCCTCGGCGTGCTCGACTTCGATGCGACCAAGGCCCTGAAACACGAACAGCTGATTGAGCTTGGCCGACTTGATTACACCGTGGCGATCAATGTGCGCCACGATCTGGCCGCGCAGAATCGAGCCGCGCAGCAGCCGCCCAATCAGCAGCTTACCTTTATATGAATCGTGAATCGTGTTGGTGACCAGCAGCTGCATCGGCTTTTCCGGCTCGACTTCCGGCGGCGGCAGCTGCGCGAGAATGGCATCGAACAGTGGCTCAAGCGTCTCATACATTTTGAGTGGTGAGCGACCGGCCTGGCCCGTCAGCGCGTTGGTATAGATCGTTGCGAACTCGGATTGCTCGTCGCTTGCGCCGAGATCAACGAACAGGTCGAAGGTTTCGTTGACGACATGATTGGGGCGCGCGTTTGGTCGATCAACTTTGTTGACCACGACAATCGCACGGTGGCCGGCCTGGAGCGCTTTCCGCAGCACAAAGCGCGTCTGCGGCATCGGGCCGTCCATGGCATCGACCAATAGCAGCACGCCGTCAACTAAGTTCATCACCCGCTCGACCTCGCCGCCGAAATCAGCATGGCCGGGCGTGTCGACAATATTGATTTTAATATCTTTATAGACGACCGCAGTGTTCTTCGACATAATGGTAATGCCGCGCTCACGCTCGAGATCATTCGAGTCCATTACGCGCTCGGCCACATGCTGGTTTTCGCGGAAAATATGGCTCTGCCGCAGCATGGCATCTACCAGTGTGGTCTTGCCATGATCGACGTGGGCAATGATCGCAATGTTCCGGATATCGTTTCGTTTCATTCTACTCACACAAAACGCCTCGACCGCAGCGGGCCGAGGCAGCGATTGTTTCATTTCAGTTCCCGTCAGTCTACCACAGTCAGGCGGGGAGCGCAACCGCCCTGAGTGATTTGATAGGATGATTGCAACGCCCGCACTTGGTAGGCTGCTTCAGCAGGCTTGGTAGGGCGGTGTGGGAATCTATACCCATACGGCCAACCATCCTCCAGCACGAACGGTAAAACTACACGCCCCCGTGCAGCTCGCCCGAACAATCTAAAGAGGAGGCACGTTCTTTATATGCGCTCAGCCGATCAGTGAAATCGCTGCCCGCTGGCTGAGACACGCCCAATCGCCGGTGTAGAACTTTTCGACCAGACGTTGCGTATATATAGCACTTACGCAGATGCTGGATCGCTCACCCTCTGTAGATCGCCTTTTTGCCCGGCTAGGCGAAAAAAACGATCTACAAAAAAAGCACCATGCTGCCGCAGGCGAACGATGCCTTTTGCGTAGGTCCTATAGATGCTCTGCACGGCTGGAATGTGGACATTTCGGGCGTGGTCCGATTGCTGCATTGTTCCAGCCCGCTGGGTTGGGCGTTGGTGATGCGCGCGGCGGCGGTAGCCCAGCGGGCGAAAGGGCCGCAGGTAGTTGATCACAACGGTATGCGGATAATGTATCGTGCTGCGAAATTGGTTGGACAGCAGCGCGGTATACCGAATCAGGCGAAATCCAATGCGCACCTACGCGGAGTATAGATCTGAAAAGCACTATCTGAGCGCGTCGAAATATCTTGCGCGAAGATCATAACTTATTCCCTGATTCTCGCGTTATATCTTATAACCTAACATTTAACATGGTGATAATCAAAACGGCGCGGGATCTTTAGAACATTCTAATCGAATGCCATCTTCCGCACAATGATGTGACTGTGCGTGGCCACTAATGACGGTGCGACCGACGCAGCATAACAGGAATGTCATATTCAGCCGGCGCGCCGAGAAAACTCCCTAGATCGCCAAAAGGCATTCTGAACGGCTGGTCATGCGCTATCCGGGCGTGTGTGGCCCTAGAGGCTGCGACACATTCGCGCAGCCCGATTGGTTTGGAGCGCTGATCCATGTGTGGAGCGCTGCGAAAATAACAAATATGTCATTTCGACCCGCGCGTGCTTCATTCGAGATTTAATTGTTAATCCTATGATAAGCAAGAATGCGTGTCCTCTTAATATTTCGCTGATGTTCTTGTCACCTGCAAGTACGGTGGCCATCAGGCGCTTGAAGATTACGGCTAGCACAGGTGTGGAAGCGGCACCCGAGGATAAATCGTTTCACCACGACGCTCTGAAGTAAAGGAAAGACCGGTATGAAGACAATGCGCTGGAAAGTTACTGCGGCGGTGCTCTGGTTGAGCCTGCTATTCAATATTGAGCGGCTGGATTTCGATAAAGGCACCGCGCTTGATCTGGCATCAGCCTTTTATGTTCTGGCTGCTGTGGTGGCGGTGATATTTTTGCTGGTGCCGCTGAGCCGCCGGTTTGCATACATCGCTGGCAGCGCCGTCTTTGTTGCGTATGCTTTGTTCAAGTTCGCCAGCCCAATTCCAGTGTTTCAAGGGCTGCATAAATATCTGACTGTCACCGAGATGGTCGCGATTCTGATCACAATCTACCTGACCTGGCTGGTGAATCAGGGCTTGCAGGATTTCGAGCATGCGGTCGAGGCGATCTCGCTGCCGAAGGGCCGGGCTGGGCTGCTGGAATATGACCAGATGCAGGAGCGCATTCGGGCCGAGATGGGCCGCGCGCGCCGCCATCAGCACTCGATCAGCGTAGCGGCGATCGAGCTGGATCCGGTGACATCCGAGGCGGCCTTGCACCGCGCGGTGCGTGATGCACATGCGGCGCTCGTGAAGCGCTATGTCCAGGTGCAGTTCGGCGTGTTTATGACCAAGCACATTCGTGAGACTGATGTGATCGCGCACCAGGATACGGATGGTCATTTTCTGCTGCTGGCACCTGAAACGCCCGGTGAGCAGGTCGAGGGCATGCTTTCGCGGCTCGCAGTACAGGTCGAAGACAATTTAGGAATCCGTTTTCGCTACAACGTCGCCGATTTTCCCAAAAATGCGCTGACCTCTGAAGAATTGGTACATAAAGCTACTGAGAAATTGCATCGCGAGACCACGACGTCGGACGACCGCCGTGCCCAGCGCGAGCAGGCGGTGGTGACGAGTAGTGCTGATACCTAAGCGCTTGATGTTGAGGCGAAGGTGACGACGAGAAGCATGAGCTTGCTTACGAGGAGAGGTGAGCAACACAAGGAGAGTCGCAATGGTACAGGACTTCACAACACCAAATCGCGCGCGCAATGCTGGGCCATGGTATCTCACAATTGATCCACAGAATCGCATTATTCGCGGTAAAGCCTACCGTATATTGAAGCGCTCGATCGACATTCTGGCCTGTCTGATGGTTGCGCCGCTGCTGGTGCCGCTGCTCTCCCTGGTGGCATTGCTCATTTACCTTGATTCGCCCGGCAAGGTTATGTTTACGCAATTGCGCACCGGCAAGGGCGGTCGCCGCTTCAAAATGTATAAGTTTCGCTCGATGGTACCAAATGCCGAAGAGCTGAAAATGAAGTATGCACACCTGAATGAGCTAACCTGGCCGGATTTCAAGATCAGCAACGACCCGCGCATCACGCGGATCGGTAAGATCCTGCGCAAGACCAGCCTGGATGAGCTGCCGCAATTGTTGAATGTGCTGATTGGCGATATGAGCCTGGTCGGGCCGCGGCCAACCTCATTTGCGCCGGAAACCTACCGGCTGTGGCATACTGAGCGCCTCGAAGTCGTGCCTGGTATTACCGGCCTGTGGCAGATCAGCGGTCGCAGTAATCTTGATTTCGATCAGCGCCTGAAGCTTGATATCGCGTATATCGAGCGCCAGAGCATTTGGATGGATATCTGCATTATTGCCCGCACGGTCGGGCAGGTCTTTGTCGGCGAGGGCGCATACTAGCGTCGGTTGAAATATAATTGAATTCGTTTTCCGCTGTAGGACAAATTGATATTTGTCCTATATTCAATACAAGGCGAGGGTTGGTAGGTCGCTACTAGCTCTCATCTCTACGAGAGGAAGTACTACATGGAACTCAAGAATTATTTTGCGATCCTGCGGAGGTGGGGATGGATCATGCTGCTCTGCACTGCGCTGGCAGGCATCACCGGCTATCTGTACACGTCGCGCCAGCCGTCGATCTATCAATCGCGGTCGCGCTACCTGATTGGGCCGGCGCTGAACGCGAATGTGACCAGTAATGATCTGCGCGCAAGTGGCCAGATTGGTCAGACTTACGATGAGCTGGTCACCAGCCGGCCAGTGCTGCAAGCAGTCGTTGATAAGCTGAAGCTAGCGACGACCGCCGATGATCTGAAGGATCAGATCGGCGGCACATGGATCGAGACGACGCAGATTCTGAGTATTCGCGCCAATGCTGGTGACCCAGTGGTGGCTGCCAATATTGCGAATGCAATCGGCGATGAGCTGATCCAGCGCAGCCCGAGCAACCCGACCAGCAAAGCCGCTCTGCGCCGCCAGCAGGCCGAGACCCAGATCGTGCGCTTGCAGGAAACGATTCGCACCACCGATGATGAGATTGAGCAGCTTGCTAATCAAATCCAGCAGACGACTGACCCAGTGGCGCAGCGCGCGCTGATTATTCAGCTCGACCAGCGGCGCTCGCAGCTGGCGACGGCGAGTCGGTCGTACACTGATCTGAATGCGCTGCTCCAGACCAGCGATGTCAACCAGATCACGCTGGTTGAGCAGGCGGTTCCGGTGCCCGATGCGCCAATCGCGCCTGATGTCTCGCGCACGGTGCTGGCGGCGGTGATCGCTGGCCTGGTGCTGGGCCTGGTCGCGATGATCCTGCTTGAGTACTTCAACGATGTGATCTACACGCCCGAGGCGCTGCGCAAGGCGACCAGCCTGACCTACCTGGGCGGACTCGTGCGCCACAAGCGGCTGCGCCGCGCAACCAGCAGCAATCAGCTGGTGACGGTGGCTAATCCCGAGACGCTCGCGGCCGAGAGCTACCGCATCCTGCGCACGAATTTGCAGATCGCTGGCACCGACCGGCACCTGCCCTCGCTCCTGATCAGCAGCCCGTCGCGCGGCGATGGCAAGAGCGATGTCGCCGCGAATTTGGCGGTGGTGCTGGCGCGCGCCGGCAAGCTGGTGATCTTGGTCGACGCGAACCTGCGCCGACCGCAGATTGCCACTCTGTTCGGCCTGCCCGACCAGAATGGCCTGGCGCAGCTGCTTGACAGCGAGAGCCTGCCGGAGCCGGTAGCAGTAGCGTCGGTGCCGAACCTGTTCGTGCTGCCAGCCGGTGGTGTTGCGCCGAACTCGTCCGAAATCCTCGGTTCGCAGGGCATGTATCGCCTTATTCAGGAATACAAGTCGCGCGCCGATGTGGTCCTGATCGATAGCCCGCCGCTATGGTATTCCGACGCGCTGGCGCTAGCGCCGCAGGTCGATGGTGTGCTGCTGGTCGTCAGCAGTGGCTCGACTGGGCGCGAAAACACGATTAACGCGGTCGAGAGCTTGCGCTTGGTCGGCGCGCGGATTATTGGCACAGTGCTGAACCGTGTCAAGGCTGGGCCAGCCTATTTCTACTACCCGACTTATGCGGCCAATCGGGTTGCGCTCACTAGCTCAGGCGCGCTTCCCGCGATCTCGGCTGCGCCTGCGCCACGCTCACTGGTGGCTGCGCCGCGCGCGCCCGAGGCACCGGCGCTGGTCGATCAGAAGCCACCAGAGCCGCCGCGCGCCGCCGCCTTCTCGGGCGGGCTGGTAGCACCTTCGGATGACCAGCCGGTGGCATTGGCGCAGAATGCAGCGACATCAGCTGACTCAGCGTCGCCATATGCTACCGCCTTTATTGATGCGGTTGCGCCGGATATGAGCGTGACGTCGAGTACAGCGGCAGTCGATGACCTGCATCTGGGCAACGCGATTGGTGAAGCGGTCGCCGCATATTCCAAGAACGATGCTCAGCCGGATAGCACATCGACACACTCGAACGGACATAGCTCAACTACGCATCGGCGCAGCAACCAGCGCTAGCCGCTTGCGCTGATCGATGATAGTGCTGGCAGGATGGGTATCGTGGGGTGAAGTTTGAGCTGGCGGACTGCGTCGGTCAAATTTCACCCCCTCAAGCTACAAACGACCGCTTGATTTGCGACCGCTTCAGCTAGGGGGTTCGTGCATGCAAGAGCTATTGCTGCATGTCTTTCACACTATTGAACAGGCAAATATCCGCTATTGTGTGGTGCGCGGCTATGAAGAGCTTGCAGAGATCGAAGATGGCGGCGATGTCGATCTGCTGGTGCAGGCCGACCAGCTCGATCAGTTCCGGGACGTTTTGGCGCGGCTCGAATTTGTGATGTTGCCGGTCTGGGGTCATGCGCCGCATCGGTTTTTTGTCGCGTATGATCAGTCAGTTGATCGCTGGCTGAAGCTCGATGTTGTGACGACTGTCGCGTTCGGTAAACCTATTCATGCGATTGAGACCAGCCTAGCGACTACCTGCCTTGAGCGCCGCCGCCGTCGCGAGCCGACGTTTGTGCTTTCGGCGGAAGATGAATTGCTCACGACGCTGCTGCATTGCCTGCTCGACAAAGGCCTGTTCGCGCCTCATCGGCGCGCGCGTATTCAGGAATTGCGCCGCGAGATCGCCGACACGCGCTATCTTTCTGAGCAGTTGCACGCCTGCTGGTCGCCGGAAATGAGCTGGCAGCGTTTAGCAGAGCTGATCGATGGCGAGCGCTGGGCCGAGCTGCTGGCGGAGCGCGCGGCGGTAGCGGCGTGGCTGGGGCGCGGCCAGCAGCTGGGCGTGCTGGGGCGTCGCGTCGGACGCCGATTGCTGCGCAAACTTGATCGATTTGCTGGCGCGGTGCAGCCGCGATCATTGACGGTGGCGCTGCTTGCGCCTGATGGTGGCGGGAAAACCACGCTGGCAACCGAGCTGGTGCGCCGGTTCTTTCTGCCGAGTCGCTATATTTATATGGGCAGCAACATTGAGGCCAGTACGGTTGGCCTGCCAACTACGCGCTGGATTCAGGCGCGCTCGAAGCGGCCAAAGCAGGCTACCAAGCTGCCAGCCTGGGCGCTGGCGCGTGGCCTGCGCTTCGTCAACAACATGGTCGAGCAGTGGTATCGCTATGGAACCAGCTATTATCACATCATGCGCGGTCGCCTGCTGCTATTTGATCGCTATGTCTATGATCAGCAGCTGGATGCCGCGCGCAAGCGATCACTCAAGACGCGCGCGCGCCGCTGGCTGCTGGCGGCCGCTGCGCCCAAGCCTAACCTAGTCGTGTTTCTTGATGCGCCGGGCGAGCTGCTATTTGCGCGAAAGGGTGAGCATAGCCCCGAGATTTTGGAGCAGCAGCGTCAGCATTACCTGGGCCTGCGCGCGCATGTCCCGCAGATGGTAGTGGTTGATGCGACGCGTGATGCCGACCAGGTTCGCCGAACTGTCACCGCACTGATCTGGCGCAGCTACGCCAAACACCTTCGCGGTGGATCGGTTGCGCGTGGAGATCTATCGGAGATCACGCATGAGCGAACTAGCGCTCCCTAATGCCTTGATTCAGCGCGTGATCCGCCGCGTGCGTAAGCCATGGACGCGCCATGTCGCTCGCAAGGAGCTGGGCCGCCAGGCTGCGTTTGCCGCGCAGATTTTGGCGCAGTTGGCGCGTGATGGGCAGCTGGGGCCGGATGCTGAAGTGCTTCAGATTAGATCGACGGTGCTGACGCGCAGCGATGTGCTGGTGGCGCTGATTGGTACGCGCACGCAGGCTGAGCCGCGCCTGGTGCTCAAGCTTCCGCTCACACCCGATGCCGAGCGCAGCACCAGCGACCATCGTCAGGTTGTTGTCGCGCTGCACGAGCTACCGGCGCTGCACGCATTCTGCGCATTCGTGCCGCGCGCGGTCGCCTGGGGCGATTTCCAAGCGCACTCATATTATCTGGAAACGGCTCTGCCGGGCGTTGGTGCGGCAGATCTGGTGCGCGGCCACGCCGAGCCGGCTTCCATGCTGCAAGATGCCGCGCGTTTGATCGGGCAGCTGCATCTTGGCACACTGCACCGCCGAATGGTGGATGAAGCGCTGTTTATGCGCTTGGCGGGCGACGATTTGGCACTGTTGCGCCAGCTATCCATCGGCTGGCCCGAGGCCGCGCTGCTGGGTCAAAAGCTGGATCAGCTCGACCAGCTGCTGCGTAGCCAGATTGCCGGTCACGAGCTGCCATTCTCATGGACGCACGGCGATTTCTGGCCGGGCAACCTGCTGGTTCAGCCTGCTAGCGGCGCGATTGGTGGCGTCGTCGATTGGGATCGCGCCTCGGCTGATCAGATACCGCTGCACGATCTGCTGCATCTGCTGGCCTACACGCGCAAGCTCCAGCGGCGCTCCGAGCTGGGCGACGAGATCGTGTCGTATCTGCTGCCGGCCGCGTTCGATAAATATGCGCGCTCGCTGGTCAAAGAAGCGATTAAGCAGCTGGATCTGCCCACGAGCGGCGAATTTTTTCAGGCGATCACGCTGCTGTACTGGCTGCGTTTCGCCGCAACCAATCTTTCGCGCTACCCAGCCTTCCAGCGCGATAGCCGCTGGTTGAAGAACAATGTCTTTCTGGTGCTGAAACGAGGCATTTGATGAACATTCTTGTCATTGATCGCGCGCCGCCCTGCGATTTGCTTCAGGGCAACGCGTTGATCGGCCAGCATCTGTTTCGCAGATTGCGCCATCATCACCTGACGATCATTTGCCCGGCGCCAGCCAGCGAGCACGAACGCTACCAGGCCGAGCTGGCACCACTGTTCGATACCATTCATTTGGTCGCGCGCGAGCAGCCGATCCCAGCGCTCATGGGTTCGTTCGAGCCGCTGCTGGCGCGGGTTGGTTTGCGCATGGGCGGTGCCGATCTCGTGGCGACGCGCGCGTTCCAGGCGCGTGTGCGCAGCGTGGTCGCGTCGGGCGCGTTCGATGTGATTCACACGCGCCAGCTGCCGATGGCGGCGATCACCGGCGGTATCAAGCATCCGGCCAAGCTGCTTGAGCTGATCGATTCTGAGACACTGCAAGCATCGCGGCGCGTGCGCTCGAAGGCACCGCAGACGTGGCTGCGCGCGGCGGCGGCCCGGCTGGTGGAAGGCCATGCTGCGCGCCAGTTCAATGCCTGTACCACGGTCGCCGCCGCTGATGCCCAGGTGGTGCAGCAGCTGGCCCCGGCCGTGCCGGTGCATGTCACGCCCAATGGTGTCGACGCGGCCTTCTTTGCGCCGCTCGATCTGCCCGAGCAGCCGGAGACGCTCATTTTCACTGGCGCGATGTCGTTTCCGCCAAATGTCACGGCGGTGCTGCACTTTTATCAAAACATACTGCCGCTGATCCGGCGCGAGCTGCCGAATGTGCGCTTCGTGATCGCCGGTCGCGATCCGGCCCCATCGATTGCGGCGCTGGCGAGCGATCCATTTGTTACTGTCACAGGTTTTGTTGACGATATGCGGCCCTGGCTGGCGCGCGCAAACCTGATGGTTTGCCCAATGGTGATGGGCAGCGGGATTAAGAACAAGGTGTTGGAGGCGCTGGCGATGGCGCGTCCGGTAGTTGCGACGACCATGGGCGTCGAGGCGCTGGAAGTGACCAGCGGCAACCAGCTAATGATCGCCGATACTGCGGCGGCGTTCGCGGCGGCGACGCTGGCGCTGCTGCGCGATGCCGCTGCCCGCCGCCGACTGGGCGCGGCTGGGCGCGAGCTAGTGCTGCGCCGGTATACCTGGGATGCCTGCGCTGCCAGCTATGATGCGATCTATTCGCAGCTGGCGGCGCGGCACGGCAACCCAACGCGGCTGGCGAGCTTGCGCGACAAAGCGGTTTCAGGGTAGATGCCGCCCGGCGTAAGCGCGAAAGATGCGAAAGGCAAGCTGTACACAACCTATTTAGGATGTACGCAGACGCTGGATTGCTCACCCTTTGTAGGTTGTTTTTTTGCCCTACCGGGCGAAAAACGACCTACAAAAAGAAACGTAGCTTGCTGCCGCAGGCGAACGATGTCTTCTACGTATGTCCTACTATTGAAAGGAGCGTGAGCGCGGCCAGCGCGGTGGTCCGGGTCGGCGAAACGAAAGTACTACATTGTCACACAACATATCGAAAGGAGCACCCTCGTGCAACGAATCGCAAAAAGCATCGCAGCTTCGGCAGAGGAGTGGAGTATTTCGCCGCGCAGCGCCTGGGTGATCGCACTGCTGCCCTTGATTGGCGCGGCGGCTGTGTTTTTGACCTACTTCAATCGGCCGCTGTATCGATTTGTCACGATGGAAGATGGGCCGGTCGAGTGGTCGCAGTTTCTTTTCTATGCGCTGGCCTGCGTGGCTGGCACGGGGATTGCGTACAAACGCTTCAAGGCCGGCCATGCCTGGCAAGCGCTGCTGTTCCTCGGCTTTGCCTTCGCGAACTTCTTCATCGCGGGCGAGGAGATCGCCTGGGGCCAGCGTATCCTTGGCTTGCAGACACCCGCGGGGCTGCGCAAGATTAACCATCAGGGCGAAATTACGATCCATAACATCCAGATCATTCAGAACGCCTTCAATTTTGTTCTGTTTCTGGCTGGCGCGTATGGAAGCATCGCGTACTTTGCTAATCTGATATTCCCGTTTAAGCGCTTTGGCGATCAAGTCAACTATCTGCTGGTGCCGCCGCTGTTCCTGGTGCCCGCGTTCCTGGTTCTGTTCGGCTATAAGTTCATTCGCTATACGGTGGTGCGCAGCCCTGGCTTTATTGTCACGAAATTTGGCGAGTGGCCCGAGCTGTGTCTCGCATTTGGCTTCTTTGTCTTTGCATGGCTGAACTACCGGCGTCTGGCAACCCAGTTAGTGTCGGTGCCAGTGATTCAAGCGGCGAAGCTCGGCGATACGCCGGTGTAGCGCATGTCATCCTGAACGAGGCTGCCGCCGGGGTGAAGGATCTCTGCTTTGGAAATGCGCGATGCTTCACTTCGGCTCAGCCTGACAGACGGCTCCAAGCGATGACAATCTGCTAATGAACGTAACTTTAAATGGTCTTAAAGATTTCATGCTTGTAGACGATAGTAACTGCCAAGGGTATATTAGGAAGCGAGATTATGGTCACAACTGAGCAAAGTATTGAAGCGCGCGCCGCCGATCAGCTGGCGCGATCAGATATAAATAACAACCTCAAAGTCGCCTATATCATGTCGCGCTTTCCCAAGCTGACTGAGACGTTTGTGCTTTACGAAATGCTGGCGCTCCAGCAGCAGGGCGTCGGCGTCGAAATCTTCCCGTTGATCAACGAGCGCGCCACTATCATGCACGAAGAGGCTAAATCCTTCGCGGCGCGCGCGCGCTACCAGCCGATGCTATCGTGGCCGATCATCAAGGCGCAGTGGCGCTTTCTGCGCACGAAGCCGCGCGCGTATCTGGGCCTATGGTGGGAAATATTGCACGGCGCGTGGGGCAGCGCGAACTACCTGATCGGCGGCCTGGGCATTCTTCCCAAAGCGGCGCGCTTCGCCGAGGAGATGCAGGCGTTGGGCGTGACGCATATCCATGCGCACTTCGCCAATCACCCGACTGTCGCAGCGCTGGCAGCGCATCGGCTGACCGGCATTCCGTTCAGCTTCACCGCGCACGCGCACGATCTGTATGTTGATCGGCACTTTCTTGAGCAGAAAGTGCGCGCGGCTGCGTTTGTGGTGGCGATATCGGAATACAATAAAGCGCTGATCATTCAGCACTGCGGCGCGGATGTGCGCGACAAGATCGTCGTCATTCACTGCGGTGTCGATACCAGCCTGTTTCGCCCGCGTCAGAAAGCGCCCGGTGGCCAGTTTACAATTGTGTGTGTCGGCGCGCTGGAAGCGAAGAAGGGCCAGACGCATCTGATCGAGGCGTGCCGGCTACTCAAGCAGCGCAACCTTGATTTCGTCTGTCACCTGATTGGCGAAGGCCAGAATCGCGCCGACCTGGAGCAGCAGATTCAGCTGGCTGGATTGACCAGCGTGGTGCGGCTGGCGGGCGGCCGACCGCGCGCCGAGGTGCTGCGTATGCTCGAACAAGCCGATGTTGTCGCGCTGCCGAGCATCCAGACCAAATCGGGCAAAATGGAAGGTATTCCGGTGGCGCTGATGGAGCCGCTGGCCTGCGAAGTGCCGGTGATCTCGACCCGCATCTCGGGCATTCCCGAGCTGGTTGAGGATGGTGTGACTGGCCTGCTGGTGCCGCCTGCCGATCCGGTTGCGCTGGCCGACGCGCTGGAGCGGCTGGCGCACGACCCCGAGCTGGGCCAGCGGCTGGGCCGCGCCGGGCGGGCGAAGGTGCTGCGTGAATTCGATCTTGCCGATACCACAGCCCAGCTCGCGAATAAAATGGTAGGAGAATCGCGATGATCGCAGTGCTATTCTGGGCCGCAGTGGCCGTGATCCTATTTGCCTATCTGCTTTTCCCGGCGCTGATCTTCCTGCGCGGGCGGCTGCTGTCGCGGCCATATCTCAGCGCCGAGATCACGCCACCGATCAGCATGATCATCGCCGCCCACAACGAGGCCGACGGCATTGCGGCCAAGCTCGAAAATATTCTCTCGCTCGATTACCCGCGCGCGCAGCTCGAAGTAATCATCGCGTCGGATGGCTCGAACGATGGCACGAATGAGATCGTGCGCGGCTACATCGGCCAGGGTGTGACGTTGCTGGCGCTGCCGCGTCAGGGCAAAGCGCCCGCGCTCGATGCGGCGGTGGCGGCAGCGCATGGCGAGATTTTGGTGTTCTCGGATGCCAATAGCATGTATGGCCCTGGCGCGCTGCGAGCGCTGGCACGGCCATTCGCCGATCCCGATGTGGGCGGTGTTGCAGGCAACCAGCGCTATCTTTCGAAGAAAAGTGAGAGCCTGAGCGGTGATGGCGAGAAAAGCTACTGGAGCTTCGACCGTAAGATGAAGCAATCGCAGAGCCGATCTGGCAACGCGATCTCGGCCACCGGCGCGATCTACGCCATTCGTCGCTCGCTGTTTCGCGGCGTGCCAGTCGGCGTGACCGACGATTTCGCCGTCTCGACCGATGTGATCGTGCAGGGCCGTCGGCTGGTGTTCGCGCCGGATGCCGAGGCGTTCGAGCCGGTGGCCGGGTCGGGCGGGGCCGAATTTGGCCGCAAGGTGCGCGTGATCACGCGTGGTCTGCGTGGCGTGCTCATCGTGCGGCGCGAGTTGCTTAACCCATTCCGCTACGGTTTCTATGCATTCCAGATGTTCGCCCACAAGGTGCTGCGTCGGCTGGTAGTATTTCCGCTATTGCTGTTGCTGCTGATCAGCCCGCTGCTATGGAACCAGGGCCTGATTTACCAGATTGCGACCGTGGCGCAAGTAGCGTTTTATGGCTGCGCACTGCTGGGCCTGTTGCTGGCAAACACGCGGCTAGGCCGGCTGAAATTCTTTACGATCCCGTACTTTTTCTGCATGGTGAATGCCGCGTGTATGATCGCGACGTTCAACTTGATTCGTGGGCACCGGATTGATTTTTGGGAGCCGCAGCGCCAGGCCGACAGCGCGGCGGCGAGTGTCGAACAGGCCGCGCAGCCGGGCGCGGTGAAGGATCATGGCCACGCGGCATCGAACTAGCGCCGTGTTCCAGCGACTCTACGAGAGGAGATTACTGATGTTTCAAAATCTGATTGAGCGGCGCGCACCGGCACATAGCGCCTTGATTGTTTTTTTACTGGGATTGGGCACGCTCATCCTGGGGTTAATCGCCATCAACCAGGCGATAATCGCGATTGGTATTGGGCTGGGGCTGCTGGTTATGCTGGCGATTCTGGCTAGGCCGAATCTAGCCACGCTACTGGTCGTGTTCATTTTGTATACCAACGCGGCGGTGATTGCCGTCCATTTTCATAATGTGCCCAGTTTGATTGGCGGGGCGCTCCCGGCGCTGCTGGTCTTCCCTTTAGCCAGCTATGTGATCGTGCGCCGTGAAAAGCTGGTCATGAGTCCGATCTTGCTGCCGATTTTCTTGTTCTTTGCTGTTCAAGTCGCGGGCACACTGTTCGCCGATTATCGGTACGAGGCGACGAATAATCTGATCACGTTCATTCTCGAAGGTCTTGGGATCTTCTTTCTGATCACGAATGTTGTGCGAACGCCGCGTATGATGCGCCAGGCGACATGGGCGCTGCTGCTCGCAGGTGGCTTTATCGGCGCGCTATCGGTTTATCAGCAATTTACCCACACGTTTCAGAACAACTACTGGGGATTTGCGCAGATGAGCTTCGCGCAGATCAATACTGGCGTCGAAACAATCAACGGCGCGGTCACGGCACCGCGATTAGCCGGGCAGATCGGCGAAAAGAATCGCTATGCACAGATCATGCTCATGCTGGTTCCAATCGGGATGTTCCGGTTTTGGGGCGAGAAAAAGAACCTGATGCGGCTCCTGGCAGCCGTGATAACCGGCCTGATCGCCATGGGTGCAGCGCTGGCATACTCGCGTGGCGCAGCAGTCGGGTTTGTGCTGATGATGATGATCATGGTCTTTATGCGCTATATTAAGATTTGGCAGGTAGGGATCCTCGTGGTTCTGCTGGCGGTCGTTTTGGTGGCCGTGCCCACGTATGCGACGCGGCTGACCTCGCTTCAGACGTTGGCGGCATCCTTCTCAGAGGATTCGGGCGGCGTGGCAACCGCCGATGGCGCGACGCTCAGCCGCCTGACCGAGATGGGTGCGGCGGGCCTCGTCTTTCTCGATCACCCAATCCTCGGCGTCGGGCCGGGATTGTTTCCATTGTATTATCAGGGCTATGCCGATTTGATCGGCCTGCGGACACTGAATCAGGATCGGCAGGCACACGATCTGTATATAAGCATCGCGGCGGAAACCGGCGGGCTGGGCTTGGCTTGCTTCCTGGTGGTGATTTACATGACGCTGCGTGGCTTGGCGCGCGCGCGCAAGCGCTGGCTGCAGGATGAGCCGGAGATTGCGAATATGGCGACCGCGTATATGCTGTCGATCGTGACTTATCTGACCACTGGTATCTTTCTGCACTTTGCGTTCATCCGCTACTTCTGGCTGATTATGGCGCTGGGTGCTGCGGTGATCTACATCGCTGATCAACGCGCCCAGAGCGAGCAGAAGCGAAATCAAGCAGCGCAGGCGTTGGCACCGGTTGATCGTGAGGGCCTCGTTCCAGCCGGGGCGCATGTGTCCTAGACACAGGTAGCGTCAGCATGGTGATCCACGAACGGGCACGAAGATACACGAAATAATGCGCTCTTTTCGTGCCCGTTCGTGTGGCTTCGTGGATGCTCGGCCGACCTTCGCGCGCCTATTTAGAGAACAGGAAGATCGTTTCATGGAATCGGCTACAACGCCACCAATTGACGCCGCCCCGAGTGATGCGGGGTCGCGCGCTAAACATAGCTTCTCCAGCCGGCAGATCCGTGGTTCCAGCCTAATGTTGCTAGGCCGCGGCATCTCTATGGCAGTCACATTCACGATACAAGTGCTGATTGTGCGCTACCTTACGAAGGCCAACTACGGCGCGTTTGCCTATGCGCTCTCGTTCGTCACGGTTGGCCAAACGATCGCGACGCTCGGGCTGGATCGCGCCATCACGCGCTTCGTGCCGATCTACCACGAGCACCGCGATTACAACAAGATGTTTGGCACCATCCTGATGGTGCTTGGCACGGTTATTTCGATTGGGCTGACGCTGGTGTTGCTGGCGTATGCCTTCCAGGGCTTTGTTGCCGACACGTTGCTTGGCTCACAGGAGGCCGACAAAGGGATGGTGGTCGCGCTCCTGCTGATTTTGATCGCGATGGCGCCGATGGAGGCGCTCGACGATCTGATCGAAGGGCTGACCGCGATCTTCGCCAGCCCAAAATCAATCTTTTTTCGTAAATACATCCTCGCGCCGGGCCTCAAGCTGAGCGTCGTGCTGCTGCTGATCGCCAGTGGACGTGATGTGTTGTTCCTGGCTGGCGGCTATCTGTTCGCTAGCGCACTGGGCGTGGCCGTGTATATCTCGGTGCTGATTCGTGTGCTGCGTAAACAAGATTTCTTCCAGCATTTCAATCGCAAGACCATCAATTTCCCGGTGCGCGAGGTTTTCGCGTTCACAATCCCGCTGCTAACCTCGGATCTCGTGTTCGTGCTGATGAGCGCGTCGGATGCGGTGCTGCTGGGGCATTTCCGCAATACCACCGAAGTGGCGGCCTTCCGGGTGGTACAGCCGGCCGCAATTCTCAACCTATTCGTGTTTCAGAGCTTCACGCTGCTATTTACCCCACTGGCGGCGCGCATGTTTGCACGAAATGATCGCGAGGGCATCAACGATCTGTACTGGCAGACTGCGCTGTGGATCTCAGTGCTGTCGTTCCCGATCTTCGCGCTGACCTTCTCGCTGGCGCACCCGATCACCATCCTGCTGTACGGCCAGCAATACGAGCAGTCGGCGATAATTCTGGCGCTACTGTCGGTTGGCTACTATTTCAACGCCGCGCTGGGATTTAATGGTTTGACGCTGAAAGTGTATGGTAAGCTGCGCTATATTGTGGTGATAAATATCCTGGCGGCGGTGGTGAATGTTGCGATTAACCTGGTGCTAATTCCGCTATATGGTGCGTTTGGCGCGGCCTGCGGCACCTGCGGCACAATGATTGTGCATAATATTCTCAAGCAAGCCGGCCTGCGCTTCGGCACCGGCATTAACGTATTTGAGTGGCGCTATTTGAAGGGCTACGTGAGCATTATTATTGCTGCACTGGGCTTGCTGGCGCTCCAATCGGTGCTGCCGAAGGATTACTCGTTGACCTCGCCCTACATCTATATCAGTGGCGTGTGTGCTGTGGTTGTGGCGCTGATCGTGATTGGGCTGAATCGCAAGTCGCTGAACGTCGGGCAAAATTTCCCCGAGTTGTTGCGCTTCCCGCTGATGAAGCGGCTGTTTGGTGATTAGGGGAATATGATGCTCGACACAACGCTTGCAACTGAGTTTATTCCCAGCACGAATCTCAAGGGCGAGGTGGCTGGCGCGAACTGGTCGTTTCTGCTGCCAAGCCTCGATCTTGATCGAATCGTGTGTTTCGGCGCGCTGTCGTCGAAGGGCTACCCGGCGCGCTTGATCAGCCTGGCGCGACTGTGCAACGAGCTGGTGGTGATCTGCGCAGATGAGCGCATGGCGCAGGTGGTTGATGATGCCAGCCGGCGGCATGGTTTGGCGAACGTGCGCTCGATCAGCTTGGGCGGCGCGGCCAGCCTGGCCGATGATAGTGTCGCGCTGGCGCTGATCTCGGGGGCTAGCGATGCGCGCCAGCTGATGCGTGATCGCGCGCTCCAGGCCGACCTGCGCCGGATCCTGAAGCCCGACGGCCTGATCTATTTCGAGCGGCATGGCTTGCCCGATCAGCTGCGCGGCGGTAGCGCGATGCGACGACTGGCTGAGCTGTTTGGCGCATCGCGGCTGTACTGGCTGACACCGCTGGGCGGCGAGATGCATACCGCCGTACCCGCGCAGGATCAGGCGACGATACGCTACTTTCTACGCTACAGCCTAACCAGCCGATCACTCGATCTGGGTGTGCTGAAGCGCGCCGTGCGGTCGCTTGGCGGTCGTTCTGCCGCGCCAAAGCCAGCTGCTTTGAACCCGACTACGCGCACACCTGGCTCGAATAGCCGCGCCAGCGCCGGATTCAAAACGCGCTTCAAACGCGCATCGCGTACCACGCTGGCCGCGCTGTTGCAGCGCGTGCAATCTGCGCTCGATAGCGCCGATCAGGGCCTGAATCGCAGCTCGACGCTTGGGCGTTTCACGCGGCGTTATGGCGCGCTCGTCGGGCGTGGCGCGCTTGGGTCGAATGATCAGCCGCCAGCCTACCTGCGTAAACTCGCCAGCGCTGCCGGTGTCGCGATTGATCAGCATCGCTGGGGACTGTCGGCACGCGGCGAGTATCGTTCGCGCAAAGTGCTATTCTTCCTGTTCGACCGCGCGGCTGAGACGCCGGAATATATTATCAAGATGACGCGCGATCCGGCGCTTAATCCGCGGCTCGAAAATGAGGGCCGGGCCTTGGAGTGGCTGGCCGAGCGTGGCATTGGCGACCGCGAAACGTTGCCGCAGATCGTCTTTCAGGGCCACCATCATGATCTAGCGATCGTTTGCGAAACGGTGATCGACGGCGTGCCATTCGAGCAGCGCAGCAGCGGCGCTGCCGATTGCCCACGCGCCGGGTCTGCAATCGCGTGGCTCACCGATCTTGGCGCGGCGACGGCTGATACGAGTGCGGCGTCAGCGCTTCAGGTCGCCGAAGCGCTGGGCACGCTATTCGAGCGCTTCGCCCAGATCTACACGCTCACGCCCGCGCAGCACGATTTTCTGGCCGACCAGATCGCCGCGATCAGTCGCTGCCGCAGCCGCGTTCCGCTAGTGTTCCAACACGGCGACCCTGGCACCTGGAATATCTGGGTGACGCCAAGCGACCGGGCGGCTTTTCTGGATTGGGAGGCTGCCGAGCCACAAGGTATGCCGCTGTGGGATCTGTTCTACTTCGTGCGAACCTATGGTGCGTGGGCCATTCGCGCGGGCGGCTCGGGTGATGTCATGAAAGGATTCGCCGGGCAGTTTTTAAGCGCATCGCCGTTTCGACAGCTGCTGATCACCGCGACCGCGCAGTACTGCGAGCGGGTCGGCGTGCCGGTGGAGCTGGTCGAGCCGCTGTTTTACACATGCTGGATGCACCGCGCGCTGAAGGAATCGACACGGCTCACCGCTGATAACCTGGAGCGCGGCCATTATTTCAGCGTGCTGAAGGCGTGCATTGAGCAGCGCGAGGCGCTGGCAGCGCTTTTTTCGCACTAGCACCGATTAAGAATCCGCGAATAACGCTAATCTTCCGCGAAAGAGTGATGATATATTCGCGAAGGTTAGCGTCATTCGCGGATTGATCTCGCTCTATGTTGTCCTTCCGATGAGATAGTAATGAACAGTTTGTCACGCATGTCTTCGCGCCGATCCTGGGCCGCGCGCCTGGTAATCGGCTTTATAGTTGCCGGATTGCTTGCGGCCTGTGCGCCCGAATCGCCCGCACCCGAAGCGCCAGTTCCCACAGCGGTCGTGGCTACGAGCGCGGCCCAGGCCGTGCCAACAGCACTGCCAGCAGCGACGCCGCTGCCCGCGCCCACCGCCGTTCCGACGCCTACGGTGAATTTCCTGAGGCTGCCAACACTCGCGCGCGGCTACCTGACCACGCCGAATGAGCTGCGCCGAATCGCGGCGCTGGCGCGGCTCAAGCAGGAGCCGTATCAGGCTGGGTTGAAGCAGGAGCTGGCGTATGCCAAGGCCGAGCTGGGAAATTGGAATGAAGAGGTTCCCGATGCGCTCAAATTCAGCGACGATATCCAGAAGCCGAAATATCTAGCAGTTGGCTCTAAGAATGTTTATGCCTGGGCGATCGCCTACAATCTCTTGCGGGATACGCAGCCGGTGCAAGCTGAGGAGTACGCCGAGCGCGCCCGCAAGCTGATTATGGGTATGCCCGAGCAGGCCACGCAGGTGCAGAACTACGAGAATAACACGCGCCTGAATATTTCGGTGTACATCGAAAATTTCGTGTATGCGGCTGATCTGCTGGCGGATTGGACGCCCAGCAGTCAGTCGGAGCCGTTCGCGAAGAGCGCGGATGCGCAGAAGTTCAAGCGCTGGCTAGGCACTGAGATCATTCGCTACCCCTACAACGCCGCTCACACGCGCGTCAATAATTGGGGTGCCTGGGCGCGGCTGACGACTGCGGTGATCGCCGATTATGTCGGCGACGATGCGCCACTGTATGTGCAGGGCATGATCAAAGATGCCGACGGCGCGTTCCAGGTTGATCCCAAGAATACGTGCGACGCGGGTGAAATACAGACCTGCCTGAAAATGGCGGCAGCGACGATGTATGCTGATGCGATCCAGCTGCACTTCGATATGGTGGATGGGAAGCTGTACGAGTTCAGCTTTTCGAGCTGCGACGGCGGTGGTTCGAAATCGATGATTCGCCCCGATGGCGGCATCCCCGATGAGCTGCGCCGCCAGTACGAGTGCGACACGACTAAGATCGCGGACGCGTATGGGGCGGCGGCGCGCTACTCGCAGTTCGCGGCCGAGGCCATGACCTCGCTGGCTGAGCTGGCCTGGCGGCGCGGCAACGCAAGCATCTACACCCACATCGACGCTGCGACCGGCCGTGGTGCGCTCTGGCGCGCGATCCAGTTCCTGATTGATAACAAGGTGACGCTGACGCGCGGCTCGATGCTGGAGATGGCGAACCATTTCTACACCTACCAGGCCGGCATCGAACAGGATGCCGCCAAACGCGCTGAGTATCAGAAGCTGCTAAGCCAGGATTTGCCCGGCATTCTCAAGCGCCAGGGCGATTGGCCGGAGGGCGTGGCGTTTGTGAGCTTCGGGACGCTGACGCACGGCTTCGGCGCGGCGCAGACACCCCAGCTGCCGCCGAAGGTGCGGGCGCGCTGATGTGTGCGCGGGGCTAAAGCCGCCGCGCTAGACCGCAACGCCCGCTCAAGCGGGCTACCCGAACAGTCTTGCCAAGTCTGCGGTGCTTGCGCGTACTGCTGTGCTACGGCCAACAGCTTTTAGGCGCTGCCTAACCTTCCAGGAAGCTTGATTCGGCATTATAGATGCCGCCGACCAGCTTCCTGGAAGGTTGATCGACGTTAGCTGGTGCGTGCTGCTGTGCTAGCGCCAATAGCTTTTAGGTGCTGCCTAACCTTCTAGGAAGCTGGCTCCGGCATTATAGATGCCGCCGGCCAGCTTCCTAGAAGGTTGATCGACGTTATTTGAAAACTATTGGTGCCTGGGCTATACTAGCATCCACGATCTGTGCATAAGCGCGCTTGAAACGAGGAGGCTGTATGCCTGGCACGGCCGCGTTCGGTTTGTTTCTCACGGCTGCTGTTATTCTGGCGATCACGCCCGGCCCTGGGATTTTCTATGTGCTCACACGCAGCATCAGCGGCGGTCGGCGCGCGGGGATTGCGTCGGCGCTGGGGACGGCGGTCGGTGGCCTTGGTCATGTGCTGGCGGCTGGGCTGGGGCTTTCGGCAGTACTGGCGACTTCGGCATTCGCGTTTAGCGCGATCAAATTCTTAGGCGCAGCATACCTGATCTACCTAGGGATTCGCACGCTGCTGCGCGGTGATGATAGCCAACTGGCCGATGCAACTCAGCCGAGCAGTATGCGGCGCACGTTTCTTCAGGGAATTACGACTGAGGTGCTGAACCCCAAGACGGCGCTGTTCTTCCTGGCCTTTATTCCGCAGTTTATTGACCCTCAGGGATGGATTTTCGCGCAGTTTTTGCTGCTGGGCTGCATCTCGGTGCTGTTGAATACCAGCGTTGATTTTGTGGTCGCGGCGCTGGCCGGGCCGATTGGGCGGCGTCTGGCGGAAAGCGTCAGGCTGCGGCGTGCGCAGCGCATCTTTTCTGGCTGCGGGCTGATTACGCTGGGCGCGTATGTTGCCCTTGCGAACGAGTAATAGCCTGTGTTCAGATAAAACCAAACCGGCGGCGCTATCTAGCGCCGCCGGTTTGGTTTTATCTGAACACAGGCTATTACTCGTTCGCAAGGGCAACATACGCGCCCAGCGTA
>Ga0123337_10001796_pt1 | contig 26206 bp, 27 predicted proteins | sample frozenSSSSmetaG_FD_89792 | JGI IMG/M metagenome (GOLD analysis project Ga0123337, IMG submission 89792) | Glacier valley bacterial and archeal communities from Borup Fiord, Nunavut, Canada, to study Microbial Dark Matter (Phase II) -... | ecosystem: Environmental > Aquatic > Freshwater > Ice >...
AGCTTGGCTATGAATTCGTCATCCGCGTGGATGGCGATGGGCAGCACGATGCAAAGTACATTCCGGCCATTTTGGACGCGTTGCAAAGTTCAGGCTGCGAGATGGTGATCGGCTCCCGCTTTGTTGAAAAATCGAGTGAACATACCAGCCCCGTCCGGTCGCTCGGTATCATCTTCTTCCGTGCCGTGCTCCGGCCTATTCTCGGTAAACCGGTGCATGACCCCACATCTGGATTCGTGGGAGTAAACCGGCGCGCGCTGGCCGTTTTCAGCAAAAGTTTTCCCCTGGAATATCCTGAGATTGAAACACTGGTGGTGCTTCAAAGGCGCGCATTCCGCTTCATGGAGGTGCCTTGCCGCATGTTGCCGCGTCTGACCGGGCGCAGTTCCATCACTGCGCTCAAATCGGTTTATTACATTATTCACGTCTTGTTGGGAGTCCTGATCAATGTGTTGAAATACGAAGGTGGCCGTAGACGGGCGCTACGGCCGCAAACTAAGGATTAGCGCAGCTTGGATCGACTCTTACATTGGACTACGGGATTAAGCGTCCTGCTGATCTTATTGGTGCTCGGCTCAGTCAGGCGCGCCCACATTCGTGTGGAATATTCCGTCGCGTGGCTGGTGGCTTCGGTTGCTTTGCTGGCGGTATCGTTAAGCCCGGCGGGCCTGGAGTTTGCGGCGGGCATACTTGGGCTAACCTATGCGCCGGTCGCGCTGGTGCTGATCGCGGGTGCCGGTTTCCTGCTGGTGTTCTTCCGCATTTCCGTCATCATTTCCAAGCTGAAGGACGATAACATCGCGCTCGCTCAGAGGCTCGCGATCCTGGAATTTTATGTTCAAAACGGCAAAGGTCCTGGCCAATGAAGCGGGCGGCGGTAAAGGATCGGAAGCAGACCAGATCCGCCGTTGCAGATGCACCGTTACTGCCGAAGCCAGTATCAGCGGGTTCCTGGCGGCTGTTTGCGCTTGCCGCTCTTGCGGCCGTCTCCGCCATCCTGGCTTACGCGCCTGCCCTGCACGGTGAGTTTGTTTTTGACGATTTGCATTTGCCGTTTCTGCAGCCCGGCGCAATCTCAATTCCGCTCCAGCAGTGGCTCGGCGTTCGCCCTTTGCTGATGTTTACGTACTGGCTGAACCTGCATTCGGGTGGCGTCGAGCCGTTTCCGTACCATCTGGTGAACTTGTGTTTTCACTTTGCCGCTTCGGTGTTGCTCTTTACCGTGGTGCGCAAGATTCTGCAGTTGGCCGCTTTTCCTGAGTCGCGTAGAATTTCCACGGCGGCGGGTTGTGCTTTTATCTTCCTGCTCCACCCCATGCAGACCGAAGCCGTTTCTTACGTCGCGCAACGGGGCGAGAGTATGGGGGCGCTGTTCTTCCTGTCAGCTTGGGCCGTATTTCTGTATCGCAAGCAAGCAGCAATCTCATGGCGGGTCACCGCCGCCGTCTTAGTGCTTTACGGTGCCGCGGTGGCCACCAAGGAACACACCATCACCCTTCCGGCGGTGTTGCTGCTGACCGATTTTTTCTTTCACCCGAAAATACCTGGGCTTGCGGGCATTCGCCGGAACTGGCGGCTCTATCTTCCCATCGCCATCCTGGGTGCGCTCGGAAGCATATTTGTGGTGCGATACATCAGCCGCGATGCAGTTAGCATTGGTTTCAGCCTGAAAGAGTTCACCTGGTACCAATACTTTTTTACCGAGTGCCGCGTTTTTTTTCTTTATCTGGCTCAGTTCCTGCTGCCTCTTTGGCAAACCGTGGATCACGATTTCGCGGTCTCACGCTCTTTTTTCGATCACGGGACCGCTTTCGCGCTACTGGGAATTCTGGCTCTGGTTGCGCTCGCCATCGTCTTCCGAAAGCGCTATCCGCTTGCCTCGTTCGGCTTTCTGCTCTTCGTGCTGATTCTGTTGCCCACCAGTTCTGTGATTCCCATCAAAGACGTGGTAGCGGACCGCAGGTTGTATCTGCCCATGACCGGGCTGCTGCTGATCGTGGCGGAATGTTTACGGCGCGTCCGGTATAGTGCCGTCCTCTCTCTGGTGCTGATTCCGGTACTGGCCGGTTCCACTTGGGCTCGCAACAATGCCTGGAGTTCGTCACTCAACATCTGGGAAGATGCAGCGGAAAAAGCGCCCGGTAAACAGCGCGTGCAGTTCGGGCTGGCAGTCGCGGAATTTCGCGAGGGCCGGTGCCACGAGGCTGTGGACGCTTACCGCCGTGCCGCTGCAATCGAGAAGCCTGATTACACCTTGCTGATGAACTGGTCTCTTGCTCTGGAGTGCGATCATCAGTCCGCACAGGCCATCACGAAAATGCAGGAATCCCTCCGGGATAAGCCTACGGCACAAGCATGGGCTTCCATGGGAGTTCTCTACGCGCGCCAAGGCAATGTGGATCAGGCCATGGAGGCGCTTATGAAAGGCCAGGTGATGGATCCCACTTACTTAGTCACGTATCTGTATCGTGCCCGTATTTTACAAGCCATGAACCGGATTCCAGAGGCGATTCAGAATGTAAAGGTGATTGTGGAAAACCAACCCACAGACGAATCCGCACAGTTGCTGTTGCGGCAATTGCAAGGGCAAGCACACTGATTGCGGATCGGAATCAATGCGCTGTATCTGATTCCCGGCGGTGTGGGAGGTACCGAAATTTACCTTCGTAGCCTGCTTGATGCCCTGGGCGGGATCGATCGGGAAAACGAGTATCTGATCTGGACCAATCGCGAAACCGATGATTCTTTACTGCCTGCGGGCGCGGTGAATTTCACGCAACTCCCGCAGAGCGTCAGCGCAAATAACCGGCCCGCCCGCATCCTTTGGGAACAAACCATGCTGCCACTTTCCGCGGCTACTCATAAAGTTGACGTGTTGTTCAACCCCGGCTTCACGGCCCCGGTGTTTTGCCCTTGCGCGCAAGTTACTGTTTTTCACGATCTGCAGCACAAGCGCCATCCCGAATACTTCCGCTGGTTCGACCTGCCATTTTGGCGTGCCCTGCTGTTCAGTGCCGCTCACCGGTCCAAACTGTTGATCGCTGTATCGGAGGCAACGCGCGCCGATTTACACCGCTTCTACACATTACCGGCTGCGAAGGTTCGCGTTGTGCCGCACGGTGTAGACGCGCGGTTCTTCGCGCTCCACTCCGAAGAAGAAAGCCCACCTTACTTGCTGGCCGTTTCCACACTGCATCCGCACAAGAACCTGGATACACTGCTTCATGCATTCGTGCGGTTCTTGAGCGGGCATCCGGATTACCGGCTGATCGTTGCCGGGCTAAAGGGCTTTCATACGGCAGCGCTGGAAGAACTTCGCGCGTCGCTCGGTCTGGCCGATTCTGTCAAGTTCACCGGTTGGATTCCTCGTGAAGACCTCTACGGTCTTTTCGCCGGAGCGCGTGCATTCGTGTATCCCTCGCGTTTCGAAGGTTTCGGCATGCCTATTCTGGAAGCTCTCGCCGCCGGTCTTCCTTCTGCATGTGCCAACGTGGAACCGATGGCAGGAATTGCGGCCGGTGCCGCTCTGGTGTTCGATCCGGACGATGTGGCCTCGCTTACACGCTGCCTGGAAACTCTGGCCTGCAACGATTTCGAGCGGGAGCGCCTTCGCATTGCCGGACCTCTTCGTGCCGGACAATTCACTTGGGGCGCCGCCGCGCGTGCGACGCTTGCCGTTTTGCAAGAGGCTGCGCGAAGCTAATGCGCGTCTGCCTGGATTGTTTTCCCTTCCTGGTGCGCAGCGCAGGTGTGAAAGCGTATTTGTTTGAATTGCACCGTCACTTGGCCCGCACCGCGGGTACCAACCGGATCAGCGCTTTTCCGTTCCTTGACGGCGCGCGGACTCTTCACCATGAAGGCTCCATCCTGGGACAGGCCGACACGGCATGGCGCTTTGCTCTTGTACTTTTTGCAAATACCGGACGTAACCCGGTGCTGGATTTGCTCGGGCGCCGTTTCGATGTGTTCCACGCTTCGAATCAGGTTCGCAACCCTCCGCGAAACTGCAAGCTCACCACCACCGTTCACGATATGACAGCGTGGTCGCACCCGGAACTTCACACCGAAGGCACGGTGGCGAATGACAAGCGTTGGGCGCAGCGCACCATCGCGCACGCCGACGGCATCATCACTCCCAGCGAGGCCACGCGTGCCGACGCAATCCGCTGGCTTAAGTTACCGCCGGAACGGGTCAGGGCAATTCATCACGGGGTCGCGGAGGCTTACTTCAAGCCTCCAGAGAATGAGATTGCAGCGGCGCGAAACACGTACCATCTGAAGAAGCCCTACATACTGTTTGTGAGCACAATTGAACCGCGCAAAAACCTTGACCGGCTGCTGGATGCGTACGAACAATTGCCCCCGGACCTGCGTGAGGAGTTCGACCTCATCATCTCCGGCCCCCGTGGTTGGCGCAGTGAACAGACCATGGCGCGCCTGGAATCTCAACCCGCGGGCATCCGCACTCTGGGTTACGTTCCGGAACATCTTCTGCCCGGGTTAACAGCCGGGGCTACTGTTTTCGCATATCCCTCGTTATATGAAGGTTTTGGTTTTCCGGTGGCTCAGGCCATGGCCGCGGGCACTGTCGTTCTCACCTCAAACGTTTCATCGTTACCGGAAATCACAGCCGGCTGGGCGGAACTGGTTGATCCCTTGAGTACCGCGGAAATTGCGGCCGGATTACAACGGCTTCTTACCTCTCCAAGCCTTCGGGAAAAGCTGCAGGCGCTGGCTTCGGCTCGCGCGCAACATTTCACCTGGGAGCGCTGCGCAACAGAGACATGGGAGTTTTTCGAACACGTATAATAACTGTAAAGATGAAGAATTTAGCTTGTGCCCGATCGCTGTGCTTCCTCGCCACGGGCACCCTCCTCGCCTTCTCGATCGGCTGCGGCTGGAGTTCCCCACAATCGCGAAGCAATACGCGGACCGGTGTCTCTGAATCCGGCTATCCCGGCCATGGAGCGGCCGACCCAGGGTCGCCGGCGTTGGAATCCATGAGGCGGGAAGGGAAGAAGGGCCTCACCGAACACGATTCGAAGAAAGAAGCTGGCGGCCCCGGTGCGAAGACCACGGAAACGCACGCTCCCGGTCAGCCGAATACCCCGAAGAAATAGTCCAGGTTTCTGTTAAGCTAACGTGCGCCAATATGGAACACGAAAAATTATCAGCCGCGTGTCCTAAGTGCCAGTCACTTTTGCTAAGACGGTCCCGGCACGAAAGTTTTCGTTCCTGGATGAGAAGTCGGCTGAAGAGCCAGTTGCCCTACCGCTGCATGAATTGCGATACGCGATTCTTCGTTTATGTAAAACAACAAGAGATCACCGCGGAAGAGGGTGCTCTGAATTCAATCAGCATTTCCCTTCCCGACGATCTCAAAGAATTCGTCAATACTCAGGTGGGCCTGGGCCGTTACAGCAGCGTAACCGAATATGTGCGCGATCTAATCCGAAATGATGAAAAGATGCAGGGCGAAGCGCAGTCCGCTCCCATGCACTCGCACGCAAAACGCTAGCTATTTCCTGACCAAAGACAGCAGCTCATCGCGCGTTTCTTTCTGATTGCGGAATGCGCCCAGCATCGTGCTGGTCACCGTGCTGGAACTCTGTTTTTCCACCCCGCGCATCATCATGCAGAAATGCTGTGCTTCGCAGATTACGCCCACCCCTTGCGGGTCCAGCAGATCCTGCAGGCATTCGGCCACCTGTTGCGTCAAACGCTCTTGAATCTGCAATCGCCGCGCAAAAACATTCACCAGGCGTGGAATCTTGCTGAGGCCAATCACCTTGTTGTTCGCCAAATACGCCACATGCATTTTGCCGAAGAACGGCAGCATATGGTGCTCGCACATACTGAAGAATTCAATGTCGCGGACGATCACCATTTCGTCGTACTTTACCTCGAAAATGGCATCGTTCACCATGGACGAGATATCTGCCCGGTAGCCGCTTGTCAGAAATTTCATCGCTTTTTCAACACGAGCCGGCGTCCGTTCCAGGCCGTTGCGCGTCGGGTCCTCACCCAAGAGCCCCAACATTTCTCGCACATGGGGAGCAATCTGGCCCTCCACTTCGCGGGGCTTCATCACCTTAATCTGGGCTTTGTTCTTGTTCATAGGATTAGCTCGAAGATATTGCGGTCCGTTTCACGGATGCGAATTTTATGCAGTTTCGGAAAACCGGAAGGGAACGCTTCACTCCAGTGGTCTTTCAGGCGCTGTGCAATTGCAGTTGCAACGTTCTCTGTGGTCGGCACGGTTGCCGCGAACTCCGGTAGGTCAGTATTCATGTTTTTGTACCGGTAGGCGGCCAGCACATGCTCGGCAATCAGTTTGTCCATCGCCGCCGTGTCCACAGCGCGCCCGGAGCGGAAATCCACGGGCCCTTGCGCGGTCACGAACAGTTCGTAGTTATGACCGTGGCCGAATGGGTTGTTGCACTTGCCGAACAACGCATTGTTTTCGGCTTCGGAAAACGCGTCGGAATGCAGACGATGCGAAGCCGAAAACTCGTACTTTCGCGTGACGTCGATCAACTGGCACTCTCGCCGTAATAATCCACATACAGGTCCGCTGTCTCCCAAAGCCGTATCGCGTGCAGCTTGGCACTCGCCCGGTTTACTTCGGGCGCCAGCCGCCGCCAAATCTCAACCGCGATGTTCTCCGCTGTCGGAATCACCCGTTGAAACGGCGACACCTCATGATTCAGAAAACGGTGATCGAACGGCTCCAGAACTTCGCGATTCAAAATGTCCTTCAGTTCCTTCAGGTCCATCACCATTCCCGTAACCCGGTCAGGCGTGCCGGAAACGGTAACTTCCACAATGTAGTTGTGCCCATGGCCGTTCGGGTTCGACGCCGGGCCATAAAAAGCCAAATTTTCCGCGTCGCTTAATTCCGCGCTGCTCAAGCAGTGCGATGCCGAAAACTCTACTTTCCGTGTAATCAGCATGCTAGGAATTGGATGCGCCACCTGCAGCGCAAGATACACTCAAAGTACCCGCTCCACATGAGCCACTTGAAACCCGATCGCATTCTCCAGGCTCTGCTCGCCATTCTTTTTGTTGGGTTCAGCGCACTTCTCTACAATACAATTCACGAACACTCGGTGAACGTCGGTGATTCCGCTCCTTCGTTTTCCATTACTGCCGATTCGGGCCAAACCATTTCCCCGGCTAACTTCGGCGGAAAGGTGCTGCTGGTCAACTTTTGGGCTACCTGGTGCGCGCCCTGTGTGCAGGAAATTCCCTCCCTCAACTTATTGCAAACGCGCTTCCGCGATAAGGGGCTTGTGGTTCTCGGAATCAGCGTCGATAAGGACGAAGCCGCTTATAAACAGTTCGTCAGCCGCTTCCGCCTTTCGTTCCTCACTGCCCGCGATCCGGAACAGAAAATCAATGGCGATTACGGCAGCGTACAGTTTCCGGAAACGTACATCATCAATCCGCAGGGCAAAGTGGTAAACAAGATCATCGGAGAAGCAAACTGGACAGACGATAAAATGGTGAACTATGTCCAATCTCTCCTGTGAACCCGAAACGCTTCAGAGCGAACGCCGTGAATTGCCTTCTGCTGCGCGCAAGCGGCTGGCAACACTGCTTGGCAGCCGCGGTTATCTGGAAAATCCGCAAGATCTGAAGCTTTACGAATACGATGGCGGTGTCGATAAAGTGCTGCCGGACCTGGTTGTGTTTCCGCGCACCACCGAAGAGGTCGCGGAAATAGCACGTATTTCGCATGAGTTCGGAATTCCCATGGTAGGGCGCGGCGCGGGCACCGGCCTGAGCGGCGGCGCGATCCCCCGCAACGGCGGCATCATGGTCGCGTTTGCACGCATGAACCGCATCCTTGAGATCGATCTTGAAAACGAACGCGCCGTGGTGCAGCCCGGCGTCGTAAACCTCGATATCACGCTCGCCGTTCAAGGAAAGAAGTACTTCTTCGCCCCCGACCCTTCCAGCCAGCGCGCCTGCACCATCGGTGGCAATGTGGCGGAAAATGCAGGCGGCCCACATACGCTTGCTTATGGCGTCACCACCAATCACGTTCTGGGGCTGCAATATGTCCTGCCGGATGGCACCATCATGGAGACCGGCGGCAATTCGCCCGATATGCCCGGTTACGACCTTACCGGTTTGCTCACCGGCTCAGAAGGCACCATGGCCCTGGTCACCAGAATCACCGTCCGCCTGATGCGCCAGATGGAAATGGTGAAAACCGCGCTCGCCATCTACAATTCCGTGGATGATGCGGCCAACACTGTCGCCGAGATCACCGCGCGTGCCATTACCCCCGCCGCCCTTGAAATGCTCGATAGCCGCATGATGAACATGGTGGAAGACGCGACGCACGCCGGTTATCCGCGCGATGCCGCGGCGGTTCTGCTGGTGGAAGTGGAAGGTCTTCGCGAAGCGGTGGAGCAGCAGGCTGAAGAGATTCGTCAAGTCTGCCTGGCGAGCGGTGCGCGGGAGTTCCGTGTCGCCAAAACGCCCGAAGAACGGGATCTGCTTTGGAAAGGCCGCAAGAACGCTTTCGGCGCGGTCGGCCGGGTGAGCCCTACCTACTACGTGCAGGACGGCGTCGTGCCCCGTTCGGAAATTGCCGGTACGCTGAGGCGCATTGGCGAAATCGCGGAGCACACCGGCCTCATCATCGGCAATATTTTTCATGCGGGCGATGGCAACATGCATCCCATCATCCTGTTCGACGCTCGAAAGCCCGGCGAGCTGGAACGCGCCCGCGAAGCCGGCGAACTGATTCTGAAACACTGCATCGACGTCGGCGGTTCTATCACAGGCGAGCATGGTGTCGGCATGGAAAAGAACGACATGATGGATTCGCTCTTCTCCCGGGATACGCTTGGCGCTATCCAGGATTTTAAAGACCTCTTTGACCCCGCGCACTTACTCAACCCCGGCAAGGTCCTGCCTACCGGTAAAGGTTGCATGGAGATCCGTCAGCGCCCACTCGGTGCAGGCAGTACGCTTTACTAGATGCCGTTTTCGGACTGGCTGCTCGCCGATCTCCGCCTCCCGAAAGGCGTTCATTCCAAGGCTGAACCTGTGCATTCGTGGTGGCGCGTCATGTGCCTCACCGGTGTCGATTATTTTTCAACACTGGGTTATCAGCCCGGCATTGCTTTTCTGGCCGCTGGAATTCTCTCGCCCATCGCAACTCTCATCCTGGTGCTGGTAACGCTTTTCGCCGCGCTTCCCGTCTACAAGCGCGTAGCCGCCGCAAGCCCGAACGGCCAAGGCAGTATCGCCATGCTTGAAAAGCTCTTCCCCCAATGGACCGGCAAGTTCTTCGTGCTTTGCCTGCTGGGTTTTGCCACAACGGATTTCATCATCACCATGACGCTTTCCGCAGCCGACGCCGCGGCCCATTTCACGCAAAATCCATTCACCCCGGATTGGATGAAGAGCCAGATGACCGTAACCCTGGTGCTGCTTGCGATCCTCGGTGCCATCTTCCTGAAGGGCTTTAAAGAAGCAATCGGGGTAGCGGTGGTTTTGGTGGGAGCGTATCTCGCATTGAATGTCGTGGTCACCGCGGTGGCCCTCTACCAGGTCGCAATTCACGCCGAGTCCATCCCTCAGTGGAAAGAGGCCCTATTCGCCCAACACGGCAACCCGTTCGCGATGATCGGTATTTCGCTGGTGCTCTTCCCGAAGCTTGCCTTGGGGCTTTCCGGATTTGAAACCGGGGTGGCCGTTATGCCTCTGATCGAAGGGGCCGATAAAGAAGAGCGCATTCACAATACCCGCAAGCTGCTCACCACGGCCGCGGTCATTATGAGCGTCTTCCTGATGGCCACCAGCCTTGCGACCACACTGCTCATTGAGCCTGAGAAGTTCAAAGACCAGGGCGAGGCCAATGGGCGCGCGCTCGCCTATCTGGCCCACAAATTTTTAGGGAACGGCTTCGGAACCGTTTACGACATCAGCACCATTCTCATCCTCGCGTTTGCGGGCGCTTCCGCCATGGCCGGTTTGCTGAACCTGATTCCCCGCTATCTGCCCCGCTTCGGCATGGCACCCGAATGGGCAAAAGGCGCCCGCCCTCTGGTTCTGGTTTTCATGGGCATGTCGGTCATCGTGACAGTACTATTTAAGGCCAATGTGGATGCGCAGGGCGGGGCATACGCCACCGGCGTCCTGGTATTGATTACATCCGCCGCCGTCGCCGTCACCATCCAGGTGTGGGATCAGAAATGGCTTCGCTCGCTGTTCGTCCTCATCACCGCCGTCTTTGTTTACACCACGTTGCTGAATATTTACGAACGGCCTGAAGGCCTCAAAATCTCTTGCATCTTCATCGTCACCATTGTTGCCGTCTCCATCATTTCGCGCGCCAGCCGCTCCACGGAACTGCGCATCACAGAGGTGGACCTTGATGACAACGCCAAAGAGCTGCTCGCCCTGGATGAAGATCAGATCATTCATCTGGTGGCGCGGCGCCCTCGTTCCGAATCCGCCGAAGGTCTTGACCTGATGGATCTCGAAGTCAGGCGATTCCACAATCTCAGCCCCGATGAGCGCATCTACGTTTTCCAGATCATTCGTAGCGACGCCTCAGACTTCACGGAATGCCTGAAGGTCACGGCGGAATGGGTGGGAAAACACGTCGTGCTCAAAGCCGCTAGTCCCGTAGTTGCAAATGCCGTTGCCGCGATGCTCATTCACCTGGAGGAAACAACCGGCAAAGTTCCGCACGCTTATTTCAAATGGACAGAAGGGAACCCCATGGGCAATCTGTTTCAGTTTCTCTTCCTGGGCGAGGGCGATGTCGCGCCCGTTGCGCATGAGGTGCTGCGGCGCGCCGTGAAAGATCCCGCTCGCCGCCCGATCATCCATGTCGCCTGACGCTCGCGTCGCCGTCTTGGGTGCGGGCACCATGGGCTCGCGCATCGCCGCTCTTTTCGGCGCAGCCGGAATACGCGTTCTCTTGCTCGACCTCACCGAACAACTTGCCGCCGAAGGTCACATTAGAGCGGCGGCCGGACCCTTAGTAACGCCGGCCAGCTTCGACGGTGGCCTGGCGAACCTGAGCGAGTGCGAGTGGGTGCTGGAAGCAGTGGCAGAGGACCTGGCCGTCAAACGCACATTGTGGCAGCGTGCGGCACCGCACGTGAGCCCGCACGCGATCGCCTCCACCAATACCAGCGGCCTTTCGCTCGCCGCAATTAGCGAAGCTCTGCCTCTTGTGCTGAAGCAACGCTTCCTGGGCATCCATTTCTTCAATCCTCCCGCCAAGCTGCGCCTTGTGGAACTCATTCGCGGCCGCGATACGCTGCCGGAAGTAGCTGCAACCGCGGCACAATTCGTCACGGAACGCCTCGGCAAGAGCGTCGTCCAAGCCAAGGACACACCAAACTTCATCGCCAACCGCATCGGTGCATTCTTCAGTGCTACCGCGCAACAACTCACTGCGTCAGGCAGCTATACCGTCGAAGAAGTCGATTCTCTAACGGGTCCCTTGATCGGCTTGCCCCGCAGTGCCACATACCGATTGATGGACGTGATCGGACTCGATATCTGGGCGCAAGTGCTGCGAACCGGGGAGCAGACCGATGCGCGCTTCCACCAGCAAACTTTCTTCACACAGATGCTCCATCGCCGCATGCTAGGCGACAAATCGGGCGCCGGCTTTTACCGCAAAGTAACCACGTCAGGTCAAAAATCCTTCGAAGTTATTGACCTTCACACGTTCGAATACAAGCCTTCGTCCAGCGCTTCTCTAACGCCTTCGGCTCTCCCGGAATTCCCGGCAGGCCTGCGCCAGGTTCTTTCCGCAAACGGCCGCGCGTCTTCCTTCCTTCGCCCGCTTCTGACGGAACTCTTCAAATATTGCCACCAGGTGGCGCCGGAAATCGCGAACTCGCCTGAAGATATCGATCGCGCCATGCAATGGGGTTACGGCTGGGCCTTGGGGCCCTTTGCCCTGGAAGCGGCGCTCTCATGACGGGCCAACGAATTGTGCTGTTGATCGGACTTCCCGGCTCCGGTAAATCCACGTGGGCAGCCGCGCAAGGCTGGAATGCCATCTCGTCCGATTCGCTGCGGCTGCTGCTTTCCGATGACATCGGGAACCAGCAGATTCACGGCCGTGTCTTCGCCTCCGTTCGCTATCTTTTAAGGCAGCGGCTCCGTGTCGGATGCACCGTCAATTGCGTGGATGCCACTCACCTTACACGCGCCGAACGCCGGCCCTACTTCTCCCTCGCACGCTGGCATGGCGCCGATGTCGACGCCGTGTACTTCGATGTTCCGTTCGCTACCGCGCTTCGCCGCAATCTGGCCCGTTTGCGCCAGGTACCCCCCACCGTTATGGCGCTCATGGCAGCGCGCCTTGAACCGCCGGAATGCAACGAAGGTTTCCACTCCATCGAACGCTTATGAAGCTTGCACGCTTACTTCTATTGCTCCTTGCGGTCCCACTGGCCGCCGCAATCCCACGGAATCTAATCATCGATACCGATGCCGGTTCGGACGATCTGATGGCCATCGCATTCCTGCTGGCCCGCACAGACGTCAACATCGAAGCCATCACCGTGGTCAACGGCTTGGCCCACGTGCCCACTGGAGCGAAAAACATTTTGCGCCTGCTGGAACTTGCCGGACGCACCTCCATTCCTGTTTACCTGGGCCGCGAGACTCCCCTCAATGGCTCGAATGAATTTCCTGAACTCTGGCGGCTGATGGCTGATGAACTGCCCCATGTCGAAATGCCGTCAACCGAAAAAACTCCCGAATCCCTCAGTGCACTTGCCTTTCTGCGGGAGCGCCTCGGCAACGCGCGCAAACCCGTTTCCATTCTGGCTCTCGGTCCGCTCACCAACATCGCCGAGGTGCTCAGCACGGCTCCCAACAGTGTGCTTGCCATCGAAGATCTGGTCGTCATGGGCGGTGCCGTGCGCGTTCCCGGTAACCTGTCCGCTGGCGGCCCCGCGTACTCTGACAATCGCACCGCGGAGTGGAATATCTTTCTTGACCCCACAGCCGCGCGCAAGGTCTTCGATACGGTCGCAAAATGCCGTCTCGTCCCGCTCGATGCCTCGAACACCGTGCCCCTCGACACCGCGTTTCTCGCGGCCATTAAGAAGACTGCGAAGTCGAAGCTCGGCCTGTTCGCCGCCCAGGTGCTTGCCTCCAATCGCACACTCATCGAGCAGCGCATTTTCTACGCCTGGGACCCTCTCGCTGCCGTCGCCCTGGTCAATCCCGCTGTCCTCAAAATCAGTTCCGTTTCGCTCGCCGTCCTGCGCGATGCTCCGGAAGAAGGCCGCACCTCTGAGGTTCCCACCGGCCGCCCCCTCCGCGTTGCCCTCTCCGCCGACCCCGTGCTATTTCGCAAAACTTTCCTGGATGCTCTGCGCTGACAGGCGCTCCAACGGCCAAAACCACAAAAGAAAGCGTGGGATAGTTCAAGAAGATAGCAGGATCATATCTTTTTGATAGAAACGGTTGGCGAACACGAAGTTGTTCAGAACGAAGCTCCTGATTCGGAGACTCTTACTTACCCGGTAGTGGGCATCGGTGCCTCAGCCGGGGGCATTGAAGCCTGCATCGATCTCCTTCACAACCTGCCGCTCCATACCGGTATGGCCTTCGTTCTGGTGCCCCACTTGGGCGAAGGCTTCGACCGTGAAGAATGCGTACAAGGCATGGGATTGCTCAGCATGGCGGAACGCGCTCATCTGGTGGGCGGTACCTTCGACATTAAATCCGAATTGGGCCGTGGAACTTCTGTTACAGTTTCAGTGCCGCTTGTCTTTCCGAGGGAAATTGAGTCGTGAAAAAGCCGACCCTGCTGCTAGCTGACGACCACACTCTGGTTTTAGAAGGTATCGCGCGCCTGCTGGAGAACGATTACGAGATTGTGGGTATGGCCTCAGACGGCCGCGCAGTGGTAGCGGAAGCCTTGCGGTTCAAGCCGGATCTGATTTTGCTCGATATATCCATGCCGCAAATGACAGGGATTGAAGCCACCCGGCTCCTGAGCGCCTCACTCCCGGCCACGAAGATCGTCATCGTCACTCAGCAGAACGGCACAGGTTATATTCAGGAGTCCTTCCGCGCCGGTGCCATGGGATATGTCCTGAAGCAGTCCGCCGCCGCTGAATTGCTGAATGCGCTCAAAGAAGTGATGGTCGGGCACTACTACATAACGCCCCTTCTTACGCAACATATTCCAACTTCCCTGATCCGCCCCTTCGTCAACCCCAGCGAATTATTCGGCAAAAGCCTCACCTCACGTCAACGGGAAGTGCTCTCCTTTGTCGCACAAGGAAATCAGGTGAAAGAAATTGCCGTGCGATTGAAAATTTCGCCGAAAACCGTGGAATACCACAAGTCAATCCTGATGGAAGAATTGGGCCGCCACACAACTGCGGAACTGACACGCTACGCCATCGAAAACGGGATCGTGACTTAAATTCGTAAACGTGAAAAAGGGCGGAGTCTGCCTCCGCCCTTCTACCTTTACGCGTTCCCCGCGGCAACCGGAATAGGAACTTCGATCGTAATCGGATCTGCGGCTTTCCTTCCGAGGCTTAACTTCCCGGGTTCTTCCGCCGAGGCATCCACCAGCACGGTATCGCCTGTCTGATACACGCCCTCGAGGAGTTTTAAAGAGAGCGGATCCTGGATCAGCCTTTGAATTGCCCGCCGCATGGGCCGGGCGCCGTAGGCCGGGTCATACCCTTCCGTCAGCAGAACATCTTTCGCCGCCGAAGTGATCTCGATGTGCAGACCGCGCTCATTGATGGTGGCAAACAGCCGCCGAAGCTGAATGTCGATGATGGTGGTTAAGTGTTCTTTCTGTAATGGGTTGAACACAATAATGTCATCGATGCGATTCAGGAATTCCGGCCGGAATGTCTGCCGCAGGCTGGTAAGTAGCCGGTTTTTCACCCAGTCGTTCTTGCCGTCGCGTGCCGTAACAGAGAACCCGATCGGGCCGCTGTCTTTGATCGCGCTCGAACCCACGTTCGAGGTCATGATAATTACGGTGTTCTTGAAGTTCACCGTCCGGCCCTGGCCGTCCGTCAGCCGCCCATCGTCCAGAATCTGGAGCATGGTATTGAAAATGTCCGGGTGGGCTTTTTCAATTTCATCGAACAGCACCACGCTAAACGGCTTGCGCCGCACATGCTCAGTCAGCTGGCCACCTTGTTCGTAACCCACGTATCCCGGGGGCGCGCCCATCATCCGGCTCACCGCGTGCCGCTCGCCGTATTCCGACATGTCGATGCGGACCATCGCTTTTTCGTCGTCGAATAGGAACTCCGCCAACGCCCTCGCCACTTCGGTTTTCCCGACACCCGTAGGCCCCAGGAAAATGAAGCTGCCGATCGGCCGGTTCGGGTCACCCAACCCAGCGCGGTTCCGCCGTATCGCATTCGCCACCAGCGTCACCGCTTCGTTCTGGCCCACCACTCGCTCATGCAGCCGCTCTTCCATGTCGATCAATTTGCGGATCTCGCCTTCCATCATGCGCGAAACCGGAATGCCGGTCGCCTTCGCCACAACGCGCGCAATATCCTCTTCATCAATCTCTTCTTTTAACAAAGCCGAGCCGCTTTTTATGGTTTCCAATTCCTTGGTTGCCAGTTCCAGGTCCCGCTCAATCTCGGCCAGCTTTCCGTACTTCAGTTGCGACGCCGTTTCCCACTCGCCCAGCCGCGTGGCTTTTTCTTCATCCATGCGCGCCTGCTCCTGGTCTTTCTTCAGTTGACTCACGCGGTTGATCGCGCTTTTTTCGCGCTTCCAGCGCTCCTGCAGTACAGCCGCTTCTCCGCGAATGCGCTCCAGATCGCTCTCCACATGCCGCAGCCGCTCTCGCGATTGATTGTCCGGCTCCCGATTCAGAGCCTGCCGCTCAATCTCCAGATGCGAAATCCGCCGCTCCATGTTGTCCACCTCAATCGGCATGCTGCCAATCTGCATCCGGAGCGCGCTGCCAGCCTCATCGATCAAATCGATCGCTTTGTCGGGCAGAAAACGGTCGCTCACATATCGGTCGGAAAGCAGGGCCGCCGCTACAATGGCCGCGTCCTTAATCCGAACGCCGTGGTGAATCTCATACTTCTCTTTCAGCCCGCGCAAGATAGCGATTGTGTCGTCCACGGTTGGCTCACCCACCAGCACAGCCTGAAAGCGCCGCGCCAGTGCCGCGTCTTTTTCCACATACTTCCGGTACTCGGAAAGCGTGGTCGCCCCAATGCAGCGCAGTTCGCCGCGCGCCAGTGCAGGCTTCAACATATTCGCCGCATCGATTGCGCCCTCCGCCGACCCTGCGCCTACCAGCGTGTGCAGCTCATCAATGAAACAGATTAATTCACCGTGCGAATCCGTAATTTCCTTCAGCACAGCCTTGAGCCGGTCTTCGAACTCACCGCGGAACTTCGTCCCCGCCACCATGCTGCCCAGGTCCAGCGCCACCAGGCGCTTCCCAAGTAATTGCTCCGGCACGTCGCCCTTGATCATGCGCTGCGCCAAGCCTTCCACAATCGCGGTCTTGCCCACGCCCGGTTCGCCGATCAGCACCGGATTGTTCTTCGTCCGGCGGCTCAAAACCTGCATCACGCGCCGGATTTCTTCATCGCGTCCAATCACCGGGTCCAGCTTGCCCTTGCGTGCCTGGTCCGTCATATCCACCGCGTAACGCTCCAAAGCCTGATACTTCGATTCCGGATTCTGGTCGGTAATGCGTTGCGTTCCACGTACACTCGCCAGAGCCTTCAACAACGCATCGTGGTCCGCCCCGGCGCGCTGCAACAACTGGCCTGACGGGTCGAATTTCTGGTCCGCAATTGCCAGCAGTAGATGTTCTGTTGAAACAAACTCATCCTTAAATCGCTCTGCTTCTTTGAAAGCCGTTTCGAATACCTGATTCGTGCCCGGCGAGATCATCATCCCCACCTGCATGCCGCCATTGCCGGTCACCTTGGGCAACCCGTCGCTCAACCGCTGCGCTTCGCTCAGAATTGCATCCGGTTGCACACTGCATTTTTGCAGAACGGGCCGCACGATGCCGTCGCGGTCCTCCACCAGCGCAACCAACAGATGCAAAGGATGTACAGCCTGATTGCCGTGCTTCTCCGCCACCGCCTGCGATTGCTGAACTGCTTCCTGGGCTTTTTGCGTTAATTTATCGAATCGGAACATTGGATCCTTTTTTTCAGTGCAAAAAAGCCATCCAAGACTCTCTAGAATCCGGACGGCCTAACGCTTGTCACTTATTTAGATGCTGAATTAGCTTGCTGGTTTCTGGGCATTTTCATGACTGGCAGTGTCGATCTTAATTTGCCGGGGCTTGGCGGCTTCCTTCTTCGGCAACCGTGAGGTCAGCACGCCGTTTTTATAGTCGGCGGCCACTTTCTTCGTATGTACCGTAAACCGTGCAACAAAGCTGCGCATGAAATCACCGTAGCTGCGCTCAATCCTGTGGTACCCAATCTCCCCTTGGCCGTCACGCTCGAAACGACATGAGATAATCTAATATATGATAATAATAAAATATGAGTGTCTTGGTGTCAAGTAGTATCTCAAAGAAATTCTTGTAGTTACCTCCTGCCATTCCCTTGTAACCTTAAGTTTCGGCAAAGCGCCTATTCCTGTGCCATGGCAAGATGCTGGTTGAGTTCGAGCTGATTCAGAAAGCCCAGAAGGGGGACGAAGTTGCGTTCAACCATCTGGTTTCTGCCTACCGGCGTAGAATTTTAGGAACCGTAGCACGTCTGATCAATCAACCGGCAGATGTGGAAGATGTTGGTCAGGAAGTTTTTTTGCGGCTTTATTTTTCTCTCGATCAACTCCGTTCTCCGGAGGTCTTCGAGCCTTGGTTATACCGGTTGACGGTCAATGCGGCTTATGACTATTTAAGGAAAAGCCGGCGCAGAATGGAATCGCGCATGTGCGATCTGTCGGAGCAGCAGGTAGTGTTGGCGGATGCAGCCGCCAGCAGCCAGGCGAATTTGAGCGATTTACAAAAGCAGGAGACTCGGTCTTATGTCGAAGAGTTACTCGCGCCTTTATCGGCTGATGATCGGGTTTTGCTGCTTATGAAAGAAGTTGAAGGGCTATCGTTGCGCGAAATGGAACAGGTGTATCAGGTGAATGAAACAGCCTTGAAGGTTCGCTTGTTCCGGGCCCGGCAGCGCGTGTTGAAGGCTCTCCAACCTGGCGCGAAGCGGAAACGCGACCAAACCAACGTTGCTGCGGCAGAATAAAGGAGAATGAACGCAAACATGACACCCGAAGAAAGTGGCTGGCGCGATCATCGTTGCAACGCTTTGTGGAATCAGTACCGTGAAGCGTGCGGTTCGCCGGAGGGCGGCGTGAATTTCATGCCTGAGTTGTGGGCTCGCATCGAGGCCAAACGCGCTCGCACCCGCGTATTTGAACGTGCGGCGCGCTCCTTAGTGACAGCTGCCGTTGCTCTTTCCATTGTGTTCGGCATTTTTCTTACCGTTGCCGCTCCTCAACCCTCCGCTTTTTACTCGGAAAGCTTTGTCGAACAAATTGCCAGCGACAATACAACCGCAAATGGTACCTTTTTCGAACCGGTCCGCCTGGAACTCACCGCAACGGAGCATCCCCGCCGCTAATGACTGGCTCACGGATTCCTGCTTGGCTGTACCTAGGTCTTGTGTTTATCGGGGGAGCGGGGGTCGGTGTATTCGGCGATCGTCTTTACACCACCACCGAAACCGTTCGCGCGGATACGCGGTCCGGTCCTCAGAATCCGGAAGAATACCGGAAGCGCTATATCGCGGAGTTGAAACGGCGCCTGAAGCTCACACCCGATCAGGTAACGAAGCTGAACGGTGTCCTGCAGACTACGCAGGAACGTATGCATGCCCTGCATGAACGAGACCGCCCGGAAATGACAGCCATCCACCAGGAACAAGTAGACAAGGTCCACGCGATTCTTAATGACAAGCAGGATGCCGAGTACGACAAAATGAGGGAAGAGCGCGAGAAAAAACGCGCCGCCGAACGGAAATAACCACCGAGTGTGGCCAAGCTACCTACCACCGGTCACACCCATTTCCCAGTACTTTCTAATTACGACGAGACAGGTACGGCCTTGCCTTCGCGCTGCTTGGCGTACTTCTTTTCAAACTTATCGATGCGTCCGGCCGTATCGATCAACTTCTGCTTGCCCGTGAAGAAAGGGTGGCAGCTGGAGCAAATTTCTACGCGAATGTCACCTTTGTGCGTGGAACGGGTTTCAAACCTGTGCCCGCAGGCGCATATTACATTAACCTGCTCGTAAGCGGGATGGATTGCAGCTTTCATTGTTTTGGGACCTTCCTGAAAACATGATTTTAACACAAACCCCCGCGAACTCTCACGAGTCGCGGGGGCTTCCTAACCTTGCTTGATAATACCTGAGGCAGTTTTGCTTCAAACGACAAAGCGACTGAGTCCACAGGAAAACAGATTCCGCTACTGATAAAGCGGAAGCCCGGCACGCGTAAAAATCATGCCGGAAGTCGACCTACTGGTCAGCCACCTCGTCGGGTCTACAACCATTTATCATTTACTTGGACCACCTCCTTTTTCAGTGATACCTAGAAATTACATCTCGGTTCATCGTTTGTCAACAACTTTCCTACGTGCGCCCAGATTTAGCCGAATTTCGCATCTCTGCCCCATTACTTGGGGCCGCGTTCCATGACGCTGGCCAGAGTTCCTGTTTATTCTGGATTTTTGCTATCCGGTTTTCTGCTCTCTCTGCTCGGCGCCGCTTTGCCAGGATGGGGTTTTCACCTCACCGAAGATCACGCGACCGCGGGATGGCTGTTTTTCGCCGTGGCTGTGGGGTTGCTGGCAGCGAGTCAGTTACCCCGAACCTGGGCGTCTCCCCCTGCTGGCTGCTGTCTTGCCGTGCTGTCCCTTCTTACTTTTGGCTTCTTTCCCGCCCCGGTTCGTTTCGCAATTCAGTTGGCGGCTTGGTTTACGGTTGGCTTTGCATCCGGTCTCCTGAATCGAAGGATGATCGAATCTCTGGCTGTCGCCTACCGCGCCAACCCTCCTGTGGCAGTTGCGAAAGTAGCCATTACCTTCATCGCCGGATGTTTCACAGCTGGAGTCTTCACCTCTGCAGGCTTCCGATTTGGGTTCGTTTCGCAAACACCCGCGGCGCTGGCCTTAGTGCCCGCCGCATTCGCTTTGCTTTACTGGCGGCAGCCGCTGCCCGTCGTCTCCACGCTCGAATCGCCCGCCAGCCCCTATGTTTCTCAGTTTTCAAGACCCGGAATAATGATCGTCACGCTGCTCCTGGTTGTCCAATCCGGCAGCGTGTGGATTGCTGGGGGGTGGCTTCCGATATTCTTGAGTCATCGCATCGGTCTGGGGCCAGAAGATGCCCTGGCGTGGCTTGCGGTTTATTGGTTTGTTCTGGTCGCGGGGCTGCTCGGCGGTTGGTATTCGCTTCGCCTTGTTCGTCGAAGCCGAATGCTGGTGATTAGCAGTGCCACAGTGCTGGTCTCCTGCTTTCTATTGAGTTCTACGAATAATACTCTTGGGGCCGGAGCAGCCGTTGTTGTCCTCGCGCTGGGATTTTCAGGTTTGTCGGTCCTCCTCGCTCAAAATCTCCGCCCGCGCTTACCTGGCTACAACCCGGTGACTCTGAATCGTCTCCTGATGGTCATGCTCGCTGGGGGTCTGTTCTCTGCCTGGCTTGCCGGGATGCTGGCCTCCGTCTGGGGCCTCACCGCGATCCTGATATTGCCCGTGATGAACACGCTTTCCGCCACGGCGCTCTTGCTTGTGCTCTGGCTCGAAAGTAAAGTAACAGGACGATGAAACTGCTCGGGATTTTCCTGATTACCTGCACCGCGCTTGCGGCAAAGGCGCCGATCGCCTCGCGCGTGATTACCCTGATTAAGGCCTCACCTATCGCAAGCACCGCATTCTGGGGCATCGAAGTTCAAGATCTCGATTCCAACCGTGCCATTTTCCATCTCAACGAGCAGCGTTTTTTCGTTCCCGCCTCCAACACGAAACTATTCACCACAGCTCTAGCCCTCACTCGCTTAGGTGCGGATTTCCGCGTCGACACAGTGGTAACAGCAACGGCCCCGCCTGACCCGGAGGGACGCATTGCCGGCTCACTTACCCTCATCGGGGCCGGCGACCCGAATCTCTCTGGCCGGCCAATCCCCTACAGTCCTGAGGCCCCCAAACTCGATCCGCTAACCGCCATGCGCGATTTGGCCCGGCAGCTTTTCGATCGGGGAGTTCGTTCCGTCGCCGGCGATGTCGTTGGTGACGATACGCGTTTCGCCTACGAGCCATACGGCCCGGGCTGGGGCATTGACGATCCCGCGACCAGCGACGGAGCCCCGGTGAGCGCGCTTTCCGTAAACGACAACTCCATATCGCTCAAAATCGAACCGACGCAGTTGACCTTCCTGCCGCCGCTCCCGGTGTTTACGGTGGAAAACCAGATTGTCAGCGGGCCGGAACGGGATATTCACGTCAGCCGCGAATCCGGCTCCGCAACGCTCAGGCTTTGGGGAACCATGCCTGCGGCCGACACAGGCGAAACCTTGTCGCTTGGAGTTGACGACCCGGCCCGCTTCGCCGCACTCGCTCTGATTGCCGCTCTTCGCGATCAAGGCATTTCCGTAGCTGGAAAGGCCGTGGCTGTTCATCGCTATCCAGGCAGCTATCCGGGCGCCCCGGAAGGGTTCGTTTCGCAGAAGGGAGACACCCTTGCCACGCACCGGTCTCCGCCGCTGATTGAGGACCTGCGTGTCACCGACAAAGTCAGCCAGAATCTCCACGCTGAAATCCTGCTTCGCCTGGTAGGGCAGGGAAGCCGCCGCGAGGGGCTCAAGGCGCTTGACGAGTTCGTTTCGCAGGCTGGAATCGATAAGAAAGACTATAGCCTTCAAGACGGTTCCGGCATGTCCCGCCAGAATCTGGTGACTCCTCACGCCGTCGTTCAACTACTGAGTTTCATGTCGAAATCACAACTGGCAGCGGATTTCGCGAGCCTTCTGCCCGTCGCCGGCGTGGACGGATCACTGCGCTTTCGTTTCGCAAACAGCAAGGCGAAAGGGAAGGTTTTTGCGAAGACCGGAAGCCTCCCGCACACCAGCGCGCTCTCCGGCTACGCCCTGCGCCGCGATGGCCACAGGCTCGCATTTTCCATATTGGTAAACAACTACAACGGTCCCTCCGCGAGCATTCGGGAGACTATCGACCGCATCTGTGCTTTATTGGTGGAGTAAGACCATGCCGATCTACGAATATAAGTGCGATACCTGCGAAACGAAATTTGAGAAACTTGTTCGGGCGACCCCCGAACCGAAGGACCTGGAATGCCCGTCCTGCGGCGAGCACCACCTCACCCGCCAGCAATCCACATTTGCCGCGCGCGCAAACGGCGTCTCCCCCGAGCCACAAGGCGGCGGTGGCTGCGGCGCTGGAATGTGCCGGACTCCCGGCATGTGTGGGATGAATTAAATGGAAGTTCTTTCCACTGAAGCAAAGCAGTTCGTAACGGACCTTTCCCTCCGCTTCGAAACTACCAGGCGCGAACTTCTGGAGCGGCGCGTCGAACGCCAGCGCGATATCGATTCCGGCGATCTGCCGCATTTTCTGGAAGAAACAGAGTCGATTCGGTCCCGGGATTGGAAGGTAGCCCCGATTCCGCCCGATCTGCGCGACCGGCGCGTGGAAATTACCGGTCCCGTAGACCGAAAGATGATTATTAATGCGCTGAACTGCGGCGCGAACGTTTTCATGGCGGATATGGAAGACGCGAACTCCCCCACCTGGGAGAACGTCATCAACGGCCAGCAGAACCTGTACGAAGCGGTCCGCCGCACCATCGAGCTCACCAGCCCCGAAGGGAAACACTACAAATTAATCGACAAACCAGCGGTTCTGATGGTGAGGCCCCGCGGCTGGCACCTGATAGAAAAGCACTTCGAAGTGAACGGCTGCCCCATTTCGGGTTCGTTTTTCGATTTCGGCCTGTATTTCTTTCACAATGCCAAGGCACTGCTGGAAAGCGGCTCTGGCCCGTATTTTTATTTGCCGAAGCTGGAAAGCCACCATGAAGCCCGGCTTTGGAACGATATCTTTGTCTGGTCGCAGGATAAGTTGGGCATTCCGCAAGGCTCCATCCGCGCTACGGTTCTGATCGAAACCATTTTGGGTTCGTTTGAGATGGATGAGATTCTGTACGAACTCCGCGACCACTCCGCCGGTCTGAATTGCGGCCGTTGGGATTACATTTTCAGCTTCATCAAGAAGCTGCGGAACCGGCCCGGTTTCACTCTGCCGAACCGCGCGGAAGTCACCATGGACCGGCATTTCCTGAAAAGCTATGTCGATCTGCTGATTCAGACCTGCCACCGGCGCGGGATTCACGCCATGGGCGGCATGGCTGCTCAAATCCCGATCAAGAACGACCCGGAAGCAAACGAACGGGCCCTCGAAAAGGTCCGGCAGGATAAGCTGCGCGAAGTCCGCGCCGGGCATGATGGAACCTGGGTGGCGCATCCCGCGCTTGTGGCCGTTGCGAAACAAGTTTTCGATGAGTTTATGCCTGGCCCGAATCAGATCGATAAGCCGCTAGGCAATTTGCATGTGACCGCGCAAGATCTTTTGGCCGTACCGGAAGGCAATATCACCGAAGAAGGGCTGCGCCTGAATATCGATGTTGGAATTCAGTACCTGGATGCCTGGCTCAAGGGCTCTGGTGCCGTCCCGATTTATAACCTGATGGAAGATGCCGCGACAGCAGAAATTTCCCGTGCACAGATCTGGCAGTGGGCAAAGAACGGCGCCAGATTACAAGATGGGCGCACCGTTACCAGTGAAATGGTCCAACAAATGATCCGGGAGATTGGAGGAGAGAAACGCGCCGCAAAGCTTTTCTCAGAATTCGCGACCGCTCCTGACTTCATAGAATTCTTAACGCTACGGGCCTATAACGAACTCTAAAGATTGAAGACCTGCCGTCGCGCCCAAGGTGGCGACTGCGATGGCGGCAGTTCGATTCGCAAATTTCGCAGCCGCCCGGTGCGCGTGGCCGGAATGAATCGCCGCCAGGTACGCACCGACGAATACGTCGCCAGCCCCGGTTGTATCGACTGCTTCGGCGGGAAACGCATCCGAGTAGAAATCGCCTTCTGCCGTGGACGCGAAACAGCCCTGTTCGCCCAACTTCACCACCACTTCGGCGGCCCCGGCATCCCGCAGCGCCAGGGCAGCAGCGGACGCTTCGCGAAGTCCGGTCAGCTCGCGCGCTTCATCTTCATTTACGAACAGCAGATCGGTCCAGCGCAGCGCAGGTTCCAGCACCCGCATCCACTCACCCATGTGGTCCCACTGGGTATCGAGCGATGTAGAAAGCCCGGCGCGCTTAGCCTGTTCGAGCAACTCGGCTCCGAAAGTTCGAAGATCGCGCATCCGGTAAATGGCGTTTAGATGGAAGTGTGCCGCGTCGGTGGGAAAGTTTACTGGCCGCGCAAAATCACCGGCACTGGCCCCCAGTTGGTAGTGGAGAGCCCGCCTTCCCTTGTTGTCGACTAGGGAGACGGAAACGGAAGTCGGCAGATCGCACTGCTTTACCTGAACGGTAACGCCTGCGCTGCGCAGAGTGCTGAAGAGTTGCTCCGCCGCGGCGTCCGGGCCGGCCAAGCTTATCAATGTGACAGGCACACCGAGTTTGCCCAAAGTAAAGCTTGTTGTGCCCCCATTGCCACCCAGGTTTTGCACAATCTGCTGTACTGTGACAGTCGTGCCCCACGCCAGCGGTTCTGCCACAGGACGAACCAGAATGTCCTGTACCAGGTTCCCGCAGACAACGATCCTGCCGTTCATTACTTGACGCCGGCTAAACTTTCCAGCAGTTCCTTCCGGAGTGGCCAAAGGCCATTGACCTTCGTGCCGGTTTGCGAAAATGAACCGGCCGCGATCGCACTGGCAAAGTCTTCGGATTTCGCTTTACCCATCAGCCCTTTCAGCATCTCTGTCAATTTAGAGAGCTGGACTGTCATAATCCGGGCGTCTTCCGCCGTCCGGCACTGCGCGTTCAGCCTCGCTTCGTAGTTGCCAGCCGTGCCGCCGTCAGTTGCGGGTCCCAACGTCATCGTGACCGACTCGCTTACCCCTAGCGCCGACGTGAAGATCCGCGTTGCTGGTGGAAGCGCCTTGCTGTTGCGCAGCACGTTGCCTGGAACCGTCAACCAAATCGGCTGGCCGGGAAGATCGGTCGCGCGAGGTGGGCCTTCTTTCGTCATGCGGGATGCCGCTAAATCATCGGTGCTGACGGCCATCGCCATCACTTCTTTCGCCAGGGGAAGGTAAGAAATGCGGCGTTCGGGAATGCTGCCCGGCATGCGGCACAGATGTTCAAAGCAGGAACCGCTGTTTTTCCCCGCATAGGCTTCGAGCTTAGGCCAATCGAACCGGCCCTTCAGAATCAGAAACGTGCCTGCGGGGGTAAAGGAACCAAACACCTCATCCAGATCGCGTTCGTAATTGAAGCCCGTCCCATCGAGGAAAGTCTGGTATTCGCCATCGACGGCCGCCTTGCCGGCGGAGAGCAGATTCAAGACTCCCGCTTTTCGAAGCGCACCCACATCGATGTGCACCATTGCGGCATCCTCCATCGGAAGGCGGCGCAGCAGTTCCCCGCTAGTGTGAGGTTCCTTCTTTCCGCACCCCGCTACAACCGCGAAAAGCAGAGCCCCGCTACACAGCCACGGCTTGAGCAAGCGCACGCATTTCCTTCCACAGCGAGATGTACGGAGCAAGCTCTCGCATCATCGCCGCGAACTGGGGCAAAGTCAAAGACTGCGCTCCGTCACTGACCGCTTTTTCGGGGTTCGGGTGCACTTCCACAATCAATCCGTCCGCTCCAATCGCGACGCAAGCGCGAGATAAAGCCGGAACCAGACTGCGTTTGCCGGTGGCGTGGCTGGGGTCCATGATGACCGGAAGATGCGTGAGCTCATTCAGGACGGGAACGGCGGAAATATCGCAAGTATTGCGGGTCGCTGTCTCGAAAGTGCGTATACCGCGCTCACACAACAATACATCGGAGTTGCCGTGCGCGGTCACGTACTCGGCCGACATAAGCAGCTCTTTAATCGTGGAACTCATGCCCCGCTTCAGCATCACCGGGCGTCCGCAGCGCCCCAGGGTTTTCAGCAGGGAGAAGTTCTGC
>Ga0123337_10001799_pt1 | contig 26183 bp, 23 predicted proteins | sample frozenSSSSmetaG_FD_89792 | JGI IMG/M metagenome (GOLD analysis project Ga0123337, IMG submission 89792) | Glacier valley bacterial and archeal communities from Borup Fiord, Nunavut, Canada, to study Microbial Dark Matter (Phase II) -... | ecosystem: Environmental > Aquatic > Freshwater > Ice >...
AACTACTACAATCCGGTGCGCAAGCACTCAGGCATACACTATTGCAGTCCTGTTCAATTCGAGTCTAAACACAGTTCTAAAAACTAGCAAGACAACTGTCCGCCAAAACCCGACCACCCCAGGCAGTGTACAACACCTTCCTGAAGTCCTTATTGACAAGCGCATCCTGCTGGATATTTGTTTTAAATCCTTTCACGTTCGTTGTGTTTAGTTGAGTTTTCGTGCTTGCAGCCTTCTTAATTGTCTGGCTATTAACTGGCTCGTTAGCCAGCAGCAGGGTAAAAGCAATTAATATGAGACTCACCTGGCAGATTGGTGCAAGGGATGTGTTTAGTTGGTTCATAATTATTGTTTGTTTGAGTTTTGAGTTTACGTTGAGTAATGTATTAGTCTTGCCGCCACAGCCTAACTCCCATACGGATTACGGACTTTGATTTGGAATTTATAGTTATTGAAATACAATGAATTTTTCTCTGTCAGTTAATGAGAAGTCACAATGCTTGGGGGCATCTGTATACGTATTACCACATACCGGGCAAACAAAATATTTTGATGGCAGACTGTTTAATGTGTTACTATTGATGTCGCCTAAGGCTTGTTCAAAAAAGAATTTATGTTTTAACTCTGTTTTCATGGCATAAGTAAGGCTTAAAAGAGCGATTTGATTTCCAGCAATTTCGGCAGTTTTTAAAAGGTTAGGATACATATTTTTAGCTTCATAAGCTTCCCCGTTTATGTCGTTATATAAATTCTCTTTTGTGGTTTTTACTTTATATTCAGGAGTTATTATTGGAACTATTGCCCCAGCATCTTCTATAACAGCTTTATGATTTATAGCATGAATATTTTCGGCTACAGAAACTGCATCATATAGTAAAGCAATATTATGATATCCTTCTTTTTCTGCCTTTTTTGAATAAGCTTCATATTTTGCTATTGCTGTTTTTTCACCTTTATAAGCTGATTGCATATTTTTAATTGTTTGAATTCCTGCATCCAGATGCTGTTTAGTTGTTATTTTTACTTCTGTCTTTTTATTCTCACAAGAAATCATTACCAAAAAATTAATAATGACAAAAAATAAATAATGGCTAATGGGTATGTTTTTCATTTTTAATTATTTGTTTAAATTGAAGTATTGTAAAAAAACTGGTTTATTTGTGATAGATGTGTTATTTCATAGTTTCTTCTTTTTAGTACTTAACTGACTGGTTTACAAAGTTATTTATATGGAAAATTTGCTCCCTTACAGCCTTCGTTATTTTCTGGCTATAAACCGGCTCGTTAACCAGCAGCCCGGTAAAGGCAGTCAGTGAGAGACTCACCTGATAGATCGGCGCAAGTAGTGTGTTCAGTTTGTTCATGATCGTTGTTTGAATGAGTTTGTATTTATACTGAATGCTGTCTTAGTATTGTCGCCATAGCCTGGCTCCAATTTGGATCACGGGCGAGATGACGGCGTTGGAAATGTGGCACTACACATCGCCGAAATCCGCGCTGTTGTTGCGTCGTAGGAGTGATCAGTCCATCACCCCTTTTTGCGGCCTGGATTCAAGGCAAACTTACCACAGGCATACTTGTCTCAGTATGACCTGCGTTGGCCAGCTGTATGATTCTCATCAGAGCCTCCTCCGTCTCTTATTGATCAATCCGGAATATATGACAACCATCAATCGGGTAGCTGATTCGGGTCATTCTGTAGTCGTTGCCGCCGGGCGACCTTTGACCAGTACTTATTCAGTAAATCAATTTTTTATGAAAAACACAGCGAACATACTCGTAATCAGTCTATTGATTGGGCTCGGCAGTGCACAGGCTCAGACCCCTGCCCACACCATGACCCACAAACCCGGACGGATGAAAGCCGACGGCATGAGTCATGACTGTGTGGTGATGAAAGACGGCAAAATGATGATGATGCAGGGCGACAAGACGATGCCGATGACCAAAGAGATGACCATGACCGACGGCACCAAATGCCTGCCCGATGGCACCTGTCTCAAAAACGACGGCACCAAAATGACCATGACCAATGGGCAGTGCATGATGATGGATGGGCGTATGACCACAATGGACAAAATGATGAAGGGCGGCCAGATGAAATCGGGCCATAAAATGAACAAGGTCAAATCCTAACCCGTTACAGTCAACAATCCAACGCAATAACTGGCTCTGTAAGAAGATGATTGACTTAAACCCGGGCATGTTCGTCACGCCGGTTATCGCCCTGACGGGTGTTGTATCATCGTACGTTTTTTTCCTGAAAAGAACCCGTGATAAATCATTCAGACGATTTGTTGGCTGGGGTACGATGCTGGCATTTTTGCTGAATTTTATCTGGGAGCTGGGCCACTGCTCCCTGTACAAAGGTTTCGTTTATGACCTGCCGCACGTCGCATTTTTGGGGTTGGCATCGCTGGCTGATACCATCATGGCCGGACTGCTTTATTTCGGATTCGCGTTCATCTACAAGGACGGGAGCTGGATACAGCATCTGACGGTTTCCCGGGCGATCTGGCTGATCGGGGTGGGTGGTCTGGGAGCTGCCGTGTCGGAAATGGCCCATCTGTCAGCCCACAACTGGGCGTATACGGATCGGATGCCGCTTATTCTGGGCATTGGCCTGACACCTCTGCTCCAGTTCTCGTTGCTGCCACTGGTACTTTATAGGCTAAGTCTCTATCTGGCCAGGCGTAACGCAGTAGTGAGTGCACCCGGTTATCAACCATCCGGTCAGGCATAAACGTAGAGGCAGAAGCCTAAAAAACAGCCAATGACTACCGCGCTCAATTTGTTTTTGGTCAAGCTGCTCCACACGGCGATATGGGCCTTTTTCGTTACGGTCGTCGGTTATGTTGTGGTAACTGTTTAGGTTAGGCGGCCCATTGGAATCCATCGCTAAGAACGCTGGCTAAGGCATCGACTACGTTCCGACCCTGCTTGCGCATCGTGGAGACAAAACCTGAAATACGGGCATAAACAGCCGCTCCGCTTTCAGTCCGAAAGCAGCCACTCACCCGCTGTTTGACCTTCGCCGGGCGTAAATCCCGTTCAGCTTGATTGTTGGTGAACGGAACGCCCGGCTCAAAAGCAAACGCCAGCACCGCGTTCTGATGCAGAATCAGCCGATCCAGCAAGTTGCGCCCCTTGCTACGCATAGCCCGGCCAGTCCGTCCATTGGCCTTGAAAACACGATGGGCGGCAGTTCCTCCTCGTCGGCCCGCGCACAAACCTGGTTGTAACAGGCTCGCCAGTGAACCGCTTCCCGACCTCCAATCGGGCCGTGCCGACTCGCTTTATAGGCATCCAGCAAAAAGCGATGCATCTGGTTGGCCCAGACTGAGCCGCCCTCCATCAGGCCCGCCAGTTCCCGCAACAGATGCGCCCCGCAGAGTGCATGACGCCCCTTACCCACACTGAAGTATGATTTCCAGCAGTCGTGAAGGGTCCAGTTCAGACAATCACCGAAAACACTTTACTCGCTCAAAAGCGCGTCCTTACCCCGTTTTGGGTGAACAAACAGGTGCGTGTAGCTCTCGTTGCTGGCCACCGCGCCCGCGGACCGGTGCAGCCAGTGGAGCTTGCCATCTACCCGCACACCCGTCTCATCAATCGGAACGCCGAAGCGATGGCAGACCGGAGCCGCTTGGAGTTGCTCCTTGATGTGTGCTTGGACGGGCATCAACGCTGCCAGCGAATCCGGCTGTCTTCCAGCGGAACAGCGATGCCTTCGTAGCTGGGTAGGATGCGGGCGGTGAAATCGCTGGCCGGGCGGTGGGTCGTCACCACGGCGGTATAGATGTAGTGGCTTCCGGTTTTGTTGGCGGGGTCCGTTGCCATCGGGATGCATTCGGGGGCTTCGCTGTTGACGCCCGCAGCATACAGCTCCACCACAACCTGATCGGGCGTTAGGGTGCCCAGCATGACGGGCACATAGAACAGGTATCCGTTCGCTATGGTTTCCGTCGTTACGTCGCCAAATGTCAGGGTATCCCATTCATTACCAATGGCTTGCCGCAGCTTTACGATACTAACGCCAGCCGCTCCTTTGTCGGCGGCCCGTTTCACGTAGCGGGTGGCCGCAGGCAGGTAATACGTCTCGGTATATTCCCGGACGGTCCGGTTGGCCGAAAACTGGGGCGTTAGTGTAGCCATGCTTTTGCGCATCCGCTCAACCCAGCGAACGGGGATGCCGCGCTGATCCCGGCTGTAAAACTCAGGAACGATCTGCTTTTCCAACAGGTCATACAGCGCGTTAGCTTCGGCGGCATCCCAGGCGGGGTCGTTGCCGTGTTCCTGTATGTCGCCCAGCGCCCAGCCCACATCGGACGTGTAGGCTTCGGCCCACCAGCCATCCAGCTCCGATACGTTGATGCCACCATTCACCAGCACCTTCATGCCACTGGTGCCGCAGGCTTCCCACGGACGACGGGGCGTGTTGACCCACACGTCGGCCCCCTGCACCAGGTGTTCGGCCAGGAGCATATCGTAATCGCTCAGGAAGACAACATGCTGGTAGAGGTTCTGTTGCTCTATAAACTGCACCCATTGCTGAATCAGCGCCTTACCCGACTCATCGTACGGCGGGGCTTTACCGGCAATGACCAATTGAACGGGCTGTTCGTGGCTGGTCAGGATACGAATAAACCGCTCCGGGTCATGCAGTAGCAGATTAGGTCGTTTGTACTCGACAAACCGGCGGGCAAATCCCAGCGTCAGCGTATTGGGATCAAATACCTTCGTGGCAATATCGACCACTCCCGGCGAATGACCGGAAACCATAAATTGACGTGCCAGCCGCTTCCGGGTATAGTCGACCAGATCATGCCGGCAACGGGTACGAAGTTGCCACAGGGTTTCGTCAGACACCTTGCTGATATTATCGCCCACGGCATCCAGCCCACCCCGCCACCGGTTTTTGCCGCAGGCTTCGGTCCAGATCTGATCGGCAGCCTCGGCATCCCAACTCGGCATGTGCACCCCGTTGGTGACGTACCCAACCGGCACTTCGTGGGTTGGCCAGCGAGGGAACAGGTCGTTGAACAACTGCCGGCTCACCTCCCCGTGCAACCGACTAACCCCATTGACGGCCCCGCTGCCCCGAATGGCCAGGTAGGCCATATTGAAACTCTCCGACGTATTGGAAGGACTTTGGCGACCCAGCGCCATCAGCGTTTCGAACTCAATATTCAGCTCGTTGCGGGCATAATCGCCCAGAAACTGGTTCATCAGGGCCGGGCTAAAATGGTCGAAACCAGCCGCCACGGCGGTATGGGTCGTAAACAGGTTGCCGGTTCGGGTAATGGCCAGGGCCGTGTCGAAGGAGAGTCCGGTTTGGTTCATTAACGTACTGGCCCGCTCCAGCACCAGAAAAGCGGCATGGCCTTCGTTCATGTGGCAGGCTTCCGGCTTAATGCCGAGGGCCATGAGCAGTTTCCAGCCACCAATACCCAGAATGATTTCCTGCTGGATACGCAGTTCCGAACCACCGCCGTAGAGTTCGGTCGTGATGCCGCGATGGGTTGGCAGATTAGCCGCATCATTGCTGTCGAGCAGGTACAGTTTCACCCCGCCCACCTGCACCTGCCAGGTACGCAGCCAAACGGTAAAACCCGACAGAGTGATGGGTAAACGCAGCCATTCGCCGTTGGGCAGGCGTAGGGGCGAGATGGGTAACTGACCCGGATCATTGTAGGGAAACAGGGCCTGCTGTGCGCCCTGCCGGTCAATTTCCTGCCGAAAATAACCCTCCTGGTACAGTAGCCCGACGGCCACAACGGGCACGCCGAGGTCACTCGCTGATTTTAGCTGATCGCCCGCCACATTGCCCAGACCACCCACGTAAATCGGCAACGCTTCGCTGAGCATGTACTCCATGCTGAAATAGGCCACGCAGGTCAGGGGCGTATTAGGGTAGCTTTGCTGAAACCATTTCGTCTCCGTGGCCGCGCGTTGTTTGAACGCCATCAACGCGTCCATTTTTCCACGAAAGACCTTGTCGGTTAATTTCTGTTCCAGCACTTCCCGCGAAACGGTCTGCAAAATAATCCATGGGTTATGGGTACGATCCCACAGTTCCGGGTCGAGTTGCTGCCACAGTTCATCGGCTACGTGATTCCAGGACCACTGTACATCGAGGGCCAGTTCGGTCAGGGTGTCGATACCGTCGGCATTGGTGGGTAAAAGCCCGTATAGTTGATTGGGGACGGGTTTTTTGTTTTTCATGGTCGTTGAGTAGCGTTATTTCCATTGGGGTCGCACCGTTTGTCGGTCAAACCGATCAGGTGCGTTTTGCCTGATACTGCCCCTGCCGGGCGGCACGGTTGCTGCTTGCCCGATAAAACAGAGCCTGTTGCGCAGCTGCCACATTGGCATCCTGTCCTTTCCAGATGTCGAGGGCGGGTTGTTGAATGGCGCGGGCAAACGAGAAGGTAAGTAGCCAGGGCAGCTTCCCGGTAAATTGGCTATGCATAGCGTTCAGGTGGCTGGAAGCCTGTTCGGGCGATTGCCCACCCGACAAAAACGCGATGCCCGCCACCGCCGGGGGAACGCTGCGCAGCAAACACGTCACGGTTGCGTCGGCCACCTGCTCTACCGTGTTTTGCTCGAAACTGCCCTTGCCCGCCAGCACCATATTCGGTTTCAACAGCAGACCTTCCAGCCTGACCCGCTGGGTATATAACTGGGTAAAGAGCATGGTCAGGCCTTGTTGCGTCACGGCGAAGCACCGGTCCAGCGTATGGTCGCCCTCCATCAGGACTTCGGGTTCTACGATGGGTACCAGACCAACCTCCTGACAAAGAGCGGCATAACGGGCCAGCGCGTACATATTGGCTTCGAGGCAACCGGTTGACGGTAACTGCTCCGGGCCAACGGCACCAATGGCAATGACGGCCCGCCACTTGGCAAACCGGGCACCCAGCTGTTTGTACTCCGTCAGGCGTTCGCGCAGGCCATCCAGCCCTTCGGTTACTTTTTCGCCCGGAAAACCAGCCAGCGGCTTGGCCCCCAGGTCGACTTTTATCCCCGGAATAATACCGGCCTGCTTCAGCGCATCGACAAACGATACGCCTGCTTTGGTCTGCTGCCGAATGGTCTCGTCGTACAAAATGGCTCCGCTGATGCTTTCGCCCAGACGGGGTGTTGTAATCAGCAACTCCCGATACGCCCGCCGGGCTTCTACCGTTTGCGGAATGCCCGCTGCGGCAAAGCGTTTGTTAGCGGTGGGCGTACTTTCGTCCATCGCCAACAGGCCCTTGTCGTCGGCCACGAGGGCCTGGGCTATTTTTATGAGTTCGTTCATGTTGATTACACCGTCCATGTCCAGTTACGAATCTCCGGCATATCCTGCCCGTTCGTGTCGATATACTGCTTGTGTTCAATGAGTTTATCTTTCAGCATCTGCTTCAGATACGCCCCCCGATTACCCAGTGTGGGCACCCGGTCAATGACATCCATCACGAGGTGAAAGCGATCCAGATCATTGAGCACCGTCATGTCGAAGGCGGTGGTAATGGTGCCCTCTTCCTTGTAGCCCCGCACGTGGATGCTCGTGTTGTTGGCGCGGTTGTAGGTAAGCCGGTGGACGAGCCAGGGGTAGCCGTGAAACGCGAAAATCACCGGCTTGTCTTTGGTAAACAGCGAATCGTAATCGGCGTCGTTCAGGCCGTGGGGGTGTTCGGTATGGTGCTCCAGTTTCAGCAAATCGACCACGTTGACGACCCGGATTTTTAGCTCGGGCAAATGCTCCCGCAGAATGGATACGGCGGCCAGTGTTTCCAGCGTCGGCACGTCGCCACAGCAGGCCATGACTACATCCGGCTCCGCGCCTTCGTCGTTACTCGCCCAGGGCCAGATCCCGATTCCTTTGGTACAATGTAGCAGGGCGGCTTCCATACTCAGCCATTGCGGAGCCGGGTGCTTACCCGCTACAATCACGTTGACGTAGTTGCGGGAGCGCAGGCAATGGTCCATCACCGACAGCAGACAGTTGGCATCGGGCGGTAGATAGACCCGCACAATACTGGCTTTTTTGTTGATCACATGGTCGATAAAGCCGGGGTCCTGGTGCGTGAACCCGTTGTGATCCTGCCGCCAGACGGTAGACGTGAGCAGGTAATTCAGCGAGGCAATGTCGGCGCGCCAGGGCAGTTCGGCGCACGTTTTCAGCCATTTAGCGTGCTGATTGAACATTGAATCGACAATATGGATAAAGGCTTCGTAGCTGTTGAACAGGCCGTGCCGACCGGTGAGCAGGTAGCCTTCCAGCCAGCCTTCGCACTGGTGCTCGCTGAGCATTTCCATCACGCTGCCCGATGGAGCCAGAAACTGGTCATTCACCTCCACCTCGGTATCCCACTGCCGATTGGTGGCTTCAAAGACCGCATCCAGTTTATTGGACAGTGTCTCGTCGGGGCCGAATACCCGGAAGTTGCGTGGGGTCTGATTCATCCGGATCACATCGCGCAGAAATTCGCCGACGGTATGCGTATCGCTGGCCCCGGTAGCACCGGGGGCGGGTACAGCAACGGCATACTCGCAAAAGTCGGGAAGGTGCAATCCTTTCAGCAGCAGCCCGCCGTTGGCCTGCGGATTGGCGCCCATGCGCCGGGTGCCGGTGGGGGCCAGCGCGGCCAGTTCGGGCATGAGCCGCCCCTGTTCGTCAAAGAGTTCTTCGGGTTTGTAGCTCCGCAGCCAGCCTTCCAGTTGGGTCAGATGCGCCGGGGGCGTCGTTGCCGAAACGGCCAGCGGTACCTGGTGCGCCCGGAATGTACCTTCGTTGGGCACACCGTCCACTTCTTTGGGGCCCGTCCAGCCCTTCGGCGATTTCAGGACAATCATTGGCCAGCGCGGGCGGGTTACGTGCGTCTGCGTCCGGGCATTTTCCTGAATTTTTTTGATTTGCTGAATGGTCTCGTCCAGAGCCGCAGCCATGAGTTGGTGCATGGCTTCCGGCTCGTCGCCTTCTACGAAATAGGGCGTCCAGCCGTAGCCGCGCAGCAACTGATCCAGCTCCTCATGAGAGATGCGGGCCAGCACCGTGGGGTTAGAAATTTTATAGCCGTTCAGGTGCAGAATGGGCAGCACCACACCGTCGGTCTGCGGATTCAGGAATTTGTTGGAGTGCCAGGCCGTGGCCAGCGGACCGGTTTCCGCTTCGCCATCGCCGACTACACAAGCTACGATCAGTTCGCGATTATCGAAAACGGCCCCGAAGGCATGGCTCAGAGAATAGCCCAACTCGCCCCCTTCGTGAATCGAGCCGGGCGTTTGGGGCGAAGCATGGCTGGAAATACCACCGGGAAAGGAGAACTGGGTAAACAGCTTTTTCAACCCGGCCTCGTCGGCACTGATGTTCGGATATACTTCGCTGTACGTGCCTTCCAGATACGTGTTGGCTACCACCGCCGGACCACCGTGGCCCGGACCGGAGATATAAATCATGTCGAGGTCAAATTTTTTGATGACCCGGTTCAGGTGGGCATAGATGAAATTCTGGCCGGGGGTGGTGCCCCAGTGGCCCAGCAGCATACGCTTGATGTGTTCCAGCCGGAGCGGTTCGCGCAGTAGCGGATTGTCGTGGAGGTACATCTGACCGACAGAGAGGTAGTTAGCGGCCCGCCAGTAGGCGTTGATGCGCTGATAGTCTTCGGGCGATAACGGGCTATACGTTTTCTCTTTTGTTTGCGGGGGCATTATGTCTATTGCTTCCATATTCGTTCAGTGTTTTTGGTTAGTTGTTGTGTTCAGTAGTTGTATCCATCAGTTTGTAGACCGTTTGGGCAATCATTTTCTCTTCATCGGTCGGAATAACCCTCACCGTAACCCGGCTCGCGTCGGTCGAAATCACGGCAGCATTCGCGGTGTTACGATGCGGGTCGAGGTTGATACCTAAAAAGGCCAGTCCCTCACAAATACGCGCCCTGACGTCGGGGGCGTGTTCGCCGATACCGCCCGAAAACACGAGCGTTTCCAGCCCGCCCAGAACAGCGGTATATGCACCAACGTACTTCTTGATCTGGTAGCAGAAGAGATCAACGGCCTCAGCCGCCCGGATATCATCGGCCTGTTGGGCGAGCAAATCCTGCATATCCGAACTGGTTTCGGAAATACCCAGCAAACCCGATTCGTGATTGATCAGGTGGTTAAACTGCGTGGACGTCAGCGTCTCCGACTGCATCAGGTACCAGGCCACCCCCGGATCGAGGTCGCCCGTTCGGGTGCTCATCGGCACCCCGGCGGTGGGCGTAAACCCCATGCTGGTATCCATACTTTTACCGCCCCGAACGGCCGCCAGACTCGCTCCGCTACCCAGATGGGCCAGAATAACGCGACCCTTGGCAACCTCGTTTCCAGCCAGCCGGGCGAGTTCTTCCAGCAGATAGGTATATGACAGACCATGAAACCCGTAGCGCCGGATGCCTTTCGCATCGAACCGCCGGGGAATGGGCAGGAGTTGGGCCACACGCGGCATGGTGCGGTGAAAAGCCGTATCGAAACAGGCAATCTGAGGCAGCTTCGGGTGCCGTTTCCCGATAGTTTCGATTAGCTCGATTTCGGCGGGCAGGTGATCGGGATCGTAGGCACGAATCCGGCGAAGTTCGGCCATCAGTTCGGGGGTAATCCGCTCAGGCTCGGTATGTGCCATGCCGTGCACAACCCGGTGACCTACGGCATAGATACGGTTAAAAACCGGCTGTTTTCCGAGCCAGTCCATCAGTGAATTCACCGCCGACGTAAAATCGTGGGCATTTACCGGTATGGGATCAGGCTCAACGGTCATCGGGTCAGTAAACGTCAGTCTGGTATTGGGCTGACCAATCCGGTCGATGTGGCCCGAGAGTTTCCGCGTCAGCGACTTCCCTCCGCTATAGATCGCAAACTTGATGCTCGATGAGCCGCCGTTGAGCGTTAGTATGGATTGGTTTCGGTTAGTCATGGTAACGTAGCATTACTGTCGGGCACTAAACCAACCGAAGCCAGTTCAGCGCAGGTAGCGGCATAATCGACATGGCAAATACCCCGAATACCCAACCCCTCGGCCACGCTCACAAACATGGGTCGATCGTCGATGTAGAGTACCTGACTGGCAGGCACCTGGGCAATGTCGAGCGCGATTCGGAAGATGTCGGCGTCGGGTTTTCGGAAGCGAACGAAGGAGGACGAAATAAAGAAGTCCACAAACTCCGTCAATCCGAAGGTCTTAATCCGGTACGCGTTCAGTTCCCGGCCTTCGTTGCTCACTACCGCTATTTTCAACCGGTACGTTTCTTTAAGCTGCCGGCACAGGGTAATCATATCCGGGTACGGCTTCGACTGGGCAAACATAAAATCCCGAAAGGCGTCCATCGTAAACGACCGGGGTTCGTAAAACACAACCCGGCTGAGGTACTCTTTCAGGGTGAGTTTGCCCACCTCGTAGGTATCGAACGTTAGGTGGTGCCGCGCTTCCAGTTCGGCCAGATTCAGGCCGAACGTTTCGGCAGCCAGCCTGCGGGATTCGCGCCCCCAGCCATTGGTCAGCAAGACACCCCCGATATCGACAAATAAAGTTGTGATTGACTGGTTACGCTCTGTCTGCTGGTTTATTTTCATTGTACGTTCTCACTATTTTAGTTTCTACAGAAAAAGACGTCACCGAAGCAGATGATCTCATTCACAAATCTCGGCAGCCTTCTCTGGGCAGGCAATGACGAGCATTAGGTCTGGACGTGATCGTTCACCAAAAGCGGCTTTGACTTGACCGGCAATTTAGCCCGTCTGCCGGTGAGGAGAAACCCGGTAGCTATCATTATGAATAAGAAGCATACGACCGCCTGACCCTTGTCATAGTTCCCCGGCAAATAATCGCTCAGCTTTACATATTCCAACGCAGCAGCACGGATTCAGGCGACTACCGCCTTGTCCATTCGCTTAGTAAAGAAATAGACTATGGCACATAAAAGTCAACAGGAATGGATTGCTGACGAATTTACCTTACCCTATCAGGCTACTCAGGATACGGTCTGGGTGAGTGATCCAGCCGTATCGGACGTAGAATACCGGGATATTCAGAAACGTTTTTTCTATACGTAGAGAAGGGAAAACGCATTTTTTGGCAGCACATCGCATAAAAACATCTGAAGAGTGGGTACGTCGTCTACCTACCCGTGATAACCAAAATACAAATCAAATGATGAACGGAACTGGTTGGGGAATGGGAGGAATGGGTTGGGGAATGTGGTTTATTCCATTACTCATCATCCTCGCGATTTATCTCTTCATGAAGTACAACCCACAAACCAAAAGCGGACAAGCCCCGGAATCGCCGTTAGACATTTTAAGGAAGCGATATGCCAAAGGTGAAGTCACTAAAGAACAATTTGAGCAAATGAGAAAGGACATTTAACCCGAATCATGACCCGAAACGTATTTGCTTTTTTGCTGCTCATCCCGCGAGCCTGTTTTAGGCTTTAATTAGTTCATTGGTTAATCGGCTGTAGTGTAGCCCGGACCGGACGTCCGCGTTCGGGCTACACTACAGCGGTGGGCGGCTGCGGCCACACGGCCGTTTAGCGAAACCCTCTGGCAGAAATCATTCCATTTCCTTACGCTATGTTTCTTCGATATGTAGTTGCCAGCGTTGTCTTAATCGGCGCAGGGTTGCTGTACGCAACACGCCGTTTCTCGCAACAGACCAACGAGCTGGCCCGGCAATTGCTGGCCCAGTCGCCGTTGGATAAAACGATGGTCACACCCGAAATGCTGGTTGGGTTGCCCGCGCCGGTACAGGCATGGCTCACGGCAGCGGGCGTGGTGGGCCGCGAGCGCGTGCATACTGTGCGGCTGCGCCAACACGCCCTCATGCGAACCAGCCCTACCGCAGCCTGGATGCCGATTGACGCTGTGCAGTATTTTGGGGTGGATGTGCCGGGCTTTGTCTGGAAGGCAAACGCACGGATGATGGGGTTTTTACCGTTGGCAGGTTATGATGCTTACGTGGGAGGGAAAGGCCGACTGCTGATGAAGGCTTTATCGGTGGTGCCGGTGGCTGATGCTGCCGACGACAAGGTGAATCAGGGCGAGATGGTGCGATTTCTGGCCGAGATGTGTCTGTTTCCGTCGGCGGCTCTTAGCCCCTACCTCACATGGCAAGCCATTGACACAAACCAGGCCGAAGTCGCCATGACCGACAATGGCCTGACCGTCAGGGCCGTATTTGCGTTCAATGCCCAACATCAATTGGCGAGCGTTACGGCCCGGCGCTACTACGGAGGAGCCGGGGAAGTCAGTACGTTAGAAACGTGGTACATGCCGATGCACGCCTGGAAGTCGATGCACGGCACCACGATTCCGGTTCAGGGCGATGTAATCTGGAAATTATCCACGGGCGATATCAACTATTTCCGGTGGGAGGTTACGGACATCGACTATAACAAACCAATGCTGTACTGACCCCCGTACCATCAGACAATAGCTAATAGCGGAATATCCGTTAACCGGGCCATGCGCTGCGTTTCGCCATCCACAAAAATCTGCCTAAACCAGCTGTGGGCCTGCGGTAACATCATTATCAGATCCGCTTTGTTCCGGTGGGCAAACGTCAGAAGTATCTCATATACATCTGAACCGGGCAGGATAGTTAGCGTATGGGGGACGGTCTCCATCAGATGACGGATGTGTTCGGCCCGATGTCGAACATCCTTATCCGCCGGATTATCGTGAATACAAAGCACATCGACCGTGCAGCCAAACTGCCGGGCAAAGTGGAGAGCGGTGTCGAAAACGACGGCATCGGGCGGAAGATCGAGATCAATACCCAGCACGACATTATCGATAGCAGCATACTCCGTCGATGGTGGAACGAGCAGCAACGGCACGTGGGTCTTCGGCACCATGTCGGAGGCTACGCTTCCCATCAGCTGGGCGCTTTGCGGAGCTGACCCAACGGTAGACATAATCAGCAGATCGACATGCTCGGCCTGGGTAACCTCAAGAATGGCGGGAATGGGGTGTCCCTGCCGGGTCAGGCAACGAATAGCCATCTCACTGCCGTAGCGTTCACGCACCTCATTGGCCAGGTGGTTTAATGCCCGCTGGCTTTCGTCATGCATGGCCTGAGCGCTGAGCGGAAAATCACCGCCGGTTTCAGCAGGATTCAGCGGCCAGAAATGGAACACGTTGATCAGGATCAAATCAGCGAGTTGAGCGTGGGCGAGTTGTATCGCAAAATAAGCAGCCTGATTTCCATTCGGTGTCAGGTCGGTAGCAACAGCAATCGTTTTCATGTACGCGGATGTTTGGGAGGTCGTTTCTCCAAAATTACCCTGCCTGTACAGTCCGAAACATGACCACAGTCAGGTCTGGCACTGATTGATTTATCCTGGCAAACTGATTGCTATCAGACATTCACAGACGATCAGACCGCACCTTTGTAGAAGGAATAGCGTGAGGGCCTGACTCCATTAGTGTACAGGGTATGCCGCAGAAAGCTCGCTATGGCGGTGGGGCTGGTCATTATGGCCATTATCGTAAAGCGTCAACACAGGTACTGATGGGGTGTAGGCGCGCGACTCCCAGCTTCGTGTGCCGGCATCGTATTTCTCGACTGGAATCATCACTAAAAGATCAACCTGATTCCGGGTCAGATACGTCTCGATTCCTTCGCTGGCGGTAGTGGCCCTCAAGTGGCTGATGATTGGTTCAATGGGATCCAGAAACTTCCGGATATGAAGTTCCTGCTCCGCCCGAATAGCCTTTTTATTGGGTACGTCGATAGACAACAGGGTGAGGTCGGCCCCCTTGAGGGTCACTAACTCTTTCAGCGGACTCAGTAGTTTAGCGTTTTTCAGCCGGGCAAAATCGGTAGCCAGTACCACCCGGCGAATCTCACCCACGGGGGTATTGACGGGTACTACCATCACATTGGCTTTCAGTTGGCGGGTCAGAGCGATAGCACAGTGGCCGAACAGGGTAATCGTACCTGCTTGTTGAGAACCCATCACGACAAAATCATACGGTTCCATCTCGAGCGATTTCCCGATTACGTCGGGCCACGTACCCGGACAGACCGATGAGCGATAGGTGTGCCAGTCTGTGGTTGCCTGTAAACGTAACTGGGTCAAAATATCATTTAGCTGATCAGCATATGCCATGCGGGACGCTTCGTGAGAGTATATCGGGTTATAAGCTACCGGAGAGGTGGCCTCCGGAGATACGCAGAGCAGGTGAAAATCGGCGACGGTATCGCTGAAAAATGAGCGGGCATAGTCGAGCGCGTGGCGGGAAGCTTCCGAAAAGTCGGTTAACACCAGGAGTTTTTTCATGGATTCAGCGTATTGGATCTATTCTATCACGTACCTGCTGGCTTTATCTTTGGCCTGCTATGCTTGTTCTGATTTATTGGGGAATTAATAGCCTGCCGGGGAGCCTGACGGGTACCCATGCCGCTTCTGCCTGCCACCGGCCAGGTTAATCCGGTGACGCCAATTTCAGTGGCACCTGACAGAGATTCTACTTGATGGCATCCTGAACGTCTTTCTGTAAGGCCTGATTGTTTTTCATAATCGTTGAGTTTGTTTGGTTCAATACCACTGTAAATTTCCCCGTTCTGCAAGCGCCAACCTATGAGCGGCATCAGTGCCTGGCATGACCGTAGTCGTATAAATAAGCAGTCTCAACCGTGGGGTTTACCGGAATAGGCTCCTGTTAATCATGCCGCTGCCGGATGATTAACTTCTGAATCTCAACGGCCCAGAAGACGATGCTCGACACGGCTACCGTAATGCCCAGCTCAGACCACGTCAGCGGTTGGGTGTTGAAGAGTTCGTTGAAGAAAGGCGTGTAAATAATCATCAGTTGAAGCCCGACGGTTAGTGTAATTGCGCCCAGCATGGGTTTGTTATCCAGCAGGCCCATGCTGAACACCGATGACCGGCGGGACCGAATGGCAATGGCGCTACCCAACTGACTAAAGCAAAGAACCGTAAACGTCATCGTTTGCCAGTGGGGAATGTTGCGCTGGATTGCCCAGGCCTCTATACCAATCGTGACAGCCCCAATCAGCAACCCGACCCACAGAATGAACCTGCCTAAGCCGTCACCAAAAATGGATTGCTTCGGGTCTATGGGTGGCCGCTGCATACTGTTTTTTTCGGCAGGTTCGTAGGCTAAGGCCAGGCCCGGCAGACCGTCTGTAATCAGGTTGATCCACAGAATATGAATGGCCAGTAAGGGGATGGGTAACCCAAAAAAAGGCGCTAAAAAGAGCGCGACAATCTCCCCCGCGTTGCCCGACATGATGTAACGGATAAACTTCAGGATGTTATCGAAGATGCGTCGCCCATGCTTCACGGCTTTCACGATAGTGGCGAAGTTGTCGTCGAGCAGAATCATATGGGCGGCTTCTTTGGAAACCTCCGTACCAGTGATGCCCATCGCAATACCGATATCCGCATTCTTCAGGGCCGGCGCATCATTGACCCCGTCGCCGGTCATGGCTACGAAATGATGGCGGGCCTGCAACGCGCTGATAATACGTAGCTTCTGGGCCGGATCGACGCGGGCATAGACTCGCACGTTCTCCACAATGGCATCAAAAGCAGGCTCGTCCAATTGGGTCAGTTCCGGCCCGGTCAGCACCAGTTCATTGGCCGAGGAGAGGATGCCCAGCGTTTCGGCAATGGCTTTGGCGGTTAGCTTATGGTCGCCGGTAATCATTACGGTAATGATACCGGCCTGTTTGCATTCGGCTACGGCCTGCCGGGCTTCGTGGCGGGGCGGGTCCATCAGACCTACGAAGCCGATAAAGGACAAGCCCGATTCGATGGTGGCGGGCGTAACGTCGGGTGGCAGTTTGGGCAGCAGTTTGCCGGCGTAACCCATTGTGCGGTAGCCCCGTTCGGCCATGGCATCAACGCGGGTTCGCAGGTCAGGAACACCGGCTTGCTGTTCCGCGTCGAGTTGATTGAACAGCGACCCCACCGCGCCTTTAGTGATACACAGAACGCCCTGTTCCGTTTGGTGCAGCGTGGTCATGCATTTGCGCTCCGAATCGAACGGCAGTTCGGCAATGCGGGGAAAGGTACTTTCAAGCGTTGCCCGTTTATAATCCCGATCAGCGGCATAATGCGCCAGGGCCACTTCGGTCGAATCGCCAAGCCAGTTTCCGTCTTTGTCGCTGGTTACGTCGTTGTTGAGTGCCATTGCCGTCAGCAGCCCATCGCCATTGGCCAGAACGGGTAAAGCAAACGTCGGCGACTGGTCGATTTCTTCGACCGTCATTTTGTTGAGTGTCAGCGTTCCCGTTTTGTCGGTGCAGATATAGGTAACCGACCCCAGCGTTTCTACGGCGGGCAGTTTACGAATAAGCGCGTTGCTTTTTACCAGGCGTTTCGCCCCTAATGCCAGGGCAACCGTGACCACGGCTGGCAGGGCTTCGGGAATAGCAGCCACGGCCAGCGAAACGGAAACCAGCAGCAAATTCAGCAGCGGCTCGCCCCGCAACCACCCGGCCCCGAAAAAGAGCACACAAATTACCAGTGCCCCAACCGATAAGCCTTTGCCGAAGGTGCCCAGCCGTTTTTGCAGCGGAGTGGCAGTTTCGTCGGTCTGAATCAGTTTGGCAATTTTTCCCAGTTCGGTGTTCATGCCCGTCGCCACGACGTAGGCAGTGGCCCGCCCGTTGGTCACAAACGTGCCTTTGTAGCCCATATTCAGCCGGTCGCCGAGTGGATAATCGCCGGGGAGCAGCGCATCGGGGGTTTTCTCGACGTTGTCCGATTCGCCCGTCAGCGACGATTCATCGACTTTCAGCGCGTGGGTGTCCATAAACCGGACGTCAGCGGGAATGACATTACCCGCTTCCAGCAGCGTTACGTCGCCGGGTACCAGGTCGGTTGTGGCCACAGAAAGCGTTTGCCCGCCCCGCAGCACCTGGGCCTGACTGGCGACCATCTTTTTGAGGGCCTCCATCGACTTCTCGGCCCGGTACTCCTGCACAAACCCGACCAGCGCATTGAGCAGCACAATCGCCAGAATGATGTAAGTCGATTTTACCTCGCCCACCACACCCGACAGGATGGCAGCCGCAATCAGCACCAGAATCATAACGTCCGTAAACTGATGCAGCAGGATGAGCCAGATCGTTTTCTTTCGACCATCCGCAATCTGGTTGGGGCCGGATTCGGCCAGCCGCTGTTGGGCCAAAGTAGGATCGAGTCCGGCGGGGGTCGTGTTCAGCGAACGGGCTACTTCCGCCACTGGGGTAACATAATAATCCATACCGGGCCGGGTTGTTGCTGTTAAAAACGGAGAAGTTACGATGTAGAAACACACTCAGTGGGCGTTAGAAGCTGTTTGAGCTAATCGCTTTGGTCTGCAAGGGCGGCTTTTGCCCCTTGGCTTCGTCACTTTTTTGGGCCGTAGCTACGGCTACGACCTGCAAAAAGTGTCTCACCAATGACCAAAATCCACTCCTTACAACCTCAAATCGCTAACTCAAACAGCTTCTTAGCCTTTTCTGAATACCAGCAGCGGTACGTTTGTAAGAAACGAGTAGTCAACAGAATTACCGGACGAAAACAATTGGTGAAAAAACCCCTGATTCTGCGTCGTAAACATGATCATCACGGAGGGCTTCGCTTTTTTTACGGCCAATTCGATGTTGGCGATCATCGTTTGGGTAAGGTCCAGAGGCTTTAGCTGCACATAGACCGCGTAGTCGGAAAATTTCTGGACGGCCATGTTGATGATCTCCGGGTCCAGGACGGGTTCAGAAGGAAAGCTGAAGTGTAGTAGTTCGACCGAAGCCGCCAGCGGCCGGGCAAAATCAACCACTCGTTTCAGTTCATATTCGAGGCTGCTTAGGTCGGATGCGTATAGAATGCTGGTTAGCGCAGTAGCCCGGTATGTACCCGGTACGGCAATTATCGGAACCGGCGACTGGTTAATCAGGTTGGCGGTCGTGGTGCCAAGTAATTTTTCAAGACTTCCGGCCCCCCGGGTACTGATACAGATAAAATCAACGGTGTGATCAGCCGCGTACGCCATAATCGTGCTATCGACGAACGGCGAATTCTGAATCACGCACGTGTAGTTTCCAGCATTGATTTTCAACCGTTTGTACTCCGTTTCAACGAATTGTTCCAGAGTCGTCTGACTTTTCGCCATCTCCTCTTTCGCGTACGTTTTATACGCTGTATCGTTCCAGGTGGTCATTCTCCACACATCCTGCACGTGCAGAAAAGTCAGGGAAGTCTCGTGCTGCGACGCCAGTTGAATGGCAAATCGCAGGGCAGCTTTGGAGTTGTCAGAGAAATCGGTGGCAACAAGAATGTTCTTCATAATCAGTTGATTAATTGTGAAATCAGCCCCAACATGGGAGCATGGTTCACCTGTCTCCCGCCACGCTTTCCCAAATGAAGTGCCGCAAGCCAGTGCGGCCGGTGGGTGCCTGCCAAAATAAGGTACGCCTGCTGTTCAATGCGGATAAACAAGGCGGTACCAACGGGTACAAAATCTTTTTGAGTATGAGTCGTACTAAGATGTCAGGTGAGGGTGTGACAGTCACACCCTCACCTGACATCTTAGTACGACTCATACTCAAAATATAATTGGCCTGCTACGATGAATTCCTGGGGCGCCCCGGCGGCTAAGAAGGAGGTTCGACTGGTAGGCAATCCTGAGCTATTGTACGTGTAGGCATATTTATTCCAGCCATCAATAAGAACATTATTCCGGCTCAGCGACATTAAATTAGCGATACCGGCATTCTTGGCAGGATAAACGAAGACAGATATGGGATCAATGGGTAAGGGGTTGAGATTCAGGGTAGTAGTAGGCATAATAATGCCGTAAAAGGGGTTTACCTGAGAATCATACGTAAAGTAATGGTTGGAAGTCTGGCCGCTCGGGACAAAGGTTATACGGGTTGCCGTCAGATTAGTATTGGTATATACGTATTGGCTGGTAAATTGACTTGACTGATAGCCATTGAAACCATCGACCTGATTTCCAACGATCTGATTGGTAGCGTCATATTGGGGTTTACATACAAAAAGAAGACCAGCAACTACATCACTGACATACCGTATTTCTGCAATTTGGCCAGTCCCTGTATAGCTGAAAGTATAGCGGTCGGTGTTTGTTCTTGGGGTTTGCTGAGGATCTTCTATCCGGATGACCCGTTGTAGCTGACTAAGCCTATTTTGGTTATCATAGGTATAGGTACTTTGATGCCACCGGTTAGGTATTGACTGTGTTGACTGTATTGTTTTAATGCCGCTTAGCTTCCCTTGCTGGTCGTATTGAAACTCACTAATTGAGCGTTGGCCCCCGGTTTCTTCCGTGAGGGTTTTCAAGCGCAATCGGTCTGGATCTAAACCCGGAAACCGGTGGTCACTACAAGCAAAAAGAGTGGTTAATAGGAACAGGCTAATGAACCTCAATTGTACAGGGTGTTTAGACATGATCGTGGAAATTAGTTTCATTGACGTACCGACAAAGGTGACTGATATCCCCTGTAAATCTCCCCCTCCTGGTACCGGTAACCTATGAGCCGCATCAGTGTCTGACGTGATCGTAATCAGTTTACGAAGCGCGTTAATTGTCGTACTTGCGGTCATGCAGCCAGATAGTTTACCAGTACCGGGCCTGACCGACGACGCCGTTGCCCGTTCGCGCGCCGAGCACGGGCGAAATATACTTCTTACCGAAGCCCGTTCAGGGGTGTGGATAACGCTGAAAGAGGTGGTTTCGGAACCCATGTTTTTGTTGTTGCTGGCCGCCTGTGCGGTTTACATAGGACTGAAGCAACCTGAAGAAGCCATTACGTTAGCCGCAGCATTACTGGTGGTCGCTGCCATTTCCATTTATCAGTCGATTCGTAGTGACCGCGCCCTGAACGCACTCCGCGAACTAACCCAACCCCGCGTACAGGTTCGGCGAAACGGACAGGTAGCGGTTACGCCCATAGAAGAATTAGTAGTCGGCGATGCCGTGCTGACGGAAGAGGGCGAGCGGGTACCTGCCGATGGCACAATCGACGAAGCCAGCGATTTTTCTGTCGATGAATCCATCCTGACGGGCGAATCGGTTTCGGTGGCAAAAAAACCGGGCGACACCGTTTTTCTGGGTACCAATACGGTGTCAGGCAGTGCCTGGTTTACCCTGACAGCCGTTGGCAAACAAACCGAACTGGGGCAAATTGGGCAGAGTCTTGCGGCCATTGCAACAGAAAAAACGCCCCTGCAATACCAGATCAATCAATTTGTTGGGCGCATGGCATGGATTGGTTTTGTGGCCTTCGCGGTGGTTTGTGGGGTCAACTACGCCCGCTCGGGCGATTGGATCACGGCCCTGCTCTTCGGCCTGACGCTGGCCATGTCCATTCTGCCCGAAGAGATTCCGGTTGCCTTCAGCAGTTTTATGGCCCTCGGAGCCGCCCGCCTGAGCCGGGCCGGGGTGCTGACCAAACAACCCCAGACCGTCGAAAGCCTCGGCTCAGCCACCGTCATCTGCACGGATAAAACCGGTACCATCACGCAGGAAGGCATGAGCGTCCGTCAACTCTACGACGGGGCTACGGACTCCCTCGTACCAGTGCCGGGTGCGCTGTCTGACACGGCCCGAGCGGTGCTGGAATACGCCCGCTGGTCCAGCGAAACCGACCCGTTCGATTCAATGGAAAAAGCAATCGTTGCCGCGTTCAGTGCTGCCCGCCCCGACATTGATCCGGCTACCATTGCCAGCACGTACCCAATGATTCATGAGTATCCGCTGGCGGGTACGCCCCCCATGATGACCCACGTCAGGAAAGGACCAACCGGCAATATGATGGTGGCCGGGAAAGGAGCCGTTGAACATATTCTGGCCGTTTGCCAGCCCGACCCAGCCATCACCGAGCGCATTCGGGCGATCACCAAAGAACTTTCGCAGAATGGACTTCGGGTGCTGGGCGTTGCCAGCGGAACGTATTCATCGTCTGATTTCCCGGCTGAACAGGATGCGTTTACCTGGTCGTTTCTGGGCCTGATTGCCCTCGAAAATCCGCCCAAGCCCAACGCCAAAGCGGTGATACAGTCCTTTACCGACGCCGGCATCCGGGTCAAACTGATTACCGGCGATTTTTCTGAAACGGCGCAGGCCATTGCCCGGCAGGTGGGTCTGCCCGGTGCCGATACGCTGGTGACGGGTCAGCAGATTATGGACATGGATGAACCAACCTTGCGGCAGCAGGCGGGGCAAACGGCGGTTTTTGCCCGGATGTTTCCAGAAGCCAAACTACGGGTTGTGAACGCGCTCAAAGCAACCGGCGAGATTGTGGCCATGACCGGCGACGGCGTAAATGACGGCCCGGCCCTGAAAGCGGCCCACATCGGCGTGGCTATGGGCAAGCGCGGCACCGAAGTGGCCCGGCAGGCGGCCTCGCTGGTGCTTGTCAACGATGATCTCAGCAGCATGGTCGAGGCCATTGCGCAGGGGCGCCGGATTTACCAGAATCTCAAAAAAGCCATCGCCTACATCGTTTCCATCCACATCCCCATTATCCTGACCGTAGCGGTTCCGTTGCTGGCAAACTGGAAGTGGGAAAACCTGTTCACTCCGATTCACGTCATTTTTCTGGAATTGGTTATGGGCCCGACCTGCTCTATTGCCTTCGAGAATGAACCCGCCGAACCCGGCCAAATGCAGCAGCTACCCCGCCGGGCTACGGACACGTTTCTGGCCGGGCGGGAACTGAGCCGCAGTATCGTACAGGGCCTGGGCATTTCGGGGGCGGTACTGGGCGTGTATTACGCAGCGATGCAACAGGGCGAATCCGTTGAGGTAGTGCGAACACTGGCTTTTACCACGCTGGTACTGAGCAATATCCTACTGACGCTGGTTAATCGTTCGTTTACGCAGTCGGTTTTCCAGACCATTCGCGTACCAAACCAAACGCTGTTGCTCATGCTGGTGCTGACATTTGGCTTGCTGCTGATCACGCTATTGGTGCCGCAAGCCCGGCATCTGTTTGGTTTCGCGCCGGTGCCGGTATCGGCCCTGGGCTGGTGCGGGCTGGCCGCGCTGATTGGGGTGGGGTGGATTGAGGTCTACAAGGCTATCAAACGGGCATAACGCCCATGTTACCAGCAGCCTAACTCATATCATACCCGCTACTGATTGATGTCATAGTGGTTCGCCCGAGTGGACCATACTTTTGCCACACTACCAACCAGACAACAATCATGAACAAATTCAACACATTACCGGCTTTGGTCTGCCGGATGACGGTAGCAGTAGCCACCGGCATCCTGCTATTGGCCAGCGGGTCAGTTCAGGGCCAGACAATTAAAAAGGCAACAAGCACAACTACTCAACTAAAAAAAATGAACGTGAAAGGATTCAAAACGAACATTCAGCAGGATGTGCTTCTGAACAAGGACTTCAGGAAGGTTCTGTACACCGCCCAACACCTTCAGCTGGTACTCATGACGCTGAAACCCGGCGAGGACATCGGCATGGAAACGCATCCGACGATTGACCAGTTTTTCCGGTTTGAGAGCGGCCATGGCAAATGCATTATCAACGGGCATGAATACGATATAAAAGCCGGAGATGCCATCATTGTACCAGCGGGCGCTCGTCACGATGTCATTAACCTCGACAAAAAGGCCGACCTGACCATGTACACGATTTATGCAGCACCCAATCATAAAGATGGTCTGGTGCGGGCTACCAAAAAAGAAGCGGATGCCCACGGCATTAAGTTCGACGGGAAAACGACCGAATAGAACACGCGTTATCCCTTCCATCCCTGCCGGTATATTTATCAGTGAGGATGGAAGAACCTGCCACTTAACCGACTACTACTATGAATTTGAATGGAGCGCACTGGCACCTGTTAGTAAACCACTTTCCCATTATCGGCGGTCTGATGGCAACCATCGTATTAGGCTTTGGCCTGTTCAGGAGCAATGAGTCAGTTATTCGGCTCAGTTTTGGGTTGTTTGTGCTGATGAGCATTGCCACCTTCATTACCAACCAGACGGGTGAGCAGGCCGAGCATTACCTGGAATCTATCAATGCGCTCGATAAGGCAATATTCCATGAACACGAAGACGCTGCCGATTGGGCCAATATCGGTATGTACCTGACCGGTGGGTTGTCGCTGCTGGCCTTAGTCTGGCAGCGGGCAAAGCAACTGAAATTTCTTCCGCTGCTAATCCTGATTGTGGCGCTTATCACCTTCGGACTCATGGCCAATGCCGGCCGTTTGGGTGGGCTGATTATGCACAAGGAACTGCGTTCAGAAACCTCCGGCAAAATCAGTCATTAATCGCAGGCCTAACACCCTTACCAGTCAGTTTTTTCGGGTTCGCCCGGTCGTTCAGAAAACAGACTTCGAACATGCGGGCCTTGTACAGGCCAACAAGCAGGTTGAACGCGTTCTCATTCAATTCTTCCGGTAAGGCTTCCTGCTGTTGTCGCTTCCCGGATTTTTTTAGCGGAGAATCCTGATCCATCTATTTGTCGCGTCGTTTCCTAAAGTGCAGTCAACAATCATGTAAACCTATTCATGGCAAAAGTAGACGCCGACAACCAGCGTTTATATGACCATTGTCAACCCAGGTTATGACGATTGATTGCATTAACGCGAATTATGAAACCTGCCTTTGGGCTAAATAACCCGCCGATAAAGAAAATTTTTATCGGCGGGTCACTATCGGTTCGTTTCGTAAAACGCCTTCAACGTCTTCAGAATAACCGCATCGTCGGCGGAGGAAACGGACGCCTGCCCCCCGAACGAGTTTACAATGGCTTCGATATCCTCCAGTTGAGACGCCGTCAGGGTTTCGTAGGCCATACTCCAGCGGGCAAACAGACGGTGGCGGATGGGGCGATTAAGGACACAGACCACGTGCGTATGCCGCTGATCCTGTTCAATGCGTTTGTACAGGGCTTCGAGGGTCTGTTTTTCGCCTTCAAGCACCTGAATGATGCTGCCGTTCAGGTACAGTAACAGGCCCGTAATATTGGCCCTTGCATTGTTCCGGCGGCTTTGCTGAAGAATAGACGCGAGGTCTTCTTCCTGAAACAACCCGAACGACGTACTGAAATAAACCATGGTATGCTCGGATGCCGGTGTTCGTGCTGCTTCCGGGCGGGCGGTCTCAGATACCGGAGACACGGTTGCCGGTTCGTCTAAAATCTGTCGCCAGTTTTTTTCCAGTTCCTGCACAATGGGCGCGGTGGGCATTCCGTCAACGGCTTTCAGGGGCAGGTATAACGAATTGCCCTCATCCACGATCCGCGCCTTGACCAGGGTCTGTCCGTTGGCATCCATGTACGTCAGGAGATCGAATCCACTTTCCATGCGGGGGAGCTGGCAGGAAAATTCCCGTGTCTCACCCATTTCGTCAATTGCAGTCAATAGGAGAATCATATAAAAGGCTTCAAAAACGGTACACGAAGCAGGTAGGTTAACGTGGTTGGGGGTAGGCTGCGTAAGTCCTGACTAATTTGGCTTAGTCGGACCAAAAATGCCCGATAGACATCAGCGTTTCAGGTGGGTCAGCTTTTCGATATTGAGCAGGGTGATCTGACTGCCGGCAATATCGATCAGCCCTTCGGCCCGCAGGTCGCTCAGAATACGGATAACCGTTTCGGTAGAAGCACCCACTAAGCGCGACCAGTTTTCGCGCGACAGCGTCATGGCTGCGGATGTGTTGCTATCAACAGGAGCCGGTACCGCAGACTCCGGGTTATCGACCGGATCGGAATCGGCGGACTGGGAATAAAATTTGCGCTGATACAGAAGCAGGGTTTCGGCCACCCGTTTACGAACAGACTGGTAGGCCAGCTTCAGGAGCCGGTCCCGATGCTCGGCCACATCGCCCGCGAGGGTCTGGATAAAGCAGTTGGCCACCTCCTGATCGTGATAAATAAGGGACAGGAAATCGGCTTTGGGAATGGCACAGATCAGGGCATCGTCTAACAGTTCGGCGGTTTCAACGTAAGCCTTATCCTCCAGCAGGGCCACATAACCGACAAAATCGCCGGGACCGTACACGTTCGTGATATAGTCATTACCAGCCGTATCGGTTTTAAATAATTTAACTTTCCCCTGGCAAACGAAATACAGGGCCGTTGGCCAGCTTCCCGGTTTAAAAAGCCGGTGTTTCCGGTTAAACTGTGTTGTTGGGTAGTTATCGTGAAGCAAC
>Ga0123337_10001801_pt1 | contig 26177 bp, 21 predicted proteins | sample frozenSSSSmetaG_FD_89792 | JGI IMG/M metagenome (GOLD analysis project Ga0123337, IMG submission 89792) | Glacier valley bacterial and archeal communities from Borup Fiord, Nunavut, Canada, to study Microbial Dark Matter (Phase II) -... | ecosystem: Environmental > Aquatic > Freshwater > Ice >...
CCTTTTTAAATACACTTACAGATACTTCCATGTTAAAGATCGACTCTGGTGTTAAGTTAACTGTGAACTGACGTATTTGCTCTCAGCTATCAGCCGTCATCGGAACCAAACGTAGAATGTGTATGGCGCGACACAGGGTTCATTTACCACAAAGTCGCGAAGGAACACAAAGATTTTTTTAAAAATTTTCTTCGTGGCCCTTATTGCCTTCATGTCTTTGTGGCAAGGCTATCCGTCAGCTATCAGGAGCAACCTGGCAGGCAGTAATCTTGCTGATTGATGACCGGTGAAAGTCGTAAGCAACTTATTACGCGATATAATGCTTAATAGAATACTCAAAAACGATCCATAATATTACCGCTGTGTTAAGTTGCGATCAGTTATAAGCCATCCTGGAAAATATATCATATATTAAAACACCCGGGCCATAATAATAGAAATTTATAATTGATGATGATCAATTCAAAATGACAAAAAAGGCCATTTTATAAAAAATTAATTTGGAAACTTTGGTTACGTAAGAAGTTTCCTTAGTTTTGCATGCGAATATGGAAATGCAAGAGAGAATTTTACAGAAAGCTGCCGATTTATTTTTGCTTTATGGGATACGGTCTATCACGATGGATGAGATAGCCTTAAAATTAGGTATTTCAAAGAAGACCATCTACCAGTTCTATGCAGATAAGAATGAATTGGTAAATGAAGTGATTATTAAAATACTGGATCATAACAAAGACTGCTGCCACGCATATAAAAAAGTTGCTAAAAATGCTATTGAGGAAATATTTCTTGCAATGGAAATGGTTCAGGAAATGTTTGAAAATATGAATCCTTCGATGTTGTATGATTTGGAAAAATATCATCCTGAATCGTATGAAAAATTTATTCTGTATAAAAATAATTTTTTATACAAGGTGATCAGGGAAAACCTGGAGTGGGGAAAAAAGGAAGGATTTTATCGCGATGATTTTAACACTGGCATGGTAACGCTGATCCGTCTTGAAACGATTATGCTTCCGTTTAACCTTAATATTTTTTCAAGGCCAAAGTTTAAGATGGCGGAGGTACAGCAACAATTAATAGAACAATTTCTGTTTGGTGTGGCTTCGTTAAAAGGATACAAGCTTATTTTAAAATACAAAGAAGAAAGAAACAAAAAAATAGCTCAAGATGAAAATGAAAAAAATTAATATAACAGGCTTGATATTATTTTTTAATATGCTGGCACTAGGATTAACGGCGCAACAGAAGCATGCAATGTCAGCAAAAGAAAGTGTTGACTATGCACTGAAAAATAGTGTTCAGGTAAAAAATGCATTGATTGGCATCCAGCTTCAAATGCAGTCTAACAGAGAGATAACCGCTTCCGCTTTTCCACAGATAGATGGTTCTGTTAACTTTACTGATTACCTCAGCATCCCTACCAGTTTGCTTCCGGGTGAATTTTTTGGTCAGCCTGCAGGAACTTATCTTCCAATCAAATTCGGTCTTAAATACAATTCTACCTACGGCCTGAATATCAGGCAGATTTTATTCGATGGCCAGGTGTTCGTAGGCCTGCAGGCAAGAAGCGCTTCCATAAAATATGCAGAGCAAAACGTAGCCGTTACACAGGAACAAATCAAGACCAATGTGTACAAAGTGTATTACCAGCTGGTGGTAGGACAGACTCAAATCAGTTTGATAGATGCAAATATCGCACGTGCCGAAAAGTTGTTGCATGATACCAAAGAACTATTTAAAAACGGTTTCCAGGAAAAACTGGATGTTGATAAAGTGAACGTAACACTATCAAATTTAAAGACAGACAGAACACGGGTACAGAATCAACTGCAAACAGGTAACCTTGCATTAAAATACCTGATGGGCATGCCCGTTAAAGAAGAGTTGCTGCTTACCGATAGCTTAAGAGATACTGATCTTAAAAACAATCTTCTTACTGATGGCAGTTTTAAATACGAAGACAGGGTACAGTATCAGTTGCAGCAGACGGCGGCGCGCCTGGGAGAATTTAATGTTAAGCGATACAAGATGAGTTATTATCCGGCGCTGACACTAACAGGTGGCTATAACCGAAACGCCCAGCGTAACAAATTTAATTTTCTAAAAACAGGCGAGCCATGGTTTACAACAAGTTTTTTTGGGATAGGCCTTGCGTTACCGATATTCGATGGCTTCGCAAAAGATGCACGTATCAAACAGGCAAAGCTTCAGCTGCAGCAAACGAGAAACAACATTGCGAATCTTGAGAACAGTATTGACAATGACAGAGAGACTGCGAAAGTTCAAATAGGAAACGCCTTGCTTAATATGGATGAACAAAAGAAAAACATGGCGCTATCTGAGCAGGTCTACAATCAAACAAAATTAAAATACGAACAGGGACTGGGTTCAAATCTTGAAGTTACCAATGCGGAAACAGATATGATTACTTCACAGAATAACTATTTCTCTGCTGTATATGATGCCATCATTGCAAGAATTAATTATTTAAATGCTATCGGAAAATTATAAACAAGGAATATAAATAAAATTTGAATCATGAAACAATTAATAAAATTTGGTCTGGTTATATTATTTACAGCAGGCATCGTATCGTGCAGTATTAAAAAGGATAAGAATGCACAAATAGCGGAAAAGAAAGAAGCGTTGCAAAAAAAGAAAGATGAAGCCGTTAAGCTGAATGATGATATTAGCAAGCTGGAAAAAGACCTTGCTCTTGTTGACTCTTCGGCTGTAAAAGCGGAGAAGCCCAAACTCGTTGCCATAGCTTCCGTCGCCAAAGAAAATTTCACTCACTATATCGATTTGCAGGGCAGAGTTGATGCGGAAAACATTTCTTACGTAACGCCACGCGGACAAGGCGGCCAAGTAAGGCAGTTATATATCAAGAAAGGCGATACCGTTAAAAAAGGACAGCTTTTAATAAAACTCGAAGATGCGATCCTGCGGCAGAATCTTGAAACCGGCAAGACACAAATCGCTTACGCACAAAATATCTATCAGCGTCAGAAGAATTTATGGGATCAGCAGATAGGTACAGAAGTTCAACTGGTTACCGCAAAAAATAATGTTGACCAGGCACAGCGTACTATCGCTACTTTGGAAGAGCAGTTGAAGTTTTCAAATGTATATGCCGAAGTAAGCGGAATCGCTGATGAAGTAAATATCAAAGTGGGAGAAACCTTTACTGGCGCGCCTGCTTCAGGAATAAAAATTGTGAACACAACTAACCTTAAAGTTGTAACGGACATCCCTGAAAATTATGTATCGAAAGTTAAGAAAGGTACACCGGTGATTATTACAATCCCTGATCTTACTACAACATTTAAATCTGCCATTAGCCTTATCAGTCAATCCATCGGAACCAGTTCAAGAGGTTTTACAGCCGAATGTAAATTGCCTTCCGGAACAGCTCTCAAGCCCAACCAGATAGCACTTATAAAGATCCAGGATTATACAGTATCAGATGCATTGTCCATTCCGGTAAACACTATCCAGACAGATGACAAAGGTAAATTTGTGCTGGTCGCCGCTGATGAAAACGGCAAACTGATCTCCCGCAAAAGAATAATAGTCATTGGAGAATTATATGGCGATAAGATAGAAATAAAATCAGGTCTGCAGGAAGGAGACAAGCTTATCACGGAAGGTTACCAGGGTTTGTATGAAGGACAATTGATTACTACAGCTACTACTTAACATCTCACGGTATATCGTTGCCGACTGCAAAATATACCATCATGAATTTCTCACTACCGGCTTCAAAAAAATAAATTATGAGCGCATTAGAAAATATTAAGGAAAAGTTTAAAGAGTTTAGGCCAACCAGCTGGTCAATCAATAATAAAACATCTATTTACCTGCTCATCATTATTGTATCGGCAATAGGTATCTACCAATTTGTAACCTTACCCAAAGAACAGTTTCCGGATATCGTTATCCCTACCATCTATGTACAAACGATTTATGTAGGTAATTCACCAAAGGATATAGAGAACCTGGTTACAAGGCCTATTGAAAAACAAATCAAAGGTATTACCGGTGTAAAGATCAATAAGCTTAACAGTACATCAGTGCAGGATTTTTCCGCTATCACGGTGGAATTCAATACAAATGTAAATCTTGATGTGGCCATTCAGAAAGTAAAAGATGCGGTGGATAAATCTAAGAAAGATCTTCCTACCGATCTCACACAGGAACCAAACGTTCAGGAGGTGAGCCTCTCTGAGATTCCTATCATGTTTGTAAACCTGAGTGGTGACTACGACATGACTCACCTGAAAGAGTATGCGGATAATTTACAGGACAGGCTGGAGGACTTATCGCAGATTACAAGGGTGGATATAGTAGGTGCGCCGGAAAGAGAATTTCAGATTAACGTTGACAATTACAAAATGCAAAGCGCTAATATCACATTTGACGATATTGCAAATGCTGTGGCAAGAGAGAACGCCGATGTATCAGGAGGATTGCTCCAGGTTGGTGATATGAAGAGAACCCTTCAGTTAAAAGGACAATTCAGAACTGCTTATGATATTGATAAAGTTATTTTAAGAAACACAACGGGATCTCCCATTTATCTCCGCGACATCGCGGAGATCAAAGACACTACGAAAGAAAGAGAAAGCTATGCCCGGTTAAACGGCAAGAACGTGGTAACGCTTAACATTGTAAAACGTGCCGGTGAAAACCTGATCATAACATCAGATGAAATTAAAAGAGTGGTTCAGGAAAGCCGTGGGATTGATTATCCAAAAAATCTGAGTGTTGTAATTACCGGTGACCTGAGCCGTAATACCCGCACCTCTTTTAATGATCTTGTTAACTCTATCGTTATAGGCTTCGTACTTGTATTACTGGTGCTCATGTTTTTTATGGGTGTTACCAATGCGTTCTTTGTCGCGCTGTCGGTACCACTTAGTATGTTCGTTGCCTTTATGTTTTTACCGGGGGCGGAGTTAATAATAGGAGGAAATGTTACGCTGAACTTTATTGTTTTATTTGCGCTTCTTTTCGGACTGGGTATTATAGTGGACGATGCAATTGTTGTTATCGAAAATACGCATAGGATATTTGTTGAAGGCAAAGGGCAATTTACCTCCGTTAAATCTGCAAAGATGGCTGCGGGTGAAGTGTTTGTACCTGTACTGGCAGGTACGCTAACTACACTTGCTCCGTTCATCCCATTATTATTCTGGCCGGGTCTCATAGGTAAGTTTATGATTTACCTGCCTACCATGCTCATATTTACACTGAGTGCTTCCCTTGTAGTGGCCTTTATTATGAACCCCGTATTTGCCGTGGACTTTATGAACCATCCGGAAGGTGAAGGCAAAGTTTCGAAGTGGTCTGTCTTCAAAAAACCTTATTTCTGGATTATTTTGGCAGCAGGTATTTCGTTGGATCTTTTAAGGATTACATTCCTTGGCAACCTGCTTATCTTTTTTATGATACTGGTGGTGTTGAACAGTTTTGTATTTGAAAAGCTTATCCATGTTTTCCAGAATAAGGCATTACCATGGATCATGAATCATTATGAAAGCTTGCTGCGCTGGGCTCTGAAAGGCTGGCGGCCTGTATGGTTATTGCTGGGGGTTATCGGTTTATTCTTTTTGTCCATGGCTATATTTGTCGCCAGTAATGTCCCCGTAGTTTTTTTTCCAAAAGGAGATCCAAACTTTATATATGTTTACCTGAAGCTGCCTGTGGGTAGCGCTGTTGATTATACTGATTCGGTTACGAAGAAACTTGAAAAGAGGGTATCGCAGGTACTTGGAATGGAAAATGGTAAATCAAATCATGTAGTAGAAAGTATTATTTCAAATGTGGCTATCGGCGCTAATGATCCAAGCAGTGGTGACCGAAGTACAAGGCCCGAACTGGGCAGGGTACAGGTTTCCTTTGTAGAATTTGAGAAGAGAAAAGGCACCTCCACCAAACCCTACCTTGATTCTATTAGAAAGGTAATCAAAGGAATTCCGGGCGCAATTATTTCTGTTGACCAGGAGCAAAGCGGACCACCAACTGATCCACCGGTAAATATTGAAGTGGGCAGTGAAGATTTTGACAAGCTTACCAAGTCAGCTGTAAGTCTGAAAAACTATCTTGATTCAATCCAGGTTGCAGGGATAGAAGAATTAAAGATGGATGTTGATCTTACCAATCCTGAAATTACGCTTGTGGTAGACCGTGAGCGGGCAATGATTGAAGGGGTATCAACTTCGCAGATCGGTACGCAGATCCGCACCGCGTTGTTTGGCAGGGAGATATCTAAAATAAAAGATGGCGAAGAAGAATATAAAATCCAGCTTCGCAATAATGAAATGCAACGCAACAGCCTTTCAGATTTATTAAACATGCGCGTTGTTTTCCGTGATATCTCAACAGGTCTGGTAAAAAAGGTGCCGATCAGCGCGTTGACAAAAGTTGATTACACCAGCACCTTTGGTAGTATCAAACGCAAGAATGTAAAACGGGTAATTACTTTATACTCCAATGTCTTGTCCGGTTACACTCCTACGGCGGTAAACGCACAGCTGAAAACAGCCATACAGAATTTTACCAAAACAGGGGAAGGGGTCACCATCACGCAAACAGGCGAAGGGGCGCAGCAGGCTGAAACATTCGCCTTCCTGCTAAAAGCCCTTGTCATTGCCCTTTCTTTAATATTGCTTATCCTGGTGCTTCAGTTTAATTCCGTAAGTAAATCAGTGATCATTCTTACTGAAATTATTTTCAGTGTTATCGGTGTTATGCTTGGGTTTGCTTTAACGGGTATGACGGTATCCGTTGTAATGACCGGTGTTGGTATCATCGGACTCGCAGGTATCGTTATTAAAAATGGTATCCTTGTTATAGAATTTGCCGATGAACTCAGGGCACGCGGCATGAAAACAAAAGAAGCTGTTATCAAAGCCGGGAAAACGCGTATCATCCCTGTATTACTTACTGCTATCGCTGCAATACTGGGGTTGATACCACTGGCCATCGGCTTTAATATAAATTTCGTCACCATGTTCTCAGACCTTGACCCGCACATTTTCTTTGGTGGTGACAGTCAGACTTTCTGGGCGCCATTAGCATGGACCATTATCTTCGGTCTGACCATCGCTTTTTTTATGACACTTATAATTGTTCCGGGGATGTACCTGATTGCAGAACGTTTAAGAAGACCGATGCGTAAACTTTTTGGCGGCAAATGGATATCAATGCTGGGTATCCCACCCTTTATCGTACTATTTATGTTCCTCATGATCTTTACCGGGTTCCATCATCAATACATAGTAGCGAAAAGAAGAAGAAAAATGCAGGGGCAAAATGTTAACCGGGCATTCCTGGGAAGCTGGTTCTAGAGCTTGTAGCTATCAGCAGATGATGTATAAAAAGCCTGGTGTTTCATGAGTGTTTCCTCATTAACACCAGGCTTTTTTTTATTTAAGTCTTTTTATTATCCGGGTATTCAAATTAGTGAACGCACTATCTTTCTTATAAATAATTCCCAAACTAAACCAGCGCTATTATAGTAGAACTGAATTCTTTTATATTTGGAGATAGAAAAATTGTAAGTGCGCCATGAAATATCTATTAATAACCGGATTTTTAATGTTATCATTAAATAGTATATCCCAGCAACAGGAAATCAAAACCCTACAGGCAAGCGCTAAAGATTTTGAAAAAAAAGGCGATTATAATAATGCGGTACTGGTTTTAAACAGGGCGGTACAGCAGGATCCCGATAATACAGAAGTTCAAAAGGATCTGGCCTTTGCTCTTTACCTGGCCACAGACTATAACAGGGCCCTTGAAATCATTAAGCTCATCCTGGATAAAAAAGATGCCGACGTGCAGGTTTACCAGATAGCAGGTATGATCTATAAAGCAAAAGAAGTAATTGTTGAAGCTGACAAACTGTATAAAAAGGGCATTAAGAAGTTTCCTGAAAGTGGCGTGCTCTATAATGATTACGGTGAGTTGTTATGGTATAAAAGAGATAATAATGCAGTGAAGCAATGGGAGAAGGGAATACAAATGGATCCTAATTATTCAGGTAACTATTTCAATGCTGCAAGGTATTATTATTACACCAGTGATAAATCGTGGAGCATTATTTATGCAGAGATATTTGTTAACATGGAAAGCTACAGCAGGCGCACCATCGAAGCTAAAAATCTTCTGCTTGAATGTTATAAAAAATTGCTGACGGATACGGATATCATGAAAAATCAAAATAGCAAAAATCCTTTTACTATAGCCTATCTTACTGCGATGAGCCGGCAGTCATTAGTAATATCAATGGGCATTACGCCGGAGTCACTCACGGCTTTGCGTACCAGATTCGTCCTGGACTGGGATGATAAATACGCCATTAAATTTCCATACCGCCTTTTTGAATACCACCGTCAGTTATTAAAGGAAGGATTGTTCGAGTCTTACAATCAATGGCTTTTCGGCCCTGTTCAAAATCTTACCGCCTTTCAGAACTGGACGAACAAGCATACTGAATCGTACCTGGCATTTACTACTTTCCAGCATGCCCGTGTTTTTAAATTGCCACAAGGCCAGAGCTATCAGAACTATCAAAATAAAAAGGAGTAATTCAATTCAGGCCCAAGATTGTGCCCGATGGAAATTTTGTCTTAATTTATCGGCACAAAGCCTGTATATTCATAAGCCTGTAAAATGTTGTAGCGTGGTGATAAGCATAGATCCGTGAAGGCTCTCAGTCACCACCATAACAACAATACAATAAACGATTGAATTATGAAAGAACCTAAACGATTGTTTGATTGCCTTGAGTACAATATTGAAAGAACACCGGTAGACGACATGCTTGCTGCGAAAGAGAATAGTCAATGGAAAAAGTATAGCACGCAGGAAGTAAACGACACAGTAAATAATTTGAGCGCCGGCTTATTAAATCTTGGGTATGGATGCGGCGATATGTCTGTCGAGGGCAGGGATAAAATAGCTGTGTTGTCCAGGAACCGCCCGGAGTGGGTGATGCTTGATCTTGCGGTACAGCAGATAGGTGCGGTATTAACACCTGTTTATCCTACCATCAGCACTAATGAACTGGAATTTATATTAAACGATGCTGACGTTAAACTGGTATTTGTAAATGATGCGGACCTATATAGCAAAGTTTTAAGCATTAAAGAAAGGCTCCCCTCCCTTCAGCAGATTTATACATTTGAGCCGGTTGCAGGTGCGGGTCACTGGAGAGAAGTAATAGAAAAAAGTTCAGCAGAAGCGCTGCATAAAGTAAGGACCATCGCTGACAAAATTCAATCCGAAGACCTGGCTACGATCATCTATACTTCCGGTACTACCGGTATACCAAAAGGGGTAATGCTTAGTCACCGAAATATTTTGAGCAATGTAATGGCTTCAATCCCCTGTTTTCCGCCGGTTAATTATTCAAGGGCACTAAGTTTTCTTCCGCTCAATCATATCTTTGAAAGGATGGTAACTTATATCTACCTTTTTAACGGAACCTCTGTCTATTATGCAGAAGGTCTGGATACTATCGGTGAAAATCTTAAGGAAGTAAAGCCTCATCTTTTTACTACGGTACCCCGGTTACTTGAGAAAGTTTATGATAGGATTATGTCCAGGGGAATAGAACTTACAGGTGTTAAAAAGAAACTTTTTTTCTGGGCGCACGACCTTGCCACCAGGTTTGAAATTAATAAAAACCAGGGCATCGGTTACAACCTGCAGCTCGCCCTTGCCAACAAAATTATATTCAATAAGTGGCGCGAGGGTATGGGTAACGAATTAAAATGTATTGTTTCCGGTGGCGCGGCATGCCAGGTTCGGCTTATCAGGATTTTTACCGCAGCCCGAATTCCTGTAATGGAGGGTTACGGGCTTACAGAAACTTCGCCGGTAATAAGTGTAAACAGGTTTGCAGAAAAAGGCAGGATGTTCGGCACCGTTGGTCCACTGATTGCAGATGTAGAAGTAAAAATAGCCGAAGATGGCGAGATCCTTTGTAAGGGACCTAACGTAATGATGGGTTATTATAAGCGGCCTGAACTAACGGCTGAAAATATTAAAGATGGCTGGTACTATACCGGTGATATAGGTATGATGGTAGAAAATAAATTTTTAAAGATTACTGATCGTAAAAAAGAATTATTTAAAACAAGCGGCGGTAAATATGTAGCGCCGCTGCCGATAGAAAATAAATTAAAAGAATCGTTTTATGTTGAGCAGGTAATGGTGGTGGGCGCTGAAAGAAAATATGTGGGCGCTTTGATAGTGCCTTCTTTTTCAAACCTCAAAGATTTTCTTCGTCAGCAAAAAATTCCTTTTACTTCCAATGAGGAAATGATATTACATCCCAAAGTATTGGAACTGTATAAAGAGCTGGTTGAAAGTTTTAATAAATTTTTTAATCATGTGGAGCAGATCAAACGTTTTGAATTGCTGCCTGGCGAATGGAGCGTTGAGAGCGGCGAGATGACACCTAAGCTAAGCCTGAAACGCAAAGTGGTACTGGAGAAATACAGGGATTCAATCGAACGGCTTTATGATCATAGTAACAGGACAGGTTAAAGATTTGCCTATGCCCGTTAGTTTAATTCTTTCCTGGCTTTCCATCTTTCCGAAAACTTAATGTAAACTTCGTCCCTTTGCCAACCCTGCTCTTTACTGCAATTTTTCCTTTCAACTGGTCTACAAGGAATTTTACGATGTTCAATCCCAGCCCGGTTGAAAGCTCACCATCTGTAGGTTGTGAAGAAATGTTTTGAAACTTACCATACAACAATGGTATCTCGTGTTCATTGATACCAACTCCTTCATCTTCTATATCAACAAGTATAACGATACCCCTGGAATAAATTTTTATAAATACACTCTTCCCTCGTGGCGTATATTTAATAGCGTTAGATAAAAGATTCTCTATGATCTGGACATAACACTCACCATCCATCATAATAATATTTTTTTTACCGCTGGTAAATAGAATAGGAATTTGTTTCCTCCTGGCGATGTCATCATACCTGACAATAATATTTCTGGTAAGCTTTACCAGGTCTACCGGCACTAAGATCGGATTAATGGATCCTTTTTCAATACGGTTTACATTAAGGTAATTTTTAATCAGTTCATTCATCTGAAGAGAAGCTTGATAAATGGTATGATAAGTCTCCATTTCCTTTTCCGGCGATTTGCGGAAGTCCTCATTTAATAAGATTTTACTTAGAAGCATTATAACAGCAAGCGGGCTCTGTAAATCGTGGTAAGCAATTCCAATAAACCTGTCTTTGGTATCGTTAAGCTGTAACATCTCTTCGTTGGCTTTTTGCAGATCCACCAATTTATTTTTTAGCTCCTTCCTGGTACGTAATATTATCTGGTCGAGTATCTTCTGACCCGTCAGATCAAAAACTGTCGAGCGACTTGAACAGAAATTTCCGAAGGTATCAAAGATATCCGCTGACTCAACTATTACGGGCATCACTGATTTGTCTTTGCGTATAAAATGAAACTTATTCTTTATGTTTCCCGGCTTTTTAAATATCAGGGAATTTTTTTTGAAATTAATAATATCATGCGGACTGAGGATATCCGTTATTTTTTTTTTATTAATAATTTCTTCTTTTGTATAGCCCAGCCATTTTAGCAGGGTATTATTTATTTTGATAAAAAAATTGTGTTCATCCAGCGAATGATAACCACAGGGAGATTCGTTGTATATGGATGTATATTCATCCAACTCTAACTTATACCGGGTGTTTTCCTTTTCAATAAGAGAGACTTTCTGAAGCAGTTCAGCATACCGGGATTTATATTCATCACCATCAATGGCATCCATAACTTTAGTATGCACAACTTTTTTCATTGATTGGATTTCTTTGCTGGGGGAGTAAGTTATTAGAAAGGTATTATTAATTTTTTACAAATCCAATTTCCTCGTACATTCTATTAAAATTAATGCAAGAGATAAAATGTCAGGATAAAAAATGCTTACACTGGTATATTATTATCAAATATAAATTCCTGTCCGCGAGTGTGATTGTGGTGTCCGGAAAACAGCAAACAGTTTTTTAACAATGCTTCTCATACCAGATTTTAATAATTACTGACTGATAACTTTTGTGCCATCCTCAATTTGAGTGATATAAATTTCTGTGGCTTTATTAAATTGTAACTGGTATTGTTGTTTTATAAAGCCTGTAAAATCTTCGACTGCATCCTGCTCAACCAGGTTGATGGTGCAGCCGCCGAAACCACCGCCCATCATCCTAGTGCCTGTTACCCCTTTAAAAGTATAAGCATGCTCAGCAAGGAAATCAAGCTCTTCACAACTAACTTCATATAATTTACTAAGACCCTGATGTGTTTGGTACATCAGTTGACCGAAACCTTTCAAATCTCCCTTTTCAATTAAGGTGCATCCTTTAAGCAGGCGCTCATTTTCACTGATTACATACAGGCATCTTTTATAAACAACTTCCGTTAAATTCTTTTTATTCGATTCAAGCATTTCCAAAGTGATATCACGCAGCGATATTATTTCAACATTCTGATGCAGTTTTATAATGCTGACACCCTCTTCACATTGTTGCCTCCTTACATTATATTCAGAGTCGGCGAGAGAATGCTTAACCATAGAATTTACCATCACTATTTTGTGATCAGGGAAATTGAAAGGGATATATTCAAACTTCATACTACGGCAGTCTAATTTCATCACATGTCCCGCTTTACCATGAAGGCTGGCAAACTGGTCCATGATGCCTACCTTAACACCGGTAAAAACATGTTCTGTTTTTTGACCGATATAAGCCAGTTCCATCCTGCTTAATCCTAAATTAAATATTTCGTTTAATGCAAATCCAAAAGCGCAACACAAAGCCGCTGATGAACTCATCCCCGCGCCTACAGGCACATTGCCATCGATTAATACATCAACACCACTTATATTGCATCCCATTTGTTGCAGGTAATAAGCAACGCCTAACAAATAAGAAGTCCATCCGGGAGATTTTTCCGCCTTGATACTGTCAAGTTGAAATGAAAAGGATTTATTGTATTCGTTGGCAAAGGCATTCACTGTGCCGGTATCATTTTTAGCAATTGCTACAAACATCTTTTTGTCTATCGCTGCCGGCAATACATATCCCTCATTATAGTCAGTGTGTTCGCCAATCAGGTTAACCCGCCCAGGGGAAGCTACTAAAATGGATGGTTTTTTATATAACTCCTCAAATCTTTTGCTGACAGCATTCATAGGAAATTGTTAAAAAACAAATTTAACAGAATGTAATCAGGAAAACCTATTTTAGTTTTTAGTTAATTATAAATATGTCTGTTGCTGTTTCATGATAACAACCCAATGTCATTACTACGATTGTACAACTCCGTTAATAATCTCCGAAGATTAAAATTACCGGTAACCCGTCATAGTAAAACATTCCTCCTTTACGATAAAACTAATAAGAAATAAATATGTTATATTGTATGAGGTGCATGCAATAAGCGCGACAATTTCATTGTCTCTTGAAATGTTTATGTGCAAAGGATATCAATTAATAAATTAACAAATTAATAAACAAGTATGAAAGCTCTTAAATTAGGATTGTTGTGTTTACTTACTTTATGCTTTTCAGGATGCTTTGAAATGAATGAAGAGATTGCGATAGACAATAATGGTGGTGGTGATTATACAGTAGATATGGACATGGGAAAGATGATGGAGATGATGCAAGCATTTATTCCTCCAGATCAGGCTAAAAATTTGGAGAAGGCAAGGGATACTACTATTCAGATGAAGGATTTTTTTGATACCGCCGGTAATTTATCGGCAGATAAAAAAGCTTTGTTGCGTGATGGATCTTTACGTATGCAGATGAATATGGCCGACAAACTTTTTAAACTTAACATGAAGTATCCTTTTAAAAATACTGCTGATCTGCAAAAATTATATGGCACACTAGGGGAAGCGGGATCTGGTATGGGAAGTTTGCTTAAGAGTTTAAACCCCGGAGGTGGTGCAAGTTCGCCAGCGGGTATGGGTCAGCCTGATATGAAAATGATAAGTTCTTATTTTGATCTTGTTACTAACAAGAATACTATCTCCAGGAAGCTCAATAAAGAAAGGTATGCCACGCTTGCTGATGACCAGATGATGCAGCAGATTAAACAGATGGGCGAAATGGGCGGTGGTGCTATGGGCGGCGGAGTGGGTGAAGTTAAAATGAATACCATGATAAAGTTACCTACGCCTGCCAAAAGCATTACCGGCGGCAAAGCAGAACTTTCATCTGACAAAAAGATAGTGATAATTAAAAATAACCTGATGGATATTTTTGCACACCCCGAAGTGTTCGAATTCTCTGTGGAGTATTGAGAGGTGTGAGGTTATCGGGTTTGAAGTGTGGGTAAAGATCTTTGATTAATGAAAATGAATGAATTACAAATTTTTAAAAATTATTAGCCTGGTGATGATAGAGTACGCCGGTTGAATACTCATACCTGAGAACCTCACACCTGTCCACCTACACATTACGCATCATTGCTAAACATAACTATAATGCAAACTGATTTTCTGGTGATAGGTTCCGGTATCGCCGGTCTTACCTACGCTTTAAAAGTAGCAAACGAATTCCCTGCTAACAAGGTTACCGTTATCACCAAAGCCCAAACAGATGAAACCAATACAAAATATGCACAGGGCGGAATCGCCGGTGTTACAGATTTTGAAAAGGATAGTTTTGATAAACATATAAAAGATACGCTGATTGCCGGTGATGGTTTATGCAATGAAAAAATTGTTGACATCGTTGTAAGGGAAGGTGTTGACAGAATAAAGGAGCTGATTGAGTGGGGAGCTGAATTTGACAAAGACTCCGGTGGCGACTATGCGCTGGGAAGGGAAGGCGGGCACAGCGAATACCGTATCCTGCATCACAAAGATGTTACGGGAATGGAAATGGAACGTGCCCTTGTGGAAAAGGTGATGATACAGAAAAATATTGAAATTATAAAGCATTGCTTTGTACTTGATCTTATTACCCAGCATCACCTTGGTTTCCTGGTAACAAAAGCTACCCCTGATATCGAATGCTATGGCGTTTATGCTTTCAATCTTAAAAATAACCAGATAGAAAAAATTATTGCCAGGATAACTTTGCTTGCCACCGGTGGCAACGGACAAGTGTATAAAACAACAACAAATCCTTCTATTGCTACCGGAGATGGTGTAGCAATGACTTACCGCGCTAAGGGTAGAATTGAGAATATGGAATTTATCCAGTTTCACCCAACTGCTTTGTATGAAGCGGGCGTGGGTGGTCAGGCTTTTTTAATTACCGAAGCGGTAAGAGGAGACGGAGGTATTCTCTGTGATAAAAACGGCAAACCATTTATGCAGCGTTACGATGAGAGAAAAGACCTGGCTCCCCGCGATATAGTGGCACGTGCTATTGACAGTGAAATGAAAATTAATGGTACAGAACATGTGTACCTTGATTGCAGACACATGGATAAAGATAAGTTCATCCATCACTTTCCAAATATCTATGAGAAGTGTTTATCTATAGGTATTGATGTGACAAAGGATTTCATTCCTGTTGCACCCGCCGCACATTATAGTTGTGGTGGTATTAAAACGGATGAATGGGGAAGAACTTCAATAACTAACCTGTATGCCGCGGGCGAATGTGCATCAACTGGTTTACATGGCGCCAACAGGCTGGCAAGTAACTCACTTCTTGAAGCTATGGTGTTCGGCCATCGTTGTTATGAAGATGCTGCGAAGAAAATTAATTCTCTTTCATTCAAAGAAAATATTCCTGACTGGAACGCTTATGGTACCAATGCGCCGAAGGAAATGATCCTCATCACCCAAAGTTTAAAGGAACTGCAGTTACTGATGAGCGATTATGTCGGTATTGTAAGGACCAATGTTCGTTTGTTAAGAGCCTTGAAGCGGCTGGATCTCTTGCATGAAGAAACGGAACAACTTTACGAAACTTCCACTGTCTCCCCTCAGTTATGCGAATTGCGTAACCTTATTACCGTTGGTTACCTTATTGTAAAAGGCGCTTCATTCAGAATGGAAAGCCGTGGTCTGCATTTTAATACGGATTATCCTGCGAAGAGCGCACTCGTGCAAAACACCGTTTTATAATATTACCGCAATAGTAAATACCCGGCTTACTATTGGGATACTAATGTAGGTGACTGCTTCATAATAATAATTATCTTCAACAACCTCCATTGTATCTTTGCCGCTCTAAATAGTATAAATGTATTATTTCGTTTATGGTATCTTCTACATAATTTCTCTTCTTCCCATCCGTGTTTTGTATTTTTTATCCGACGTTGCCTATGGTCTCATTTATTATATTATAGGTTACCGGAGAGAGATAGTGATGAGCAATCTTACAATCGCATTTCCTGAAAAAACCGATGTTGAAAAAGAAGTCATCGCTAAAAAATTCTATCACAATTTTGTCGACAGTTTTATTGAGACTATCAAAATGATTTCTGCCAGCGATACGTATATTTTAAAACGTTTCACGGGTAACTGGAATGTAATAAATGAGCTGCTTAAATCAGGCAAAAGCTGTCATATTCTTTTGGGACATACGTTTAACTGGGAATGGGGCAACCTCGCAATTGGATTACAGATGAAAAATAATTTGCTGGTAGTATACATGCCTATCAGCAATAAAATTTTTGACAGGCTATTTTTAAAACTTCGTACAAGGGGTAAAACCAGGATGCTATCGGCACACAATATGCGACGAGCACTGATGCCGTACAGGAATACTCAATATGCACTTGGATTAGCCGCAGATCAGAATCCGGGTGACCCCCGATATGCTTACTGGCTTAATTTTTTTAACAAAGCCGCTCCTTTTGTAACAGGACCGGAAAAGGGCGCCAGGTCAAGAGACCTGCCGGTTATATTTTGTTATATAGAAAAATTAAAACGCGGTTATTACAACATGGTTTTTTCTATTGGAGAACAGCATCCTAAAGCGTTACCCGAAGGTGCAATGACCATTAAGTTTGTTACTTATCTTGAAGGTATCATCCGCATGCAGCCAGACATGTGGCTCTGGAGCCACAACCGCTGGAAGCACGAATGGAAAGAAGAATACAGGAAGTTATGGATTGATAATGAGCCACCAAAACTTTGAACTTTTGAGGTTGAAGTTAAGACAGTTAACATAATACCAAAGTGTGTATGACGAATAGTAAACTTACTTTTTTAATGACAGGATTTCTTTTTCTTACTGGTTTTAATACAACAGCACAGACATTCCTCACAAAAAGTTATCCTCAGGGATACTTTCGTGATCCGCTTGATATCCCGATTACCCTGGCCGGCAACTTCGGTGAACTCAGGCCGGGTCACTATCACATGGGACTTGACATAAAAACAATGGCAAGCGTTAACCTGGCAGTGCATGCGGCAGCCGATGGTTATATCGCAAGAGTAAAAATTGAACCGGCAGGATTTGGAAGAGCCATTTATATCAATCATCCAAATGGCTACACAACTTTATATGCTCACCTTAATGATTTCAATCCGGCATTAGAGGCTTATCTAAAGCAACAACAGTATAAGCAGGAGTTGTGGAGAATTTTCTTAGACATTCCACCAGATCTTTTCCCGGTAAAGAAAGGATCGTTTATCGCCTACAGCGGTACCACAGGCGGTTCGCTGGCGCCGCATCTGCACTTCGAAATACGTAGCACTGTAAATGATGTAAACCTGAATCCTTTATTGTTCGGCATACCTTTGCTGGATAATCTTAAACCGGTAATATTAAAACTTGCTTTATACGACAGAACTAAAAGTACTTACGAACAATATCCAAAATTAATTCCAGTTAAAATATCCGCTGATGGTTATACTACAACGCCTTTAATCATTACCGGCATCTCATCTAAAATAAGTTTCGCGATAAATGTTTATGACACCCATAATGGCGCCACTAACAAACTGGCTATCTATGAAGCGTGGTTATATGACAATGATAAACTTATAACAGGTTTTAAAATTGATAACATAAGCTATAATAATACCAGGTACGTTAACGCGCATGTAGACTATAAAACTCATGCCGGTGGTGGTTTGTGGCTACAACATTTATCTGAATTGCCAGGTTATCTTAATTCTGTTTACACAAAAGTTAAAGGAGATGGAGTACTCGATATAAGCGATGCCGCCGTTCATTATATAAAAATTGTGGTGAAAGATGCTTATGGAAATAGTGCTGAACTAAAGACTGCTGTTCAGTTTAATGGATCGGTATCAAAATCTTCTCAACCGGCAGGTAAAATGTTTTATCCATTAACACTGGATGTTTTTGATTCGGAAGACTGCGAATTTTATATGGGTGAAAATTGTTTGTACGATTCAGTGCATATTAATTATACACGTAGCGTATCGTCAGTGTCTGCCTCACTTTCAGCGATTCATACTATCGGCGCTGCATTTATTCCTTTACAGGAATCTTTTGTAATACGGATTAAACCAACAAAGGCCATTTCGCCCGATAAAGTGCAGCATATATTGATGCAACGTTTCGCCGGGTCAGGTAAAGAAGTGGAAAAAGTGGAATGGCAGAACGGTTGGGCATCAGCGAAATTTCGTGACTTTGGGAGTTTTCAATTGATACTTGATGAACAACCCCCCGTGATTACACCAATAGGATTTAAAGATGGCGCAAATCTTACCAAAGCCTCCAGGATAGCAGTCACCATTCATGACAACCTCGAATCATTTAAGAATTTTCGTGGTGAACTGGATGGCAAATGGTTGCGTTTTACCAATGATAAAGGAAAAACATTCATTTATATCTTTGATGAAAAATGCCCGCCCGGTCAACATACGCTAAAGATAAGTGTTGAGGATGAAGCCGGTAATTCAACGATACGGACCTATAATTTTACAAGGTGATTTATTTAAATAGTAAACACAGAAAGCATGATAGTATTAAAGGAAGGAAACAAGGCTCCGGCTTTTTCAGGCCATGACCAAAATGGAAAAACAGTTTCACTAAAAGATTTCAAAGGACAAAAGATTGCCCTGTATTTTTATCCGGAAGACGATACGCCAACCTGTACTATACAGGCCTGCAACCTTCGGGATAACTATGCACTGCTAAAACAAAACGGGTTCATTGTTTTAGGTGTTAGTCCTGATGATGAAAAAGCCCATCTTAAGTTTGAAGGCAAATTCAATTTACCTTATACGCTGATCGCCGATCCGTTACATACTATCATTGACTTGTACGGAGTTTGGGGTGAAAAGAATTTATACGGCCGCAAATACATGGGCCTTCATCGTACAACTTTCCTTATAGATGAGAAAGGGATTATAAAGAAAATATTTCTTAAACCGAAAAGCAGGCAGCATGCGGAGGATATCGTTAAAGCATGGCAAATGCTGTGAATGAGGCACCTGACGACCGGTATATTAAAGAATCAATCGTTATTATTATGTGTAATACTTATCCGCTCTGGCGCGATGCTGCGAACAAGGATTGCTTTATTAAATTGATCAACTTCATTTGAAGATCACCTTAACAAATGCCGGGTCATCCCCGTTCTTTATTGCCCGATTCTTTCCCCAATGATTTGCCGCCTGACTCAGATCTCAATCCTTCCGTGTCATCTTTATTTTCTACAGGACCTTCGTTATTTCCTGTCTCAGCCGGCTCCATGCGCTTGTTCTCCTTGTCATCCTCGTCATTTCTGATTTCGGTATTCTCATAGCCAATATTATCCTGTTGTTTATTATCGGCACTATCAACCCGCTGTTTTTTCATATTGTTATATTTAAGATGATTTGAAAATGAAATGATAAAAATGCGTGCCAGTCAATTGTTAAAGATATTCGTACATTCAAAAAATGAAATGTTACCTTAAAGAAAATTCTTTTGTTGCAGAACTCGCTGCAAAGAAACTAAAAGCTCGCTGTGTTGCGATTGTAATAGGAAGAACTATCCATCTCCACAATACCAGCAAAGAACAATTTCTAAACGACTCCCGGTGGGTCAGACATGAGTCGGTTCACATCAAACAGTTTCATCAGCATGGTTACCTGCCGTTCATTATAAAGTATTTTTGGGAAAGTATAAAAAAAGGTTATCATCACAACAAGTATGAAATAGAAGCAAGGGAAGCTGAAAGCATTACAGCTGGTAGTCTCTCAATTGTCAAATGTCTTAAAAAACCTGCTATCAGCCGTCAGCTATTTGTCAGAAATACAATGTATGATATACTTTCTCCTGATAGCTGAAAACCGATAATAAAAACTTCAATTTTAAATTAACGGGACACTAATAATTACATCAGGATAACTATATAACCCACTCTACTTCTCCCCAGTTAAACAGCGCTATGTTTTTATGGTTTGTTATCAGTTGTCCTTTGTCATTTACTCCTTCAATTATAGTTTCAAACGCTATATCCCTGACTTTTATAAGTACTTTTTCACCAATCTTATAAAGGCGATGGTTGTATTCTTCAAGCAGGTTATGTGAATTATATAATTCCAACCTGGTTTGAATGCAATCGCATAATTCTTTAGCCATATTTATAATCTGATAATTGTTTCCTGTAATCTGTTTCAGTGAAACCGGATTTATGAGATCTTCATGAAAGGTTATTTGATTTATATTGATGCCGATACCTACTACAGCATATTGCCAATCGCTGCCCCTCACACGATTTTCAATAAGAATCCCCCCTGCCTTTCTGTCACGCCAATAGATATCATTGGGCCACTTTATAGTAGCATCGGTTCGCACATATTGATTAACGAAATCATAACAGCTTAATGCGATGATAATGCTGAGCATGAATTGGTTCGTAAGTAAAAGTAATGATGGTTGAATAATACAACTTATGGCGATGTTCTCTCCACTACCCGACTCCCATGATTTTCCACGCTGTCCTTTACCTGCTGTTTGTGTCATCGCAAAGTAGGTATCACCATGTTTCGCCAAACCAGCATGAACCTTTGCCATGGCATAGTTGTTGGTACTTTCAACAGACTTAAGTATTACGAAGGAATTGCCTATTGGATACATGCTTCAGGAAATGATAAAAGATTAGTACTTTTGAACAGACAAAAATAAGCTTTCATAACTTATAACAGTATTTGGCTAAGAAGGACTTTCAACTATTAAGAAAAATATTTAGCTATTAAATTTACAGTCTCCCTGATGAGGAAACCAATTTATTCAACCCTGAATTCCAATACTTTAAATATTATTATACTAAAACAATTTGATTATTGGAACAATTGACATTGATGGCTACACGTGATGGTCAGCGTTTAACCAGATTAACCAGAAATGCCAGAATTTTTAAAACTATCATCCAAGCAATCCAGGATAAGAAAGGGGATTATATCATCTCCCTTGATTTAAGGAAGATACCTGAAGCAGTATCCGACTTTTTCATAATATGTTCAGCCGGTAGTGGCACACAGGTAAAAGCTATCGCAAATTTTATTGAAGAAAAGGTTAGTGAGTTATGTGGTGAAAATCCTTATAAGCAGGAGGGTCAGCAATCTGCTCAATGGGTGCTTATAGATTATGTAAACGTAGTTGTTCATGTTATGCTGACGGAACCCCGAAATTTCTATCGACTGGAAGAGATGTGGAGCGATGCCCCGCAATTAGAACACAATGAGGAATAGTGCTGCACTAAGTTTAATCCACCGCAAAATAAAGCTAGCGGTTTGTTTATAGTACTTTTAGATAGTATTTTGTTAAGTTAAACTACTGTTCTGGTTAATTCTAAACAATTTACCGGGATTTTTATTAATTATAAAACAAGGAAAAGTTCTTAATATGTCACAAGAAGATACGAAACAGAATGAGCGAGGCGGTTTTCCGCGGATGAGCAGGCCCAATAAAGATGATGGCAGCACTCCGCGAAAAGGTCCCCGCTTTAGTATATATTGGGTTTGGGGTGCTATAGCTGCTATTTTAGTTGCTTTCAATTTATTCGGATCATATACTCCTGATGCGAAGGAAATTTCAAAGCAAGACTTTACAAATACAATGTTGGTAGGTGGTGACGTTGAAAAGGTAGATATCATTACAAACAAAGACCTTATCAAGGTGACTATCAAAAAAGATAGTATTTCAAAACCTTATTATAAAAATTTACTTACCAAGATCAACAATCCCTGGTCAGCTAACAAGGCCAACGATAAAGGTCCGCAGTTTCAGTTTTCTGTTACCAAGGCAGATGAATTTGAAAAAGAGCTTAGGGAATTTTATACCAAGAACCCTTCTGTTCAGGAAGTAACTACTTATTCGAAAAAAGAAGCTGACTGGTTACCAACAATACTTAATTTCCTTTTGCCGGTGCTTATACTTGTTTTGATATGGGTATTATTAATGCGTAAAATGGGTAGTGGCGCGGGTGGTGGCGCCGGACCCGGCGGTATCTTTAACATTGGTAAATCTAAAGCTACGCTTTTCGATAAGGGCACAAAGGTTACCATTACCTTTAATGATGTTGCAGGGCTGGATGAAGCCAAAGTGGAAGTGATGGAAATAGTGGACTTCCTGAAAAATCCAAAAAAATATACTGCTCTTGGTGGTAAAATTCCAAAAGGTGCTTTGTTAATTGGTCCTCCCGGTACTGGTAAAACGCTGTTGGCTAAAGCCATGGCAGGAGAAGCACAGGTACCTTTCTTTAGCATGAGTGGATCAGATTTCGTTGAATTATTCGTTGGTGTTGGTGCAAGCAGAGTGCGGGATTTATTTAAACAGGCCCGTGAAAAATCTCCCTGTATTATTTTTATTGATGAAATAGATGCCATCGGTCGTGCCAGGGGGAAGAATGCTATCATGAGCAACGATGAACGCGAAAGCACATTAAATCAGTTACTTGTTGAAATGGATGGCTTCAGTGGCGAAACAGGAATTATAGTACTTGCTGCTACCAATCGTCCTGACGTATTGGATACTGCATTGCTTCGCCCGGGTCGCTTCGACAGGCAGATATCTATCGATAAGCCTGATTTAAAAGGTCGCGAGCATATTTTTAAAGTGCATCTTAAACCAATAAAAATATCCACTAAAGTAGATATACATAAATTGGCTGAACAAACTCCCGGATTCGCAGGTGCTGACATTGCAAACATCTGTAACGAAGCGGCTTTGATTGCTGCAAGAAAAGGTAAAGAACATGTTGAGATGGAAGACTTTCAGGATGCTGTTGACAGGGTAATTGGTGGATTAGAAAAGAAAAATAAGATCATATCTCCGGAGGAGAAAAGAATAATAGCTTACCATGAAGCGGGTCATGCAATATGTGGCTGGTACCTGGAGCATGCTTATCCTTTACTAAAAGTAACTATCGTGCCTAGAGGTGTTGCAGCTTTAGGTTATGCGCAGTACACACCAAAAGAGCAATATCTTTATAATACCGACCAGTTGTTTGACCAGATATGTATGAGTCTTGGCGGCCGCGCAAGTGAAGAATTGAATTTTCATAAAATCTCAACCGGAGCTCAAAACGACCTTCAGCAAATCACACGGATGGCTTACGCGATGGTAACGGTATATGGCATGAATGATAAAGTAGGTAATGTGAGTTTTTATGATCCGGCAGCAGAAAATTCTTTTACCAAACCTTACTCGGAAGAAACTTCTAAATTGATTGATGAAGAAGTAAGGAAACTAATTGATAAGGCATATACAAGCACTAAGGGTTTGCTGACAGAAAAATCTCAACAGGTTACGATGCTTGCAGAAGCTTTGTTATCTAGAGAAGTATTATTTCAAAGCGATGTTGAAGCACTTATCGGAAAAAGACCTTACGAAGAAAAGAAAACATTAGATGTTAGCGATGAAGATGAAAATACCAATCACATTGATCATGGTATCATCAGTGAAGGCGTTCCACCTTATGACAGTAATGCAACAAATCATTCATTAAGTTAACCGTGATTTAATGTATTTGCTATCAGGAGTGGTCAGCTATCATCAATAAACTTTGTAGCAGATATCCGATAGCAACTTATTATTATATATTTAAAAGTTATATTATTTTCTCTTCATGAATGTATCCCGTTCAAAAGAAAATATTTTAAAGAAAATAAGGAAGGCGTTGAGTGAATCAACGCCTATTCCTTTTCCCCAAAGTGAAGGGAAGAGCCAAATCTTCCAGGCTCAGTCCGATGAACTTGAAGTACATTTTGCGGAAGAATTTACCAAGCTTCAGGGTAAGTTTGTGTTCTGTCTGGATGAAGCTGAATTGATTGCACGACTCCTTCATGTTGTAAAAGTTAATCAGTGGACTAAGATCTACTGTACGGAGAAAAAGTTACAAAAATTATTTGCGGTAGGTTCATTTGCACTTGATCCCTTACAAACTTTAAAAGACTGTGAAGTAAGTATTACTTCCTGCGAGTCGTTGGTAGCGAGAACAGGCAGTGTAGTAATGAGCGCCGCACAGACTAATGGCCGTACTGCCAGTATATATGCGCCCATCCATATCTGTATAGCATATCGAAACCAACTGGTTTATGATATAAGAGACTCACTGCAATTTTTAAAAGAAAAGTATCAGCATAAACTTCCCTCTCTTATAACATTCGCTTCAGGTCCGAGCCGGACAGCCGATATTGAAAAAACATTGGTGGTGGGTGTTCATGGCCCTAAGGAAGTATATGTGTTTTTAGTGGATCAGGCTAATGACTAATCGTTGTTAAAATATGTAAGAAGTTGCTATCAGCTATCAGAAGACACTACCCTCAACAAGATTTCATTTTTCATAAATCTTTATTTTTTTCACCAGGCTTCATTCTAAATCTTCAAGCCTTTTCTGCGGACAGTTTAAAGTACATTTGTTTATAATTTTTTCAATGACGCTGCCACCTGGTAAAAAAGTATATTTTCTTTCTGATTTCCATCTGGGTGCACCGGATCATGAAAAAAGTATCGTGAGAGAAAAACGCATCGTACAATTCCTTGACCAGGCCAGAGAAAATGCGGCACACTTTATCATCGTTGGTGATATGTTTGATTTTTGGTACGAATACAAAACGGTTGTGCCAAAAGGTTATACCCGCTTGCTTGGAAAGCTTGCAGAAATAACAGACAGTGGAATACCTGTTTCATTTTTTGTTGGCAATCATGATATGTGGATGCGTGATTATTTTAAAAAAGAATTGAGTATCCCCGTATATTATGATTCAAAAGAATTTATATTCAACAATAAAAAATTCTTTGTGGCTCATGGTGATGGCTTAGGCCCAGGCGATAGAGGTTATAAATTTATCAAGAAGATTTTCCGCAACAAATTTTGCCAGTGGGCTTTTGGTGTGCTTCATCCTTCCATAGGGATAGGAATAGCTAACTACTTCAGCAGGAAAAGCAGACTGGCTAGAGGCCAGCAAGACAAACATTTTTTAGGAGAGGATAAGGAATGGCTTATCATATATTCAAAAGAAATACTCAGGCAGCAACACTTTGATTATTTTATTTATGGGCATCGCCATTTGCCATATGACTTCAAATTAAATGAAACCAGCAGATACATAAATTTAGGCGACTGGATTGTTTACAATAGTTACGCAGTATTTGATGGAGCGGAACTGTACCTTAAATACTTCAAACCTTGAAAAAATTACTAGTAGTAATATTGTTTCTTTTATCAATAACAGTATCGGTCGCTCAGCAGGATTCACTTCAACTCATCACTACTGTTAAAGGAAATATTGTTGACTTCACTATAGACAACCTTGGAAATATTTATATCATCAATCGCGATAACCAGTTAAAAAAAATAAATCTTAAAGGAGATTCACTGGGGATTTTCAATGATGTAAGGCAATATGGTAAAGTGTCTTCCATCGATGCAACCAATCCCTTAAAAATATTATTATTCTATAAAGATTATGGAAACGTTGTTGCGCTTGACAGATTTTTAAATGTCCGTAATACTATTAATCTGCGCAAGACAAATCTATTACAAGTGAGCGCTATCAGTCAGTCATATGACAATGGTGTTTGGATTTATGATGAACAGGACGCTAAGCTGAAAAGAATAAATGATGAGAGCAATATCATAGATCAGTCGGCAGACTTCCGTTTGTTCCTTGATGCCGTGCCGTCTCCTGTCTATATCATTGATCAGAACAAACTTGTTTACCTGTACGATCCTGAAAA
>Ga0123337_10001802_pt1 | contig 26176 bp, 26 predicted proteins | sample frozenSSSSmetaG_FD_89792 | JGI IMG/M metagenome (GOLD analysis project Ga0123337, IMG submission 89792) | Glacier valley bacterial and archeal communities from Borup Fiord, Nunavut, Canada, to study Microbial Dark Matter (Phase II) -... | ecosystem: Environmental > Aquatic > Freshwater > Ice >...
CATCCCCTGCTGCTGGCGCTGCGGGACACGGCCAATATCCGCCTGCTTGGCATCAACCAGAACGACGTGCCCGAAAATGCCCGCGCCTTCCTGGCTGAACTGGGCAATCCCTATGACGCGGTCGGCGCCGACCGCGACCGCCGCGTGTCCATCGACTGGGGCGTCTATGGCGTGCCCGAAACCTTCGTGGTGGATGCCGACGGCATCATCACCTTCAAGCATGTCGGGCCCCTGACGCCGCAGACGCTGCAGAGCGACCTCCTGCCCGCCATCGCCAGGGCGAGCGACTGAACACGCCGTTCAGTCTGGGTTCAGCCAGACCTTGCCATAGTCTTGGCAATGTTCTGGTGTTGAAAGCTTGCCATGTTGACCGCGATCCAATCCTTCATCCGTGACGAAGCCGGGGTAACCCCGATTGAATATGGCCTGATCGCTGCCATCATCGTGGTGTTCGCCACGGCGGCCGCCTCGGCCGCCGGCTATACGCTCCATGACCTGCTGGGCACCGCGCAGCAGAACTGAGCCGACCTAGAAATCGCTCGTCAGCCCCTTGATCTCCCAGTCGCCATAACGCCCCGGCTCGAGACCGCCGCGACCGCCCTGTTCCTTGGGCGCAAAGGCGCCCTTGCCATCAATCGCCGCGCGGCGCGCAGCGGCCTCGGCGAGCGCGCGCTCGGCCGCCGGTGTCAGCGGCGCACGCGGGGACTGTTCAGGCGCGCTATCGGACTCGTTCATGGCAGGGACCTTCCCACATTACGTTTTGGTCATGCGCTTGCATGCATCTGCTGGTCACCCAACATAATGGCGCAAGACCTCGAACCCAAGGGCTCCTGATGTTCAATACGTTTCGTACCTTTGTCCTGCTGGCGGCGCTGACGGCCCTGTTCATGACCGTGGGCAATTTCATCGGCGGCACGGGTGGCATGATGATCGCCTTCGGCTTTGCCCTGGTGACCAATCTGTTCGGCTACTGGAACTCGGACAAGCTGGTGCTGCGCATGCAAAATGCCGTGCCGGTGGAGCGCAGTCGCGTGCCTGAACTCTACGACATGGTCGACATTCTCGCCCGCAAGGCCGGCATCCCGACCCCGGCCGTCTATCTGATCCAGTCCGACCAGCCCAATGCCTTTGCCACAGGCCGCAACCCGCAAAACGCCGCCGTGGCGGTTTCGGCCGGCCTGCTGCGTCACCTCGAAACCCGTGAGGTGGCTGCCGTGGTCGCCCATGAGCTGGCCCATATCCGCAACCGCGACACCCTGACCATGACCATTACGGCCACCTTTGCCGGCGCCATCTCGGCTCTGGCCCAGTTCGGCCTGTTCTTTGGCGGCGGCAATAATCGCGACAATCCGCTGGGCGGCGTCGGCGCGCTGCTGATGGTGTTTCTGGCGCCCGTGGCTGCCATGCTGGTGCAGGTGGCGGTCAGCCGCACCCGCGAATATGAGGCCGACCGACTTGGCGCCGAGATTGCCAGTGATCCGCTGGCGCTGGCCTCGGCGCTCGAAAAAATCGCTGCCCTGGCCGGCCGCGAGGTCAATGTCGCGGCCGAGCGCAACCCGGCCATGGCGCATATGTACATCATCAATCCGCTGTCGGGTCAGCGCATGGACAATCTGTTCTCGACCCATCCCGATACGGCCAATCGTATTGCCGCGCTACGTAAGCTTGCAGCTTCGAGCCATGTGGACGATAAGGGCCGCAGGCCTCAGCCTCGCCCTGCCCCGACCAGTACCGGTCGAGACATTGGCGGCGGCTGGCGCGTGCCGACCGTCGGACGGACCGACGAGGATGGCGGACAACGCGGTCCCTGGGGATAGATGCAAGCGTGGCGTACAAACCTGAACCGGCGGGGCTCAAGCTCCGCCTCGTGGCCGCAGAGCGGCTGAAATCTGTTCTGGCGGGCGACAATTTCGTCCCTTTGGGGGCCGCCGAGCTCGCCGATGGACGCGATCGCGCCCTGGCCAACCGGCTGATCACCACCGCGCTGCGGCGCCACGGCCAACTCAATTTCATGCTGCATGCCTTGCTCGACAAGGGCATGCCCGGCAAGTCGGGCACTTTCGAAGCCGTTCTGCGCCTGAGCCTGGCGCAACTGGTCTTCCTGCCTGACCTGGGCGCGCACAGCGCGCTTTTTCTCGCGGTCGAAGCCACCAAGCGCGATCCCAAGGCGCGCCACCTCTCGGGCCTGATGAATGCTGTGCTGCGCAATGCCCAGGCCAATTCAGCCAAGTTCGGCATGCTCAGCGACGACCTGCTGATCCCCGAAACCTTCGGCGATACCTGGCTCAATGCCTATGGCGAAGACGCCATCGATGCGTTTTCCGATGCCCTGCTGGCAGGTGCCGCACTCGACCTGACGCTCAAGCACAACGATGCCGGGCTGATTGATTCGCTGGGCGCCGAACCCGTCATGGCCGACACCGTGCGCATCGAGCAGCGCGATCGCCCGGTCGAAGCCCTGCCCGGCTTTGTCGAGGGCAGCTGGTGGGTGCAGGATGCGGCCTCCGCCATTCCGGCCCGCCTGCTCGGCCTGCCCTCTGGCGCGCGCGTGCTTGACCTCTGCGCTGCCCCCGGCGGCAAGACCGCCCAGCTGGTCAAGGCCGGCTACGCCGTCACCGCGCTTGATGCCGATGCCAAGCGCATGGAACGTCTCAAGGAAAACCTGACGCGCCTCGACTACACCGCCGAGACCATTGTCGGCGATGCCGGCAAGTTCGTGCCCGAAACCCGCTTTCAGGGCGTCCTGCTGGATGCACCCTGCTCGGCCACCGGCACCTTCCGCCGCCATCCCGAAGTGATCTGGCATCGCTCGGTGGGCGACGTGGCCGGGCGTGTCCGCCTGCAACGCGCCTTGCTGGCCAACGCCCTCCGCTGCCTTGATCGAGACGGCGTCCTAATCTATTGCGTGTGTTCGCTCGAGCCGGCCGAAGGGGAAGAACAGGTCGACTGGGCGCTGCAATCTTTGCCCGGGTTAAGCCTTTGGCCAGTGACCGGTGATGAAATGGCGGGGCTGGAAGCCGCCGTTTCGCCACGCGGGCTGGTACGGACCCATCCGGGCATGTTGCCCGGTGGCCGGGCGGGCGGCATGGATGGCTTCTTCGTGGCACGCTTTCGCTGCAGCGAGATAGGATGATCGACGGGCGCTGACGGGGAAGGCGCCAAACTAGGGACGTGTCATTGACGGGCAGACAATCAGCCACGCAGGCCATGGCCGCGGCGGACGGCAGGAACACCATGCGGTCCCGGCTGGGCTTCGCCGTGCGGCGCTTTGCATTTGGCCTGGCTGACACCATCGTGACCCTGCCCATCCTGCGCTGGACCTGGCGGGGACTGGCCGATGATGCCTTTACCGGTGCGCTGCACGAATTTCGCCCGGCCGACCGCGAGGCCGTGCGTGACATGATGGCGGGGCGCTATCTGCTGGCCAGCAAACTGATCGAAACCCATGGCCTGTCGCCCTTCGCCATCCCGGTCGACCATGCCGACTGGTGGTTCAACCTGCACGGCTTTTCCTGGCTGCGCCATTTCCGCGACGTGGACGACAGCGGTGAGCGCCATTTTGCCCGCACCCTGGTGCTCGACTGGATTGGCCGCGAAGGCCGCTTCGGCCGACAAACCTGGGCGCCAGCCCTGACCGCGCAGCGCGTGCTCAACTGGCTGCGGCACCTGCCGCTGCTGCTTGATGGCGCCACACCTGAGCAGGCCAAGACCATCCAGCGCGTGCTGGGCGCCCAGATCCAGAGCCTCAAGCTGCGCGGGCGCCTGGCCGCCGACCCCGGCAATGCCCTGTTTGCCGCCATCGCCCTTGCCGGCGCGCAATATTGCGAGCAGGGCGAACGCACCGACACCCGCCGCATCGACCGCCTCAATCGCATTCTGGCCGCCCAGCTCGATGCCGATGGCCTGCATCGCTCGCGCAACCCCAAGCTGCAATTGCAGTTGCTGGTCGAGCTGGTCAGTGTTCGCCGCGTCGCCAGCCAGCTCAAGTCCGATGCCTCCCTTGAACTGGCGGCCCAGATCGACCGCATGCATGAAAGCCTCGATGCCCTGACGCTGTCGAGCGGCGAGCCGGCCTATTTCAACGGCGGCGGTCATCTGCCCCATGACGTGCTCATCGCCATCCAGGCCAATGCCGCCGGCCATCAGCGGCGCTCCAAGTTGTTGGGTGGCTACGGCATTTTGCGCGCCGGCGAAGCCGTGGTCATCGCCGATTCCGGCCGCATCCCGCCACCGGGCTTTGCCGAAAACGTCCATGCCAGCCCCCTGGCGCTCGAATTTTCCCATGGCAGCGAGCTGATCCTGGGCAGTTGCGGCCCCGCCCCGGCAGATCTGGCCGCCAGCAAGGCGCTGTTCCGCCAGGGCATCGCCCATTCCACCCCAACCATCGACTCGGAAAATGCCCCACCGACCCCGCCGGCGCAGATGACCCTCGCGCCAGCTGATCAGTTGCTGTCCATTACCACCGCCGCCTATGCCCGGCGTTTTGGCGTCGATCTCGAACGCCGCATCACCCTGCTCTCGGGCGGCACGACTTTGGTTGGTCAGGACCGCATGATCGCCCACGGCACCGCCTCGGGCACCATTGCTGTGCGCTTTCATCTGGCGCCCGGCGTGCGGCTGCAGCGCAATCGCGACGAAAGCATGGTCCGCCTGCACCTGCCCAATGGCGCTATCTGGAGCTTTCTCTGGGAGGGTGCAGCCTGCCGCGACGAGGAAAGCGTGCGCCAGTCGGCCTATGTCGGCCTGCACAAGACGCGCCAGCTGGTGCTTGAAACCCGGGTCGTCGCCGGCAGCGAAATCGCCTGGATTTTCACCCTCGAGCAGCCCTAGTGTTTTGACCTGCACTTGGCGTTCTGGCGGCTTCGTGCTAGCGAGCGCCCCAATTCACCACCAAATAGGGCACACACCTCATGGGCAAGACGGTCACGGTCGGGCGCGCACTGCTTTCGGTATTCGACAAATCCGGCATGGCCGATTTTGCCAGGGGCCTGAGCGCGGCGGGCGTGGAGCTGGTCTCGACCGGCGGCACCCACAAGCTGATCAAGGATGCCGGCCTGCCGGTCCGCGAGATCGCCGACCTGACCGGTTTTCCCGAAATGATGGATGGCCGCGTCAAGACCCTACATCCCAAGGTCCATGGCGGCCTCTTGGCCGTGCGCGACAAGCCCGACCATGCCGCATCCATGGCCGAGCACGCCATCAGTGCCATCGACCTGGTCGCGGTCAATCTCTACCCCTTCGAGAAGACCGTCGCCTCCGGCGCCAGCTATGACGAGATCATCGAGAATATCGATATCGGCGGTCCGGCCATGGTCCGCTCGGCGGCCAAGAACCACGCCTTCGTGACGGTTGTTGTCGACCCGGCCGACTATCCCGCCATTCTGGCCGCCATCGCCGAGACCGGCGGCGTGCCCTATGCCATGCGACAGCAGCTGGCCGCCAAGGCCTATGCCCGCACCGCCGCCTATGACAGCGCCATTTCGACCTGGTTCGCCAAGGCGATCGACTATCCTGAAATTCCCTATCGCAGCTTTGCCGGCAACCTGCGCGAAGTCATGCGCTATGGCGAAAACCCCCATCAATGGGCCGGTTTCTATGCCAATGGCGATACCCGTCCCGGTGTGGCCACCGCCACCCAGGTGCAGGGCAAGACCCTGAGCTACAACAATATCAACGACACCGACGCCGCTTTCGAGCTGGTCAGCGAGTTCGACGCTGCAGAGGTTGCCGCCGTCGCCATCATCAAGCACGCCAATCCCTGTGGTGTCGGCGTGGCCGGCGACCTGCTGACCGCCTATCAGAACGCCCTGCGCACCGATCCGGTCTCCGCCTTCGGCGGCATTGTCGCCACCAATCGCGAGATCGATGCCGCCACCGCCACCGAGATCGTCAAGGTGTTTACCGAGGTGATCGTGGCGCCGTCGGCGACCCAGGAAGCCCAGGACATCATCGCCGCCAAGAAGAACCTGCGTCTGCTGCTGACCGGCGGGCTGGCCGACCCCAAGTCCGACGGCCTGATGGTCAAGTCGGTTTCCGGGGGCCTGCTGGTCCAGTCGCGCGACAACCGCAATGTCGACGACCGCGAGCTCAGGATCGTGACCAAGCGCCAGCCCACAGCCACAGAGATGGCCGATCTGCGCCTTGCGGCCAAAGTCGCCAAGCACGTCAAGTCCAACGCCATCGTCTATGTCAAGGACGGCGCCACCGTCGGCATCGGCGCCGGCCAGATGTCCAGGGTCGATTCCGCCCTCACCGCCCATCGCAAGTCCATCGACGCAGCCAAGGCTGCGGGCCTTGAAGGCGCATTGACCATGGGCTCGGTAGCCGCTTCGGATGCCTTCTTCCCCTTTGCCGACGGGCTTGAGGCCCTGGTTGCCGCCGGCGCCACCGCCGTCATCCAGCCGGGCGGCTCGATGCGCGATGACGAGGTCATTGCCGCCGCCGATGCCGCCGGCGTTGCCATGGTGATGACCGGCATGCGCCACTTCCGCCACTAGGGACGAGACTGCAACATTACCAAACCGTAATTAGGTATGTCCGCGGAAGGTAATTGTTTCTTGAGAATGGCATGACAGATTGCCCGGGTCGCGCTTGAGGCGCGGCCCAGAGGCTTTCGATGCGGCTTACCATTCCTTCAGACCTGTCGGCATTGCTCCATGCTGGCCTGTGGCGCGTCATCGGGTCACTGGGCATCAAGGTGGCGACTGCGGGCCTGACCTACCTGACCTATGTCGTGCTTTCCCGCACCATGACGGTGCCGGAATACGGCCATTTCGCCTTTGGCCTGGCTTTAGCCACCGTGCTGGCCATTGCCGCCGGGGTGGGCCAGCCCACCGCCATCCTGCGCCTGTGGTCGCAGGAGACGGTGGCCGGCAACCGGGCCGCCGCTACGGCGGCAGTGCAGGCAGGCTCCATGCTCACCATCCTGTCTGGCCTGACCATCGCTTTGGTCATGTGTCTGGTGGTCTATCTCTGGGTGCTCCTGCTGCCCTTGGAGGATACGGCCAACCATTTTTATGGCGCCGCCTTCCTGATTCTCCCCATGGCACTGGCGGAGTACAATTCCTCGGCCCTGCGGGCCCAGGGCTCGCTCTGGACCGCCCTGGTGCCGCGCGACATTCTCTGGCGCATCGCCCTGCCCGCCGTGGTTCTCGGCCTGTTCAACGTCGGTATCGTGCTTAGCGGCCCCGATGCCCTGGTGCTCTCGGCCGCCCTGCTGTCGGGCATGCTGGCACTGCAGTTCTGGGGCGCCATAACCCGCCGCTATGTCTTGAGCCCCCTGGTGGGCGTCGTTGGGCCCTACTGGCAGCGCTGGGGCGGCCTCAGCCGCTGGTTCCTGCTCGGCACGCTGATAGAGACGGTCGCTCTCAATGCCGACGTGGTCCTCGTCGGATTGATGCTCAACCTCGAAAGCTCGGGCCTCTACTTCAACGCCTTCCGCACCGCCGGCCTGATGACGCTCTTTACCTTCGCCATTGAGCTGGTGATCGCCCCGATGATCGCCCAGCATTTCCATGCCGGCGAGATGCGCAAGGCCCAGGCCATTGCAGCCATGGCCTCGTTTGCCGGCTTTGCCTTTTCCCTGCTGGTCTTTGTCGCCTTCTTTGGCTGGGGCGAATGGATCCTCAGCCTGTTCGGGCCTGCCTATGCCGAAGGCTGGCTGGTGCTGGTCCTGCTGGCCCTCGGGCTGTTGTTTGACGCCGCCACCGGCCCCTCCAAGATCGTCATGATGATGACCGGGCATGAACGCGCCTATGCCATGATTTTCGGCTGCATCATGGGCGCCGGCCTGATCGTGCAGATCCTCATCATTCCCACCTATGGGGTGATCGGCGCGGCCGCAGCCAATATGGGCGCCCGCATCCTCGCCCAGCTGTCGATCGCCCTGTGGTGTCGGTTGCGCATTGGCCTCGACACCAGCGTGCTGGGTGTTTTCGCGGTCAGGGGTACGCAGGACCGTCTGCCGCAGTAACTCAAGCGTACCCGAGAGTACGGTAATGCTTGACCCTTCTGCCGCACCGGCTTAGAACCACTCCAAACTTTCCCTGCCGGAATACCGCTATGACCAAGGCCCGTACGCTCTACGACAAGATCTGGGACGACCACCTGGTGCAGAACAACGAGGATGGTACCTCGCTGCTCTATATCGACCGGCACCTGGTGCATGAAGTCACGAGCCCCCAGGCCTTTGAGGGTCTGCGACTGAACAATCGCAAGGTGCGGCACCCCGAGCGCACCCTGGCGGTGGTGGACCACAATGTCCCCACCACCGACCGCTCGCTGCCCAATCCGGACCCCGAAAGCGCCATCCAGATCGCCACGCTGGCCGAAAACACGGCCGATTTCGGCATCGAATATTTCGACCCCTTCGATAAGCGCCAGGGCATCGTCCACATCGTCGGGCCGGAGCAGGGGTTCACCCTGCCCGGCATGACCATTGTCTGCGGCGACAGCCATACCTCCACCCATGGCGCCTTTGGCGCGCTGGCCCATGGCATCGGCACCTCCGAGGTCGAGCACGTGCTCGCGACCCAGACGCTGATCCAGCAGAAGGCCAAGAACATGCTGGTTCGGGTGGACGGCAAGCTGCCGCCGCACGTCACGGCCAAGGACATCATCCTCGCCATCATCGGGGAAATCGGCACGGCCGGCGGCAATGGCCATGTCATCGAATTTGCCGGCGAAGCCATCCAGGCCCTCTCCATGGAAGGTCGCATGACGGTCTGCAACATGACCATCGAGGGTGGCGCCCGCGCCGGCCTGATCGCCCCCGACCAGACCACCTATGACTACGTCAAGGGCCGCAACCGTGCGCCCACCGGTCAGGCCTGGGACATGGCGCTCGACTACTGGAAGACGCTCTACACCGACGAGGGCGCCGTCTATGACAAGGTCGTGGTGCTCGACGCTGCCAACCTGCCGCCCATCGTCTCCTGGGGCTCATCGCCCGAGGACGTGATCTCGGTAACCGGCGCCGTTCCCGATCCTGACGCGATCGATGATGAAAACAAGCGCGCCTCCAAGTGGCGAGCGCTGGACTATATGGGCCTCAAGCCCGGCACGCCGATCACCGAGATCGGCATTGATCGCGTCTTCATCGGCTCCTGCACCAATGGCCGCATCGAGGCCCTTCGCGCTGCCGCAGCCGTGATCGGTGGCCGCAAGGTGGCCGCTACGGTCAGCGCCATGGTCGTGCCGGGCTCCGGGCTGGTCAAGGACCAGGCCGAGGCCGAGGGCCTCGATGTTATTTTCAAGGATGCCGGCTTTGAATGGCGCGAGCCGGGCTGCTCGATGTGCCTGGCCATGAACCCGGACAAGCTCAAGCCGCAGGAACGCTGCGCCTCGACATCCAACCGCAACTTCGAGGGCCGTCAGGGCTTCAAGGGGCGGACGCACCTGGTCTCCCCCGCCATGGCGGCGGCAGCGGCCATTGCCGGCCACTTTGTCGACATTCGCGAGTGGCAGTGAGCGAGCTCGACTGGGGGGCGCGCTTCGCGCCCACCCTTGACGACATTGAGGCCCTGGCCAGCCGCACGCTGGCCGGCCTGCCGGAGCCATTCAAATCGCTTTCGGCCGACGTCACCTGCACCGTGGCCGACTATGCCGAGGACGACGTGCTGGAAGGCTTTGGCATGGAGAGCCCCTTCGAACTGATGGGCCTGTTTTCCGGCGTCGGCCTCACTGAAGACGGCGCCGTGCCGCAAACCGGCCAGTTGCCCAACACGGTGTTCCTCTACCGCCGCGCCATTCTCGATTACTGGGCCGAGAACGATGACAACACGCTCGGCGACGTTGTTGCTCACGTGCTGATTCATGAGCTTGGCCACCATTTCGGCTTGTCTGACAGTGACATGGAAGCCATCGAGGCTGCAGCCGACGTGTCCTGACAGCCCGACGTTGCTTGCAATTGATTCAATACTGCATCAAGTCAGCGCGCCCGTTGTTAAGGTAAATATGCAGTAAAGATTGGGATTCGCTGCAATTTGGCTATTACAGCACATTAACGTCTGCATGACCCAGATCGGGCCAGCAGATCCAACGATAATGTGGGAAGACCAAATGACCACCCGAGCCAAGATGAACCTGAAGATCGTCCAGCCTGAAATCGAGCAGATGGAAGCCGTGATGCAGGAAGCCGCAAAGCAGACCGCACCGATGGTGCAGCGATTGGCCGCTCATCGCGACCGCATCGACCTTGCCGTCAAGGAACTCGAGAGCGAGCGCTTCGAGCTGCTGTCGCGCCGCGACCTCGTCCGTCGCCAGGCCGAAGCCGTCGAGCAGGGCCTGTCCATGCACATCGCGGACATTGAAGCCACGATGCGCCTGTATGAAGCCGGCCTGAACTCGCTCGCGACGCCTGAGTGAGCCGCCTGACCCCTCTGGAGGCGGCTTCACGCCGCGAGCCGAGCCTGCCTGCTAAAGCCTGATTTGATCTCTGACCAATATCTAGACTTTTTCGACAAACTCGAATTCGGCCTCGCTGCCTCCAGACGGATCATCCGACACCCGCAGGGCAAGGTTGTTGGCGTCCAGCGCGTCAAACCATTCGTCCCAGCTGACCAGGTCAAAGCCACCGATCCGGTCCGGACCCTGATTGCCATCGGTATTGATCTCATACTGGCCGAAGGTCAGTTGCAGCAGCGTGCGCGTACCGGTCCCCTCCGGGGTTTCCATCAGCATTGGATTGCCACCCCGCGCTGCGGCCCATTCGCGGATCTCTTCTCGGTCGGTCAGAATCTTGGCCATGGCATGCACTCCTGCTGTAATACGTCTCCGGACAAGCCGTCCGGATGGGGTATGGTTCCGCGACAATTCCCAATCCGGGCATTGCCTGCTAAGAGCACCTTAGACCGCCCGGAGCCGCCATGACCACCCAGAACAGCAATCGCATCCTGCTCGGCCAGATCGGCGCCGCCCACGGCATCAAGGGCGCCGTCCGCATCGCCGCCCATACCCAGGATCCGCTGGCCATTGGCTCCTATGGCCCGCTGCATACCGACCGGCCGGGCCTGGTCATAACCATCGACAAGCTGCGCCTGCACAAGAATGTGGTCGTTGCTCACATCAAGGGCATTGCTGACCGCGACGCTGCCGAAAAGCTCAACGGCGTCAGCCTCTTTGTCGACCGTGACCGGCTGCCCGAACCGGAAGACGAGGACGATTTCTACCATGCCGACCTGATCGGTCTCGAGGCACGACTGCAATCGGGCCAGATCATCGGCCAGGTTTCGGCCCTGCCCAATTTCGGCGCCGGCGACCTGATTGAAATTCGCGATCCCCAGAGCGGCGACACCTACCTCTATCCATTCACCCGCGCTGTAGTGCCGGCCGTCCGGATTGCCGAGGGCTATCTCGTCATCGAAGTGCCGCTCGAGGCGCCCGAGGGCGAGGAAGAGCCCGATTGAGCTTCTCGGCATCAATCATCACGCTCTTTCCCGAGCTGTTTCCCGGCCCGCTGGGCGCCTCCGTACTGGGCCGCGGCCTGGCGGACGGCCTGTGGTCGCTCAACGCCGTGCAATTGCGCAGCTTTGCCGCCGATCGCCACCACACCGTCGATGATACCCCGTCGGGTGGCGGCGCCGGCATGGTGCTCAAGCCCGACATCCTGGCCCGCGCCATCGACACAGTCTCACCGCAGGGCGACTACCGCCCGCGCATCCTGATGTCGCCGCGCGGCACACCCCTGACGCAGCAGCGCGCCCGCCAGCTGGCTTTGGGGCCAGGCGCCGTGATCGTCTGCGGCCGTTTCGAGGGTATCGACCAACGGGTCATCGACGCCCGCGGGCTGGAGGAAATCTCGATCGGCGACTATGTGCTGGCGGGGGGCGAAGTCGCCGCCATGGTGCTGCTGGAGGCCGTTGTGCGCCTCATTCCGGGCGTGCTGGGCGGGGCTGACAGCCATGCCGACGAGAGTTTTGAAAACGGCCAGCTCGAATATCCGCAATATACCAGGCCGCAATCCTTCGAGGGCCTCGATATTCCCCCGGTGCTGACATCAGGCGATCACGGCAAGATCGCCAAGTGGCGGGCCGAGCAGAGCCTGGCCCTGACGCAGGCGCGCCGCCCCGATCTTCTGCCGCCCAAGCCACAAAGCACCATCAAACGCTAGACTCTTGGGCGCTTTTCCCCTATAGCCGCGCCACTATCCGCGTGTCGGGCTAATCGGACCTGCCGCGCACCAATAAAAAGACGACCAAACTCCGTTACCAACCAAGACCGGGCGATCGGACCGCAAGGCTCGAATAAACGCTCCTTTGAAAAGATTCAGAACGGAATCGACATGTCCAGCATCATCGAACAGCTCGAAGCCGAGCAGATGGCCGCTGTCGCCGCCAAGCGTCAGCTGCCCGAATTTACCCACGGCGACACCGTTAAGGTGTGGGTCCGCATCACCGAAGGCACCAAGGAGCGTCTGCAGGCCTATGAAGGCATTGTGATTGCTTTCAACGGCGGCGGCGTGATGGAATCCTTCACCGTGCGCAAGATTTCCTATGGCGAAGGCGTCGAGCGCGTCTTCCCGCTCTATTCGCCCAACGTGGCGTCGGTGGAAGTGCTCAAGCGCGGCAAGGTCCGTCGCGCCAAGCTGTACTACCTGCGCGATCGTCGCGGCAAATCTGCCCGTATTTTCGAATCGACCAATTCGCGTACCAAGAAGATCGAAGCTACCGAGCGCACCGCCGCTGTGGCGGCCAAGGAAGCCCGCGAGGCCGAGAAGGTCGCAGCTGCTCAGGCTTTCGCCGCTGAGCAGGCCGCCAAGGAAGCCGAAGCCGCAGCTGCTGCAAAGGCCGCCGAACAGGCCGCCGCTGCCGAGGCTGAAGCCGCCAGCGCCGAGCCAAAGGCTGAATAGACTGGCCTAAGCCAGCCGCTCCCACCGGAGCGATCACGATCAGAGCCCGGCCCCGCAAGGCGCCGGGCTTTTTCGTGCGCCCCGTCACCGATTCACGTGAAACCCTCCGCCGCAACACCGCCATTTCCGGCTTTACCTCGCCTTGCGCCTCCGCGATAAGAGGGGCCCGCAAGCGCAAAGGCCCGTCATGACCGTCTCCATCGTCACCTGGAACATCAATTCGGTGCGCCTGCGCCTGCCCATGGTGCTCGATTTCATCGCCCAGTATCACCCCGATGTGCTGATGCTGCAGGAGATCAAGTGCACCAATGACCAGTTCCCAGCCAAGGCCTTTGCCGAGGCCGGCTATCCGCACCAGGCAGTGCATGGCCAGAAGGGCTATCACGGCGTCGCCATCGTCTCGAAATTTCCCCTGACCGACGTTTCAAGCCGGGTGTTCTGCGACATTCCCGAATCGCGCCACGTCTCCGCCTTGACCGATTTCGGCCATGGCCCGGTGACGCTGCACGATTTCTACATTCCCGCCGGCGGCGACGAGCCCGACCCGGCCATCAACCCCAAATTCAAGCACAAGCTGGGATTCTTGAGCGAACTGACCAGCTGGTTCAACGAGCCCATCTTCCAGCGCGGTCATCTGATCGCCGGCGATTTCAACATCGCGCCGCATGAAAATGACGTCTGGAGCCACAAGCAGTTGCTCAAGATCGTCAGCCATACCCCGGTGGAAACCGAAGCGCTGGACGCCCTGCTCAATGGCGGCCATGGCTGGATCGACCTGGTGCGCAAGCATGTGCCCTATGACCAGAAGCTCTATTCCTGGTGGAGCTATCGCAGCGCCGATTGGGAGCTGGCCAACAAGGGCCGCCGGCTCGACCATATCTGGTCAACCGCCGATGTTGCGGCCCATTGCATTGGTGCGGAAATCATCAAACCGGCCCGCGGCTGGACCGACAAGCCGAGCGACCACGTGCCGGTCATTGCCCGCTTCGCTGGCGTCTAGCTCTCGCCAGCCCGCATCCGGCGACCCACGGGCTCGAGCGCCCCGAGATAACTGCCCAGGTCGCGCTCGATGCGCGCCACCGCGCGCTGCGCCAGCTCGGGCGACTGCTGCAGCAGCTTGAGAAAGGCGTGGCGCGGCACGAAGAGAGTTTCGCAATCGGTCACTGCCGTGAATGTAACCTGGCGCGGCTTGTCCAGGATCAACGCCATGGACGACACCACGCTGCCCGGCTCGGAGATCGCATAGGGCTTGCTGGCGCCCTTTCCCTCGGGTTTGGCCTTGAGCGTACCCGAGATCAGCACATGGGCGCCGTGCGGCACGCTGCCGGCCTGGTAGAGCACCGCGTCGGCGTCGAAATGCCGGCGATCACCAGCGAACGCCAGCATGCGGCGCTGCTCATCGTCGCAGATATCGAAAAATTCGGCTTGCGCCAGTGCGGCGGCCGCCTCGTCCCTGATCATGAGCCCCGTTCCGGATGCACTTTGGCCGTGTCGCAGCAAAGCCATGCCATCCTATAGGGCATTTGACGCGCATTTATACCCGATTTTGTGTTTCCGGGCCGCCGTCCACGGCTTTCACGGCACCAGGCGGTATCCACCCTCCTGGGTCACCAGCAGGCGGGCATTGGAGGGGTCGCGTTCGATCTTCTGGCGCAGGCGATAGATATGGGTTTCCAGCGTATGGGTGGTTACCCGATTGTTGTAGCCCCAGACTTCCTTGAGCAGGATATCGCGGGAAATCGTCTTGGGACCCTGGCGGTAGAGATATTTGAGGATCGAGGTTTCCTTGTCGGTAAGGCGCACCTTGATGCCGTCATTGGTCTCGAGCATCTTCACCGAGGGCTGGAAGCTATAGGGCCCGATGGTGAACACCACATCTTCGCTCTGGTCATGCTGGCGCAGGGCTGCATTGATGCGCGCCAGCAGCACCGGAAAGCGGAATGGCTTGGTCAGATAATCATTGGCGCCCGAATCAAGGCCCAGGATCTGGTCGGCATCGCTGTCATGGCCGGTCAGCATCAGGATGGGGCTGTTATAGCCCTCCGCGCGCAACACCTTTACCGCATCGCGACCGTCCATGTCGGGCAGACCGACATCGAGGATGGTCAGATCTATATTGTTTTCACGCGTCGACTTGAGGGCGTCATTGGCCGTGCCCGCCTGGAGAATTTCGAACTCGGGGTGGGCCTCGAGTTGCTCGACCAGCGTCTGGCGCAGGTCTGCATCGTCGTCCACCAGCAGGATGCGTCGCTTGTTCATTGTTTTCTCCGGTCTTTTCGCATCGACCCGGCCTTGGGCCACACTATTGCAACCAGTTTTTGACCAGCCAATCACAACGGCGTTATACAGAACAACAACGACGTCCCGGCCCCAGAAGTTGCAGCCGTTCGCTCACAGGATGACTATTTTCCGGTGCGGCCATTAAGCCGCGGGCGGGCGACCGCCGAACAGGGCCGAGCCAACCCGCACATGGCTTGCCCCCATGCCGATGGCAATTTCGAAATCGCCACTCATGCCCATCGACAGCGCCGCCACGCCGGCATCGCGCGCCAGCGCCACCATTTGGGCAAAGTACGGTCCCGGCGGCACCCCGTCGGGCGGGATGCACATGAGCCCGACCACGTTGAGCCCATGCGCGCTGCGGCAGCGTGCCACAAAATCCACCGTCTCATCTGGCGCGATGCCGGCCTTTTGGGGCTCAAGCCCGATATTGACCTGCACGAAGCACGGCAATTGCCGCCCGGCTTTGGTCATCTCCTCGGCCAGCACCCCGGCCAGGCGGTCACGGTCAAGCGTTTCGATCACGTCGAACAGCGCCACGGCCTCGCGTGCCTTGTTGGTCTGCAACGGCCCGATCAGATGCAGTTTCACATCGGGATAGCGCTCCCGCAGTGCGGGCCACTTGTCCTTGGCCTCCTGCACCCGGTTTTCCCCGAAGACGCGATGGCCTGCCTCAAGGAACGGCTCTATCGCCTCTACGGGAAAGGTCTTGGATACGGCCACCAGGGTAACCGCTGTGGGTGGCGGACCAAAGCGCTGCTGCGCCCGGTCGATGCGCTCCTGGATGGCGGCAAGCTTGTCGGCGGCACTGACATCCATGCTTTCGCCCTGTTCCTGTTGACCTAGCTTGGTATTTCTGGTGATGGTCCGGTAGACAAAATCCCCCATAAACGCAAGCCGCTCCCACCTCCGCGGCGCTTTGCGAGATGCACCCAAGGACGAGCCCAAGTGAGCGTCGAACGCTACAATCCGCGCGAAATGGAACCGAAATGGCAAAAGGTCTGGGACGATGCCCAGAGCTTTGTCACCAGCAATGATGACCCGCGCGAGCCCTATTACGTCCTTGAGATGTTCCCCTATCCGTCGGGCCGCATCCATATGGGCCATGTCCGCAATTATTCCATGGGCGACGTCGTGGCGCGCTATCACCGCGCCAGGGGCAAGAATGTGCTGCACCCCATGGGTTGGGACGCGTTTGGCTTGCCGGCCGAAAATGCCGCCATCGAGCGCAAGACCCATCCCGGCACCTGGACCAGGCAGAATATCGCTGCCATGAAGGCCCAGCTGCAGTCCATGGGCCTGGCCATTGACTGGACGCGCGAGATTGCCACCTGCGAGCCCGAATATTACCAGCACCAGCAAGCCATGTTCATCGACATGATGGCGGCCGGCCTGGTCACCCGCAAGCAGTCCAAGGTCAACTGGGACCCCATCGACATGACCGTGCTGGCCAATGAGCAGGTCATTGACGGCAAGGGCTGGCGCTCGGGCGCCCCGGTCGAGCAGCGCGAACTGACGCAGTGGTTCTTCAAGATCTCCGATTTTGCCGAAGAACTGCTGGCAGGCCTCGATACGCTGACCGAATGGCCCGAAAAGGTCCGCGTCATGCAGCGCAACTGGATCGGCAAGTCCGAAGGGCTGCGCCTCCAGTTCGCTTTGATGCCCAATCAGACCGATGCCACGGCCGTCGAGGTGTTCACCACCAGACCCGACACCATATTCGGCGCTTCCTTTATCGCGCTGTCGGCCGATCATCCGCTGAGCACGCAATTGGCAGCCGACAATGCCGGCCTGGCGAGTTTCATCGCCGAATGCCGTTCGCTGGGCACCGCGACCGAAGCCCTCGAAAAGGCAGAGAAAAAGGGCGTATTCACCGGGCTTTACGCAAAGCACCCGGTTATCGAGGGCGCGACTTTGCCCGTCTATGTCGCCAATTTTGTGCTGATGGAATATGGCACCGGGGCGATTTTCGGCTGCCCGGCGCATGACCAGCGCGATCTCGACTTCGCGCGCAAGTATGATTTGCCCGTCAAGCCCGTCGTGCTGCCGGCCGGCGCCGATGCCGCTACCTTTGCCGTGGCTGACGAGGCCTTTACCGATACAGGCACCGTTTTCAATTCGGGGTTCCTCGACGGCAAGACCATTGAGGATGCCAAGCGGACGATTGCGGCCCATTTTGCAAGTCAGCAGGTCGATGGCCGGCCCCAGGGCACGGTGGAGGTCAACTACCGTTTGCGCGACTGGGGCGTCTCCCGCCAGCGCTATTGGGGCTGCCCGATCCCGGTGATCCATTGCGAGGTCTGCGGCACCCTGCCCGTGCCCAAGAAGGACCTGCCCGTAGTGCTGCCAGAGGATGTCAGCTTCGACAAACCCGGCAATGCACTCGATCATCATCCGACCTGGAAGCATGTCCACTGCCCGCAATGCGGCGGCGCCGCGAGGCGTGAAACCGATACCATGGACACTTTCGTCGATTCGTCCTGGTACTATGCCCGCTTCACCGCGCCCCACGCGGCAACCCCCACCGTTCCCGACATCGCCAATCGCTGGTTGCCGGTCGATCAGTATATTGGCGGCGTCGAGCATGCGATACTGCACTTGCTCTATTCGCGCTACTTCACCCGGGCCATGAAGGCGACCGGCCACGTCGGTCTCGATGAGCCGTTCAAGGGCCTCTTCACCCAAGGCATGGTCACCCACGAGACCTACAAGTCGCCCAAGGGCGACTGGGTCGCCCCGGTCGACGTGGTGGTCGAGACTTTTGGCGAGGGCCGCCGCGCTCAGCATCTGAAGTCGGGCGAGCCGGTCTCGATCGGGTCGATCGAGAAGATGAGCAAGTCCAAGAAGAACGTCATCGATCCCGACGAGATCGTCGCCACCTACGGGGCTGATACCGCACGCTGGTTCATGCTGTCGGATTCGCCGCCTGAACGCGACGTGCAGTGGACAGAGGCCGGCGTCGAAGGCGCGAGCCGCTTCCAGCAGCGAATATGGCGCTTGGTGGGGGAAACCATCGACATCGTGCAACAGTCATCCGGCACTGTTCGCGAAAGCGACGACAGCGAAGCCTTGGCCCTGCGCAAGATTATTCACCGCGCCGTACACAATGTCGGCAATGACATCGAGGGCCTGCGCTTCAACCGTGCCGTCGCCCAGATTTATGAGCTGACCAATGCCCTGGTCCGTACCGCCGGCATTTGCGCCGTCGCGCCCGCTGCGCGGGTCGGCGCGCTGGAACTGGGGGTTTCCCACCTGATCCAGCTGATTGCCCCGATGATGCCCCACCTGGCGGAAACCTGCTGGGAAGCTTTGGGCAAGCCAGGCCTCGTGGCTGACGCGCTGTGGCCCGATGTCGATCCGGCGCTGCTGGTTGACGACGAGGTCACCCTGCCCATCCAGGTCAACGGCAAGAGGCGCGGCGAAATCACTGTGGCCAAGGGCACGCCGGCCGCGACAGTGGAACAACTGGTCTTGTCTATGGACGAGATTGTCCGCATGCTCGATGGCAAGGCACCCAAAAAGATCGTCATCGTGCCGGACAGGATCGTCAATGTCGTGGTCTGACGCGCTCCGGCGCACCGTACTGGCAGGGCTGTTGCTCGGCGTGGGCGCCTCGCTGGGGTCCTGCAGCTTTACCCCGGTCTATAGCGGCGCGCTGGCCGACCAGCCGTCCCTCAACCTCGCCTATGCCAAACCAACCAGCCGCCTGGAGCAGATCATCTACCAGGACCTGTCGCTCCGCTTTGGCAGTTCGACATCGCCCACGGCCGCCTTGGCGACCGTTTCGGTGGCCAGCAGTGCAGCAGACATGGTGGTTACCACCACAACCAACCCGGCCAAGCCCGTCAGCGTTACCGTGACGGCCACGCTGACCATTATCGCCCGCGACGGCAGCGATACGGAACCCACCGTCCTGGCCCGAACGGCGTCGGCGGAATATACCCGATCCGGTCAGGTTCTGGCCGACAATGCAGCCGCGACCGAGGCGGCCGAACGGGCCGCGCGTGGCGCCGCCGAATCGCTGCGCCTGGCCGTGCTGGCCATCCAGAGCCGCTGATGTCGGCACTCAAGGCCCATGAAGTCGGTCGCTTTATCACGCGGCCTGACATTGATGAGGGGATTTTCCTCGCCTATGGGCCCGATACCGGCCTCGTCCGGGAAACTGCCCAGCAGTTGATTCGAAAACTGGCTGGCGATGACCCGGAAGCGGCCAGCATCGTGACCCTGGACGGCGCCGAGGTGGATGCCGACCCGTCCATCCTCGCCGTGGAAGCCAAGACTATTTCCCTGTTTGGCGGCAAGCGCATCGTGCGGGTGCGCGGCGCCGGCAAGTCCTTGGTCATGACCCTGACCGAACTGCGCGACGACCTCCAGGGCGCAGCCATCGTACTCGAAGCCGGCAATCTGACCCCCAAGGATGCCCTGCGGGCCTTGGTGGAGGCCGCCAAGAACGGGCGGGCCCTGCCCTGCTATCCCGACAGCGACGAGGCCCTGCAGGCGCTGATTCGCGAGACCTTCAATCAACAGGCCATCCGCGTCGATGCCGATGTGATAGCGACGCTGCGCGAAATTCTCGGCAATGATCGCGAGATCACCCGCCGCGAGCTGGAAAAACTCTGCCTCTATGCCGCAACCGCCAAGGTATTGACCCGCGACGATGTGTTGTTGCTGTGTGCTGACAATGGCATGCTGGTAATAGACGCTATCGTTGATGCTGCCGCCGGTGGCCATGCCGAGCGTCTGGAACTGGCCCTCAATCGCGCCCTGTCATCCGCTGTCGACCCGCAGCGGCTGCTGGCCATCTGTGCCATGCATTTTGCCAATCTGCGGCGCTGGCGTATCGAGGTGGATGCGGGCAAATCACCGCGCGCCGTACTGGATGGACAGCGGCCCAAGCCGCATTTCTCAAGAGCCGGCGCCCTGGAACAGCAATTGCGACTTTGGTCGGATACCGCCCTGGCAGGCGCCAGCGCCCGGCTATTGCAGACCACGGCGGACACGAGACGCCGTCCTGGCCTGGCTGAAGCCAGCCTGCGCCGGGCCCTGCTGGCCATCTGCATGATGGCGGCAGCGCATTAGCCGCAGCGTTTCACGTGAAACGCACCAGACCTAGTTGGTACCTGTCAGCCTGAGACAGATCCCGTCAAGTTGCTCGAGGGTCTTGTAGCGGATTTCCAACTTGCCGCCGCGATCGCCATGCGCCAGCGATACCGACAGGCCCAGGGCATCCGACAGACGGCGCTCCAGCGCCACGGTATCGGCATCGCGCTCGCTCGCGGAAGCGCTGGGCTTCTTGGTGCCGGCAATGTCGCGCTGCTGGCTCAGGGCCTCGGCCTCGCGCACCGAGAGACCGCCGGACACGATCTGCCGCGCCAGCGTAGCCGGATCTTCTGCCGTGATCAGCGTACGCGCATGACCTGCGGTCAGCGTGCCGCTGGCCACCATTTCGCGCACATCTTCAGGAAGACGCAGCAGACGCAATGTATTGGCCACATGCGAACGGCTCTTGCCGATCACCTGCGCCAGGTCCTGCTGGGTATAGTCGAACTGCTCGATCAGCTGGCCATAGCCCATGGCCTCCTCGAGCGGATTGAGGTCGGCGCGCTGCACATTCTCGATAATGGCAAGCTCGAGCGCTTCCTTGTCGTCAACATCCCGGATGATGACCGGCACGTCATGCAGACCAGCGCGCTGCGAGGCGCGCCAACGCCGTTCACCGGCAATCAGCTCGAATATGTTGGGATCATTGCTCGGGCGAACCAGCAGGGGCTGCATGACGCCCTTCTCGCGAATCGAATTGGTCAGCTCTTCGAGCTGCTCGTCATTGAAGGAGCGCCGGGGATTGGAACGGTTGGCGATGATGAAATCGACCGGGAGCCGCTTGATGCCACCTGATTCGGTGACCCGGGCACCTTCAACCGTAGCCATATCGCCAATCAGCGCGGCCAGCCCGCGACCAAGACGTGTCGGTTTTTCGTTCATGGTCGGGCTCCTATGCCGCGTTGAGCTGCCGCTCGCGGCGGATCACTTCGGTGGCCAGCCGCAGATAGGCCTGGCTGCCGGCACATTTCAAGTCATAAAGCAAAGCGGGCTTGCCATAGGATGGCGCCTCCGACAAGCGCACATTGCGTGGGATCACCGTGTCATAGACCAGCGAGCCCATTTCGCTGCGCACGTCAGCCAGCACCTGTTCACTCAGATTATTGCGCTTGTCGAACATGGTCATCACCACGCCCTGGATCGACAGGCCGGGATTGAGCGTGGAGCGGATCTGCTCAATGGTCTGCAGCAACTGGCTGAGTCCCTCGAGCGCAAAGAACTCGCACTGCAGCGGCACCAGCACGGCATCCGCAGCAACCAGTGAATTGATGGTCAGCAGGTTCAGCGAGGGCGGGCAGTCGATCAGGATATAGCTTACCGGCTTTTCGTTGATCGTCAGATCGCCCAGCTGCTTGAAGGCATTGCGCAGCTTGAAGGCGCGATCGCCATGGTCGGCGATGGTCAGCTCGACGCCCAGCAGATCCATGGTCGAAGGCACGATAGCCACATTGGGCACACTGGTCATGATGGCGGCCTGGGCCACCGTCGCATCGCCAACCAGCAGGTCATAGGACGACACTTCGCGATCATTCCGCGAAATCCCCAGACCCGTGGACGCATTGCCCTGCGGGTCGATATCCACAATCAGCACGCGTTCACCGACGGCAGCCAAAGCCGTGGCAAGGTTGATGGCCGTCGTGGTTTTGCCCACGCCGCCTTTTTGATTGGCCAGTGTCAGGATACGGGGCGCCACTATCGGCCTCCAGCTCGTTTGCCGCTAACGTACTGTTTTCGCGCTCAGATTCGTGAGCGTGAGCAGAACACCGCTTGGATCGGTGTCGCTGGCTGTTGATACCACGTTAAAGTCCCACCGGGTAACCGTTTCAGCGAGTTCTTCAACATGTTCCCGCCCTTTATGCAGGATCGCCCGTGTGTGGGGGCCAAAGAACGGCGCCATCCACTCACAGAGCTGCGGCAGGCTGGCAAGAGCGCGACATGTGATCACGTCGGGCACCGGTGTTTCACGTGAATCAATCTGATCGCTGCGGCGCCCCTCGACCGCCACCAGCAGCCCAAGCTCGCGCGTTACCGTGCGCAGAAAGCTGACCTTTCGGCCGTTGGGCTCAACCAGGGTGAACTGCCGATTTGATCCCTTGAGCGCGATGGCCAGCGGCAAGGCGGGAAAGCCGCCGCCACTGCCGATATCCAGAAAGGATTGATCACCTGGTTGCAGCAGACTTAGAACCTGCAGGCTGTCGGCAAAGTGTCGTGACCAGACCGCTTCGAGTGTTTCACGTGAAACAAGATTCTGTACCACCTGCCATTTGGCCAACAGGACCGCATAAGATTCCAGATCGGCGCCGACGGCGCCTAGAGAGCGCGTGAAATAGGCGGCATAGGGTTCAATGGCGGAATAATCAGTCATCAGCTCGCCTTGCGCAGTTCGCCACGGCGAATCACGGCCAGCAGCAGTGTCACCGCTGCCGGCGTCATGCCATCCATGGCCTGCGCCTGGGCGATGGTTTGGGGTCGGTGCTGGGCCAGCTTTTGCCGAAGCTCCGTGGAGAGCCCGGGAATGATTGCATAGTCAATCCCATCCGGAATCGACTTGTGTTCATCGCGCCGGACCGCGGCGATATCATCGCGCTGCCGCTCCAGATAAACCGCATATTGGGCGTCGACGACCAATTGCTCCATCACCGGCTCCGCAATCTCGGCGATCTCCGGCCAGAGTTGTACAACGTCAGCGGTGCTCATCTCAGGATAGGACAGCAACTCGAACGCCGAGCGGGTCTTGCCGTCTTCATTGATGGCAATGCCCGCCTTCCGGGCGGCGCTGGGTGTGGTCGTCAAGCCCGTCAGCATGGCCCTGCCGCGGCTCAAGGCGTTCGCCTTCTCGGCGAACAGAGCCGTGCGCTGCGGGCCCACCAGACCCGTTGCTACGCCCAGCGGCGTCAGTCTCTGATCGGCATTATCGGCCCGCAAATGCAGGCGGAACTCGGCTCGTGAGGTAAACATGCGATAGGGTTCGCTGACACCGCGCGTTACCAGGTCGTCGACCATGACGCCAAGGTAGCTTTCCGTGCGCGACAGCACCAATGGATCGCGACCCACAGCGGCCAGCGCCGCATTGGTCCCCGCCAGCAGACCCTGCGCCCCTGCCTCCTCATAGCCCGTGGTGCCGTTGATCTGGCCGGCCAGATAGAGGCCTGGCTGTCGCTTCACCTCCAGCGTGGGCCGCAGTTCGCGCGGATCGACATAGTCATATTCGATGGCGTAGCCAGGCCGGACTATGCGCACCTGCTCGAGTCCGGGCATGGAGCGGAGGAAGGTCTCCTGGACCTCTGCCGGCAGTGAGGTCGACAGCCCATTGGGATAGATGGTCGTGTCGTCGAGTCCTTCAGGCTCCAGAAAGATCTGATGGCTGTCACGATCAGCAAACCGCACCACCTTGTCCTCAATAGATGGACAATAGCGTGGGCCGCGGCTGCTGATCCTGCCGGAATACATCGCCGAGCGATGTAGGTTATCGGCGATGATCTTGTGCGTCTCTGCCGTCGTGCGGGTGATATGACAGCTGACCTGCCGCGTGGTAATGGCCGCCGTCAGCGCGGAGAAGGGCTCTGGCGGTGTGTCCCCGGGCTGCTCTTCAAGGACGGAAAAGTCGATCGTCGAACCATTCAGTCGCGCCGGTGTACCGGTCTTGAGGCGACCCAGCGCCAGACCCATGGTCTCCAGGCGTGTCGAAAGGCCAAGTACTGGCGCCTCGCCCATGCGCCCGGCAGGCGTGGTCTCTTCGCCCCGATGGATCAGACCGCGCAGAAAGGTCCCGGTCGTCAGGACGACCGCTTGCGTTGAGAACCGGCGGCCGTCGAGAAGGCGGACTCCCGATACCTTTCCATCGGTCACGTCTATATCGTCGACCTCACCCTCGATGACGTCAAGGTTCGGCTGGCTGGAGATCGCCGCCTGCATCGCCTGACGATAGAGCTTGCGGTCGGCCTGGGCGCGCGGGCCGCGCACAGCTGGCCCCTTGCGGCGATTGAGCACGCGGAACTGGATGCCGGCGGCGTCCGCGACATGGCCCATCAACCCATCAAGCGCATCGATCTCCCGGACGAGGTGACCCTTGCCCAGGCCACCTATTGCGGGATTGCAGCTCATTTCGCCAATGGTAGCGAACTTGTGGGTCACCAAAGCCGTCGGTACGCCCAGGCGAGCCGAAGCGGCCGCGGCTTCACAGCCGGCGTGGCCACCTCCAACAACGATGACAGCATAGTCGCTCATGGCACTGATCTCCAGATGGGCTCAATAGGCCAATGTTTCACGTGAATCAATTCACGGGTCGATTTGGGTGCAGTCGCTAAGCCCGGTCGAGGCATCGCAATGTTTCACGTGAATCATTTACCGATGCAAAAGCTGGCGAATAGTCGATCCAGTACCCGCTCGGCATCTATCTTGCCGATCAGCCGCTCCAGCGCCTGGGAGGCAATACGCAGACTTTCAGCGGCGAGTTCCGGCTGCACTAGCTGTGCCGCGGCGGCCTGCAGTGCGTCCTGCGCCGCTGTCAAAGCCAGGCGGTCGCGCTCCCGACTGAGCAGGCTGGGCTCGCCTCCGGTCTTGCTGGCGCCAATAAGCGCTATGGCGGCGATCAGCTCTTCCAGTCCTTGCCCAGTTGCGGCCGAGACCGGCAGATCAGCGGCCACCGGTTTGCCCAGGTCGGCTTTGGTACCGATACGAAGATCGGCCTTAGCTTTCAACGTCTCGTCACTATCGGCGATATCTGGCGCCGTGAGCCAGAGCACGATGTCGGCCTGCTCGATTGCGGCGCGCGCCCGACGCACTCCCTCAGCCTCGGCCTTGCTGTCAGCAACGCGTAGCCCGGCAAGATCGATCAGTATGTAAAGTTGTCCGCCAATATCGAGCGGCACTTCGCGCACATCCCTCGTCGTACCCGCTTCATCGGTGACAATGGCAATGTCGGATCGCGCCAGCGCATTGAGCAGGCTCGACTTGCCCGCATTGGGGGCACCTGCCAGCGCCACCCTGATGCCTTCGCGGATGACGCGACCGCTTTCCGCTGCAGCCAGTGCCGCGATGATGTCGCTCTGCAGTGCCATGATGCTGTCCGCAAAACTCTCCGGCAGCGCGTCGGCAACATCGCCTTCATCGGAAAAATCCAGACGCGCCTCGATCTCGGCCCGCAAATCAAGCAATTGATGGCGCCAAGCCGCAACGCGCTGACACAAGCCGCCTTCAAAGCGGGCCAGTGCCTGGCGCCGCTGATTTTCGGTTTCGGCCTCCAGGAGGTCACCTAGGCCCTCGATCTCTACGAGGTCAAGGTTGCCGTTCTCGAAAGCTCGCCGCGTGAACTCACCGGCTTCAGCCAGACGGGCGCCCAATGCGGTGAGGAGCCGCAGGATGGCCTTTACACCGGCGGGTGACCCATGCACCTGCAGTTCGGCACAATCCTCGCCGGTAAAGCTGTGCGGCGCTGGAAAGTAGGCAACGAGTCCGCGATCGAGCAGCGAATCCTGGCCAATGGGGCGGAGGGTCAATCGACGCGGTTCGGGGACGGTACCGGCGACAGCTTGTAGCAATGCCGGGACGTCGGGTCCGGAAAGGCGGATGACGGCGACGCCAGACGGCGTTGCCCCGGAAGACAACGCCACAATAGTATCGCCCGATCGCATGGCGATCAGACGGGGCTAGGGGCGTGTGCGAATAGCGACGCGCCCATGCCGGCTAGGTGTTCATCGAATCGAAGAAGTCGGAATTCGTCTTGGTCTGGCGGACCTTGTCCATCAGGAATTCCATGGCGTCGATCGTCCCCATCGGATTGAGGATACGGCGCAGTACATACATCTTCTTGAGGATATCGGGCTCGATCAGCAATTCTTCCTTGCGGGTACCCGACTTGGTGATGTCGAGAGCCGGGAAGATGCGCTTGTCGGCGACCTTGCGATCAAGAATGATTTCCGAATTGCCGGTACCCTTGAACTCTTCAAA
>Ga0123337_10001803_pt1 | contig 26173 bp, 26 predicted proteins | sample frozenSSSSmetaG_FD_89792 | JGI IMG/M metagenome (GOLD analysis project Ga0123337, IMG submission 89792) | Glacier valley bacterial and archeal communities from Borup Fiord, Nunavut, Canada, to study Microbial Dark Matter (Phase II) -... | ecosystem: Environmental > Aquatic > Freshwater > Ice >...
GATCGCTCATAATTTTAGGCTTTCATGTTCACATTACCAAGTTCAAGATCCTCGCCAAATTTAGCATCAACCACCGCTTCTTGATTCACTGAACCGTCTCTTGTTGCTGCCAAATCTATACTGCCGCCTTTAGCCTTACCTTTTACTTCAACTCCCTTGAGAACAATTTGATTAATCGTTTCGTTTGATTTAAGTTGCGTCATTAATTCTTGTAACCGATTGGCAAAGGCTTCGTCTTCTTGCATTTGCGTTTCCAATTCATCTTGGAACTTTGCGGTATTCTTCTCTATGGGATTTTCTTGCGCTCGTGTCATTATTCCTTCAGTTCCCGCAGTTTGGAACTTTGCCCGAATAGCACTCAAGAGTTGAGCAACGTTTTCTGAAATACCTTTTCCTAAAGCTTTCCCACCTTCTTTGAAAGCTTCTGAGAAAATAAGAGTTGCGATCGCAGTCGCCGTCAGTGTTACAGGTTCCATAATAATAAAATAGTTGATTGTACTGGAAGATACAAATGCAGTTGTGTCTATTTCGGAAATATATCACACACATTTAGTCCATATCCCGCTTTGCAATCAATTGCAAAACTAATAGCCCAACTCCACTCAAGTGGACTAAAACCCTTTGAGAGCATCTCAATTTTGCAAATATATCAGATGAGAAACAACATTCTTGCTCTCTCTCCTTACCAAGGCTACGGTGTATACACAAGTCAAATTACCCCTCTTAATCCCCCCTTGCAAAGGGGGGAAATAGGAAATCTAGTTCCCTCCCCTTTCCAAGGGGAGGGTTAGGGTGGGGTAAAACCTTGGTTAATCAACTATTTCAGACTTGTGTGTACACCGTAGCCTAAAAAATAACCGAAACCCTTATTTTCAGGTAGGGGCAATACCCTGCGCGTTCGCGTAGCGTTCCGTAGGAAAGCTAAAGCTACATGAATTGCCCCTACAGCGTGTCATTTTGCGTAAGTCCTATTTTAAACTCCCCGTTTAAATCTAATTTCATCAAGTCCTAGCAAACCTGCTGCTAATAGCAAAGGTAAGTAATAGTAAACTACCCGATAAACTAACATTGACCCCAAAACTGCCGCCGCCGAAACTTTTGAGGAGAGAATCAGCAAAATTATAGTTTCAAATACTCCCAAACCACCGGGGACATTACTAACAACACCTGCAAACATCGCTAGTAAATAGATTCCCAAAAAGTCTAGATAGGACAAAGATATATTAGTAGGAAGCACAACATAAAGAACCGCCGCCGCCAGAATCCAGTCAAAACTAGAAATTGCTATTTGAGCCAAGGATATTTTCAAAGTAGGAAATCGAAATTCTTGTTCCCGAATTATTAACGGTTGTTTAATAAAAATACTTCCTAGCAAATAGGTAGCAACTAATAACAGAAAAATCACGCCGATGGGACGCACAGTGGTAAAAGGTAAATGTAGTTGAGTGGGAATTTTCAAGGGGTTGATGATAAACAACAAACCTGCAACGGCAAACATCCCCAACCAAAAGGTAAAATTGGCGAAAGCAATTACTTGAGCGATCGCTACTGCTGACACTCCCCAACTAGAGTAAAATCGATAACGGATAGCACTGCCAGTTAGCAAGGCAAAACCGATGGTATTACTAAACGCAGAGCTAATAAAGCTGGTTAGAGCAATCTTGTTCCAACTTAGGGAGCGATTAATGTAGCTAAAACCTAAGATATCGTACCCAACCATCACTAGATAGCCGAATGCTGTCAGCCAAACTGCCCAGCTTAAGCGGCTTTTGGGAATAACAGCTAGAGAGTTGAGGATATCACGATAATTATACTCACGCAATTCGTTAGCGATCGCCCACACAGAAAGCACCAGCAGCGACAAGCCGAACAGTGTGCTAAATTTGATTTGCAACTTTTTAACCATTTTAAAAGTCCTGAGTACTAAGTGAAGAAACCTATCCTAACTCTTGACTTTTAACTTATTAGCAGTCGCAAAATTTCCATCCGGTTGACACAGCATTGACATATCATTTGCATAAACTTTTGAAGATAAACACCAGCTACGAAGTTTTTTTTATAGTGATAACTGAATAAATGAACTACAAACAATCTAAAATTCTCTTGCTAGTTTCCGTATTAACTCTAGTTGGCTGTAATTACCGTCAAACTGTAGCAGCAATACCTCAACAGCAGGATTTACAAACAACACCTTCCCTTTTTGCAACCCAGCCCAATACTAGCAATTTAGCTACTCCTCTAACTTACAAGATTGAAACCTACGATAGTCAGGTAATGGGTGCAAGTCGTACCTACGGCGTTTCTTTACCACCAGGCTATGAGCAAAACTTAAAACAAAGCTATCCTGTAATTTTTCTCCTCCACGGTGGACATGGTTATCCGACTGATTGGTTTATTCAGAACAAGGGACAAGCTCTTAAGACTGTGGAAAAACTTTATACTACAGGTAACTTACCACCCAGCATCATCATCACACCAGATGGCAACGACAACCGTGGCTCTAGTCGCTACCGAGACCCTGCATATATTGATGGCCCTAACGGTAAAGTCTCCACAGCCGTGGGGGATGAGTTAGTAAAAGTTGTGCAAAGCCGTTATCGTACACTAACTAATCCAGATTTTTGGGCGATAGGTGGTTTATCTTCAGGTGGTTGGGGAGCAATCAATGTGGGATTACACAACCTGGATCATTTCTCGATTTTATTTAGTCATAGTGGTTATTTTCATGATAAAAGTGGCCCGATAAATAGCCCAATATCTTATATCAAAACCATTCCCCTAAAAGCTCAAAAAGGGTTACGGATATACCTAGATTCAGGGAAATCAGATATTGAAGAAATCGACGAAGCTGAACAATTTACTAAAGTACTAAACAACCTAAAAATTTATAATTCCTTTCGTCAGTTTCCTGGCAGTCACACTTGGCGATACTGGCGTGAACACTTAGCGGATTCTTTGACATTTGTGGGAAAACAATTTAGAGCTTCTGAGATAGCTCATAGAGATGAGAATTTAGGTTTTAATCGGGGTAAAAATACTCGAAATTATTAGAAGTTTCACTGGAAATAATGCGATTTTCCCAAAAGGTTAGTGCAACTTTTCAGCATATTTACTATAGTAAGCTCTAATGGAGGTGATTTTTTTAACCCTAAAAGAATATGAAGATTTCTAAATTTTTAATTAGCTTGGTAGGAGCGATCGCACTCCTCACGACTGCTGGTTATTATTATGTATTCATCTTAGGTGCGCCACAACTAGACCCGCCCCCAGAAGAGGCAGATACTGGGCTAAAGTTTCAATTAGCAACCTTCAACTCCCAAGCGATGGGTGCAGCCCGTAACTACGGTGTGATTTTGCCGCCGAGTTATAACAAAAATCAGCAAAAGCGCTACCCCGTGATATTCTTATTACACGGTGGTCATGATGATGCTCGCGCTTACGCTGACAAGTATGCTGTCCTAGACGTACTGCATGAACTTTATCAAAGTGGAAAATTACCGCCCTCGATTGTGATTACACCTGATGGTAATGATAATCGCGGTTCCAGTCCTTTGTATGATCCTGATTATTTTGATGGGCCGAATGGCAAAGTGGGGACTTTGATTGGTTTAGAATTAGTAAAAGTTGTCAAATCGCGCTACCGCACTTTGGAAGAACCCCAGTTTTGGGCGCTGGGAGGTCTGTCTTCTGGGGGATGGGGGGCTTTTAATATCGGGTTACGCCATCTTAACAACTTTCACATTCTGTTTAGCCATAGCGGTTACTTTACCGATAATAGCGGTTCACAAAATAGTCCCCAACAAATCGTGCAACAGCTACCAGTTGAAGATAGAAAGCAATTGCGTGTTTACTTAGATGCAGGTATGAACGATACTAATTTGCTGGCTTCTACCAAAGTCTTCAACGAAACCTTAAATAAATTAGGTATTGCTCACGTATTTTATGCATTTCCTGGAGGTCATGGTTTGTCTGGTGCAGATATAGGCTGGAACTACTTTCACAAACATCTCAAAGATTCGCTCTCCTATGTAGGTGAACAGTTTAAAAAAGTTAGGAGTTAAGAGTTTTAATGCTAAAACAAATGACTAATGACTAATAACAAATGACCAATAATTTAAAAAGTCAGATTGGACTTTGGAGTGCAGCTTTCCTTACAGCATTAGTCGGAGTAGTAAATTTGTTGTCAGCAGTGACACCTAACCTGTATGGGCGAAATCACTGGTTGAAGGGATTTTTACCATTTGAAATCCGGGCTAGTGGTCATATATTTGCAGCGTTGACTGGGTTTATTTTACTAGCACTTGCTACTAACTTATTACGCCGAAAAAGAATCGCTTGGTTACTGACGATTACTTTACTAGTGATTTCGATTTTCAGCCACTTGCTGAAGGGATTGGACTATGAAGAAAGTCTACTCTCTGGAGTTTTACTGCTGCAATTAATTTTAATGCGCCATTTTTTCACGGCGCAATCAGATCGTCCTTCGATCGCACGGGGAGTTCGAGTGCTGCTCGGTGCTTTACTATTTACCCTGGCATACGGAACTATTGGATTTTATTTGTTAGACGGCAAGTTTTCCGAGAATTTTAATTGGCGGGAAGCGATACTTCAGACTTTGGCGATGTTCTTCACCGAGGATAATTGGGGACTGCAACCAAAGAGCCGATTTGGAGAATTTTTTGCTAATTCTATCTATATTATTGCCGCAGTTACGATTACATATGCAATGGTAATGCTATTGCAACCTGTGTTTTGGCGGAATCTGGCAACTACACATGAGCGGCAAAGAGTTAAAGAAATTGTCGAGCAATATGGATGTTCTTCTTTAGCAGCGTTCACACTCTTAAATGATAAAAGTTATTATTTCAGTCCTTCGGGTAATAGTGTAATTGCTTATGTTCCTAAAGGACGGGGCGCGATCGCTTTAGGAGATCCCATTGGCCCGATTGAAGACCGCAAAGAGACAATTGTTGCTTTTCAGCAGTTTTGCCAGCGCAATGACTGGTATCCTGGTTTTTACCAAACTATGCCCGATGATGTTGAGCTTTACAAGTCATTGGGGTTTAAGGTACTCAAGATTGGAGAAGAAGCGATCGTTGATCTAAAAAGTTTTACGTTACAAGGTAAAGCCGGTAAGAACTTTAGACCATCAATCAATCGTTTAACTAAGCTAGGATACCAAATCGACTTTTACCAACCACCCATCGCCGATGCTTTGTTGCACCGACTCAAACCTGTGAGTGATGAATGGCTGAAAATGGTACAAGGTTCGGAAAAACACTTTTCTTTGGGTTGGTTTGAGGAAGCTTACCTGCGAGAGTGCGAAATTGCTGTAGTGCATAATCCTGAAGGTCAAATCAGCGCCTTTGCCAACATTCTCCGCGAGTACCAACTCAACGAAGCCACTATTGACATGATGCGACATCAGCCGTCGATTGAAAATGGCACAATGGACTTTCTATTTATTTCCCTGCTTCAACATTTTAAAGAGTCTGGCTACGACAGCTTTAATTTCGGTCTTTCTGCCCTTGCGGGAGTTGGAGACAACCCAGAATCACGCCGTTTAGAGAAAGTATTGCACTATCTTTATGGGCATTTGAATCGCTTCTACAATTTCAAGGGACTGCACGCCTACAGAGAGAAGTTCCGCCCCCGTTGGGAACCACGTTATTTGGTTTACCCCAGTTTAGCTGGCTTACCTGATGTAGTTGTAGCATTGATTCGCGCCGATTCAGGCGATCGCCTTTTCGATTATTTCAAACCGGGAGCCTAAATGGAGGAAAAAATTATGCGCTGACTCAAAAAATTCGGAATGATTTTGAGCGATGTTTGTCAATTTGGTATATCACCTTGCAAAATTAATTTTATTACCTGAAATAGCAATAGATTTACTAATAATCTTTAAGAAAATTAGGCAGAAATCAACTTCAATGAGACAATCTGACCTAATCTACTCAACCTAAAGTAAGACATGAGCGATCGCACAAAGGCTCTCCAGGCTCTCGCGGCTGAACGTTGGCGGGTATCCCTAATTCTCACTGGAGCCATGATGTTTATTTACTTTGGCTTTATCCTATTAATCGCGTTCAATAAGCCCCTGCTGGGGTCATTAGTAGTTCCTGGCCTCAGCTTGGGAATTTTACTAGGGGCGCTGGTAATTGTCTCAGCATGGGTATTAATTTTTATCTACGTGCGTTGGGCAAATAACAGTTACGACGACCAAATCGCAAGGCTGATACGCAAGTAAATTAGCTATTAGCAATTTCTAGTCCCAAATCCAAATTATCAAACCCAAAATTAAGCATGAATAGTGTATGGTTCAATCTGCCACTAGCGGCGGATATTAGCAGTCTGGGTAAGTTTAACCCGTTAGCGATCGCTTTCTTTTTTCTGTTTGTTGCAAGTTCTTTAGGTATTACTTTTTGGGCGGCAAAGCTCACCAAAAATACGGCACAGTTTTATACAGCTGGCGGTAAAATTAGCGGTTTCCAAAATGGGCTGGCCTTGGCGGGAGACTTCATGAGTGCAGCTAGCTTTTTAGGTATCACTGGGCTGGTGGCACTTAACGGCTTTGACGGCTTAATTTATTCTATCGGCTTCCTGGTGGGCTGGCCGATTGTCATGTTCCTAATTGCCGAGCCACTACGCAACTTAGGTAAATACACCTTTGCTGATGTAGTGGCTTATCGGTTGCAACAAAAACCTGTACGTATCGCATCGGCGATTGGAACGCTGGTAGTAATTAGCTTTTACTTAATTGCCCAGATGGTAGGTGCTGGTGAACTAATCAAACTGTTATTTGGCTTTGATTATGAATTAGCTGTGGTTATCGTCGGTTGCGTGATGATGGCTTATGTGATTTTTGGCGGGATGATTGCCACCACTTGGGTACAAATTATCAAAGCAGTTTTGTTGCTCGGCGGAACGATCTTACTAGCTATCTTGGTACTGGCACGATTTGGCTTTAACCCGATCGCTCTTTTCGCGGCTGCATCTGAAAAGTATACAGGTGTATTAGCTCCAGGCAAACTGGTTTCTGACCCCTTGGATGCTATTTCCTTGGGGATGTCGTTGATGTTCGGTACTGCTGGACTACCCCACATCTTGATGCGTTTCTACACAGTACCCGACGCCAAAGCCGCGCGGCTCTCTGTGACTTATGCTACAGCGATTATTGGCGTTTTTTATCTCCTTACCTTCATCCTGGGCTTTGGAGCAATGGTGCTAGTAGGTCAAGATGCTATCAAGCAAATTGGTACTGGTGGTAATATGGCTGCACCGATGTTAGCAGAATTTCTCGGTGGTGATGCTTTCTTAGGTTTTATTTCGGCTGTTTCCTTTGCAACTATTTTGGCGGTAGTAGCGGGGTTGACACTCTCAGGTGCGGCTGCATTGTCCCACGATTTATGGGTAAATGTGGTGCGCTCTGGCCATGCCGACGAGTCAGAACAGTTGAAAGTGGCTCGTGGTGCGACAATGCTTTTGGGATTAGTGGCGATATTCCTGGGTATTTTGTTTAAAGGGCAAAACGTCGCTTATATGGTAGGTTTAGCATTTGCGATCGCAGCTAGTGCAAACTTCCCAGCGTTGCTCTTATCAATGCTTTGGCGACGCTTCACCACCAACGGGGCGGTTGCGAGTATGTTAGTAGGTACTGTCTCCTCTTTAGTGCTAATTTATTTGTCACCTACTATTCAAGTAACGATTCTTAAGCACGCTTCTGCACCATTTCCTCTGAAAAATCCGGGATTAATTAGTATCCCACTGGCGTTTATTGTGGCGATCGTCGTTTCACTATTGAGTACTGAACAAGAGGCGCAGGAAAAATTTGCGGAAGTTGAGGATCGCATTCATATTGGTTCTGGGATGTGATTTTGTCAACGCACATACAAGTGTAAATTTAAGCCCCAGCGAATGGAATTGCCTGCGGCACACTGCCTGAACGCGGCTAAACAAACATTCGCCCTTGGCGTTCCCGAAGGGTAGGCCACCTCCGTGGACTAAGAGAAAATTAAGATTTTTTAACCCACGGAGGTGGGTTTTATCTGTGTAGACGCGGTTTCTAACCGCACTTTTAATGTTAAATTGACTTGCCTTTTCCCTACTGTCCAAGTTCTTTGATGTTATTCATCACTTGTTGGTATAAGTCATTGTTACCCTGACTTTGAAAAATGCTTGCTGCTTGTTGTAAGTCCTTAAGCGCTCCCTGTTTGTCTCCATTGGTGACGCGGGCATTTCCTCGGTTATTGTAGGCAGGGGCAAAGCTAGGATTGAGGCGAATGGCTTGATTGTAATCTGCGATCGCCCCCTGTGGATCTCCATTGGCAGCACGGGCGTTTCCCCGATTATTATAAGCGATCGCATATTTGGGGTTGAGGAGAATTGCTTGATTAAGATCATCTATTGCCCCTTTTTTGTCTCCATTAGTAACGCGGGCATTCCCCCGATTATTGTAGGCTTCGGCATAGTTGGGATTAAGGCGAATCGCTTCACTGTAATCTTTGACTGCTTCTCTGTTGCTTCCCAGTGAGGCGCGAGCATTTCCTAAGTTATTGTAGGCTTCAGCGTCATCAGGGTTAATGCGAAGTGCTTGATTGTAATCTGCGATCGCTTTGTCCTTGTCTCCCAAATCAAAGTAAGCTAATCCCCGACCGTTGTAGGCAGCGCCATATTGAGAATTTTGATTAATTGCCTTACTATAGGAAGCGATGGCGGCTTGCAAGTCGCCGTTTAAATGCTGATCCTTTCCCTGAATATAGAATTTCCCACCAATGGAGGTTGTCGCTGAACGACGGCTAGGTGGACTAACTCCTATTTCTGTCACCAATACATTCTCATTTTTACTGCAAGAAACACTGCTAATTGCGGTCAATGTACTAAAAATAGCTATGGTAAATAAAGTATTTACCCTAGTTCGCTTTTGCCCAAATAAACGCCGTCTCATAAGTTAATATAAACTGCCATAACGCCGGAACGAGATTACTACCAAAATCTAGATTTTAATTCTTTAACTCAATAATTATTCTAACTTTTGATATAAGTGTAAAGTGAATTGACAAATTTACCTGATATTCAATAGCTTTATTTAATGGTTATTTGTCAAAGCAATTATCAACTATAAAGTATCAAACTTGCTAGAGAAATTCTGGCATTTGTAGCCTGATGAACAATTTACTCATCCTCAGTTTCACTCTCTTGAGTTTTGGAATTTAGCCGCCAATAGGTAGTTTTGTCAATATCTACAGACAGATGTTCCAGATTTTGCCCTAAATCTTTTTGGAGTTTCTGAGTTAGTGTAATCGGAAAATCTAAATTAATACCTTGAGTTTGTGCTAGCCTTGCCAATTCTAGAAAAGTAGCTTTGATAGTAGTGCGCTCAGAACTAGTCAGCTTATAATCAGAAGTTTCCGATATATTCTGAGCTTGCATAGCTTTTTTCATGCGTTCTTCTAAATGCTCATATTCAGAATTTAACAACTTCGATTGCTGCTGAAGTTGCGAGTATCTGCTACTTAGTGATATTAAGTCTTCCGTTGCCGGATTGGGGCTGGCTTTGGCTTGTAATCCTAACAAATTTAAGTGGATTTGAGCAAGATAAATACAATCTAAGTAAGCATACTCTATCTGTTCTTCAGTTAGGGGACGTTTTGCCCAATCGCTTTTTTGTTCTTGTTTGTCGATATTGTTAAAGCTACAAAGTGCTGTAGCTATGGTCTTGAGTTGGTAGTTGGGTAATGGTAAAAGATAGTAGGGAATTTTTTTTGCTATTTCCAAAGTGCAAGTAATATTTTTGGCTTTCTTGTTACCGAGAAGCTTTAGATCATAACTGGCGTTGTGAAAAACTTTTTCAATTGCAGAATTTATCATAATTTCATCAATAAATTCAGCTATAATGTTAGGCTGATCTAGGACATCTAAAAGGTAGACGCGATCGCCACTCATATCTTGAGGATCATCTAATACCTGAATCAGCGATAGTCGCGGATTACGACTTTTATAGTCAGCCACTTCTGTATCTATCCACAGCGTTTTAGCGTTGGTATATTCAGCAACAATGGCACAAATTTCGTCGGCGGAAGTTAGGTACGGCATTGGCTAATATTTCCTGATATTTAGGGCATTGTAAGCAAGCCATAGTTTTCTAAAGTAACATTTTGTTGGTAATTTTGCTGGCACAGTATTGCAAAAACACTGAAGTTTTGAGTTGCCGCAGCTACGCCCGCACTTCTCTACGAGACGCTGCGCGTAGCTTGCTTCCACGAAGTGGTACGGCAAGCTACCTCGGCTGCGCTCGGCACAAGTCAGTGACCATCGTAGACATCGCCAAACAGACTCAAATCTGATAACATCAAGTCACCACTGTAGGATGGTATAATCCTCAGCATCTACGTTAAATTCATAGAAAGCTACATCCTGGTTAGCAGCCGTCAGGAAAATTGAATTGGCATTTCTCAAAACTGGCCGAAAAATCTTAGCTTCAAGAAATCCTCCAAGTTTCAATTTTCAGTAACCTGAGTGCAAGCTTTGGGTAGATTTACTGCTTCACATTTGATTGTTTTTTAACATCTGCTCCTCACCATGACACACACTTCAAGTACTCAATTCGGAGATAGATAATGAAAAACCTAATTCCCTTACTAGTTAGCAGCATTTTGGTAGTTGGTACTTTTGGCTGTCAAGAGGCTCCTAAAACTGGTTCGGAAACTCCTAACACTACTAATGAAGCCGCTCAAGCACCAGCAACACGAGCTTCTCAAATAAATCAAACTACTACCAACATTCCAGGAAAAGAAACGACTCCTTCAGTAGCTAGCACAGACACCAAAGTTAAAACCGATGCTGAAAAAACAGCAGCGACAAAAGCCAAGGGCGACTTAAAAACGGAAGTTAGCAAAAAGTTGAACAAAGGCTTACCAGGCAATAAGTTACAAGTTGAAAACAAAGAAGGTGAAATTATCCTCAAAGGCACAGCAGCTTCTGTTGAAGAACTTCAGAAAGCTGAAACCTTGGCTAAAGAAGTCCAAGGTGTGAAGACAGTGAAGGTGGAAGCAAAATTTGAAGCTGTGAAAAAGCCATAAAAGCATAACTGAAACTGTTAGTTACAGCAGTTTTCATTTAATTCAACCACATATGTTGTAGGGGCAATTCATTTAGACGAAGGCTGACCGCAGGGTATTGCCCCTACCTAAAAATCATTATTTTTGGCTATTGTTTGCGTAAGTCCTGATTACTTCTCTTTCAGCTTTCAGTTTCCCTAAGAGGATGTTTGAAAAGTCACAAAGTATACTTTTCAAACATCCTCTAAGTATGAAAGGTAGGACAAATTTTTCGCACATTTTAAATACGCATCAAATAAGCTGTTAATACTGTTTTTCCAATGGGTATTAAATATATTTTTGTCTGAAGCAAGAATCTTGTTACGTAAAATATAAATTTTATATAAAGTCGAGAAAACACATACCCTGTTAGAGATAATCAAGGCAAAGTTTCTGAGACAATTTAAATAAAAAGAAGTGGGACTGTATATCTTTTCCGGCTCATTGCAGTAGAAACTAGCGTAAAAATCATTTTTAAAGTTTCGATGAATGACCGTAATAATACGAATAATCTAATAATTTTAATGATACAGTTTCTTTATTATCAACCTAAGATTAACCAAGACAAAGCCAACAAATTATTTTCATCATAGCCATAAGTTACAGCGTCTGGCTATTAAGTCTATATACCCATACAGACTAAGTGTGTAGTTTTTTGTGTGCCTAATTTTTAGGAAAATTCATTACTGATGATAAATTCCAAATATTAACAATGTTCTCAAGTTAATACTTCGCGCATAACAGCCATAAGGCTAGACTTCGGCATACTTAATACTTGTTATTGAGTTTAACAATATATTATTAAATGCCTGCCGTAGTGGATATAGAAGCGTGAATAGACATAACAATGCCAAAAATTGACTGTGTTAAAGGTTATCGTTTATGGGATGCAGATTGAAAGTCTTTCTAAATAAAGAAGAAAAGCTGACTTTAGAAGAGTTAAGAAAAGCCAAAGATGTTCCTCAACGTACTAAGGATCGAGCTCAAGTTTTACTGCTGAATGCTCGCGGCTTAAAAAATGAGCATATTGCTAAAGGCTTAAACTGGGCAATTTCAACAGTACGTCAAACCCTTCATCGCTGGGAAAAGATGGGTTTAGTAGGTCTCTGGGATGCTCCTGGCCGAGGAGGAAAACCCCGATATTCGGAATCAGACTTGGTTTATCTAGAAAATTGTTTAGCTCAAGAGCCACAGACTTATAACTCTAAACAACTGGCAAAAAAACTGGCATCTGAGCGTCAAGTAAGCTTGAGTGCAGATCGATTACGACGGGTACTTAAAAAAAGAGGAAGGAGGTTTGGAAGCCCACGCACTCAACCCCAGAAACAGAATAAACCTGTTGCAAAAATACTTGAACCGCCAGGGAATCAAGCCCCTGGTTAATAGCAAAACTCTGTTTAAACCGACTAAAAATACTGTCATTAGTTGGTTTAAACCGACTAGAGCTATAAGAAAAGGACTTACGCAAAAAAGTTCCGAAGTAGCGGTAATTCATAAATTACCGCTACGACAAATCAGGTTTTTGAGATAATTTTGCGTAAGTCCTAAAGAAAAGGAAATTTATTTCCGGGCGGGTGTTCGACTTTTGCAAGAGGTCTAATAATTAGCTGATTGTTGAATAGCTGTTGATTCAGAAGTCAGAATCAAGACGCTCGCATACTCCTACGGGAAAGCAATCTACGCAGACTCGCTCTCCGTGGCGCTATCCACCAGTCGGGCTCCAATTCTTTCTGAATTAATTATGTTTAGATAAAACAAAATCCACCTAAACATTAAAGTGTTTGGTGGATTTGTTAGTTATTTTTAGTGGATCCGAGCAGAGTCGAACTGCTGTCCAAATTGGGTATTGACCCCCCGCTCATTCACAGGTTTAGCCTTTCTGACCCTCAAGGCGGGAATCGTTCATTATCCCGAACGTAGGATGCTCTGATTTAATCTTAGCCAGCAAGCCAACCAGAGAACGCTTACTAGAGCATCCGTTGGGGTTTGGTCTTCAGTCATTAACGGAGTCAAACTAAAGACGCTCGAACCTATAAGAGGTGTTTAGGCAGCTACTAGTACAGGAGCGTCCTTACGAGCAAAGTTAACGATGTTGTTCGCATTTACTTTTTTTTCGAGCCTTTGATTTCCGAGAGGAGACTCACTCTCGACCTGAATCACAGAGCAGCGTTCGCCAACCTGTCGAAACCGTGACGGACCCATGCGCTTCATTATTCAATTATAATACGCAATGTTTGAAATGTGTTACTAGACAAAAAATATTTGGTTGCTGTTTAACAAAGGTTTCTATTTTAAAATCTAAAGATTCGCCCTTGTGGTTCCAGATATCGCGCAAAGGCTTGCAGAACAACCCCAGCAGCATGAACAAAGCCGAAGGAAACAGTGATACCTACGGCGGGCTACGCCAGAGCAGTAAATTTACCAGAAATAAAATAGCCAATTGCTAATCTGAAAATAATTAGCAATTGGCTATATATTACAATGCACTACAAATAAATAATTAGCTATTTTCTAAGTTAGTGCTTCAGCGCCGCCCACAACTTCAAGGAGTTCTTGGGTAATTGCAGCTTGTCGGGCTTTGTTATAAGACAGCGTGAGGGTGTCAATCAGTTCACCGGCGTTCTCGCTGGCATTACTCATGGCTGTCATCCGGGCTGCTAGTTCACTAGCCGCCGAGTCTTGCAACGCCCGCAATAACTGATTACTCAGATACAGGGGCAACAAAGAATCGAGAATCTGCACTGGATCTTGCTCGAAAATCATGTCAGGAGCCAACAGGCGGACTTGCTTAGTCACTTTCTCCCGTTCTACTTCAAATTTACCGCCACGGGATGTCAAGCGGAAGATTTCATCATCGGCTGCTTCTAGACCTTGCGGATCGAGGGGCAGTAAGGTTTGCACCACAGGACGGGAGCTAACCAGAGAAAGGAATCTGGTATAAATTAACTCGATGCGGTCTACTTTTTCCGAAAGGAATAAGGAAAGTAGTTGGTCAGCAATCTGATTGGCTTCGGCTGCGGTGGGAATTTGCTCTAAGCCGCTGTAGGTAGCATCTATGGGCTGACTGCGGCGTTGAAAGTACTGTGTAGCTTTGCGTCCGACGATTACAAATGTGTAGTCTAAACCTTCTGCCTTAATTTCTTTGGCGCGGTTTTCTGCACGACGGATAACGTTATTATTGTAGCCGCCGCATAGACCGCGATCGCCTGAAATGACCAACAGCCCGACTGACTTAACTTGGCGTTTTTTCAGCAGTGGAAGGTTTGCTTCTTCAAATCGTAGGCGGCTTTGTAAACCATATAATACTTGTGCCAAGCGATCGGCAAAGGGGCGAGTCGCTAGCACTTGTTCTTGCGCCCGACGCACTCTAGCTGCCGCAACTAGGCGCATGGCTTCTGTAATTTTCTTGGTGTTTTTGACCGACTGAATGCGATCGCGTATTGCTTTTAAATTGGCCATAATTTTTTCCTTAGTAGTTAGTCATTTGTCCCCGAAATTCAGATCGCCGATTTCTGGCGATCTGACTTCTGTGTTTGTTATTAATCATTAGTCATTAGTTCTATACCAATGACCAATGACCAATGACTAATGACTAATTACGCTGAAGCTTTGAAGGTCTTTTTGTATTCGGTGAGTGCTTCCTTCAAGGCAGTTTCTTCTGCGTCACCTAGTGCTTTAGATGCTTGTACTCCTTGTACATACTGGGTTTTCCCAGTCTTTAAGTATTCCCGCAGACCTTTGGTAAAGGTGGTTACTTGATTTACAGGGACATCATCTAAGTAGCCATTAATACCGGCGTATAAAATTGCTACTTGTTCGTATACCGAGAGTGGTGAATTTTGTGGCTGCTTGAGGAGTTCGCGCAACCGTTCACCCCGTGCCAACTGGTCTTGAGTGGCTTTATCTAAGTCCGAAGCAAATTGGGCGAAGGCTTGCAGGTCGTCAAATTGCGCTAGTTCCAATTTAATCTTACCGGCAACTTTTTTCATTGCCTTGGTTTGAGCCGCAGAACCCACGCGGGATACGGAAATACCAGGGTTTACAGCCGGACGGATACCAGAGTTAAACAGGTCAGAAGACAGGAATATCTGACCATCGGTAATGGAAATTACATTGGTGGGGATGTATGCTGAAACGTCACCAGCTTGGGTTTCGATAATTGGTAGGGCGGTCATACTGCCTTTACCTAATTCGTCACTCAGCTTTGCTGCTCTTTCTAACAAGCGGGAGTGGATATAGAATACATCTCCAGGGTAGGCTTCGCGTCCGGGTGGACGACGCAGCAGTAGGGACATTTGCCGATAAGCTTGGGCTTGCTTGGAGAGGTCATCGTAAATTACTAGGGTAGCTTTACCCTTGTACATAAAGTACTCAGCAATACTTGCACCTGTGTAGGGAGCTAGATATTGTAGGGTTGCTGGTTCACTGGCACTAGCGGCGACGACGACGGTGTAATCCATTGCGCCTTTTTCTTGCAATGTCTGCACCACGTTAGCTACGGTGGAAGCTTTTTGACCGATCGCAACGTAGACACAAACTACATCTTCTTCTTTTTGATTGATGATCGTGTCAATAGCGATCGCAGTTTTACCGGTTTGGCGATCGCCAATAATCAATTCCCGTTGACCACGACCGATGGGAATCATTGAGTCAATCGCTGTGATACCCGTTTGCATGGGTTCGTGTACAGACCGACGGGCAATGATACCCGGTGCTGGAGATTCAATCAAACGGCTTTCTGAAGTCTTGATATCTCCCTTACCATCAATGGGACGACCTAAAGCGTCTACAACTCGTCCAATTAAAGCTTCTCCTACGGGTACTTGGGCAATTCTCCCAGTAGCGGTTACAGTACTACCTTCTTGAATTTCCAGCCCTTCACCCATAAGCACCGCGCCCACGTTGTCTTCTTCTAAGTTCTGGGCGATGCCAATTGTGCCATCTTCAAATTCTAATAGTTCCCCAGACATCGCCTTTTCCAGACCATAAATCCGGGCAATACCGTCACCTACTTGCAGGACAGTACCAACGTTAGCAACTTTTACCTCTTGGTCGTATTGCTCGATTTGTTGTTGGATTATGCTGCTAATTTCGTCAGGTCTAATTGATATGCTCATGTGTCTATCTTTTTTGGTTTCGAGACTGAAAAATTAAATAGTTAGGAGTGATCAGTTAAGAGTGAGGAGTGATGAGTTAAGAGTGATGAGTTAAAAATGCAAAAATTACAAGTTATAAAGTCAAAATAAATTACTATTTACTTAACTCCTAACTTCTAACTCCTGTACAGACACGATTAATTGCGTCTCTGCTCCTAACTCCTAACTCCTAACTCCTAACTTTCTAACCACTGGTTAAGCGCAATGAAAGGCGGCGCAACTGACCCCGAATACTGGCGTCAATTACCTGCGAGCCTACTTTAATGATCACACCACCAATTAACTCGTTGTCTACCTTGGTTTCTAGTTCTACCTGACGAGCATTCGTGATGGCAATGACCTTTTGAATGATTGCCTGCTGTTGAGCTTCTGTGAGGGGAACGGCTGAAATTACTTCCGCTAATACGGTTTGATTCAGCTGCCGCAACAGCGCCAGATATTGTTGAAAAATTGATTCCAAGAAGGCAATGCGCCGTTTATCTACCAATATTAGCAAAAAATTGCGTAAGTACGGGTTAGCGCCTTCACCGAGTATTTGTTTGATCAGAGCTTTTTTGTTCTCAGACTGAATAAACGGGTTGCTGAAGAAGTTTTGTAGCTGTTTGTCTGCTCTCAGCAGTCCCAGGAAAGTACGCGCATCTTCGCCGAACTCTTCTGTCAAATTTTTCGATTGCGCTATTGACAAAAGTGCCTGTGCGTATGGTTGGGCTACTTCGGCTGCTGCTACTTTGCTTGTCATACATTGCCTCCGAGTTGTGCGATGCTGCGGTCAATTAAACTTTGTTGAGCATCGTCGGCAATCCCGCTTTTGAGTTGCGATTCGACTTTTTGCAATGCTAGTGTAGCAACTCGTTGCCGCAGTTGAGCGATCGCTCGCTCTGTTTCGGTGTTTAAATCTGCTGCTGCTGTTTGTTTCAAGCGTTCTACGTCTTGCACTGCCTTCGCTAACAATGCTTCTTTCGCTTTTTGGGCGTTTTCTTCGGCAGATTTGCGGATGCGTTGTGCCTCTGCCTGAGATTGCTTCAACTGCTCTTGCGCTTTAGATAAGGCAATCTTTGCCTCTTTTGAGCGCCCTTCTGCTTCCTGAATTGCGGTGGCAATATTGGATTGTCGCTCGTTCAGGATCTTGCTTAAAACTTTACGTCCGAAGTAGAATAATATGCCAACCAGAATCGCTAGATTTATCAGGTTGGTTTCAAAAATGTCTAAGTTTAGACCGAAACCACCTTCTGCTGCGCCTTCTGCCAATTCAGAGTGAACAGCGTTCGCTTCTGCGGCAATTAATAAGAATGTGCCCATGATACCCATTTACAAGTGCGCTGCTCGCTTGCTAATACGTTAGTATTTTCCCAAAGGGAAATAAAGTATCTTTTCCCGAAGGGAAATAAAGTATCTTTTCCCGTAGTAAATAAAGTATCTTTATCTAGTAGGGAAAAAGTGCCTTTTTTTGACACTTAATTAAGCGCTCTGGACTAGTGCCCAGTTGCGCGTATGCTTTGATAGAACCAGTCTTGTTAGCTTATCTAACTAGAGTTGGCCCCAATAGTTTTTCTAGAATCTGCCTGCTTAGAGCATCAACTCGTTGCTCTAAGGTATGTAAAGCTTCCTGCTTTTGTTGTTCTATTTCAACAGCAGCTTGTTCTCGTTGAGACTGAGCTTCTTTTTGGGCTTCAGCGATTTTCTCGGCAGTAATTTTCTTAGCTTCTTGTTGAGCTGCTTCTACAGTAGCTTGCGATTGTCTGCGAGCATCTGCGAGTTGCTGCTCATATTCGGCGGCTAAACGCTCGGCTTTTGCCAAACTTTCCTTTGCCTCAAGGGTATTCGTTCGGATATAATTATCGCGATCGTCGAGTACCTTAGTCAGTGGCTTATAGAAAATTACATTCAACAAAGCTGCCAATAGCAGGAACTGCAATGCCATGAAGGGCAAGGTAGCATTGAAATCAAACATTTCTCTCCTCTTTGGCTGGAGTAGCAGTTTTCATGGCTAGCAACATCATCCAATCTTTCATATTTTAGAAACCCAGAGCCAACAAGGGGCAAGGGATTTGGGATTTTAGATTGACGACTTTAGATTTGAGAGTAGGCATAGCTCAGGGGCAAGTACCGAAAACTCTTGATAATCCAAAATCCCAAATCTAAAATTGTTAGTCAACTTACATCAGAACGACTTAATGCCCAAAATATTTAGATGGTAGAGGCGTGATGGTTCACGTCTCCACACTCACAAAAACTTTTAGGTCTTATCCTGCGAAGGGATTAGCAAACAGTAATACCAGAGCGATAACTAGACCATAAATAGTCAGGGATTCCATGAAAGCCAAGGTTAATAGCAGGGTACCGCGAATTTTTCCTTCTGCTTCTGGTTGACGAGCAATACCTTCTACTGCTTGTCCAGCAGCATTTCCTTGACCAATTCCAGGTCCAATTGCAGCTAAACCAATCGCTAAAGCAGCAGCGAGAACTGAAGCAGCTTGCACTAATGGGTCCATGTTGATTTTCCTTGGTTTGATTACAAAACTAACAAATGTACTTAACGACTAGAAACGTGTTTTTCACGCTGCACCGGGTTCTTTGATCGCGCTTTGCGATGTTTTGAGCGAACATGCTCTTGGAACTGTGCTATCAACTGAGAAGTTTAATGCTCCTCATGCTCTTCTTCACCATGTCCCGCGATCGCCTCATGAATGTATGCTCCAGCTAGGGTAGCAAAAACCAGGGCTTGAATGGCACTGGTAAACAAACCCAAAGCCATTACAGGTAGAGGTACAAATAGAGGAACTAGCAGAACCAGCACCGCTACTACCAATTCATCCGCTAATATATTGCCAAATAGCCGGAAGCTTAGGGAGAGGGGCTTAGTGAAATCTTCGAGAATTGCGATCGGCAATAGAATGGGTGTCGGCTCTATATATTTCTTAAAGTATCCCAAACCACGTTTGCTAAAACCTGCGTAAAAATACGCTAAAGAGGTCAGCAGTGCCAATGCAACAGTCGTATTGATGTCATTGGTGGGAGCTGCCAATTCACCCGAAGGCAGCTTGATGAGCTTCCAGGGAATCAACGCCCCTGACCAGTTCGATACGAAAATAAACAGAAACAATGTGCCAATAAATGGCACCCAAGGGCGGTAATCTTTCTCACCTAGTTGGTCTTTCGCCAAACCACGAATAAATTCTAGGGCATATTCCATCAAATTTTGGATGCCACTGGGAATTCTTTGTGCATTACGAGTAGCTGCTATTGAAGCCACTACTAAAATGCTAATCACAAACCATGAGGTGAGAAAAACTTGCCCATGAATTTTAAGATTGCCCAACTGCCAGTAGAAATGTTGACCTACTTCTAATGCGGCGAGGGGAAAAGAATTAAAGGCGTTTAAGACACTAAGCATTTGCATTCTTCAAGCATTTTCCCCAACGATCGAGGATGGGATTACTATGTTTGTGAGCCTGACTTTTTAAGAATCAGGAATGAACGCAATTTGCACCATATAGACGAGTAGCGTGGCTTTGTAAGTCAGAAATCCCAAAAAAATGGGGAGAATCTGTAGCTCACGCCATTGAGTTGCCACGATCATCACTCCCATAAACAGAGCAAAACGAGTTTTGCTCAGACTGGCTTTCTCACTACCGAGCTGCTCAACGTCTTTAGCCAGCATTTTTAAGTAAACCACACCTGTACACGCCCCAATTAAATAATTAAGGGCAATGTTTAAGGAATAAAAAATCCACACAGAGATAAAAATAACCCCCGTCAAGACAAGCGTGATTACCAACAATCGCTGGAAGAGTTGATGGAACTCTTGCATGGACTTACCTGATTCTGTGTCTTCAGAACCAGTTTTAGCATCTTGTTGCGTTGTCGGAGTGGGCGCAATTGATTCGTCAGACAAGCTCACGAGACTTGAAACCAGTACAGCTAAATTATGATGACTGCACATTCAGTCAGTTGAATCATATCACGATCAGGTAACAATACTTTAGGGAAAAACAATTAACTTTTGCCAAGGTTAGACAGTCAGTAAATTCGCGTCCCCAGAAGCGAGAGAGCGGCTGATGATGTGAGGGACTCAGGGGGTGAATAATCAATAATCGCTGCCTGAAAATTCAAAATTTCTTCCAATTCCAGCTTTTTTGAGGAAATAATTGTCCTTCAAAGTCGTGAAATAGCATCTTGGTGTTTAATCAAGTCGGTGTAAATAAAATCAGCTGGTGCTTGAGGAGTATATGGACGTACCGCAAATCAGAAATCGGAGAGTAGCGGCTTGTCATTAAACATTGCACCACTGCTGAATTCCAGAAAACTCCAACTTTTGGGATGTCCAATACCCCGTTTCTGAGACACTTTTCTAATTTACATTAATTCACCAAAAGTGGTGATCGGCGATCGCTCCTGTCCACGGGTATCAATTTATTTTGTTAATTCAGTATCCGAGTGCAGTCTAATTAAGCAGGTGTCAATAAAATCAGATGTTGCTGAAGAAGCGTTTTTACCCCATCCAATCCTAGTTCTACACTTGCCAAAATCTCTGCAACTGTGGAATCATTATCACACTTTTGCATAAATTCAAACTCTGCTACTGATAAATTAACAATCTGGTAATCGTAATTAAACAAACATTGACTGGGAAATCCTTGAATACAAGGATTAAGTTCAGGAGTCGCCGTCAATAGAGCGTTATCGTCTGTCCAGTCGGCTTTGATTAAGGGAGAACGACCAAGGAAAAACTCGTAATGAGTTACTTCTGGATCTAGTAATTCTATCAGACGGTAAAGCTGGCGATCGCTTAAATCTTTTGTGCGTTCTACTAACTCTGGTGCTTTGCCCAAAAGTCTCTCCAAATCCCAAAAACTCGGATTCGAGAAACCAATAAACTCCAATCCCGAAGCATCTATTAATTCAAACAGCGTCTCAATGTTGTAGTCAATTTCCTGGGGATGAACGTACATATCAGCAAAGTTTTCATCCTTGTGGTTTTCTAGTGACCAACGTTGTTTATCGTATTTGACAATTCGGTTATTTTCTGGTAAGGAAGCGAATATTTGTCGCCCGACTTGGACACCATCGCGGTAGTCGCCTTTTTTGTCGCCTTGAAGCAGTGCGATCGCTTTTTGCATGAGTTGAATTTCCCAGCGCCCCAATTCTCCATACACAAAAATGTGCATCAAGCCGCCTGGGGCTAACTTGTTCGCCAAAGCTTGAATACCGCGAATTGGATCAGGGGTATGATGTAAAACCCCAACACAGTTAATTAAATCAAACTCACCTGGTAACTGTTCCACGTCAAATAAGCTGAGGTGATGAAATTCCACGCGGGTAGCGCCAGAACGCTGACAACGTTCTTTGGCTACAGCTAAAGCGCCAGTACTGAGGTCAATTCCCACAATAGAAGCTTGAGGATTGAGGTGAACCAAATACTCCGTACCCACACCAGTACCGCAACCTGCATCTAAAATCCGAATATCTTGTTTTTGGGGTTTTTGACCTGTGCAGAAGTTATGAGCGGCTAGCCAATTCCAGCGCCAGTTGTAGCCTGGAGGTGGTTCATCCAACAGGGCTTCTGGCGGAAAGGGGTAGGTATTGTAGAGTTTAGCTACAGCAGCACTAACAGTTTGGGAATCGGACATGATCAGGAATAACGCAGTATTTCTGAGTTTACCGGATAGTGGATGATCAGGGCAAAGATTACTATTGCTTATTTCCTGCTACTTATCCCACAGCAAAGTCAGTAAATTCGCGTTTATAGGGAGCGTGAAATCCTAATACAATATCTTCTTTAAATACCCCAGCCGCGATTAATTCGTTAGCGATGCCAATTTCTGTACCATCTCTTTGTATCCAAATCTTTGTGTCTTTGATATCAACATGAATGATGACTCCATAAATTCTCCGTTGTTCTTTCCAGCCAATATTTAAGACTTGATAATGATGGCGTTCTGCGTCAAACAACAATTGAACCTCTGTGCCATTAGCCACGTCGTTAGCAGAATGGTTACTTAAAATATCTTGAATTATTTGAGAGTAATTTATTCCTTCCATAAAACAACGTCCTGACTTAAGGAATTAAAAGTTTAATTTGATATTCTTTTAAAGAATCTTGAATAAATTGACGTGAGAAAAAGTCTTGGTATGTATCTTGGCTAATAGCTAGATATAAAATGCGTTCTGGTTGTTCTTTTTTTAATGCTAGCCGATAATTCAGGGTTTAAATATACCTCCAATGATTTACAACCAATCAGAGTTTAATTTACGGTGTGAATGGGGTCTACAAGGAGTTGCTCAACTCGCTCCTATCAGTGATGTAGTTGTGATAGTTGATGTTCTCTCTTTTTCTACCTGCGTGGAAATTGCTACCAACAATGGCGCGATAATTTTTCCCTATGCGATGAGAGATGAATCTGTCATAGATTATGCCAAGTCAGTGCGAGCAGAATTGGCAAGTCATAGACAACGTTGGACTACAACAGGATATTCTCTCTCGCCAAAATCGGTGGCTCAGATTCCGGCTGGAACTAGACTAGTTTTACCCTCACCGAATGGTTCTTTTCTGACCTTACATACAGGGAATACACCAACTTTGGCTGGTTGTTTGCGAAATTGCCAAGCTGTGGCGCAGTTTGCTCAAAACTATGGCGATAAAATCGCTGTGATTCCTGCCGGTGAGAGGTGGAAAGATGATGGTAGCCTACGACCTGCATTTGAAGATTTAATTGGTGCTGGAGCAATTCTCAGTTATTTAAATGGCAGTCTATCACCAGAAGCTGAAGTTGCTGTAGCAACATTTCAGGCTTTCCGGCAGGATTTATTGGGGTACTTGAAAAAATGCAGTTCGGGTAAAGAGTTGATTGAAAAAGGTTTTGAGTCAGATGTTGAACTGTCCGCCGCCTACAACGTTAGTGATTGCGTGCCTTTCTTTACTGATAATGCCTATATAAATTACAGGTACAACGTTAATGAGGTGTGACAGTTTTAATTATGTATATGCCATATTTAGATGCTTCTGCCTTGCCAAGTTAATCTTCTGTTTTTCCCAAGTAATGGTTGTGTTGATAATCTTGTCTAAATCATTGTGCTTTGGTTGCCAACCCAAAACCCTACGGATTTTATCAGCACAAGCTGCAACACAGGCAGGATCGCCTGGACGACGTGGTGCGGCAATAACGGGAAAATCTACACCAGAAATAGCCTTGACTCTTTCAATAACTTGTCGCACGCTGTATCCTTCTCCATAACCGCAGTTGAAAATTTGGCTTTCACCTCTTTTTTCTAAGTAATCCAAAGCATCTAAGTGAGCAGTCGCCAAATCCTCGACGTGGATATAGTCTCGGATTGCAGTGCCATCGGGCGTAGGAAAATCAGTACCAAAAATTCGTACTTCTGGCTTGCGCTTGAGTGCCGCATCACAAGCAGCCCGAATCAAGTGAGTGGCATTCGGTGACATTTGCCCCAATAGTCCACTTGGTTCAGAGCCTGCTACATTAAAGTAACGTAGAATTACGTAGTTTAGTGAAGATACTGCTGCATAGTCCTGGATCAGCCACTCACTCATCAACTTGGAACGTCCGTAAGGATTAATGGGCTGTGTGGGATTCGACTCAGTAACAAGATTTTCTTCCACTTCCCCGTAGACTGCGGCTGTGCTGGAAAAAATGAAATTGTTAACACCCATAACGCTACAGCAGCGCAGCAAATTTAAGGTATTGCGGGTGTTGTTTGCATAGTAATCCAGAGGATGAGCTACTGATTCTGGAACTATCAGACTAGCGGCAAAATGTAAAACGGCGCTGAATTCATGCTGGGCAAAAACTTGATAAAGATGCTCAGTGTCTACTAAATCGCCAATAATCAGTTTCCCGTGTAGTACCGATGCTGGTGAACTTGTAGAGCAGTTGTCGTAGATCACGACATCATAACCAGCTTCCCCCAGTTGACGAACTACATGGGAGCCAATGTAACCAGCACCGCCAGTTACCAATATTTTCTTTTTCATTTCTTTTTCCTTATCTACCTTTACCTAACAAAACAACTCGAATGGTTTTGAAGGCGATCGCTAAATCCAACCAAATGGAATAATTTTTGATGTAATACAGATCGTAAGAAAGCTTTTCGTAAGCATCTTCAATAGATGCTCCATAGGGATACATAACCTGTGCCCAGCCTGTAATTCCAGGTTTTACCAGATAGCGTACTTCATAGTAGGGAATCGCTTCTTTGAGTTTGACATCAAATTCTGGTCGTTCTGGACGGGGGCCGATCAGACTCATTTCACCCTGCAAGACATTCCATATTTGGGGTAATTCGTCAATACGCAACAAACGCAGCCAGTATCCGACTCTGGTGATCCGTCGATCGCGTTGACTAGCCCACTGCGCCCCCAACTTCTCTGCATCCTGATACATGGAGCGGAATTTATAAACTCTAAATGGTTTACCGTATAACCCACTTCGCTGCTGACTGTACAGTACTGGGCCAGGACTATCTAATCTAACTAGTAATGCAACCAACAACAGCAGTGGTGCAACCAATACTAGTAAAAACAGTATCAATATGATATCGACAACTCGCTTCAGTTTCTTGCTGAAGTAACCAGGCATTAGGTTAAAACCATCGCTAAAAGCCAACCATTTATCTTGTAGCAGCGATGAAGGTAGTTTATACCAAAATGTTTCGTAGACATCCGGCAGTGTATAAACCGGAATACCTCGCAAGCGCATCTGCATTAACTGTTGTGTTTGAGATTGGGAAAAATTTATCTGGGTTGTAACTATAACTCCAGACCAGGATTCTTGACTCCATTGCGACAAATCACTCAGATTTCCCTGATAACTCAGATTGCTTTTTGGTAAGTCTATGGTTTTGTTATTATCTTCTGCTAGAACAGTCAACTTTCCGAAAGGATTAAGTACCAGCAATTTTTGTGTAAATTTAATGGCATTATCCCCAGATCCTAGTATCAACCAACGACTTTTGAGGGCGTGCGATCGCACCCATTTTACTGCCACCAAGCGCAATATCACTGCCCAAATGGTAAAGATTCCCAAGCTAGGTAGAAAGATACTCCGCCAGGATACCGGATTATCTTTGCTAATACCTGACCAGTAAATAAGCGCAGAGATGAAAAATGCGATCGCAATATTACAAACAATAATTCGAGCAGGCGCTCTCAAACCTGCAATTTGCCGATCTGGATGGTACGCATCTGCTAAATAAAATGCTGCAAGTATCATGCAAACAAATACATAAGGCAACGGATTTAGCCAATGCAAGGGCTGATCTAAACGCAACAATTGTGCGATCGCTAAACAAATGAGCAACCCAAAAACATCCCCTAACAAGAGCAATATCGGTAGGCTGCGGACTATATTTGGCAACCTAGCATTGGTAGAGTAACTAACATTACTTATAGTGGTCATTGATTTTCCAGTATCTTGATATTCATTTGTTTATTAAAAGCAGCAAGAGATTCAAAGATGGTGATATTAAAGACTAGCCCTATTCTGTCAAAGCATACAGAAATGAGAAATTTTTTTAATGCTCTGTTTTTTAAAGGAATTGAGTATTGGGTATTACGGACTGGGGGGAAATGTGTAATTTTGCAGTTCTCCACTGGGTTAAGTGCAACGCCAAATCAAGATTTTAGTCATGTACTTAAATGCCTTGCTGTGCTAACTATACGAATCGTAAATTGTTTTTTTTTTCAAAAATCAAATACTAGTCTTATATCAGACAGACCAAAAGACCTTTTAAAACATCCTGTTAGTTATCTGGGCTATCTGAACCCACGACTTTGCTTTGCTCCTTTTATATTTTCTTTATTTTTCCATAATGCCATGAATGTAGTCAATATAAACTTGAAAATTAAATTATTTGGGTATATTTAAGTAGGCAGACACGAATAAACCTAACTATATAACTAAA
>Ga0123337_10001805_pt1 | contig 26149 bp, 15 predicted proteins | sample frozenSSSSmetaG_FD_89792 | JGI IMG/M metagenome (GOLD analysis project Ga0123337, IMG submission 89792) | Glacier valley bacterial and archeal communities from Borup Fiord, Nunavut, Canada, to study Microbial Dark Matter (Phase II) -... | ecosystem: Environmental > Aquatic > Freshwater > Ice >...
AAGCCATGATGGATCGGTATCGCATCTTTATGAAGCGCTTCGAGCTATCAGAAGATTTCATGGCACAAATGACAGTAGAACAACTTAAAACACAATTAGGTCAGTTCGGTGTCACCCCGCAACAAATGTTTGATCAAATGCATCTCACTTTAGAACGGATGAAAGCCGAGCTAGAAAAACAGCCCTAGCAAAAGTTAGGAGTTAGGAGTTCTCAATAAACTCATAACTCATCACTCATAACTTCTAACTTTAATTGGACTTGGGACGAGAAAACTGCGAAGGTGGCTTGAAGTTTTCTACTGGTACGTTCTTAAGTGCCTTCTGCATAAAATCTTTCCAAATGGGAGCAACCAAAACACCACCTGTGGCATGATCAGCTAATTGTCTGTTGTCGTCTCTCCCTACCCAGACAGCAGTTGTTAACTGTGGCACAGTGCCAACAAACCAAATATCTTTTTCTGATGATGTTGTTCCCGTCTTCCCTGCGGCTGGACGACCGATCGCAGCACCTTTACCTGTACCATCAGAGATTACCGATCGCATCACATCGATAATGGCTGCTGATGCCCAAGGATCGAGAACTAGCTGGGGTTTAGGGGTGTTATCTAGCAACACGTTACCACTACTATCGGTGACACGGGCAATTACAGTTGGTGGAGATTGCCAGCCATAATTAGCAAAGGTAGCATAGGCACTAGCCATTTCCAGAGGGGTAACACCAATTGCACCAAGTGGCAAAGAAGACACAGGCTCCATCGGACTCATAATTCCCAAGGTACGGCAAGTTTCTATGACTCTATTCATCCCCACAGCCTTACCAATCTTGATCACAGGAATGTTGCGCGATTGGGATATAGCTGTGCGGATTGACATCTCTCCCCTAAAAGTTGCATCATAATTTCTGGGAGAGTACCAACCGTTACCATCTCGATAGCTAACTGGGGCATCTACTACCGTTGAGTTCGCCGTATATTTACCAGTAGCAAAAGCAGTATAATATACAAACGGTTTAAAAGAAGATCCGGGCTGGCGTTGAGATTGAGTTGCACGATTGAATTCACTGGTCTTAGGATCTATACCACCCACCAGTGCTTTAATAAAATGTGTGCGCGGATCAATTGCCACCAAGGCCATTTGATTCCTAGATAATCCCTGATCTAGTAGTGATTTATGCCACTTACTGACAGTTTCTTCTGCCATGACTTGGAAATCGGCATCAACTGTAGTTTGAACTCGCATCCCGCCTTTGAGTAGTGTCTCACGCCCAAACTTCTTAGCTAACTCCTGCGCTACAGTATTGGTTACATAGGGTAGGGCACTACCTTGAAAGGATTTGATTCTACCAAGTTTGATTTCTTGCTTGAGGGCATTGTCATACTCTAACTGGCTGATCCAGTTTAAATCCAGCATCCGTCCCAGCACTTCTTTTTCTTTCTGTTTTGCCAGCTTCATGCTCACAAACGGGCTGAATTCCTCTGGTGCTTGAATCAAACCCGCCATCATTGCTGACTCACCCAAGGTTAAATATTCTGCTGACTTATTAAAGTAACTGCGTGCCGCCGTTTGTACACCATAATTGTTATGACCCCAATAAACTTGATTGAGGTACATTTCTAAAATTTGGTCTTTATTGAGAATTTGTTCTAACCGGATTGCCAGCACCGCTTCTGCTAGCTTACGGGTAAAGACACGCTTGCGAGATAAAAACAGGTTTTTTACCAATTGCATGGTGACAGTAGAGCCACCCTCTCGCACTCCATGTGCTGTCGCGTTAACTACTATAGCCCGCCCAACGCCGACGGGGTTAATACCGTGGTGATCATAAAAGTGGTTATCTTCACTTGCCAATACCGCCCGTTTCAGATTTGGGGAAATTCTATCTAGGGGTACGACTTCCCGGTTGGCTTCTCCGTGGATACTCGTTAAAAGTTTACCCTTAATGTCATAGATGTAAGTTGTTTCTGAGGGAAAGAAGTTACGTAGCTGTCTCACATCTGGCAAATTACGGAAACTAATTGCTAAACCAACCAGTCCTCCGGCTACAATGGAACTTGCCAGCATGGTGATTGAGAGGAGAGTACCGCCAGTTACCTGACCGACTCCTTTTATAAACTCAAAACCTGATGAAGCCCGACGTTGTGGCTGCTTATCTTCAAAAGTCCTAGACGACGACACGGCTCTTACACTTCCTCACTTGTAAATTTAACTGTAATTGATTCGGCGAAGCAAGGCGGTTAATTTTTTGCAATTATAGTAGTTTGGCAGATGAGAAAGTGGATAAATTGCCAGTGAATATAACCAACTTAACTTCTAGTGTGCAAAACATAGCTAACAGTGGATTTTCTAGTATGACGCCAGATTTTGCTTGGCTGCGTCGTGGTGTAGTAGAAGTTTTCCCACAACCACTTGATGCTAACAGTGAAAGTCTAGAAAAGCGTTTGCTAACTACAAACCAACCTTTGAGGATCAAATTAGGGATTGATCCAACTGGTACTGATATTCATCTTGGTCATAGCATACCAGTACGGAAACTGCGATCGTTTCAAGATGCAGGCCACATAGCAGTTCTAATTATTGGAGATTTTACCGCACGCATTGGCGATCCGACAGGTAAATCTGAAGTGCGTCGTCAGCTTACAGAAGCAGATGTCGCTAAAAATGCTCAGACTTATCTTGATCAAGTACGTCCTATCTTGGATTTTGACACACCAGGAAGGTTAGAGGTGCGCTATAACTCCGAATGGCTTGCTGGGCTAAACTTAGAGAAAATTTTGGAGTTACTCTCGACGATGACGGTGGGGCAGATGTTGGCGAAGGAAGGATTTGCCGATCGCTATAAAAAAGAGAATCCGATTTTTATCCATGAGTTCCTTTACCCGTTAATGCAAGGTTTTGATTCGGTTGCAGTTGAGGCAGATGTGGAATTGGGAGGGACTGATCAGAAATTTAACATTGCTGTGGGCAGAGATTTGCAGCGCCATTTTGGTCAAAAGCCCCAATTTGGGATGCTACTGCCAATTTTGATTGGCACGGATGGGGTGCAAAAAATGTCCAAGTCTTTAGATAATTATATTGGGTTGTCGGAACACCCCGGACAAAAGTACCAAAAATTACAAGGAGTTCCCGATCATCTGCTGTCACAGTATTTTGAACTGTTGACGGATTTATCTTTGGATAAACTGCCAGAAAATCCCCGCGATCGCCAAACACTCCTAGCATCGGAAATTGTCAAACAGTACCACGGCGAAACCGCAGCCCAAGAAGCGAAAGAAGCAGCGCAAAGCGGCGGAAAGGAAGGTGCAGTTCCAGAATTTTCTCTTTCTTCTGGCGTGCAGCAGTTTCCGACTAAGTTAGCCTATATTCTCAATGCCACTGGCTTGTGCAAAAGTACAGGGGAAGGAAAGCGGAAAATTCAAGAGGGTGGAGTGCGCTTAGATGGCGATCGCATTACCGATGTTGATACTACTTTTGCTTCTCTGGGTGAGTTACAAGGTAAGGTTTTACAAGTTGGGAAAAATAAGTTTGTGCGTTTAATTTAAATGGGGAGTGGGCAGAGACGCGATTAATCGCGTCTGTACTGGGGAGTGGGGAATTGCAAATGAAAGTAGAACAACGAATTATAGTGCCTTTGGATGTGCCGGATGTGGAAAGTGCGATCGCTCTTTTAGATCAACTTCCGCAAGTGGTTTGGTGGAAGGTAGGCTTAGAGTTGTTTACCAGCACTGGCCCAACAATTCTAGAAGTGTTAAAGTCTCGGCAAAAGCGCATTTTCCTAGATTTAAAGTTTCACGACATCCCGAATACAGTCGCTGGTGCTTGTCGTAGTGCAGCTAGTTACGGGGTAGATTTATTGACAATTCACGCTGCATCTGGTATAGAAGCTTTGAAATCTGCAACAGAGGCGGCACAGCAAGGGGCTGCCCAAGCGGGTGTAAAACCGCCTAAATTAATTGCGATTACTTTGTTAACCAGCATTTCTGCTAAACAGTTGGCGTTTGATTTAAAGATTCCCCTAGAGTTACCAGAATACGCCCTAGAAATGGCACTGCTGGCTCAAAAGGCGGGATTAGATGGGGCAGTTTGTTCGCCCCAAGAAGTGGCACAACTACGGCAAACTTGTGGAGATGACTTTTTGCTTGTTTGTCCGGGGGTTAGACCAACTTGGTCAGATAAAGGTGATCAAAAGCGATCGCTGACCCCAGCCCAAGCCATTAAAGCTGGTGCAGATTATCTAGTGATTGGGCGTCCTATTACTACTGCTACTGAGCCGGAGTTAGCCTGGAAGAGGATTTCTGAGGAGTTAACTGCGATCGCATGAAAGCAGGAGTCAGTCACAAGCAGGGGGACAGGGTGCAGGGTGTAGGGGAGAATAATTTTACCTCTTCGCTCAGGAAGAAAAACTATAGTTGGCTTTTAGCTTGTGGCTTCTGGGTTTTAGTATCAAATAGCCTTGCTTACCCAGCGTTCTCAACAAACTTCACCTCTAAACCTTCTGCGATCGCAGAAAAGGAAAATGTCAACAGTGGGGCGAGGTCTTTGTGTTCTGAGCAAAATTTAGAAATATTAACTATACAGCTACTGCAAGATTTGCCTAGTTATACTAACCGTGTCAGTCAACGCGCCCGCCGCCTCAGTAGAAGCAGTGATGTTTACAGTTATATGCTAGTGGCAGGAAGACCTGAGTTTACTCCTCTGCCCCTTAATCTTGAAGAATATAGTACAGATGCATTTAAAAGTGCTGCATTAGGAGTTGAGCAAGTTTTCTTCACTACCTTGGAGCGGCAGTACATCGGAAAGAAAGCGGTAGAATTACAGGAATTCCACTGGCTGTTATTGACTAATACTAAAAGTGGTTGGCGACTAGTGATGATGTTTTCTCAAATTGGTTCTCGTTCAACACAGCAGCCACTATCCCCGCCACGCGATAGTAGTAACGGGACTGTTGCCCAAGGAGTTAAAACTTGGTTACGGGATTGTCAAGCGGGAAGTGTACGTCAAAAAAAACCTAATTCCAAATCTTCGTAAATTAGGAGAATATTAAATAATGTCTAAAATACTCACTCAAATTCTCTATGAACAGGATTATCACTTGTGGTTAGAAACTACATTGAAACAATTGCAAAAACGAGATTTAGAGTATCTTGATTGGGATCATTTGATTGAAGAGATTGAAAGATTGGGTAACGAACAGAAACACAAGCTCGAAAGTTATCTACTGCAACTTCTCAAACATCTGCTTTTGTATCAGCATTGGAGTCTTCCTGAATGTAAAAATCATTGGGAAGTGGAAATTGATAATTTTCGGGTGGAACTCAGGAAATTAACCAAATCTAAAAACCTTTACAACTATCTGCTCACAGTGCTTGAAGAAGTTTACATTGATGCGCTACGACAAGCAAAAAAGAAAAGTGGATTGAATTGTTTTCCACAAACTTGTCCTTATAGCATTGAGCGAATTTTAGATGTGGATTATTTACCACCATTTGTTTATTAATAAAATCCATAACTAAGAAAAGTTTTAATGAACAAGCTCAACCTAATTCATAATTCATAATTAAAATCAGTTAAGGCTAAAAACTAAAACTGGTGTAGGTTGGGTTCAGAAACGTAGCAAGATCCCGCAAGGTAAACCAACATTATCAACATTTGTTGGGTTTCGCTATTGCTCAAACGCCACTTGCTACCCTGCGGGAACGCTAAGAGCGAACAATTCGGCAGAGCCGCCCAACGCAGTGGCTCCCCAACCTACTATTTTTCTTAACCAATACCTTCGCCAAAAAAAGAGTATGAAGAGAAGGGAATATACTTTACTCCCCAGGGCGGCCGCATCATGTCAATAAGCAAACTATATTCTCAATAGAGTTAAAAATAATGTCATTAACTCTTACTTGTTGCGAAAATTTTAGGTGATCGCTTTGGGGCTTAAAAAATAATCAAACGCGAAATCCTGATTTTTTCGTTGGTTCTTAACCTTCGTTGTGATCAACAGTAATTTAGATGCGTTTGCCCTGGCAACTGTGCGCGTGTGTTTTTGCATAATGAGCAACCCATCGCCCAGAAACTCAAGGAAGCGGGAGGTTCAAACAGAACAAGTAATGTTATGGAACATTTGGGTAAAGTGCGTGACCGCTCGTTTGAAGACCAATCAATACGTGCGAGCGGTTTGAATTTGGCTGTGGCGGCGATTGTGCTTTGGAATACGGTGTATTTGGAGAATGCGGTTAATTTGTTGAAGTCAGAGGGTGTGATTATCCCGGTTGAATACTTGCAACATTTATCACCAATGGGGTAGGAGCATATCAATTTGACTGGTGATTATATTTGGAACCTCAAGTCAGCAAGTAGCATTGATAATTTGCGTCCTTTAAGAAGGAAAAAAATAAACTTTAAATGAAGCTGAAACTATTGTCTGGTAAAGGGTCGAGGAGTTAGCCTAATTCCTTAGCGTACAATTTTCCCGTTTTGGCACAGTCCTGCCGTTAACGGAAAAGTCAGAAAAAGATTCAGATGTCTACAATAGCTCGATCTATACAAGCCCTCATCTTTTCAGATAGAGTTCGGACATGGGGTTCTCTAAAAATAGAGTCGTGATTTCCTGGGACATTTTGAATATCCAACCCTCCTAAAACCATTTCACTCCAACCCATTTTGGGGTCAACCTCTCGTTTCTCCAATGCAAAGCGTTCTTCTGCTCGGAATACAGTGATTCGACCTGGATAAACTTGTAGAACGTATTCTCTTGCTGCCTGTTTGTTGGCCTCTTCGATTGTTAATTTACGGTAGGTATAAGGTACAGTCTGCCAGATTCTTAAGGAAAACTTAAAGATAAGCTTTCGGAAATTTTTTTGAAATTTATACTTCAGCCAAGAACCTTTGTTCCTTATTTGCTCAAGCACATAATTAGGCCCAAGTTTTACAACGTTGTCCCAATGCTGAGAAACTCGCTTTTCTAAGCGTGCTTGTTTAATATAATTTGGTCCAGTGGTATCAAATAAAGCTAACAAAGCTACTTTCTGACCTTGCTTTACTAGTTGTTGAGCCATTTCCCAAGCTACTAGGCCACCAAAGGAGGAGCCACCCAAAAAATAAGGGCCTTCAGGTTGAATAGTTTGTATCTCTTTGACGTAATGAGCCGCCATTTCCGCAAGCTTGGTAAAGGGAGCTTGTTTGCCATTTAATCCTCGTGCTTGTAGCGCATAAAATGGCTGATTTACACCCAAATGGAGTGCTAAATCTCGGTAGTAGAGGACACTTAAACCAATTGCATGGATACAAAATAGAGGTGGCTTGGAACCGTTGGGCTGAATTGGTACTAGTGATGACCAAGGTATCGATTTTCCTGAGTTGATACTAGTGCTACTCTCAACCTCAATGATTGAATTCTTGCTTTTATTATGGCTTTCTAGCAGAAACCCTTGCTGGCGAATAATATTAGTTAATTGCTCAATGGTTGAAGATTGCAAGAGAATAGCTAAGGGCAGATTTAGTCCCAATGTCTTTTCAATCTGAGAAAACAGGCGTACTGCAAGTAGTGAGTTTCCACCCAAATCAAAAAAGTTGTCTTGTATTCCAATTGGATGAATACCTAAAAGATTTTCCCAGATTTCTGCTAACTGAAGTTGCAATGGGTCTTCTGCTGTAGCAAACGTTTTTTCAATTTTAGTATTAGTTGGATTAAGCGCTCTTAAGGCTTTGCGATCAACTTGGCCATTAGCATTCAATGGCAGAGAATCTACTATGACAAAAGCAGAAGGCAACATATACTCAGGTAGCTTCTGCTGGAGAAAACTTAGCAGTTGCTCACTCCCAAAAGTCTCCCCTTCTTTGGGAACAAGATAAGCAACTAAACCTTTATCTCTAGGAACATCTTCTTTGGTAATCACCACAGTTTTTTGCACCCCTGGATATTGAGCCAAAATTGTTTCAATTTCAGCCAACTCAATGCGAAAGCTGCGAATTTTTACCTGATTGTCTAGGCGGCCCAGAAACTCAATATTGCCGTCACTTAAATAGCGTCCTAAGTCGCCACTTTTGTAAAGGTATGCTCCAGATTCGCTGCTAAAGGGATTGGGGATAAATTTCTCAGATGTTAAGTCTGGACGGTTAAAGTAGCCTTGTGCAGTACCGATACCACTGATGTAGATTTCGCCAGGAATACCAATTGGCACAGGTTGGGATCGCCGATCGAGAATGTAGATTTGGGTATTGCCGATCGCTCTTCCTATAGGAATTTCTGATCGAGTATTACTAGGTTCGGTGGCAGTTTCCGGATCGTAAACCGTGGCGGTTAAAGTTGTTTCTAGTGATCCATAGGCATTAAGCCAGCGCGATCGCTTGCCAACTTTTTCTACCCAAGTTAAATAAGCATTGCGTGAGACTTTTTCACTACCAACCATGACTAAGCGCAAAATGGCTGGCAAGGTTTGTAAAGATACAGATGGCTCTTTAACTAACTCATACCAAAAAGAAGTAGGTATATTAACAATGCTAATCTGTTGTTCAGCAATGAATGGGAAAAATTGCACCGCCGAGTTTTGTAGCTTTTGAGACTGGAGAATTGCGGTAGCACCAGCAATCCAACAAGGGAACAGTGATTCAATGAAAGTATCGCAACTGATACTAAGTATGAGTAATAGGCGATCGCTCTGGGTCAACTCCCAAGTTTCACTGATTGCCAAGCTGTGGGTGACGAGATTACGGTGGGTAATGGCTATCCCGTTGGGTTTTCCATTGGAGGCGGACACATAGTTCACACAGGCGAGAGTCGAATCTGTAGTATAATATTTTACATTTTTAAGCGTGTGTAGAGCAATAACTTCCCAATCACTATCCAAACAGATAACTTGTGCCTGATGCTCAGAGAGTTTCTCAACCAATGAGCTTTGGGTTAATACTAAGGATATTTGGGCATCTTCTAAAATGAAAGCCAGACCATCTTGCCCAGATGTCGGAGCGATCAATACGTAAGTTCCCCCTGCTTTCAAAATACCCAACAGCCCCACAATAATCTCTAGGGAAGGCTCTACATAAAGACCGACCAGTACTCCCGATCGCACCCCTAGAGTTTGCAAATAGTGAGCTAGTTGATTTGCACGCTGATTGAGTTCCTGATAGGTTAGTTGCTGATTTTCAAAACTTACTGCAATATTATTTGGAGTTCCCTTAGCTTGATTTTCAAACCAGTGATGGATACAAGTATCCTGGGCATAATCAGCCTGTTTGCTATTCCACTCAATCAATTGATGTTGTTCCGGTGCTGTCAACAGAGGTAATTCAGCAATCGGCTGATCGGGATTAGCGACAATACCTTCGAGTAAAGTTTTGAAGTGTCCCAACATCCGCTCTATAGTACTAGCATCAAATATCTCGGCATTGTAATCAAATACCATGCCCAGACCATTATCCTGTTCCCGCAAGACCAATGTCAGATCGTATTTGGTCTTGCCATGATAGATATAGCCAAATAGAGAAGTGATAGTCAAATCAGGTAGTTGCACTGATGCCATACCACGACCATTCGACCAAGGAGGATTGAGGGAGAATTTTACCTGAAACAGAGGCGAACTATTGCGACTTCTTTGTTCTGGACTAAGTTCTTCAATTAGTTTCTCAAAGGGTAGGTCTTGATGGGTATAAGCCTCTAAGCAATCCTTACGCACTCGGTCTAACAATTCTCGGAAAGTTGGATTTCCTGCAAAGTTACTCCGCAGTACAAGAGTATTAGAAAAAAATCCAATCAGCCCTTCGGTTTCAACTTGTCCTCGACCTGCACTGGCAAAGCTAATTAGTAGGTCTTCTTGTCCAGAATAACGGTAGAGCAATAGCTCGAACGCCGCCAGTAGAGTCATGAAAAGGGTCGCTCCCAATTTTTGACTCAGGTTTGTCAGGGCGTGGTTTACCGCCTTTGGTAGCAACAGGGGAGCGCGATCGCCTCGATAGGTTTGCACACCTTGAGGATGGGGATGATCGTAAGGTAACTCAATGATCGGTAAATTGCCTTCTAGCTTTTGCTTCCAGTAGTTTACCTGTGACTCTAAAACCTCTCCCTGGAGCCATTGATATTGCCAATTGGTAAAATCAGCATACTGCACTGATAAGGGAGTTAAAGGAGAAGGCTTTCCCGCCGAGAATGCTTTATAAATGGTAGTGAAGTCTTGATAGAACAGATCAGAAGAAGCTCCATCACAAACTATGCAGTGCATATTCCAGATTAGCAGATGCTCGCGATCGCAAAAGCGCAGCAACAACACGCGCAAAATCGGCCCATTGGCTAGATCAAAGGGTTGATGGGCTTCTTTAGTTGCCAGTAAGTGAGCTTCCGCCTCCCGTTGTTCATCAGGTACTTGCTGCAAGTCAATTATTGGCAACGTCAAGGAAACATCAGTGGCGATGACTTGAGTAGGCTTTCCATTCACTGCTGGAAAAGTTGTCCGCAGAACTTCATGGCGACGGACTACTTCTCTCAAACTCTCCTCTAAGACAGCAACATTGAGATTCCCCGTAAAACGCACCACAACTGGCATATTATTTGAGGAACTATCAGGTTCAAACTGATGGAGGAACCATAAGCGTTGCTGACCAAAGGAAAGCGGGAAGTTGCCATTCCGTTCACAAGCTACGATTGGGGGAATCTGTAAATTGGCGGCTGTGGTAATTTTTCGGAGAAAGTTGATGATTTCCGCTTTTTGAGTTTTCAACTCGGTCAGCAATTCCGGCGTGAGACTATCTTTTGCCGCGCGGTAGCGTAAGCGTTCGCCCTCTAGCCAAAGTTTGACATCGCGCTGACGTAGCTCAGATAGTAGTTCATTTAATGTTTTCATAGCTCACCTTCCTCGTAATCATCAGCTGTTTCACTCTCAGCAGCCTGAACATCTTGGGTTGCCCAACGCAGAGTTTCCACTCGTTCAGCCAAATCTGCCACCGTTGGTAATTCAAATAAATTGGACATCAAGATTTCTACTTGCAAGGCTTGGCGCACTCGAGAAACCACTTGAATTGCTAGTAAAGAATATCCACCCAGTTCAAAGAAGTTGTCGTAAATCCCAACCCGCTTGAGATTCAAAACCTGCGTCCAGATATCTGCAATCTCCTGCTCAATGGGAGTACGAGGCGCCACATAATTTGCCTCCAGTTCCGGGCGGGAAGCATCTGGCTCTGGCAATGCCTTGCGATCAACTTTGCCATTGGGAGTTAGTGGCATAGCTTCTAGTGCCATAAAGATCGTTGGCACCATAAAGTCAGGAAGCTGTTGTTTCAAGAATTGACGCAACTGCAAAATCACTTGCAAGCTATCTTCACCAGTTTCGGCAACAATATAACCTACTAGACTATTCTCGTTAGGAGTGTCTTCTCGAATAATTACAACGGCTTCTTTTACTACTGGATGTTGCAGAAGTGCGGTTTCAATTTCACCCAATTCTATGCGGAAACCACGCAATTTTACCTGATAGTCGATACGACCCAAGTATTCAATATGTCCATCTGGTAAATAGCGAGCTAGGTCTCCAGTTTTGTATAAGCGCGATTTAGGGTTTGGGCTGAACGGATTAGAAATAAATCTCTCAGCAGTCAGATCGGGACGATTAAGATATCCCCTTGCTAGTCCTTCGCCACCAATATACAACTCACCTGATATACCAATGGGAACGGGTTGTAAATGGGAGTCTAAAATGTATATCTGCGTATTAGCTAGAGGACAACCAATGCCTATTGCTTTATTTCCCGTTGTCACCTTGTAGCCTGTTGACCAAATTGTTGTTTCTGTAGGTCCATAGAGGTTCCACAGACAAGCTCCCTTAGGTAATAATTGATTTGCGAGGTCTCTAGGTAAGGCTTCGCCTGTGGAAATCATCTTGAGTTGAGGACTACCTTGCCATCCGGCTGCCAGTAATAGCCGCCAAGTAACTGGTGTCGGTTGCATAAAGGTTGCACCAGAGGTGGTTAGCGCTTTTAACAGTTGGGTGCTATCAGCCGCAACTTCACGGCTCACCAACACTAACTTTGCACCTACAGACAGGGGTAACAAAATTTCTGAAACGGCAATATCAAAGGATAGGCTAGTAACAGAGAGGAGAGTATCCTCAGCAGTTAAACCGGGTTCTTGAGCGATCGCATTCAGGAGATTAACAGCACTCCGATGTTGAATCTGAACGCCTTTCGGTTGACCTGTCGAGCCAGATGTATAGATGATGTAGGCTAAGTTATTGGAAGTGACACTATTTGTTGGGTTATCCAACCCATAATCTATGGACTGCCAGTTGGTATCAAGGCAAATAATCTCTGCTTGATGCTTGGGTAGCCCCGACTTTAGCTTCTCCTGCGTCAGTAGTACTGACACCTGAGCATCTTGCAACATGAAAGCTAAACGTTCTTCAGGATAAGCATAATCTAACGGTACATAGGCTCCCCCAGCTTTGAGAATGCCTAAAACTCCTACAACCATTTCCAAACTGCGCTCGACACACAGACCAACCAGAACTTCTGACCCAACTCCTAAGCTTTGGAGATAATGAGCTAGCTGATTGGCTCGCAGATTCAGTTCGCGGTAGCTAATTTGTTTATCTTCAAAAACTACTGCGATCGCATCTGGTGTTTTCTCGACTTGAGTTTCAAACAGCTGGTGAATGCATAAATCTTCAGGATAAGCTGTTTGAGTATTGTTCCATGATGCTAACAACTGTTGCTCTGTTGTTGGCAAGATTGGCAATTTGGCAATAATTTGATTGGGGTTAGCAACTATACCTGCTAAGAGAGTCTCAAACTCTGCCATCCGGCGACGGATAGTATTAGCGTCAAATAAATTGGTGTTGTACTGACATTCCAGGGTCATTTGACCACGCAATTCTGTAGCATTAATAAATAGTTCAAAATTCTCGAAGGCGCGAGGATTTGAGAAAAACTCTACCTCCAGCCCTGTAAATGGCAAACTGTTTCCGTCCAAGCCCTGATCGATATTAAAGGTGATTGGTACTAAGGGAATACGACTAGAATCTCGTGGAAACACTAATTTTTTGATCAGACTGCCAAAGGTAAATTGTTGGTGATCGTAGGCATCTAATACAGCCGATCGCCGCGTTTGCAAGTAGTCACTAAAGGATTTTTCTCCATTAATCTGGCTACGCAACGGTAATAAATTAACACAATGGCCTACGAGATTATATTGGCCTAAAGTAGCTTGTCCTGCGACGGAAATACCAACAACCAAATCGTTCTGTCCTGTCAGGCGGTGCAGCCACACCTCGAATCCTGACAAGATGGTAGTCATAAAGCTACAACCGAGTTTTGTTCCTAGTTGTTTGAGGTTGGCAACTAGTTCGGGATTTAAATGCCAATCTTCACGGGCGGCGTTAAAAGTTCTGAGTGGTGGACGAGGGCGATCGCTGGGGAAATCCAGTACAGGCACAGAGTCAGCGAATTGATCTAACCAGTATTGTTCTGTAGCGATCGCTTCTGGACTTTGGGCTTCTTCTTCCTGCAAGGTCGCATATTCACTAAAGTGATCTGGTTCTTCCAATTCAGGAACAATACCCTGTTGTAAGCCCGAATAGAGTTTACCCAAATCTGGCATCAATACTGCCCAAGACCAACCATCACAAATAATATGATGGGCTGTCAAAACAGCTAGATGCTCCTGCATCTGCAATTTAACAATTTTTGACCGAAATAGGGGGCCGTGTTCTAAATCAAACGGTTGTTCTACCTCTTGTTGCAAGATACTAGCTATTTTTGTCTCTTGCTCCTGTGGCTCCAGTCCAGAAAGATCAATAATAGAGATTTCAATTTGCCGAGAAGCAATAATGCAGAGTGTATTGCCATCCGTGCTAAAGGTTGTCCGTAGCGCTTCATGACGTTGGACTAACTGTTGCACAGCAGACTGGAGAGCTTCTACATCCAGATTTCCTTTTAGTCGCAGAGATTGGGATTCGTTATAAGCACAATTGGCAGCATCCCCCATTTGCACAGAAGCCCAAATTTCTTTTTGTGATTCTGTGGCAGGGGCGGTTAGAAGTAATTCTCCATCTGCAAATGGATCGAAATCAACCGCAGTTAATCTGGATTGGTAATCTATAGGTGATAAGCTCATAAAATTTATTATTTTCTCAGTTTATTCAATGTGGATAAGTTTCAATCTTTCTTGACAAACTATTGACGTTAAATACATTTTTTACTAAAAATTATAGACTTGAAATAATTACGCATAGGAACTTCTACAAATCTATATGTCAATGATGCAGCCAATAATACAATCATAATAAATACTCCTAGAGATGTCAATGCTTCATGTTCTGTGAAACTTTTGCCAAAAACATCGTGAAAATTATAAACCCAGAATAATTTTAACAATTCTTGAAAAAACCAGTGAACCATATAAATTGAATAAGATATAGTACCGAGATATAGCATTAACCGTGAATTTAAAAACTTTGATATTATCCCTTTATTATTGACAGATACAGCTAAAATAAGTAGAGAAAAAGCTGGTAAAATTAGCCAATCATGAAGGCTACGCAAATGATGCCAGTAGTAATGCATAATCAAAATTATCCAAGTTATAGCTATAATTGCCAATAAATTAAGATTGAAATACTTTTTATAATTGCCTCGACGATAGACTTTGTAAGTTATAATGCCGAGTATGCACTCTAGCCCGCATCTAGCTATCGAAGGTATGCCAATAATATTATCTAAATTTCCACGGGTAAAGGTGATGAGTAGTAAGATGCTAAAGAGAGTACAAGTATAAATCATCAAATCATTTTTGGCTCTATTCCTTAATAAAAAAAATAATAAAAATGGAAATATACAGTAAATAACAAATTCTACACTAACTGACCAAGCAGGTTCATTCCAATAGGTATTACACCATAATAAAGGTGGACATTTTAGGTCGAATGCTTGTAGAAGAAAAATATTGGCAAAAAGGGCAGTTAAGTTAAATTTACCAGTGAAGGCAGAAGTATTGAGTAAGAAGATTTTTAAAAATTCTAATCCAATAAACAGAGAGATAATAAATATATGCAGAGGATAAATTCTGGCAAAACGCGAGAATAAATATGAGCGATAGTTATTTAAACTTACTTTTGAATAAAAATCTTCCATATAAACGTGGGTCATGATAAAACCACTCAGAATAAAGAAAAAGTCAACCCACAAATATCCATGATTAAAAAAATTGCTATAGGCTGATAAAGTTGAACCTGTTTTAGGTAAAGTATAGTAAGAAAAATGGTGTATAACAACAACTAAGGCCGCAATACCGCGTAGAGAAGTGAGGGATTTAATGTGTTTATACATTGATATTTTCGATTATAATTTTTTTAATAATAAAAAAATAGCTATTCTCAGGATGGTTTGATTGGATGGAAGTATCACTTGTGCCTTAGAGTTTTATCGAAGTCAACATGACACTAATCAAAGTTATAGAAAATTCAATTTATAGCAGTCGCCAAAGCCGTTAGGACAGTTCGCAGGAAACGCACCTTCAAGAGCGTACTTTGTGATTTTATTGCTGTCCTAAGCTCCCTGTCCGTTGCTATATCTCTGATTTTTTAAATTTACTTAGACTACGAAAAACCTGATAGGTGGGCATTACCCACCTACACTTGAGCTAAGGGAATGCGGCTAGAATTATATGAATTTATTTCGTTAGATCAAATCTCTCAATGATTTAGCTTTTTATTTATAGCTAGAATACCGATTCAGTATTCAGGATAATTAATAATTAGCCATTTGAGAAAATTTTGATTTTTTTCACAATCTTGTTGGTAAATTGCTTTAGCCTTCCCTCAATGGTTTTGAGTCTTAATACACCAGAGCGCAGTATTGTAAATTTACTTTTCGGCTGGCGATCGGATAAAAGACCCAGAGCAAAGATTTTGATCCGGTCTTGCAGGGCAGACTTGCCTGGTGGAGTGGGTTCCAATCCCAGTCTGCGTAAATAGCTGTTGACTTGATATATTCTGGCTTTTAGATCGTAAGGTCGCAGATAAAAGAGGACACTCAAAGCCACAGAGACATTATTACCATTTTTGGCCCAATGGGGTGCCAGGATTGGATGATGGAGTCCCTTGCCTGGTTGCAAATGGTAAACGCTCGCTTTACTCTGATTCTCCTCTCTATAATTTGCTACATTCAGGTCGCCGATGTAAAATTTTTCAATCTCCTCCTCGCTCATTACAGAACGATCATTTTGATTGAAGAGGCTCATATCTTTTTCGCCCTGAATTTGAAACAGGAAATTCAACTCACTATCGATGTGGTAAGGTGTAATAGAATTTGGAGAACCAATAAAGATGTAAGCACCTAACCACGTCATTTCCTTCCGAAGGGGTTTACCTGTAAAAATTTCGAGTTCAGTTATGATCTGGTTGAGCAAAGCAGCGTATTCTGGGTCTACTTGAACATCTTCAAGCATCACCCAAGAATCGGATTCTCCAATATGTGCGATCGCCTCCGTGACTTGCTTGATTCCAGTTCGATGATTCCACTTTTGCTCAATAGGGACTTTGCTGATATAAGACTGGATTTTGTTCGTTCTTCCTTGACTCAGGATAGTATTTGCAAGCTCAACTAAACGGGGGATCTCAAACAAAGGGTGTCCCGCAAGATTATGCGAAAACATAAAGTGAGAGCGGTTAAAGTTTTCGTGGAAGTTTGAAGGGTCACTTTGAATGATTTGTTCAGGAAGCTTCAGATCGGACTTAATAGAACTAGGTTCAAGTAGATTATCAATTGACATACAAAACCTTGATGGATGAGTATTTACTATTTGCAAAAATTACTGAGGCACACTATACTTTCTCTGCGATTGATTTTTTAAAGCACTTCAGGAAACACTGGCAACTTGTAGATATTTCCCAAGTCGCTCGGTATCAGGAATATACCAGGCGGGGTTCCCTTCGGGATCTCGTCCTAATTTGGCATCAGGTTGTGGAGGACGATTACGTAGGCTGTTATTGGTAACTTCGGAATTTGTTACTTCTATAGATGGTGCAGACAAGAAGCCAGCAGACTGCATTTCGGCAATAGTCTCCTTAAAGGCAGCCATTGCTAAGTCCAAGTCGGCTTCGGAATGTGCTGTGGTCAAGAAGCAAGGACGGTGATCCCAAATATGCACTCCCTTATCCCGCAGCAAGTAAAATAGTAAATCTCCGTAGGGGAACTCTGGTAAAGATTTCACCATGAACAGGGAGCCGAAATTATAGGCTGTGAACGGTGCTTGAACTTGCTGGAAATAGCCCATGAGTTCTGCTACAAACTTATCGGTTCTTGCATTGAGATTTTGCTGCAAGCTGGGGCCACAATCGAGCAAATGTTGAAGTACTGCTTTCGCTGCTGCGAGTGCTAGAGGATGGCGGACGAAAGTACCAGCAAAGTAAGTCACGCCTACCTCTGGAACGGAATCATCCCCAAACTGCCAAAACCCACCATCCAGAGCATCCATATATTGTGATTTGCCAGCAATGACTCCAATTGGTAGCCCACCGCCCACAATCTTGCCGTAGGTTGCTATGTCCGCCTTTATACCAAAATGCCCTTGAGCGCCACCTGGATGAATTCTAAATCCGGTAACGATTTCATCAAAAATCAGGGCAATACCAGCTTCCTCGGTGAAATCACGCAATTGCTGGAGGAATTCCTTGGGCTGGTATTCAGGGCGACGGCTTTGCACAGATTCCACCATCACTGCTGCTAATTCATCAGCCCGATTTCTGAGGATTTCTAGAGACTCAGGCGAATCATAGTCCACTACCAAAATATTCTCTACCATTTCGGGTGGGATACCAGGAGCAGCGGGAATTGACCGGAGTTTCTTTGTACCCCGAACAATTACTTCATCCAAAATACCGTGATAAGCTCCAGAAAAGATGGCGATTAAGTTACGCCCTGTGATGGTACGTGCCATCCGCATCGCTCCCAGAACCGCTTCCGAACCTGTGTTGCAAAAGGCTGCTCGGTCAAAGTTAGTCAACTTACACATCAGCCGCGCCACTTCTCCAACTAAGGGAGTTTGGGGGCCAATTTCCATGCCGAGTTTTAGTTGTGCTTCAATTGCTTTGGTAATGAAAGGTGGCGACCAACCAAACAAATTTAAGCCAAAACCATTGCTTAAATCGACATATTCATTGCCATCAACGTCCCAAAGTTTAGAACCTGATGAACGAGACACCACGATGGGGTAAACCATCTCTTTCATCGTCGGGTTAAACCCAGAAACAGTTCTTGGATCTGCCAAATAAGGGCGATGAGTTTGAGTATATTCTTTGGATTTTTGAGTCCGTTGTATATATCTTTGAATAATTTTGTCTAGATGAGTGCGTTGTTGCGCTGTCAGAGTTTTAGTCTGGGTCTTTTCAATTCTAGCAGCCGCACCAAATGCCTTTTTAGCACCATTTGAATCCGTTTCTACCGATGCTTGTGATTCTTTGCTCGTTTGGGTTAGGGGAATAGATACAACATTTTGTGGCTTGACATGATTATTTTGAGATGTCGCCGCAGGTACAACTGGAATTGTTACAGATTGACTGTTGTTACCCAATAACGCCAATTGCTGGCTCATGATTTGTAGCTGCTGATTAATCACATTTTCTAGGAAACTAGATGCGGCAGGTTGGGGGGAAATCTGAGGTGCAAATCCATTTGTATGAACTTCATGCACTACCAAAGTGGGTGATGTGGTTGCAGGTGTTGGCAATGGTGCTTCTGGAGTGGGATCTGCAACGGTTTCTATTAACCCTAGTGCCGACAAAACTTCAGCAGACAAGCCTTGATTGATCAAGTGAGCCAGTGTTGCTAAATTCGGGCAAATTTCTAGTAACTGCCTAAGTGTTACCTTAACTTTAAATTTTTTCTTCAACGCTAGTCCGACTTGCGTCAGAGATAAGGAATCTAATCCCATTTCTAAAAATGTTGTCGAGTCGTCAATACTAGCGATTTCTAATCCTGATGTTTCTTCGATAATTTCTTTTAGGAGTGGAATGAGCTTTTGCTGAGGTGATGTTGTCATAGTTTGGGTCTTTTCTAATAACAGAAGTTTGGGAGTTGTTGCGCGATTGGGATGAGGTGGAGGATCAATCCAGAATCGTTGCCGTTGAAAGGGATAGGTAGGTAGAGGAATTCGTTGTCGCGTTTCCCTTTGATAGAAATTGCTCCAGTCAATAGATATTCCTGCTAACCACAGTTGTCCTACTGCCTTAAGTAATGCCGTCCATTCGGCTTCGTTCTCAGCGTTATCACCCAGAGAGGCGATCGCTATCTGTTGTTTAATATCTTTTGCTTGTTGGCGGGCTAAAGTCGTAGTTGTGATTCGCGGCCCAACTTCTAACAGTAAACGTTCTGGCTGCTGCCATAGAGTTTGTATGCTTTCTGCAAATCGCACAGTCTGACGTAAATGTGTAGCCCAATACATCGGATCGGTTGCTTGCTGGGGTGTAATCCAGTCGGCGGTAACTGTGGAAACAAAGGGAATTTGGGGTGGCGATAATTTAATTTTTCCAACTACCTCAGCAAAGGGGGCAATGATGCTATCCATCATGGGAGAGTGGAAAGCGTGAGAAGTGTGTAAATGGCGGCAGACAACTTCTTCAGTTTCTAATTGTTTTTGCAGAGCCGCGATCGCCTCTGTGGGGCCAGAAACTACACACAGGGAAGGGCCATTAATTGCGGCGATCGCTAGTTCTGCACTCAATCGCGGCTCTACGTGTTTGGCTGGTAGGCGCACTGAGAGCATAGCCCCTGCCGGTAACTCCCACATTAAGCGACCGCGATTTGCAACCAACATCAGCGCATCTTTTAAGGTAAATACACCCGCTATACAGGCGGCGACAAATTCGCCAATGCTGTGACCAATCATGGCTTCGGGCTTGACTCCCCAACTTTGCCACAGTTGCGCTAAAGCGTATTCAATGACAAACAATGCTGGTTGGGTAAAGCAGGTTTGTTGCAGAGAGATAGCCGCAGTTTCGCGTAGGCGTAGCCCGCCGTAGGCATCGCTCGGTGCAGGATACATGATTTCTCGTAAATCCCTGCCCAACAAAGGTTTAAGGATTTCAGCACATTCATCTACTACCTCGTGAAACACAGGTTCGTGGTTGTAGAGATTCAGTCCCATGTTCACATATTGCGAACCTTGTCCGGGGAACATGAAGACAACTGCCGGATTGCGGATTTCTATATGGCGGGTATTTACTTGATTTGGATCTAAAGATTGGAGGGCTGCGATCGCATCTGTTATATCATGACAAACTACACTGCGTCGGTAGTTGAAGGCTTTGCGCCCTCGCTGTAAAGTATAGGCTACATCAGCTAAGTTAATTTCGGCATTATGCTGTAAATGCTGCTGCAAATTTGCGGTTGCAGCCTCTAAAGCTTTACTAGTTTTTGCCGAGAGCAACAATAACTGCTGTGGGCGCGAAGCACCGGAATTTTGAATTTTTAAAGGCGCTTCTTCTAGCACTATATGAGCATTAGTACCGCCGACACCAAAAGAACTCACACCGGCTCGTCGCGGAGTTTCACCCTCTGACCATTCGGCTAGTTTGGTATTTACATAAAAGGGGCTGTTGGCAAAGTCAATCTTGAGGTTGGGAGCCTCAAAATTTAAACTAGGTGGAATCTTTTTATAATACAGGGCCAGAGCAGTTTTAATTAACCCTGCTACCCCAGCCGCAGCAACTAAATGTCCGACATTGCTTTTAAGAGAGCCGATGGCGCAGAATTGTTTAGCATCTGTATGTACACGAAATGCTTGCGTCAGCGCTTCAATTTCAATCGGATCGCCTAATGTTGTAGCTGTACCGTGAGCTTCAATATAAGAGATGGTTTCCGGGTGAAAGTTGGCATCAGCTTGCGCCATCGCAATCGCCTCTGCTTGTCCATCTACGCTAGGAGCCGTAAAGCTCACCTTATCAGAGCCGTCATTATTGATACCAGATCCCCTAATTACAGCATAGATGCGATCGCTATCATTGAGTGCATCTTCTAAACGCTTGAGGACAACCACTCCTGCGCCATTGTTGAACATTGTACCCTGAGCGCTGGCATCAAAAGGACGACAATGCCCATCCCCAGACAGCATACTGCCTTCTTGAGCCACATAACCGCTGTTTTGGGGTGTAGTCATAGACACACCACCTGCTAAAGCCAAATCGCACTGATAGCCAGTTAAGGCTTGGCAAGCCTGAATGACTGCTACTAAAGAAGTCGAACAGGCTGTATTTACGTTGACGGCTGGGCCTTTGAGGTTGAGCTTGTAAGCCGCACGGGTTGTTAAAAAGTCTTTTTCATTTGCTAACATCGTTTGGAATTCACCGATGCGATCAACAATTTCCATACGTCCAGAAATGTGATTAGCAAAATAAGTATTTTGACCACAACCAGCATATAAACCAATCAAACCTTCAAAAGACTCTGATTCATAACCAGCATTTTCTAAGGCTTCATAAACCAACTCTAGGAAAACTCTGGACTGTGGGTCCATAACTACAGCTTCCAGAGGATTAACGCCAAAGAAGGCAGCATCAAAGGTTTCTCCCCCAGAAATGATTCCTCTAGCTTTCACGTAGCTAGGATCATTGCAAAGCTTCGGGTCAATACTAGGGTCTAACTCTTCATCTTGAAAAAAAGTTGTTGATTCTAATCCCTCACACAGATTGCGCCAAAACTCATCGACATTTCTAGCGCCAGGAAATTTTCCTACCATGCCAATAATGGCAACACCATCAATAGGATCTTGGTTATCGGATACTTGCATATTTACCATTGCTTAAACACCTTGTTGATAATTACGGCTACGAGTACGAGATGCTTGTTTGCGTTGGGCGCGATTTTGTAGCTTGTCAGAAGACGGTTGGCTGTTCTGGTTTGAATGCAAATACTTTGCTAAAGAGCCAATCGTTGAATACTGAAATAGCTTCACAGCAGGTAGCTGAATACCAAGTTCCTGTTGGACTCGCACAGTAAATTGCAGAATTGAGATTGAAGTTCCTCCCAAATCAAAGAAATTATCATTAATCCCAACGCGATCAATTTTGAGCAGCTCAGACAAAATACCTGCAAGCAGATGCTCTAAATCGGTTTGGGGAGAAATATACGGTTGTTCCAGTTGCGGACGTTCTCTGCTTGGTGCTGGCAATTTATGTCTATCTACTTTGCCATTTGCAGTCAAAGGCAGTGATTCTAACATCACAAACGCTGATGGCACCATGTAATTAGGTAGTCGCTGTTGTAATAAACTACGTAATTGATTGTATATATCTCTACTTTTACGGTGAGGAACAATATAAGCTGTTAACTGTTTTTCACCTGTTTCGTCCTGACGAGCTAAAACGACAATTTCCCGAACGTCAGGATGTTGTGCAATCTCCCGCTCAATTTCTCCTAGTTCAATTCGGAAACCGCGAATTTTTACCTGATTGTCAATACGACCTAAGAACTCGATATTACCATCTGGAAGATAACGAGCTAAATCTCCAGTCTTGTAAAGGCGCGTTGCTAAATTGCTATCAAAAGAGTGAGAAATAAATTTTTCGGCAGTCAAATCGGGACGGTTCAAATAGCCTCTAGCTAATCCATCACCACCAATGTACAACTCGCCAGCTTCTCCAATCGTTACTGGTTGCAGGTTGTTATCTAATATATAAACTTGGGTATTAGCAATTGGGCGACCAATAGGAATAGAAACTCCTGGTTGTAGTGGTGCTGTTATAGTATGCCAGCAGGTAAAAGTTGTATTCTCAGTTGGGCCATAACCATTAATTAGCTGACAGTTTTCTACTGTTTGGAAAAACTTCTGTACATGGGCAACAGATAAGACATCGCCACCTGCTAAAAGTTGATGCAATGATTTGAAAGCATCAATTTTTTCATCCACTATGAGGTGGAATAAACCGGCTGTTAACCAAAGAGTAGTAACTTGATATTGCTGAAGAATCTGCCCTAATTCTTTTAAAGATGGTGTATGAGAAGGGTAGATTATTAGTCGCCCACCGTTAAGCAAGCAACCCCAAATTTCAAAAGTTGAAGCATCGAAGCAAATAGGAGCCAGTTGCAGAATTACTTCTTCAGCCGTGAGGTGAACATAATTAGTTTCTTTGACTAACCTAACTACACCACGATGGATAACGCTAACACCTTTGGGTGTACCTGTAGAACCTGAGGTATACATGACATAAGCCAAGTTATCAGCAGTAACACTAGTAGTTAGGTTATCTTTTTTATTTTGGGCAATCCCATTCCAGTCTGCATCTAGGCAAATTAAAAATGCTGTATGAGTAGGTAATTTGGCAACTAGTTCTTTTTGAGTTAATAGTACTGATACCTGAGTATCTGACAGCATGAAAGCTAAACGTTCTTGTGGATACCCTGGATCTAGGGGTACATAAGCTCCACCTGCTTTGAGGATAGCTAAAAGTGCCACAACCATTTCTAAAGAACGCTCTATGCAGATTCCTACAAGAATTTCTGCGCCTACCCCTAGTGATTGCAGATGTTGCGCTAGTTGATTAGCACGACTATTCAAATCTCTATAGGTGAGATGCTGATTATTAAAGATTAGTGCTACAGCATCAGGTGTTTTCTCTACTTGTGCTTCAAACAACTGATGAATACAGGCTTGTTGAGGATAATCAGTTTGAGTATGATTCCACTCGGTCAGTAAGTGTTTTTCGGATTCTTTCAAGATAGGTAATATTAAATTATTTCGTTTTAAGTTATTTTCTGATAATGAAGGTTGACAATCAGTTGTCAGCAATTCATTTTTCTTTCTAGCCAATGAATCAGTTATTGGTTTCATATTTAATTTTCACGAAAAATATATTTTTTCTTAGTTCTCTTATTCTGACCTATTTATTCAAAAACGTAGTTATTTTCAATACATCTTCATTGAAAATTAAAACTTTAGAGCCGACATTACGCACTTCAATATAAAATACATCGATATTCAAGAAAATTTCCTAATCACACTCAATTATTAAGTATTAATACTGAAAATTATTGGTGATTTTTAATTGCTCTTTAACCACTATTAGCCAGATGTTGGAAATCTTCGTGTATTACACGATGAAGTGCAGAATTAGTGGAAAAAGTTGAGGTGATGTGGCGACCAATAGGATTGACATCGGGTAGTTTGGGGAAAGGCGAAAATGCTTTTTTCTCCAGAGCCGAATCCTGACTCTACCCATTTGGCTAGACTGTGCCGAAACGGGAAATTTGTACGCTAAGAAAACCTCAACAAAGCTGAAATTCTTAATTATCAATAGTTTCATCAAGTGTCACCGAATGAAATTTATTGTATTTAAGACCAATGATGGTTGAAAAATTCCAAGAGAGTTTAACGCTAAAAGTCTTTAATAGCAAGACTTTTGGCGATTGCTCTAATTTATTAGCGTAGAATTCTCCCGTTTTGGCACAGTCTAGCCTACCTGATTGCTGCCCTGAAATACTACTAAGTTAGCTACCATTTATTTTGTGTTGAACGTGGTGTATTATTATTGAAGTCGGAGGTCGGAAGTCGGAAGTCGGAAGTCGGAAGTAAGTTTTGTAACGGGGATTTAGACCCCGCCACAAAACTTTCTGCCTGTAGAGGCAGGGGAATTAAACTGAACATACTTTGGTAAAAATACTCGTGGCCTCTACACGCAAAATTAAAGAGAGATTAAATGGCAATAAACTTCGCAGTAGGAAGATAGTGGTTGCAAGAGATCAGCACTCAGAATTTACAACTACTGTGAACTCGAAAACGATACCCCCCAGCTAGTTTACACATTCTTACTTCCGACTTCCGACCTCCGACTTGCGACTTCTGAAGACTTCGGACTTCCTAATTGAGAATATGCCAGCAAAAGATGTATTTCATAAAGTTGTAAAATCTGCTTTAGAAAAGGGTGGTTGGACGATTACTGACGATCCCTTATCGTTGCAACTAGAGGATGATCAAGTATTTATAGATTTGGGTGCTGAACGTTTAATTGCTGCACAGCGAGATCACGAAAAGATCGCTGTCGAAATTAAGAGTTTTTTGGCTCCCTCAAGTTTGTCTGAGTTTCATACAGCACTTGGTCAGTTCTTAAATTATCGGATTGTCCTGCGTGAAAAACAACCAGAACGTGTGCTTTACTTAGCAGTAAACTTGGAAACTTATAATGATTTTTTTAGTCGCCAACTTCCAAAATTAAGTATTCAAGAATACCAATTAAAAATGATAATTTTTGACCCAGTTCAGGAGGAAATAGTAAAATGGACAAAATAGAGAAATATCGACAAATTATCAAAGAAGTTCTCACAGAGTATAGTCAAGTTAAGCCAGCAAATGGTGAAATTGAAGTAATTCCTATTTTGAATAGTGAATTAAATAGCTATCAAATTATTCATATGGGATGGGATAATCGTCATCGGATTTATGGCTGTACAGTTCATATTGATATTAAAGATGACAAAGTATGGATTCAAAATGATAATACTGAAGTCGGTATTGCTAATGAATTGGTAGATAGAGGAATACCAAAGAAAGATATTGTACTTGGATATAAAGCACCTTATCTGAGGGGTTTTACAGATTATGCAGTTAGTTAAATCAATGAACTTCATCGCAGATTCTTTACCTGAAATCAAACTCATTCCTCTTGAGAGTGAAACTCCACTTAATGTCCAGGAAAGAAGGAGTGCAAGACCTACAGATATTCGGTGGATGAAGGTACTAGAATTTTTACGCAGCAATAACCTTGCACCTAATAGCCGCAAGCTATATGAACGTGAACTGAAGCGGTTTTTGGCTTGGAGTGAGCTACACTATCATGAACTACGCCCACGTCACTTGGCGCTATATAAAGAGTACTTGCGGGATGAACTGCGGACTGATGTTGGTAAACCGCTTTCAAAAAGCAGCATAAATGCGGGAATTGCTGCCCTTAAAAGCTTTTTTAAATGGATGTGCTATACCTATCCTGATATCATTGCTACTAATCCGACACTGGGGATAAGCTAATCGGCACTTAAGTTGCATAATAAGAACATGAAGCTCTTTAAAAGTAACTATGCCACCACCAGTCAAGAACTTTTTAACGACAGAACAAGTCACACAGCTACAGGAAGCTCTAAAAAAGAGCGACCAACCGCATGTTAGAGAAAGAATTCTAATTATTCTGCTCCAGAA
>Ga0123337_10001807_pt1 | contig 26138 bp, 22 predicted proteins | sample frozenSSSSmetaG_FD_89792 | JGI IMG/M metagenome (GOLD analysis project Ga0123337, IMG submission 89792) | Glacier valley bacterial and archeal communities from Borup Fiord, Nunavut, Canada, to study Microbial Dark Matter (Phase II) -... | ecosystem: Environmental > Aquatic > Freshwater > Ice >...
CCGTATTTGGCGTCGTCCAGATTGATCGTAAGGGCCTTGCGGTTGGTGGTCAGCAGCTCGATTGGGTCGCTCATGGTAAAAGGTAGGGAGGTATTCTGCGTAACAGCAAATACCGGTCCGGGGAAGATGAGGCATGTCACATTTTGAAGGCAAACTTTCGCGAGGAGCGAAAGGCTAAGTAAAAGCGCTGGCAGGATGCGTTCGGTTGGCTACGTTGAGGAACCTTATGAAACATTTTTTCGCGTCGATGCTGGGAACGCTGGCTGGTTTGGTGCTGGCCGTGGTGGGTCTGGGCGTCCTGGGATTCGTTTTTATCGCGGCGGTTTCGACGCTGGGAAAAAAGACCACGCTCGTCGTCGAGCAGGGCTCCTACCTGGTATTTGACCTCAAGGCCAATCTCACGGACACGCCGGCGGAGTCCGACGAGACAGGATTGAGCGCTTTGCTGGCAGGCGGCAACGGATCGCAGACGCTGCAACTGCGGCAGGTCACGCGGGCGCTGCGCGAGGCGGCGCACGACAAGCGGATCGCGGGGGTGTTTCTCACGGGCAGCCTGGAGCCGTCGGGCTACGGCACGGGGTTTGCGGCGCTCAAGGAAGTGCGGGCGGCGCTCACGGATTTCAAGGCCGCGGGCAAGCCGGTGGTCGCCTACCTCGACTACGCGACGACGCGCGACCTCTACCTCGCGGCCGGGGCGACCGATCTTTCGCTTGATCCCTACGGCACGCTTTTGCTGCCGGGGTTGGCGAGCGAGCCGATGTTTTATGCAGGTGCCTTTGAGCGTTTCGGGGTGGGTGTGCAGGTGACCAAGTCGGGCGCCTACAAATCCTACGCCGAACCTTTTGTGCGCAAGGACCTGAGCCCGGAAAACCGCGAGCAATTGACCAAACTCCTTGGCGATATCTGGGGCGATCTGGTGGCCGACATGGCGGCTGATCGCAAGATGCCGGCGGCGGACGTGCAACGGCTGGCCGACGACGAGGGCATCATCCGTCCGGAAGTGGCGGTGAAGGCGGGTCTGGTGGACCGGCTCGCCTACAAGGACGAGATCATCGTGAAGCTCAAGAAGGCGACGGGAAAAACCGATCCGGATGATCCGTTCACGCAAATTTCATTGGCCGACTACATCGGCACGCTGGCGAAGGACACGACGGGCGAAGTGGCTTCGTCGGGCGAGCGGACGATCGCGGTGATTTACGCCGAGGGCGCCATCGTGGACGGCGAGGGACAGCAGGGCGAGGTGGGCGGTGACGATTTTTCCCGCGAACTGCGCCGCCTGCGGCAGGACGACGACGTGAAGGCCATCGTGATTCGCGTGAACAGCCCAGGTGGTTCGGCCACGGCGTCCGAGCACATCCAGCGCGAGATCCGGCTGGCGCAGGAAGTGAAGCCGGTTGTCATTTCGATGGGCAGTTATGCGGCTTCCGGCGGCTACTGGATATCGGCCTACAGCAAGCGCATCTTCGCGGAGCCGACCACGATCACCGGCTCGATCGGCGTGGTGGGCATTCACTTTGATATTCAGAAACTGGCGAACGATCTCGGTTTTACGTGGGACTCCGTGAAGACCGGCAAGCATGCCGATCTGATGACGATTTCGCGGCCGAAGTCGCCCGAAGAGCTGCTGATTTTCCAGCGCATGGTAGACTGGATCTACGGTGAGTTTATCCGCAAGGTCGCGGAGGGCCGCCATCTTGATCAGGCGGTGGTGCGCAAGATCGCTGAGGGCCGCGTATGGTCGGGAGCGGAGGCGGTGAAGCTGGGGCTCGTCGATGAACTGGGCGGGCTGGATGAGGCCATCACGTTCGCGGCGAAAGAGGCCAAGCTGGGGAGCCGCTACGAGCTCGAAGAATTTCCCCGGGCCCAGTCATGGAGCGAGAAACTGGAGGCGTTTTTTGACCGGGTGCATCCGGTGACGAGCCGCAGCAGTGGCGTGTTGTCGCAGGTAATGGCGCGCTTCAAGGACGAGGCGAAGACTCTGGAGCAGTTCAACGACCCGCGCGGCGTTTACGCTCGCCTGCCGGTGGATATCATCGTGCGCTAACGACCTTACTTTCCCATGTCATCCGAACATATTCTTTCCCGCGACATTCCCGCCACCGTGATCCCGGCGGGCGACACGGTTTCGCTGCCGACCGGCACATCGGCCTACGTCATGCAGACGCTGGGCGGCACGGTCACGGTGCGGACGGATCGCGGCTTGTTCCGCATTCAGCCCGAGCACGCGGATGCGCTGGCGGGCTTCGATGTTTCCACACTGGTCGTCGCGGCGGCGCCGACGACAGGGGAGTTCAGTGAGAAGGCGGTTTGGGCGGCGATGAAGACATGTTTTGATCCGGAAATCCCGGTAAACATCGTGGACCTCGGACTCGTCTACGACCTGAGCGTGGAAAAATCGCCGACGGGCGGCCATGTGATCGAGGTGAAGATGACCCTCACCGCGCAAGGTTGCGGCATGGGGCCGACCATCGCGGAGGATGCGCGCCAGAAGATCGCCGCGCTGCCCACTGTCGAGTCGGCCAAGGTGTATATCGTGTGGGATCCGATCTGGACGCCGCAGATGATTTCTCCGGATGGGCGCAAGACGCTGGGGTTGGAGTGAGAAGTTAAGAGGTTATCGTTTCCAAGGAGCAGCCGTCGGAGTCGGGGGTGGGGGTTTCGCAATTCGGGCGGGCGATGACTCCGGGGTAGGGCTCGTCGGCGAAGATTTTTTTCGGCTCGGCGAGGAGGTGGCGGTTGCAGACTTCGAAGAGGGCAGCCTCGGTTTCGGTGCGGCGCATGTCGTGGAGGAACGCGCCGGTGGCGTCCACGCTCTGGCCGACGAAGTTGAGGTATTTCTTCATCTTGTTCACGTGCATCCGCTCGGGCAGGCCGGGCTGGCGGGTGGCGTCGTAGAGGCGGGCAATGTAGTCGCGCACATCGGCGAGCGTGACGACCGTGACGGGTTGACCGGCGAAGGCTTCGCGGCACTGGCGGAAGATCCACGGGTTGCGGATGGCGTGGCGGCCGATCATCACGCCGGCGGCCTTGGTTTCGCCGAGAACGCGAACGGCGGTCGCGGCGGAGGTGATGTTGCCGTTGGCGAGGACGGGGCATTTCACGCGGGCGACGGCGGCGGCGATGTAGTCGTAGTGGACCTCGCTGCGATACATTTCTTTCACGGTGCGGCCGTGGAGGCTGAGCAGATCGACGTCGTGCTTGTTGATGAGGTCGAGGATGCGCTCGAAGTGCTCGGTGCCGTCGAAGCCGATGCGCATTTTCACGGTGAAGAGACCGGGGCAGGCGTGGCGGAGGGCGCCGAGGATTTCGTCGATCTTGGCGGGTTCGCGGAGGAGGCCGCCGCCGACGTTTTTCTTGTAAACCTTGGGGGCTGGGCAGCCCATGTTGAGGTCGATGCCGGCCGTGGGGTGACGCAAAAGCTCGGTGGCGGTGCGGGCGAGGTGGTGGATTTCTTCGCCGATCAACTGGGCGAAGACGGGGCGGCCGGTCTGGTTCTCGTCGATGGATCGGAGGATGTGTTTTTCCGGGCGCGACTGGGCGTGGACACGGAAGAACTCGGTGAAGAAATAATCGGGTGCGCCGTAGTGCGCGATCACGCCCATGAAGGCGAGGTCGGTGACGTCCTGCATCGGGGCGAGCGCGGTTAGGGGCTGGCCGGACAGGATCGGCGGCGGAAGGGAGGCCGGAGACCGGAGGGCGGATGACGGAGGAGCGGACACGGAATTAGGCGGCGGGTTTTACTTCTCGTCGTCGTCTTCGGAGCTGTCGTCGGGGGGGGCCTCGGCCTGCTGGCGGAGGACGCGTTCGAGGATTTCGGTCATGTCCTCGACGGCGTCGAAGACCTTGCGGGCGACGAAAATCGGGCGTTTGTGCTGGAGGGCGAGGACGGTGGAGTCGCTGGGGCGGGCGTCGATTTCGAGGATTTTTTTGCCGAGCTCGTTCTCCATGCGCAGGAGGATGCGGGCGAAGAAGGTGCCCTCATTGACGTCGTTGATGACGATGTGATCGAGCTCCACGCCGAGGCCGGTGAAGAGGTGGGCGATGAGATCGTGGGTGAGGGGACGGTCTTTTTTGACGCCGTCGAGGGTCATCTGGATGGCGTTGCCCACGGAGTGGTCGACGTAGATGACGAAGGTCTTGTCTTCGTTGCCAAGGAACACGGCGCAGCCGTTGGAGGTGGGCATCACTCCTTTGACGAGGACGAGGACGACGTCGTTTTTCATGGCGGGAAAGGTGGATGCGGTCGCCGTGCGGCGCAAGCGCGTGGGGACGGGAGTTTTTTAAAAGACAGATTCTATGGGGAACTCGGAAAATCAGGAAACGGAGATCGGAGGGAACAGGGCTTCTCGCTGGCTTGTTCCTGATTTCCTGAATTCCAAATAAAAAGGATTCTGTTTCCCGATCAGGCGAAGCCGCGGAGGGAGATGCCCCAGGTTTTGGCTTGGGCGATGACGGCGGGCTTATCCAGCATGAGCACGCGGCCGGTTTCCAGCACGGCGGCCTTGAGGCCGGCTTCGCGCAGGGTTTCGAGGGTTTTGAGGCCGAAGCAGGGGACGTCGAAGCGATAGTCCTGGCGGGCTTTCACGGTTTTTACGAAGAGTGATTCGTCGGTCTTGAAGGTGCCGGCGCGGCGGATCATTTCGTCGGTGCCCTCGAAGGCTTCAACGGCGAGGACGGTGCCTTTGCGAACGACGCAACCCTGGCCGATGTCGAGGCGGGCGCATTCGCGGGCGATTTGAACACCGTGGGCCACGTAGTCGTCGTCGATGGGGAAACTGCGGCCGGTCATGCAGCCTTCGCCGGCGAGCTGGTCGTCGAGAAAGCTGCGGGCGTCGAGGAGGGTGACGTTGACCTTGGCGATCTCGTTGGCGATGGCGCCGAAGATGGTCTCGGCGTTGCGGCGCTTGAGGGAGGCGAGGATGGCGACGGCTTTGAGGTCAGGGTGAAGTCCGTGAAAGAGGCGTCGGGGGGAAACCTGTCCGGCCATGTAGGCGTAGCCGGCGTCGAAGCGTTTGAGGGCCTTGAGCATGGCGCCGACCTGACCGACCTTGAGGAGGACGCGATCGGATTCGGGGAACTCGGCGATCAACTCGGGAGGGGTTTCCTCTTCCATCGCGACGAGGCGGAGCGGCACGCCGGCGGCGCGGATGGCGTTGGCGACGAGGCGCGGGTAGAGGCCCTGGCCGGCGATGAGGACGACGGGTTTTTTGGGATCGAAACCGGTTGGGAGGAAAGCGGACAACACGGGGGCAACGTTGCAGGGTTGGGCGAGAGGCGGAAACAAAAAAGGCCGCGTCTCGAAAGACGCGGCCCGGCAGGAAGGAGGAATGCGCGGGCTTTTGGCTCCGCTTATTCTTGGGTGCCGTAGTATTTTTTATAGCTCCGGTAGTAGCGGTAGTTGGAGTAATACTCGATGCGGCGGGGGGAGAGGCCGTTGAGGACGACGCCGAGCAGCTCGTTTTTGCCGGAGCGAAGGGCTTTGATGTAAAGCCGGATGTGTTTGCGGAAGGCGCGGTTGAAGCGGCAGACGTAGATGACCTCGTCGACGCGCTCGGCGATGAGGAGGGAATCGGTGACGGCGCCGAGCGGAGGGGAGTCAACGACGATGAGGTCGAAGTGTTTTTTCAGGCGTTCGAGGAGCTGGCCGAAGACAGGACTTTCGAGGAGCTGGGTGGGGCTCTTGGAGCGACCGCCGGAGCTGATGAGCGAAATGTTTTCGCCGATCAGAGTGATGCCAAGTTGAGCGTTCTTGGTGAGATCGCCGTCGAGCTTGGCGCCGCTTTCAAACCAGTTGATGAGGCCGGCTTCGTTGGGCTTGTTGAAGTGGCGGTGGAGCATCGGGCGGCGAAGGTCGCAGTCGATGAGGAGGACGGACTTGCCGTGACGGGCGAAGCTCCCGGCAAGATTGCTTGAGATCAGGGTCTTTCCTTCGCCGGGGATGGTGCTGGTGACGAGGATGGACTTGGGGAAATCGAGCTTGGAGTGGATTTTGACGGAGCTGTATACACTCAGGAAAGGTTCGACGCCGGTCTGGTTTTTGTTGTCGAGGACGAGGCGGTATTTTTCGTCATCCTTGACGGTGTTGAGATCGGGGATGATGCCGAGCAGGTTGACACCGATGAAGGATTCGATGTCCCAGGCGCTCTTGATGCGGTCATCGATGAAACTGAGGCCGATGGCGACGCCGAAGAAAACCACGAGTCCAAGGCCGACCGAGGTGCGGATAATGCGGCTGAAGTCGGGCGTGTAGGGGCTGCCGGAGGGCGAGGCGAGGTCCAGCGGGCGGACGGGAATCTTTTCGAGATACTTGCTGGTGGTTGTCTGGCTGAGACGGTCGAGGATTTGGGCGTAATTACTGCGGGCCACGGCGGCTTGGTTTTCGAGGCTCTTGTATTCGATGGAAAGATCGCGAAGCCGGAGCTGTTCTTTTTCCTGGGCTGCATATTCCTGCGCAAGGGACTGTTCGTTGGCGTGGGCTTTCTCCAAGTTGGTCTTGAGGTCGGCGATGGCGAGGTTGAGAGCGGTATCGAGCTGGTCTTGAGCCACGGCGATGGCGTTGGCCACGTTGATCATCTTGGGGTGGCGTTCGAGGTAACGCTCCGCGAGCAGGGCCTGATCGCGTCGAAGCGATTCGAGCTGCTTGCTCAGGTCGGGAATCGATCCGTAGTTGGCAATGGAGGTGATCTCGAGGAGGTTTCGGCCATCCTTGCGGTATTTTTGGACGAGATTGAATTGTTCCTCGACCGAGAGGCGGCCCAACCGGATATCTTGCAGGGCGGAGTTAACGCTGGTAAGGCGGGACTGAACAATGTTGGTGCTGTTGTCCAAGGACACGAGATTCTGCGTCCGCATGTAGTCCTGAAGGCGCTGATCGGCGGCATCGGCGGCGTCGCGGAGCTGGTTGGCGCGTTTCTGGAGGTATTCGACGGCGTAGTCGTTACTGCCTCCAACTTTGTCGAGCAGGCTCTGGATGAACTGCTGGACGTAGCGGTTGGCAAGGAGAGCGGCGGCCTCGGGATCGCGGTGGGAGACGCTTACATCGACCAAAAAGGTGCGTGGACGGGATTGGGCGGTGATGGAGCCAAGATCCACGCCGGCGGGCGGGGCGGAACCGGCGGGGAGATCCTTGAGGTAGGGGCGTTGAAGGATCTGGCGTTCCTGGGGAGTGAGTGAGTCCAGGACGCGGGAGCGGATCTTGCCGCTTCGAATGACCTGCAGGTAGGTGTTTAGCTCGGCGTCGCTATCCACGCCGGTGCCGACGACTTCCTGGCTGGTCACGATTTTCTCGGGCTTGTCGATCTGGAGCGTCGCGGTGCTGTTGTAGAGCGGCGTGGCGCGTGATTGATAGTAGGCGATGCTGATCGCCACCACGAGGGCAAGGGGCAGGGCGACCCAGAGGCGCTCGCGCAGAATGATGTAGTAATCACGGAGCGTGCGACGCTCGATGATTTCATCCTCTTTGTCTGCCGGTTTGGCTGATGGCGGTGATTTGAAGGCCTCGGACATGGTTATAAGATCAGAAAATGCGTTCGGGGACGTAGACGATGTCACCGGGTTGAATGACGAGAGAATTGTCGCTGATGCTGGCCTTGTCCTTGCCCTTGAGCATGCTGTCGACGTCGATGGTGAAGACTTGTTTTTTGCCGTCGGCCGTGATGCGGGTGATATTGACGGCGGTGCCCTTGGCGGTGTCGGTAAAGCCGCCCGCCTTGGTGACGAGTTCGAGGATGCTCATGTTGGTCTCGATGGGGAGGGGATAGCGGCCGGGGGATCGCACCATGCCCTGAATCGAGACTTCGCGCGAGGCGTAGGACTCGATGTTGATGGTGACCTGGGGATTTCGCAGGTAGCGACCGTCACGGTAGGCGTTTTCAACCGCTTTTTGGGCGTCGCTAACAGTCAGGCCGACGACCCGGACTTCGCCGACCAGGGGGAGGTTGATGTTCCCTTTGGCGTCTACGCGGGACATCGTTTTGAGGTCATCCTCCTGATAGATATCAACGCGCAGGAGATCGGTAAGCGTCACGGTGTAGGCGAGCACCGTCTGGTTGGGCGGCGGGACTTTACTGTCGGCCGCCTTGAGGGCGGGAGAAGAGAGGACGGGCAGGAGAACCGCAAACAACGGAAGACCAAGGCGAATGAAAGTGCGCGGGTGCATGTAAGGATTACCAGCGGGTGGACAGGTTGAGGGAGATCGTGTCGCGGGAATAATTGCCCGCAGCCCGATTCGACCAGCTTTGGTAGTAGCTGTAAGTAAGAGAAGCCTTGAAGTGGTCGTTGAGGTTGTAGTTAACGCCGGCACTCCAGACGAAAAAGTAGTCGGTCCGTCCGGTGTAGGGGCCGTTGAGGAAATCGTTTTCTCCCCCGCCGATGCTGGAGAACAGGGACCATTTGCCCGTCAGCGAATATTGCATGTCGAGGGTGGCGCTGAGACTGTCGATGGTGGCGTCAGTGGCGGTCGTGTTGAAAGCCTTGTTGAGGGTGCCGGTGAACGTGACGCGCCGGTTCATGTTCCAAGTGACCGACGCCGCTGCGGTCCAACTGTCGAAAGTCTGGCCGCTGGTGCCATCCTGCCGGATTTCATAGCCGGCGCGAACCGTGCCGTTTACCTTGGGCAGGACTCTTCCGGATATGCCGGCCGTAAAGGAATGATCGATGGTCTGGGTGTTGGCGGCGGAGTCGCTAACCAAGATGGCATAGCCTGTGAATAGGTCGCGCTCCGAGGTATAGACGTAAAAAAGGTCAACGCTGGCGCCATAAGTGGTCAGGTTGTAGATGCCGGCGGCGGCATTATCGTAGGCGATCAACCCGTAGTTGAAGTTGCCCGAAAGGCTGTAGCGATCGATGACCGGATATTTCCAGTTCAAGCCGGCCGCATAATTCCATGAATCGGTGCGCATATTCACGGCGGTGTCCGCGCTGCTTTGGCGGGCTGCGCTCAGCGTGAAGGAACCGGTGGTGCGCCCGCTACTCTTCACGAGCTCGAGATTCATCGCGGGATTGGAGAAGTTCTGGGCGGTATCACTGCCGAACTGACCGAGGCTCCAGGAGACGCCGGCGTTGACGCCGATGTAGCCGGCCCGCCGGGCGTATTCGATGCCGAAGCTGGTTACGGTCGTGAGACTGCCACCGCCGCCATTGCTGGCGGAAATATTCGAATCAAAACCGATCGTGGTCGAGGCGGTGACGAAGATTTGATCCCGCCCCTCGTTGAATTTGACCAGCGCCCATCCATTGGCCGTTAAAAGACTCGCGGCGACGGTTCCTGTCGCGAACCATTTTAAAAAAAGCCTTTGACCCATGATAAGTTAGGGAGGGGTAGGGACGCGTTTAGGGCGTGTTGGGGGGGATGGCAAAGGGGCTGACGCTGATCGATGGAGGAATGCCGGGGGGCACCACTATGATCGGAACGAGTTCGTTCGATTCACGCTCAGCCGTTTCAAAATACACGGTTTTACGAGCCATGCAGGCCATGCTGACCCTGTTGTGCAACGCGTCTTTTTGATCGGCGGGAATGTCTTGGATTTTGATGATCGGCGGCTCTGACGGAGAATTGCGGGTGATGACGGCCTGCTGCCCGGGCTTCAGGGATTCACCGCCGCCGGTCAGATCGCCGCGCACGGTGACGTCGCCTTCGATGAGGGAGACCGTGGTGGTGTTGCCCGAGGATTGAACGACGACCTTGCGTCCGCGGATAGACACGCTGGCTTGAGGGGTCGAGTAAACCATGGTGCTGCCGGCAACCATCTTGCCGGTGCAAAGCGCAACCGTTCCCCTGGGGAGAAAAGCAGAAGTCTGGGAAACGGAGGGTTCGACTTCCAAGTCGTTGCGGTTGGGGGTAAAAGGTTCTTGGAGGAAGCGTTTGATCTCCAGTTTGGTGTCAGGATCGAAGAAGACGCCCGTGCCGTTTGAGAGGACCAAGGCATTGTTTGCGTCCGGCTTGGTTTCGATGGTCGTGCCCTCAGCGGAATAGACGGATTTTTTGGTGAGATCGTCGATTTTATCGCCGGTGTTGATGGACGATTCACCCTCGAGATCGGCAACGTAAAGTTTGCTGGTGGGGTTTTTCTTTTTTCCTTCACCATCGGCGCGCAGAGGGGCCGTAAACACCAAGAACCCCATGGCTGTGAACAGCCATGGGCCCAGTGCGCAAAAATAAAGCAATTTTGCTTTCATGAGTGGTTGTAAGCCTATTTTAAGCCGAGATATGAATAAATTTACTTCTGGCGGGCCGCTTTGGTGAATTTCATCTCATCCAAGACGAACTAGGGTCTATACCCTAATTCAGGGGTATTTTGCCTATTACTCAACCACAATATTTAGAATCTTGCCGGGCACGAAAATCACGCGTTTGAAGGTTTTTCCGGCCAGATGAGGGGAGGATTCAGCGTGGGTTTGAGCAGCGGACAGGGCTTCTTCTTGCGTTGTGCCAACGGGAAGCAGGAGTTCGGCGCGCTTCTTGCCGTTGACCTGGACGATGATTTTTTGCTCGGTGGAAACCAGTTTGGCCGGGTCGAACCGGGGCCAAGGGGCGGTTTGGATGGAATCGGACGAGCCGCTCAGGCGTGACCAGAGCTCTTCGGCGATATGAGGCGCGAAGGGAGCGAGGAGTTGGAGGAAGCCGAGCACGGTGCGACGGTTGACGCGTTCGACCTTTTGGAGGGCGTTCGAGAAAATCATCATTTGCGAGATCGCGGTGTTGAAGCGCAGGGTCTCGATGTCGTCGCCGACCTTTTTGATGGTTTCGTGGTAGAGCTTCACGAAGTCGGCCGGTTCGGCGACATCGTCGGCGAGGGCGATCTTGGGGTTGATCTCCTCGCTGTCGCGGCCGATGCACTCGCGCCAGACTTTTTGGAGGAAGCGGAATACGCCTTCGATCTGCGACATGCTCCAGGGCTTCATGGCCTCGAGCGGTCCGAGGAACATGAGGTAGAGGCGGAGCGTGTCGGTGCCGTGCGAGGCGATGAGGGTGTCGGGGCTGACGCCATTACCGCGAGCTTTGGACATCTTTTCGCCGTCTTCGCCGAGGATGATGCCTTGGTGGAAGAGCTTGGTGAACGGTTCGGCCTGCGGGACAACCCCGAGGTCGAAGAGGACCTTGTGCCAGAAGCGGGCGTAGAGGAGGTGGAGCACGGCGTGCTCGGCGCCGCCGACGTAGAGATCGGGCACGCCCCAATATTTGAGCGCCTCGGGAGAGGCGAAGGCGTCGGGGTTTTTCGGGTCGAGGAAGCGCAGGTAATACCAGCAGGAGCCGGCCCATTGGGGCATGGTGTTGGTCTCGCGGCGGGCGCGAATCCACGTGTCGCCGGCGGGCTGTGGCTGTGAAGCGGGCACGGCGGCGCCGGTGGCGAAGTTGAACCAGAGTTCGAGCCAGTCGGTGACGTTGGCGAGGGGGCTTTCGCCGTTACCGCTGGGGAGGTATGATTCGACTTCGGGGAGGGTGAGCGGGAGCGCCTGCTCGGGGAGAGGCAGCGCGAAGTGGGTGACGCCGTCATCGCTCACGTAGCTCACGGGCGCAGGCAGATCGGTGCGCGTGGCGGCGGCGCGGGCGTAGTCGGCGGGGCTGACCCACACGATGGGGAAGGGCTCTCCCCAGTAACGCTGGCGCGAGAAGAGCCAGTCGCGGAGTTTGTAGGTGACGGTGGCCTTGCCCCGGCCTTTGGCGGTGAGGTCGGCGGTGATTTTTTGTTTCGCCTCGGCCCAGGGGAGGCCGGTGTAGCCGTCGGAGTGAACGAGTTTGCCGTCGCCGGTGTAGGGGAGCGGGGGCGAGCCGTGGCCGTTGGTAGAGTTGGCGTCGTGGTCGGGCTCTATGACCTGGATGACGGGCAGCTGATACTGGAGCGCGAAGTCATAATCGCGCTGGTCATGCGCAGGCACGGCCATGATTGCGCCGGTGCCGTAGCCCATGAGGACGTAGTCGGCGATCCACACGGGAATGCGGGCGCCGTTGGCGGGATTGATCGCGAAGGAACCGGTGAAGACGCCGGACTTGTCCTTGGCCAGGTCGGTGCGTTCGAGGTCGCTTTTGCCGGCGATTTTTTTTCGGTAGGCTTCGACGGCGGGTTTCTGGGCGGGCGTGGTGAGGGCGTCCACGAGCGGGTGCTCGGGGGCGATGACCATGTAGGTGACGCCGAAGACGGTGTCGGGGCGCGTGGTGAAAACCTTGAGGTCGCCGAGGGATTCTTTTTCGAGGGCGAAGAGCAATTCGGCGCCTTCGCTGCGGCCGATCCAGGCTTCCTGCATCCGCTTGGTGGAGTCGGGCCAATCGACGTCCTTCAGATCGGCTAGAAGGCGCTCGGCGTAGGCGGTGATTCGGAGGACCCACTGGCGGAGATTGCGGCGCTCGACGGGGAAACCGCCGACCTCGGATTTGCCGTCAACGACTTCTTCGTTGGCGAGGACGGTGCGGAGTTCGGGGCACCACCACACGGGGCGTTCATCGACGTAGGCCAGGCCTTTTTTGAAGAGCTGGAGGAAGATCCACTGCGTCCAACGGAAATACTTCGGGTCGGTCGTGTCCACTTCGCGCTCCCAGTCGTAGGAAAAGCCAAGGGCTTTGATCTGTCGGCGGAAATTAACGATGTTGTTCTGCGTGTTGGACGCGGGATGCGTGCCGGTTTTTACCGCGTGCTGCTCGGCGGGGAGGCCGAACGCGTCCCAGCCGATGGGGTGGAGGACGTTGAAGCCTTTGGCGCGTTTGTAGCGGGCGATGATGTCGGTCGCGGTGTAACCCTCGGGGTGGCCGATGTGCAGGCCGGCGCCGGACGGGTAGGGGAACATGTCGAGCACGTAGTATTTCGGCTTCGACGAGTGGTTCTCGGCGCGGAAGGAATGGTTGTTTTCCCAGAAGGTTTGCCAATGCGGCTCGATCTGGAGAAAGTCGTAGTCTTTGCAATGCGTTGCCATCGGATAGAACTCGCCACGTTGAACAATTCACCCAGTGCGTCAATGACGCGAAAAACCCTTTGCCTGACCGTGCTCGTGCTCGGTCTTTGGGCAACGTCCACCTCGGCTCATGCCGCCATGTCGCGCGGCTTCAACCACCTGCTCGACGCCGTCGTGCGCATCGACGTGCGCGAGGAAACCTTTGATTCCGGGGCCATTCGTTTTACGGGCAGCATCGGCTCGGGGGTCATCCTGTCCGACGACGGACTCATCTTGACGAACGCCCATGTCGCCAGCCCGCGCGCGGTCGAGCTTTCGGTGACGCTCGCGAGTCTCGAACGCGTGAACGCCACGCTCGTCGGCTGGGATCACTGGACCGACCTCGCGCTGCTCCGTCTCGATCTCACCGAGGTGAAGCGTCGTGGACTGAAGTTCACGCACGCGGACTTTGCCGACTCCGATAAACTTTACCCGGGCCAGACGGCTTACGCGGTCGGCACTCCGTTCGGACTCACTCGCACGGTCACGCGCGGGGTGATTTCCAATGTCCGGCGCTACTTTGCCGACAATCGCGGTGTAGAGGGCTACGAGACCGGTCTCTTCAACACCTGGCTGCAAACCGATGCCGCGATCAATCCGGGTAACTCGGGTGGTCCGCTCGTGGACGAAGACGGGCGCCTCATGGGTATCAACTCACGCGGTTATCTCGGCGCCGAGAACCTCGGCTTCGCCATTCCTGCCAACATCGCCCAACGTATCGTCGCCGGCCTTGCCAAAGATGGTCGCATCACGCGCAGCTATATAGGACTCGTGCCGGGTTCGTTGCTCGACCTTGAAAGCTTTTACGCGCTCAAGCAAAACACCGGACTGCTCGTGAACAGCGTGGACCCTGGTTCGCCGGCGGCGGTCGCCGGCCTGCGCGGCGGCGACATCGTGCTCTCTATTAATGGTGCGCCAGTGGACGGACGTTTTCCCGAGCAGCTGCCGCCGATCCAGAACCTTGTCGCCAGCCTGCCCGTCGGCTCGACCATCAAGCTCGTGGTGAAACGCGGCGAACAGACGCTCAACTACGCCGTCGTGACCGAAGAGCTGAAGAGCCGCCAAGGAGAAGAATGGGCGTTCGAAAAATGGGGCCTCACCGTTCGCAAAGTCTCCCGCGCCTACGCCCGTGAAAACCAACTCACCGATGATACCGGCTTGCTCGTGATCGGTGTGCAGCCGGGATTTCCCGCCGCTGTTGCCGGTCTGAATCGCGGCGATGTCGTCACCAAGATCAACCAGCAGCCGATCACCTCGCTCGACACGGCGAAAAAGGCCTACGCCACGTTCACGGAAAAACCCGCGCCCACGCTCGTCGAGGCGCAGAGCGACCGGCAGGTTTCCCTCTATATTTTCAAGCCATGAAGTTCCCTCTCCATTTACGTCTGCCCGGCCTGTTGCTCACGTTTATCGTGACGTTCACTTCCGTGCGCGCCGCGGATTTGCCCGCGCTTTTTCAGGAGCGGGTGAAGTCAGTCGTCGCGGTGGAGTTTTTCACCGAGACCGAACTTGATCGCCGTCCTACGGTGACGTCCGCCTTCGTCGCCGATGCCAACGGCACTCTGGTGCTGGCACCCGGCGCGATCGACGGGCGTGTGCAGCCGTCGCAACTCAAAGATTTCCGCGTCTATCTTCCGGGCAAGTCCGCCAGTGAATTTTTCCATGCGGTTTACCTCGGCCAAGACCCGTTGAGCGGCTGGCATTTCGTGCGCGTCGAGGAAAAGCTGCGCAGCCAGCTGACGCCCGTGACTGCGTTTGCCGCCACGTCGCCGCTGGCCGAGCCGGCGTTGGCGGACGATTATTGGGGCATCGGCCTGCGCCGGAAGGACGAGGATTTTCTGCCGTATTTCCTGTCAGGGAAAATTTCCAACGTGCAATCGTTGCCCGAGCGCACGGCGATCGCGCTGGCGGAAGTGGCCGCGCCGGGCCTGCCGGTGTTCACGCGCGATGGCGCGCTTGCGGGCATCGCCTTGGGCGGATTCGGTTCCACCTATCTTCAGTTTTCACGCAACGAACGCGGCACACCGCTCATGTTGATGAACGTGGAGGAAAGCCGCGTGTTCCAACTGGTCGGCGAAGTGCTGCCATGGATGAGCCGCGTGCCGGCCAGCGTCAACGGCCGCCCCATCGCATGGCTGGGCGCCTACGGCTTGCAGCCGATGGATCCCGACGTGGCGGCGTTTCTGAAGCTGGGCAACCAGTCCGGCTGCGTCGTGAGCGAGGTGCTCGAGGACAGTCCGGCCCAGGCCGCCGGCATGAGGGACCGCGACATCATCGTGGCGGTTGACGGACGTCCCGTGCCGAGGTTCACGCCGGACCAGGTCGCGGTGAGTTACCTCGATCGCGAGATTTTGAAGCGCAAGCCCGGGGATAAATTTCCGCTCACCGTGCTGCGCGGTTCCGACCGCGTCGAGCTGGTCGCAACGCTCGTGGACCAGCCGAAGCTCCAGCGCGAGGGGGAGCGGAAGTATTTCGAGAAACTGGGCGTGACTGTTCGCGAGTTTGTTTACGGGGACGGCGTGCTGCGGCGCATAAAACCGGCCGAGCAACGCGGCGTGATCGCGAACTTCGTCAAAAACAACAGTCCGGTGGGCACCGCCGGCCTGCGCCCCGACGACTGGATTCTTGAAGTCGATGGCGCCGAAATCAAAACCTACGCCGAGGCCGTCGCCAAGCTCGCGGCCATCGAAGCGGACGCCACGCGCACCGACTTCGTGCTGCTCACCAGCCGCAACAACGCCACCGCCGTGTTGCGCGTTAAGCTCAAATAAGAAATCACTTCATCATGTTCACCGGAATCATCGAGGAAACGGGTGCGGTTGTCGCGTTCACGCAGGGGGCGGACGCTTGGAAATTGCAGATCGCAGCAAAGGCTGCGCTGCAGGACGTGTCGCTGGGCGACAGCATCGCGGTCAACGGCTGCTGCCTCACGGTCACGCATTTCGACGAGGGCCACGTTTGGTTTGACGTGCTGGAGGAAACGCGGCGGCTCACGAATTTCACCACGCTCACGCCCGGGGCGGCCGTTAATTTGGAGAGAAGCCTGCGCTTTGGTGGAAAGATCGGCGGGCATTTCGTGAGCGGGCATGTTGACGGACTTGGCGTGATCGAGGTGCTGGAGCTGCGCGGAGGCGACCATTACCTGCGCGTGCGTGCGCCGGCAGGGCAGGGACGGTATCTCATTCACAAGGGCAGCATCACCATCGACGGGATCTCGCTCACGGTGGCGGAGGTTGATGGCGACACGTTTGCCGTGTGGATCATTCCGACGACCATCGCAGTCACGAACTTGCGTGAGAAGCGGGTCGGATCGCCGGTTAATTTGGAATTCGACTTGCTCGGGAAGTATGTCGAGAAGCTGACCGCCTTTCACCAGAAATAACCGCTGTATATTGCATGCGCACCGCGCTCACCGCCATCACCGACGAACTCAAACGCCTGAAAGCCACGGGCGTGAAGTCGGTTGCCGTGTCGGACGAGAGCGTCGCGATCTTGCGTCGCGTGATTGCAGGGCGCCGAAAGCCTGAAACCGCAGAGCGGAAAGCGGAGGCCGGAAAGGTTGAGCCGGTGCAGATTTCGCGTCCGGCGGCTCCCGTGCCGGCACCGGTCAAACCTGCGCCGAAGGTGGTCGCGACGCCGAAACTGCCGTCGCCTCCCGTGGTTGTTTTGCCCGCCGGGGACAAGGCTGCCCGCTGGGAGTGGTTGCGCGATCTCGTGCTGAATCACCCCGTGTGCACGGCGAACGTCCGCCCCGGAAAAAAGGTTGTGCTGGGCGTGGGCTCGCTTGATGCGAAAATCATGTTCGTGGGCGAGGCGCCGGGTGAGGAAGAGGAGATTCAAGGCGAGCCGTTTATCGGGCCGGCGGGACAGCTGCTCACCAAAATGATCGGTGCCATGGGTCTTAGGCGCGAAGAGGTTTACATCGGCAACATCATGAACTGGCGTCCGCAAAAACCCACGGAAGAAGGCGTCAAGCAGATCGGCAACCGTGAACCCACGCCCGAAGAAATGGCTTTCTGCCTGCCGTTCCTTCGCGCGCAGATCGATATCGTGAACCCCGAACTCATCGTTGCCGTGGGCGCGACCGCCGCCAAAGGATTGCTCGGCCCTGAGAGTTTCAAGACGCTCGGTGAGGTGCGCGGCCAGTGGAAACTTTTTTCCGATAAGCCTGTCCTTGTGACTTATCATCCAAGCTATCTGCTGCGCAAAGAATCGGAAGGTCCGGTTGCCGCCCGCAAGGCCAAGCGCGCCACATGGGAGGATTTACTCAAAGTCATGGAACGCGCTGGATTGACGATTTCCGATAAACAGCGTGGATACTTCTCAGACAAATGAAACGACTCCTTGTTTTACTCACCTTGGGCTTGCTTGGCTCGACGATGCGCGCGGACGACGTGCCCTTCGATTTCGAGGTGCTGCAATACCGCGCCAAGGCGCTGGCGTCCCGGCCTTACGCGCCGCCGGCCAATCGCTTGCCCGAGTCGCTTCGCAAGATCACCTACGACCAGTATCGCGACATCCGCTTCAATCCCGACGCCTCCTGGTGGCGCCGCGAACAGCTCCCGTTCCAGCTCCAGTTTTTCCACCCTGGGTTCCTCTTCAACCAGACGGTGCAGATATCCGAGGTTCAAAATGGCGAGGTGGAGCAGATTCCCTACGACAAGAATCTCTTCAATTTCGGGGCCAACCGCGATCTCGGGTCCATTCCACGGGACATGGGCTTCACTGGGTTTCGCATTCACTGTGCGCTCAACAGCCCCGACTATTTTGACGAAGTTGCAGTGTTCCAAGGGGCGAGCTACTTCCGCGCGCTGGGCAAAGGCATGCGCTATGGTTTGTCCGCCCGCGGACTCGCGATCAACACCGCCGAACCGGGCGGCGAAGAGTTTCCCGTGTTCATCGAGTTCTGGGTGAAAAAACCGGCGATCAACAGCACGCAAATAACGGCCTACGCCCTGCTCGACAGCCCGAGCGTGGCCGGAGCCTATCGGTTCATCATCACGCCCGGCTCTTCGACCGTGATGGAAATCAAGACCGCGCTCTACCGGCGCAAGGATGTCGCTGTGTTTGGCGTAGCCCCGTTGACCAGCATGTTTTGGTTTGGCGAAAACAACGACGACCATCACGGCGATCTCCGGCCCGAGGTGCACGACTCCGACGGTCTCATGATGGAGCGCGGCACCGGCGAGTGGATTTGGCGTCCGCTGGCGAATCCCAAAACCATCCAGGTCGCGTCCTTTGTTGACGAGAACCCGCGCGGGTTCGGCCTCGTGCAGCGTGACCGGCGGTTTGAATCCTACGAGGACCTTGAGGCGTGCTATCATCAGCGTCCGAGCACCTGGATCGAGCCTATCGGCAAATGGGGCGCGGGTGACGTGCGCCTCGTCGAACTGCCCACTCCCGATGAAACCAACGATAACATCGTGGCGTTTTGGGTGCCGGCAAAATTGCCCGCAATCGGTCAGCCGCTGCAGCTCGAATACAAGCTGCACTGGTTCATCGAGGGTCAGGGCGGGCGCAAGCCGCCGGCAGGTTACACCTTGGCTACGCGCATCGGGCATTCGCAGACCAACGAGGCCGATCTCACCCGCTTCTGGGTCGATTTTGCAGGCCCCTACCTGAATGCCCAAAAATCCGATCGCGACATGTCGCCGAACATATCGGTGGGCGCGGGCGCAACTTTGGTCCACCAAAGTTTGGAGAAGAATCCGTTCAATGGTTCATGGCGGGTGGCTTTTGCCTTGAAGCCGGATGGCAGCGGGAAGCCGGTGGAACTCCGTTGCTTCCTGCAAAAACCGCCTCATATTTTGACGGAAACATGGAGCTATCTGTGGAATCCGTAGAAGCGCAGCTCGCGACTTTTCGTCCCAAGACCGGCACGATGGAGGCATGGAATGCAGCCTATGTTCGTGCGGAGGATTACCTGCGTGCCCATCGCATTCACAACCGGCTGCACCAAAGCCGGCTGATCCACGTGTTGCTTGAACGTGCGGCTCGCCGCCATGCCGAGAATCCGGCTCTCGATCCCACCACGCTCGTGGCCGAGGAGACGGAGCTTTTGATGGACGAGTGGTTTGGCGAAATTCTTGGAGCCAAAGACATGTCGCATGACCGTATCGCCACGGCCGGCCGCGTTGCTCTGCTCCTTTGCGACGGTGCCGAAAAATGGCCCTACGGATTTCTGGATTCCCGCTCCGCTCCGCCTGAGTTTACCGAGGCGATGCGGGCCGGTTCCATGAAGGCGGGACCGGACATGGCGGCTTCGAGCATGGTGCCTCGTGATATCGACTTGGGGACGATCACCGAGGCGGCCGGCGAAACGCTTGAGCGCATCGAGAAGTGGCCGCTACTGCGGACACTGGTGCTCTGGTTTATATTTTTGGCGGCCTTGATGGGGATTTTTTACGCCACCCGCTGACGTATGAGCACACTTCAAAGCACACGGATTTCTCAAATCATCACGCCTCAAAGACTGCGCCGTCGTCGCGCGGTTTTTTATTCCAGCATCCTGCTGGTTACGAGTCTTGCGACCTGGTTCATGGCCGACCTGCTCTGGCGGAACGACGGCATCAAGGGCATCGAGTGGGCGCTGCTGATTTTGTTTGTGATTCTCTTCACCCAGATCGCGGTGGGATTTATCACCGCTTTGCTGGGGTTTTATGTGATCAACCGTGGCGGTGACCGGCATAATATCATGCGCACGGTGGACTGGGATGCGGATGCGCCGCTGGCCAGCACCGCCATCGTCATGCCGGTGTTCAACGAGGATGTAAGCCGGGTTTTCGAGGGACTGCGCGTCATTTACCGGTCGCTTCAGGAGACCAAGAAATCCGAGAACTTCGACTTTTTCATCCTGAGCGACTCGAACCAGCCCAACCAGTGGATACAGGAGGAGATTGCCTGGGTCGAGCTTTGCAAGCAGGTCGGCGGCTTCGGGCGGATTTTTTACCGCAAACGGCGCCATCAGATTAATAAAAAGTCCGGCAACGTGGCGGATTTCCTCCGCCGCTGGGGCAAGCGCTACCGCTATATGGTCGTGCTGGACGCCGACTCGATCATGAGCGGCGAAGCCATCGTCAAGCTGGTGGCGATGATGGAGAAAAATCCGCAGGCCGGACTCATCCAGACCGCGCCGCGGCTGGTCTACGGCGAGTCTCTTTACGCCCGCCTCCAACAGTTCGCCAACCGGCTTTACAGCCCCATTTTTCTCGCAGGTCTAAATTACTGGCAGCAGCACGAGGGCAACTATTGGGGGCATAACGCCATCATCCGCGTGCAGCCCTTCATGGATCATTGCGCGCTACCCGATCTGCCCGGGCGCGAGCCGTTTGGCGGGCGCATCCTCTCGCACGATTTCGTGGAGGCGGCATTGATTCGCAAGGCCGGTTGGCAGGTGTGGCTCGCCCACGATATCGAGGGCACCTACGAGGAAGGGCCGCCCACGCTGATCGATAGCGCCAAGCGGGACCGTCGCTGGTGCCAGGGAAACATGCAGCATGCCTGGCTGGTCGCGGTGCGTGGTTTCCGTCCGGCGAATCGCATCCATCTTTTGATGGGCGTGATGGCCTACGTCTCGTCGCCGCTCTGGCTGCTGTTTTTGATTTTGAGCACCATCCATGTGTTCAACCAAGTGCTCGCGCCCACGCACCGCTTCACGCCTGAAATCTACACCTCGGTCTTCGGAAAGATAATCGAGGTGCCCGAGTCGTTGAGCCTGTTTCTTTTCACTCTGCTGCTGTTGTTTCTCCCCAAAGTAATCAGCGTCATTTCGGCGTTGCAGGATGATGATGAGGCAAAGCGTTTTGGCGGTCGTGTCCAGGTTGTATCGGGGGCGATCGTGGAGACGGCGTTGTCGGTTTTACTGGCTCCCATCCACATGCTGTTTAACAGCAAATTCGTGTTTTTTACGCTGTTTGGCCAAGGCGTGTCGTGGGTGGCTCAGAAGCGCGGGGCCGAGGATGGCACCGACTGGCGCGAGGCTATCATTACACACGGCGGGCAGACGGCGTTCGGGGTGATCTGGGGCGTCTCGTCCTACATCATCAGCCCGGCATTTTTCTGGTGGTTGAGTCCGGTGCTGGCGGGGCTGGTCATGTCGATCCCTCTGTCGATCGTGCTGAGCAAGGAAAGCCTTGGCCGGCAGATGCGTAAAATGGGGTTGTTGCTCACGCCCGAGGAAACCCAGCCGCCGTATGAGTTGCGCCGGCTCACGCAAAATTTGTCGGAGTGTTACAAGCACATGCGTCCGATTGAATCGCTGCGGGCCGACTACGGTCTTTTGCAGGCGGTGCTCGATCCCTACATCAACGCCGTGCACGTCTCCATGCTGCGCCAGCGCCGGCCCAGCGAGGAATCCCGCGAGTGGTTTTCGTTGCTGCGGCACCGCTTGTTGAGCGAAGGACCTGAGCAACTCACGCCCAAGGAAAAACTGGCGCTGCTGCTGGATGCGGAGTCCATGATCTGCCTGCACGAGGAACTCTGGCGTCAGCCGGGGGCTTCACTCGCCGAGTGGTGGCGGCTCGCGATGCGGCAATACAACGTGCTGACGGCCGCTCCGATCACGGCGCTCTATCGCTGAGGGCTCCCCGATCGGATCGGGCTGGGCCGGTCAGCCGACGATTTTCAGGAGCTCAACCTGGGCGCGGAGGAAGGACGCCTCGAGCTCAGCGACGAGTGCCTCGACGTTTTCCAGGCCGTGCTGCCGGGAATTGTGCTCAAGGGTTTCAGCGACGGCGCGGAGTTCTGTGGCACCTACGTTGCTCGAACTGCCTTTGATGCTGTGCGCGGCCCGGGTGAACGTGGGGACATCGCCGGAGGTGAGGCAGGCATGAAGCTCGGCGATGCGCTTGGGCGTATCGTCCATGAAAATCACCAGGATTTCCTTGAGAAACACATCGCCATCATCGGGGCTTAAAGCCCGCAGATTGGCGATGGAGTCGGGGTCAATGACCGTGCTGTTCGACATCTTTTTTTCAAAAACCTGTGATCTACGGGGTAAGAGGCAATGCGACTCGTATTTTCAGGCGGCTGCCTGAAAGGTTTTACACTTAATTAGCGACCGCCGGCAGGAGTGATGGGAGTCATAGGGATCATGTGGCCCACTCGAAGGAAGTGTTGGCTTCGATTTCCTCGATGGTGGTGAGGCCGAGAAGGACTTTCTTCAGGCCGTCGTAACGCAGGGGTTTGAAGCCGACTTTGGCGGCGGCGGCGGTGATCTGCTGCACGCTGGCGTTGTTGGTGATGAGCGTGCGGATTTCCTCGGTGATGAGCACGAGTTCGTGGAAGGCGACGCGGCCCTTGTAGCCGGTGTTGCGGCAGGCCGTGCAGCCGCGTCCGCGGTAGAAGGGCACGTCGGTGAGGCCTTCTTCTTTGAAATATTTTTTCAGGACGTCGCGGGTGGGGTAGTAGGGTTCCTTGCAGTTTTCACAGATGCGGGCGGCGAGGCGCTGGGCGAGCACGCCGATGATCGAGGGGGCGACCATGTAGGGTTCCACGCCGATCTCGATCAGACGCACGATGGCCTGGGCGGCGCTGTTGGTGTGGAGCGTGGCGAAAACGATGTGGCCGGTCAGGGCGGCCTCGGAGGCGATCTTGGCGGTTTCCAAGTCGCGGATTTCGCCGACGAGGATGACGTCGGGGTCCTGGCGCAGGAGGGCGCGCAGCACGGTGGAGAACTTGAGGTCGATGTGGTTGTTGACCTGGGTCTGGGTGACGCCCGAGAGCTGGATCTCGATAGGATCCTCGATGGTCGAGATGTTGGTGTCGGGCGTGTTGATCTCGTGGAGGGCGGAGTAGAGCGTGGTGGTCTTGCCGGAGCCGGTGGGGCCGGTGACGAAGATGATGCCGCTCGGGTTCTGGATGAGCCGGCGGAAGGGCGCCAGGATCGTCTGCGACATCATCATCTTCTCGAGGGTGACCATCGATTTCTTGCCGGTCATCGCGAGGATGCGGATGACGACTTTCTCGCCATACTGGGAGGGAATGGTGGAGACGCGGAAGTTGGCGTTGGAGGTGCCGACGGGCATCGAGAAGCGTCCGTCCTGGGGGAAGCGCGATTCGGCGATGTTCAGGTTGCAGACGATCTTGATGCGCGAGACGAGGGCGCGGTGGAGCTTGCGGGAGTAGGTGAGGACTTCGCGGAGCTGGCCGTCGATGCGGAAGCGGACGCGGGACTGGCCTTCCTGGGCCTCGATGTGGATGTCGGTCGCTCGCTCGCGGATGCCGTAGTAGACGATGTCGTCCAGGATGTTTACGAGCGACTCGGAATCGGCCAGGGCGGCGAGCTTGTCGGCGGCGAGATCGGGGTTGTCGAAGAGGCTGGAGCGGCCGAGTTCGTTGAGGCTTTCCCCGAGATTTTTCTCGTTGGAATACTGGATGAGGATGGCGTCTTCGATGTCGCGGGGGAGGGCGAAGACGGGGCTGATGGGAATCTGGGCGATCTGGCTGACGCGTTTCACGAGCGCGGCGTCCTCGGGCTTCGATACGGCGGCGGTGAGGACGCCTTCGAGGATATAGAGTCCGATCATGCCGACTTTTTTGGCGACCTCGACGGGGACGGCGGCGATCGCCTCCTCGGTGATGAGCGAGGCGAAGGGATCGACGTAGGCGAAGCCGAGGGTGTCGGCGTAAAACCGGCAGGCGTCGTCCTTGAGGGCCATCTTGGCTTCGATGACGGCCTTGAGCAGGGCGAGGCCGCTGCCGTGCTGGCGTTCGAGCGCGGCCAGTTCGCTTTCGGAATCGAAATGACTCACCTTGCGAACGAGGTCGCCGAAAGGGGTGTTAAGCGGAGATTTTGCCACGGCGTTTTTTGCGGTTTTGGAACAATTTTCCGATTTCGACCTGGTGCAGTTTTTCCTGCGAGAAGGAGCCGGCGCTGCGTTCGAGCTGCAGCTCGGCAAGCATATCGGGCAGGGAATAACGGATCTCGATCATCACGGGAGCCGGGGCGGTCGGCTTGGGCTCTGCCTCGGGAGAGGGACGTGTGCTCATGGGGAAAGGGCTTTAGGCGGACTCTTCGTCGTCGGGTTCGTCGGAGAGGAGTTGTTTCAGCAGGACGATCAGTTCGTCGCGCGGGGTGTCTTTGCGGATGTAATGCAGCGCACCCTGGTCGGCGGCCTCTTCCACCGTCTGGCGGGTGGTGAGGGAGGTGAGCATGATGACGACCGCTTCGGAATCGAAGGTGCGGATTTGCTTCAGGGTTTCGATGCCATCCTGGATGGGCATGTTGACGTCGAGCAGAACGAGGTCGGGCTTTTCACGTTGGTAGGCGGCGAAGCCTTCCACGCCGTTGGCGGCCTCCACGAGAGTGGTGATGCCGATCGAACGCAGCACGAGGCCGATGTATTTCCGGACGTGGGGCTCGTCGTCGATGATGAGGGCTTTGCCGATGGGGATCATGAGGTGGAGGAGGGGGGGAGGGTGACGCGAAATTCACAGCCGCCGGCGGGGAGATTCTCAGCGACAATTGTGCCGTTATGAGCCTCCACAATCTTTCGGCAGATGGCGAGGCCGAGGCCGGTGGATTTCTCGCCACCCGTGGGTTGCACGGAGAGGCGGCTGAAGTCTTTGAAGAGCCGGTCGCGTTCGCCTTCGGGGATGCCTTTGCCCTGGTCGCGAACGCTGATGGCGTGGGCGCCGAGCGGCAGGGCGCGGAGGCCGACGCTCACGGTGGAGCCGGGGGGGGAGTATTTGACGGCGTTGCTCAGGAGGTTGTCCACGACTTGACGGATTTTGTCGGCGTCGAGCGTGAGCACGGGCGTGGCTTCGCACTGATCGAAGAGGATGACGGTTTTTTTGCGGGAGGCTTCACGGGCGCTCATCGCAATGGATTTTTCCATGATGTCGGCGAGGGCGACCGGGGCCAGGGCCAGCTTGAGTTCCCCGGCTTCGATGGTGGCGACGTCCAGCAGATCATTGACCAGCGACACCATGTTTTGACTGGCCTGATGGATGAGGTTGATCAGTTCGAGCTGGTCGGGCGTGAGGTCGCCGACGGTGCCGTCCCGGAGGAATTCGGAGAGGCCGCGGATCGAGGCGAGAGGGTTGCGAAGATCGTGCGCGGCCATGCCAAGGAACTTGTTCTTGGCGGCGTTGGCGCGGCTGAGCTGATCGACGAGCGTGCGTTGTTTTTCGGACAGGAGACGGATTTCGAGATGGGTGCCGATACGGGCGACGACTTCCTTCTGGCGGAAGGGCTTCATGATGTAATCAACGCCTCCGGCGTTGAAGCCTTCCACGACGGATTCCGCCTCCTGTTTTGCGGTGATGAATATCAGCGGGGCGGCGTGGGCTCCATGACGTTTGCGCAATTCACGGCAGGCTTCGAATCCGCTCATGCCGGGCAACAGCACGTCCATGAGCACGAGATCGGGCTTGAATTCGTCGTAAAGGGCGAGGGCGGCTTCGGCGGAATCCGCTTCGGCGAGCACGAAGTCTTCGCCTTTCAGCATACCGCGCAAAATCCGCAAATTCAGACGGTCATCGTCCACGAGGAGAATCTTGCTCCCTTTAAGATCAACCAGATCAGGTTCTTCAGCGTTGGGGACCATGTGTCGCGTAATTGAATGGCCGGAGGGCGGCATCGGCAAGCTTCGAGCTGTGGGGTTTTACCCTCTGAGGTCGACGGCAGGTGAGTGTTTGGCAAACACATATCATGGCATGCGCATATGTTGATATAGGACTTGCGCGAAGGCGGTGAGGATGCTTCCTTTGCCGCCTACTCTTATGGCCAATACATTTGTTTTCTCCTCCGAGTCCGTGGGCGAGGGGCATCCTGACAAGGTTGCCGACCTCATTTCCGACAGCATCCTCGATGCCTGTCTCGCGATCGACAAAACCTCCCGCGTCGCCTGCGAGACGTTCGTGAAGTCCAACATGGTCGTCGTCGGCGGCGAGATCACCATCCCCAAGCTTCAAGACAAGAAGACCGGCAAAACCAAGCCCATCGGCGAGGCCATCAACATCGACAAGGTCATCCGCGATGCCATCCGCCACATCGGCTACACGAACGACGACGACGTGTTTCACGCCGACACCGTTTTCATCAACAACTACCTCACCGCCCAGTCCGCCGACATCGCGCAGGGCGTGGACGCCAAGAAGGCCGCCGGCAAGAAGACCGCCGAGCAGGGCGCGGGCGACCAGGGCCTAATGTTCGGCTTTGCCGCCGACGAGACCAAGGAGCTGATGCCCGCTCCGATCATCTTCGCCCACCG
>Ga0123337_10001809_pt1 | contig 26130 bp, 24 predicted proteins | sample frozenSSSSmetaG_FD_89792 | JGI IMG/M metagenome (GOLD analysis project Ga0123337, IMG submission 89792) | Glacier valley bacterial and archeal communities from Borup Fiord, Nunavut, Canada, to study Microbial Dark Matter (Phase II) -... | ecosystem: Environmental > Aquatic > Freshwater > Ice >...
CATTGTCGTAGACGCTCATATGCGGATAGAGCGCATAGGACTGGAACACCATGGCGACGCCGCGATCGCGCGGCTCGACATCATTGACGACGCGATCACCAATGGTGACCTCGCCGCTCGAAATGTCCTCGAGGCCGGCAATCATGCGCAGCAGGGTGGATTTGCCGCAGCCCGATGGGCCGACGAAGACGACAAATTCGCCATGGGCGATATCGAGGTCGATGCCCTTGATGACCTCGACTTCGCCATAGTGCTTGTGAACCGCGCGCAGGGTGAGTTGTGACATGAAATGTCTCCGGATTAGCCCTTCACCGCGCCCTGCATCAGGGCGGCGACGAATTGGCGCTGGAACAGCAGGAAGATCACCACGGTGGGTGTCAGAATGAGCAGCGAGCCGGCGCAGAGCAGCGGGATGTCGGTGCCCCACTGGCCCTGGAATGCGCCCAATGCGCCGGCCATGGTGCGCTGCATGGGGTCCTGCACCAGCACGACGGGCAGCAGGAACTGGTTCCAGGTCCATAGGAACAGCAGGATGGCCAGTGACATGATCGCCGGGCGCGCCAGCGGCACCTGCACCAGCAGGAATTCCTTCCAGCGGGTGGCGCCATCGAGCTGGGCGGCTTCGCTTAGATCATTGGGCACATTGAGGAAATGCGCACGCATCCAGTAGACGCCGAAGGGCATGTAGAGACCGATGAGGGGGAGGATGATGGCAAAGCGCGTGTTGAGCAGGCCCATGGCCCGCACTTCGTAATAGAGCGGGGTGATGACGGCCTCGAAGGGCAGTGTCAGGCCGAAGACGAAGACCAGATAGAGCCATTTGTAGCGATCGGTGGTGAGCTTGGCCAAGCCGTAGCCGGCCATGGTGGCGATCAGCACCGACAGCGGCACCACGCCGAGCACGATCAGCGAACTCGAGAGCAGCAGCTGATCCATCTGGGCCACTTCGAAGGCCTTGAAGAAATTGCCCCATTGCGGATCGGCCGGCCATTGCAGGCCATTGGGATAGGTGCCCGACGGCGCCAGCGCAGCCGACAGCATGCTGAGGAACGGCAGCACGGTGACCAGCATCAGAACGACGATCAGCAGGCGCGCCAGGAGCGTCTTGGACGAGAGCATCTTCATTTCTTGTCTCGCGTAAGCCACTGCACCGGGGCGATCGACACCAGGACCAGCACCATCAGGACAATGGCCAGCGCGGAGGCCAACCCGACCTGGCGGTGGGCGAAGGCCAGCCGATAGATTTCTAGCCCCGGCACCGTGGTGGTAATGCCCGGCCCGCCCTGGGTGGCGATATAGACGATGTCGAAACTGGCCAGCGCCGCGATGATGGTCAGGGTCACGCAGACGCCGATTTCCTGGCGCAGGCCCGGCAGGGTCACATAGCGGAATTCATGCCAAGGGCGGGCGCCATCAAGGCGCGCAGCCTCATAGAGGCTGGGGTCGATCTTGGCGATGCCGGTCACCAGCAGCATGATGCAGAGGCCCAGCAGGACCCAGGCGCCGATGACGCCGACGGCCGGCAGGGCCCAGACGAAATCGCCGAGCCAGCCGCGCGTCCAGCTCGACAGGCCAATGGCCTTGAGCCCCTGGTTGACCACACCAGTCGAGGCGAACATCCAGCTCCAGGCGATGCCGGCGGCGACCAGCGGAATGACCTGGGGCAGGAAGAAAATGGTGCGGGTAACCGTGCCGAAGGTACCGGCCATCTGGCCGCGGATGGCCGAGGCAATGGCGAGGCCCAGCCCTACCGGGATCAGGGTGAAATAGGCCACCAGCTGGAAGGCATTGCCGATGATCTGCAGCAGGTCGGCATCGGTCAGCACAGTGATATAGTTGGTCAGGCCGTGGAAGGTGGCCTTGCCGATGCCGTCCCAGCGCAGAAAGGAATAGTAAAAGCTCATGCCCAGCGGCACCAGCACGAAGGTGGCATAGGCCAGGAAGGCAGGGGCGATGAACAGCCAGGCTGTCAACTTGCTGTTGCGGCTCCCCCGGTTAAGGGGAAGCCGCTGAATCTGCCGCGTCGCGGCCGGAACGTTGGTCTGGGGTTCGGTCATGGTTCATTCCGGTCGAAGCGCGGTGGGCGTATGCTAGCGCGACAGCTGGCTTTCGTATTCCTGCTGCACGGCTTCGAGCAAGCCTTCGGGGGTCTGCTGACCACCGACCATCTTCTGCAGTTCTGGCGTCCAGCCGGCAGAGAAGATGGCGCCGGTGGCATTGGCGATGAAGTCCATGGCGCCATTGTCCTGAGCCAGCATATTGCCGGCGGCCAGCGAAGACTCGGTCACCGAGCCGGGCTCGACAGCGGGAATGGCCAGATCGGCCGGACCGCCGGGATTGGAACCACCGACGGCGACGTTGATCTTGCGGGCTTCCTCGTTGCGGGCCACCCAATCGAGGAAGAAGGCGGCGCAGTCCGCATTGGCCGCCTTGGCACTGATGCCAAAGGTCAGCGGCGAGGACATGGTGGCGTGGCGGCCACCGGCCTCCTCCGTCGGCATGATGAAGAAGCCGAACTGGCCGGCGGCGTTCTTGTCGAGGTTGCCGGATTCCCAGTCGCCGTTGAACATGAACAGGCCTTCACCCCCGATGAAGCGGCTCATCATCTGGAAGTACTCGATGGCATTGGCGTCGGTGGGGAAGTAGCCTTCCTTGATCCAGCCTTCGAGATGCTGGGCAGCCTCTAGGTTTTCCGGCGTATTAATGGTGGCGCCGTCCTTCTGGAAGATCCAGTCATTGATCGGCTCTGGCGCGCCATAGGCGCCCATCAGGTTCTGCAGCGGGAAGGCAAAGCCGCCGGTACCCTTGTTCCACTGCATGATGGGCAGGATGCCGGCTTCCTTGGCCTTGGCCATCAGGGCATCGAGCTCAGCGACGGTCTTGGGCGCTTCGGTCATGCCGATCTGCTCGGCCAGGGCCTTGTTGTAGAAGACGCCGGTCATGGAATAGTTCAGGCCCATGGCATAGAGCGAACCGGTGCCGCGCGGGCGCCCGCCTGGCTCGACGCGCAGCTGCACCAGCTGGCCGGCGGGGAACTGATCCCAGCCCAGGTCGGCGTAATAGGTGTCCAGATTGAGCAGCAGATCGTTGGCCACCAGATCGGTCAGCGACGGCAGGCGAAGCAGGTCGGGCGCATTGTCCTCGGAAAGGATACGCGGCGAGTTCTCCATCATATTGGCGAACTGGTCTTCCCGGATCTCGAAGGTGACATTGGGGAACTGCCGGGTGAATTCTGTCGACAGCTCAGTGGGCAGCGGGAAGCCGGTTTCGAAATAGGCATTGAGGGCGACCGGATCAGTGCCGCAGCTGGGGGCGGCGATGGCGGCACCGGCCGTGGCGGCAACCGACAGGGTCAGGGCGATGCGAAGCGCGTGGCGCGAATGGGATTTCAAGATTACCTCCTCCGGGGCGGGGTGTGCAGTGGATCTTTCCGTCTGCTAAATGGATTTAGCACATGGACGCTGGTGGCTGTCAATATGGCCTTGAGTCAGCAATCCCGCTACAGCAAGGGCCGCAGGGCCTCAAGGATGCGGGTGGCCCGCAGGTCTTCGGGTCCCATCATCCAATTGGCGACATAGCCGAAGCCGACGCGACGGACCGGATCGGCAAAGCCGACCTGACCGCCGGCACCGTCGTGGCCGAAGCAGCCATCCGACAGATAGCGCCGCGCCTCGGAATCAAGCTGAAAGCCGCAGCCCCAGCGCGAATAAGGCGGCTCTCCGCCGAACACGGAAACCCCGCTGCTGCGGGTGCGGGTTGCCGCGGCAATGACCTCGGGCTCGAGCAGGCGGACACCGCGGGTGGGCGCTACCGTCGCCGACCAGATGGTGGCCAGGGCTTCGGCACTGGCCAGGCCGCCGGCGCCGGGGATTTCGGCGGCGCGAATGCGCTGCTTGTTGAAGCCGCCATCGGCGGTGACCAGATCGGCCGGCAGGGCATGGCCCAGCGTCATGGCCTTGTAGGGCCAGTTGGGGCCAGGCTTGGCGGCCTCGTCGGCCCAGAGCGCCGAGAGCGGCGGGCTGACCTGCAGATGCGCGGCGCGATCGGCCAGGGCCTCAGGCAGGCCGATCCAGGCGTCAACGCCCAGTGGCTTGGTGATCAGCTCTTCAAAATATTGGCCCACCGACAGGCCAGTGACCCGGCGGACGATCTCGCCTGCCACCCAGCCATGAGTCAGCGCATGATAGGCGTAGCCGCTGCCTGGTTCCCAAAGCGGCTCCTGGGCAGCCAGCAGGCTGACCATGCGGTCCCAGTCGACAATATCGTCTTCGCTCAGGTCCGCGCGCGGCGCGCTCAGGCCCGCCTGATGGGCCAGCGCCTGCCCTACCGTCACCGTCGATTTGCCGGCAGCGGCAAATTCGGGCCAGTAGCGGCTGACCGGCGCGTCATAGTCGAGCCGCCCCTCCTGCACCAGGCGCGCCGCCAGGATGGAGACCAGTCCCTTGGTGCAGGAAAAGATCACCGATGGCGTATCGGCAGCCCAGGCGCGTCCAGTGCGCTGGTCGGCAGTGCCGGCCCATAGATTGACCACGCTCTGGCCGTCGACGACGACATGCAGCGCGGCGCCCATAGCGGGCCGTCCCTCGAAGCCGGCCTCGAACGCCACAGCCACCGCCTCGAAACCGGGCTCGGCCGAGCCCATCAGCTGGACGCTCACGCGCGCTCCTCCACGGCAAGATAGCCATCCTGATCGACATGGACCGCGAGCGGGTCGCTGATCCCGCCAACAAAGGCGCCATCGGCGCTGATATTGTTGAAGGCCAGCAGCCAGGGCGCGCCCGCGCGATCGATGGCGATGCGACCGGCATAAAGGCGTTCATCGACCAGCAGCCGGGCCTGGTGGAAATCCACCTGCCCGGGCATGTCGCCGACGGGCAGGCTCCAGACGCCACCCACCTGCCCCAGGCGCGGACCGACCAACTTGGCGGTATCGCAGCAGAAGACGAGATGGTTGCGGCCACCAACCCTGACCACCTGAAACACTTCAAGATGGGCAAAGCCGGCGCCAGGCTGGCTCAGCGGCTCGCGGACGGTCCAGGTCTTCAGGTCGGGTGAGGTGGCGTGCGCCATGACCCCGCGATCGGGCTCGGTACCGGTCTTGCTGCGCGCGGTGATCAGCATGTGCCAAAGCTGGTCGTCCTGCCGCCAGAAGATCCAGGGATCGCGCCAGGCTTCTTCCGGCCAGGTCGAGGTGCCGAGCGTTTCATACCAGCGCGGATCGGCCGCGCAGAGGGGCCCCGCCTGCTTGGTCCAGACAAACAGGTCCGGCGAGGTGGCGACCCCGACGGTCTCGATATTGGCATTGCTGTCGGCCGACAGAAAACGTGAGCCGGTATAGAACATTTTCCACTGGCCATCGGGGGCGTGGACGATGCTGCCGGTCCAGGTGGCACTGCCATCGAAGCTGCCCGGTTCGCCCGCCTCCATGGCGCGGCCATGGTCGGTCCACTCACGCAGATCGCTGGACGTGGCGTGGCCAATGCGGGCATTGCGATGGCGCAGATCGGGATTGCCCAGGGATTTGGGCGCATGCAGATAGAACAGGTGATACCCGGCGCCGTCATCGGCCAGCCAGAAATCCCAAACCCAGTGATCGCTCAGGTTGAAACCCATCAATATCCCCTGCTAAAACCATTTAGCGAATGCAACGGCTTTGCTCTGTTGTCAAGTTGCGGCGGTGTGACTATCCAAGATCAAGCAGGCGCGCCGCGTCCGAAAGCGAGGGAAACCGGCATTGCGAAAAAAACGCGTTACCTTGGCGGACGTCGCCCGACTGGCGGGCCTGTCCACATCCGCCGCCTCCATGATCATGACGGGCCGGCCGGATACGCGGCTGTCCGCCGATGCCCATGCCAAGGTCCATGCCGCCGCCGCCAGCCTGGGCTATCGCCCCAATGTCGCCGCCCGGGCCCTGCGCACGGACAAGTCGCGTTCGATCGCGCTGATTTCAGACTATGTTGCCACCACGCGTTTTGCCAGCGGCCTGATCCGCGGCGCGCTGGCGGCGGCCGAAGATGCCAAGCATGTGATGATGGTGCTGGAAACCGGCGGCGAGCCGGCGCGCGAGATCGAGGCGGTCGAGGCCGCCCTCGACCGGCAGGTGGACGGGCTGATCTTTGCCGCCATGCGCGCCCGCGAGGTTTTCGTGCCCGATATCTCGGTCAATGTCCCGATCGTCATGCTGAACGGCACCAGCGCCCGCTTTCCTGTCGCCGTGCTGCCCGACGAGTATGAGGGCGGCCGCACCGCGGTCCGGCTGCTGCTGGGCACCGGGATCGTCGACGGCATCGTGCTGCTGGGTCACAACAGCAATGAGGAGCAGGGGCTGTTTCGCTCGGAAGCGATTTCGCGGCGCATTGCCGGCGTCCGGGATGCCATGAGTGCGGCAGGGCTGGCCTTCGATGCCGAGCTCAGCTGCTGGAACTGGGAGCCCGCGCCGGGCTATGATCTCATCGCGGCACTGCTGAAAAAGCACCGCCCCAAGGCGATCCTCTGCCTCAATGATCGGCTGGCCTTCGGCGCCTATCAGGCACTGGGCGAGGCAGGGCTGAGCATTCCCGGTGACGTGTCGCTGGTGTCCTTCGACAATGACGAACTGGCGTCCTATCTGCGGCCGGGGCTGACCACGATCGCCCTGCCGCATGAGGCCATGGGACGGCGGGCCGTGGAAATGCTGCTCGATCGCCAGACCAGCGGGGAAGCCTTGATCCCCATGCCCGCGGTTATCCGCGGGTCGCTGCGCGAGCCCCAGGCGGGGTGAGGCAGCGTTAATAGTCTCAACCCTATAGTGCGGCAGCTTCGGAAGGAGGCATGCCATGTCACAGCAGAAGGTTGTCGCGCTGTCGGAAGTTCTCGGCGCGCTCAGCTATGCGCTGGACATCACCGAAGGTCAGCCGGTCGGGCATAGCCTGCGCTGCTGCTGGATCGGCATGCATATCGGCAAGCGCATCGGGCTGGATGACGAGGCCCTGTCCGACCTCTATTACACCTTGCTGCTCAAGGACATCGGCTGCAGTTCGAACGCCGCCCGCATCTGCCAGCTCTATCTGGCGGACGATCTCAGCTTCAAGCATGCCTACAAGGCGGTCGACACCAAGCTGCCCGAGATATTGCGCTTTCTGCTGGCCAATACGGCCAAGAAGTCAGGCTTTGTCGAGCGGCTGCAGACACTGGTCAACATTGCCCGCAATGGCGGGGAAATCTCGCGCGAGCTGATCGAGACGCGCTGCCAGCGCGGCGCCGAGATCGCGCGCAGCATGCGCTTTTCCCAGGCCGTCGCAGACGGCATCCTCGACCTCGATGAACATTGGGACGGCACCGGCCAGCCGCTGAACCGCGCCGGCGACGACATTTCGCTCTTTGCCCGCATCGCGCTGCTGGCCCAGGTCAGCGACGTGTTTTTCATGCGCACCGGTGTGGCCGGTGTCATGCGCGAGGTCACCGAGCGCAGCGGGCGCTGGTTTGACCCAACGCTGGTCGACGTTCTCGTTGAATTCGCCGATGACGCGCAATTCTGGTCGACGCTGCGGGCCAACGATCTCGACCAGCGGGTCGCCCGGCTTGAACCCCTCGCCATGGTTCGCCGGGTTGATGACGATTATCTCGACGATATTGCCGTCGGATTTGCCCAGGTGGTCGATGCCAAGAGCCCCTTTACCGCGGGCCACAGCGATCGGGTCGCCCTGTTCGCCGATCTCATTGCCGAAGAGCTCGGCTATGCGCCCGAGCGGCGGCGCTGGCTCAAGCGTGCGGCCCTGCTGCATGACATCGGCAAGCTGGGCGTCTCCAACACCATTCTCGACAAGAACGGCAAGCCGGACGAGGAGGAATGGGCTGAGATCCGCCGCCATCCCGAGTTGGGGCGACAGATCCTGTCCAAGATATCGGCCTTCAGCGACATGGCCAGTATTGCCGGCGACCACCATGAGCGTCTCGACGGCCAGGGCTATCCCAATGGCCTGGCGGAGGCCGCGATCGATCTCGACACAAGGATCATCACCGCCGCCGACATCTTCGACGCCTTGACTGCGGACCGGCCCTACCGGAAGGCCATGCCCGTGCACACTGCCTTTGACATCATGCAGCGCGATCTGGACAAGGCGATCGACCCCAAGGTCTTCGCCGCCCTGCAGCGCGGTTTTGTCCACCTTGAACACATTGCCGACCCGACCGATGAGAAGGCCGCCTGAGGCTTCCGGCCGTCAGCTCCAGGTGACGGCGTTTTCGTGGCGTTGAATGGTATGCTTGAGCACATCGAAGACGGCAATCACGTGCTGGACGAAGCGCTCGGCCGCCGGTGCGCGCGGCCCATCAAGCCGGCGGAGAATGCCCAGCGAGCGGTCTGGCTGGGGAATGGCGAAGGGGAGCGTGGTGACCCGGTTGTCCTGGCGCAGCGCGAAAACCACGGAGAACGGCAGCACCGCCAGCGCATCTGAATCAGCCAGGAAATTGACCACACTCATCAGCGAGCCGCCGGCATAGCGGATATTGAGCTCGGAAATGCCGATGCTGAGCAGGATCATCTGCAGGTCGGTCATCAGCGGCGAGCCGGGCAGCGGCGCGATCCAGGGGTAACCGGCCAGATCGTTCGCCTGGGCCTGGGGGAGGCGCAGCAGGGGGTGACCCGTCCGGCAGGCCACGACATTGCGGCCGGGCAGGATTTCGATGAATTCGTAGGCCGGGCCCGGATGGGCCGAACCAATGGGAACGATGCCGATATCGATCAGCCTGGCGTCCAGCGCCGATACCAGGTCGGGCAGATTGCCATAGCTCTGCTGCACGGTGATCTCGGGCTCTTCCCGGTGGAACTGGGCGATCATCTGGCTGATCAGCGCATCCATGAAGAAGGGCACGCCGCCGACCCGCACCAGGCCACTGCTGCCCTTGAGATGGCCCCGGACGGCATCGGTGGCCCGGCGCGAGGCGGTGACGATGGCCCTTCCATGCACCGCCAGTTGCGCGCCCAGGGGCGTGGCCTGCAGCGGCCGGCGTCCCTTGACGAAGAGCGGCGCCCCCACCCGCGCCTCCAGCATGGAGAGCGAGCGGCTGACCGCCGACTGGGTCATGCCGAGCATGGCCGCGCCCTCCGACACCCCTCCCGCGTCAAGAACCGCTGCCAGTTGCATCAAGTGGCGTTCATTCAGCTTCATAGCAAAATGCTATACTGAACCCCGCAGTAATCATCAATGCCGGCCCGGCGTCATGCCAGATTGATGGCGAGGCGGGGAGGCCTCGAGACGCCGGCGAGCGGCAAGGATGTCCCAGGGATGTCCATTGCGACGCCCCAGCCCTGCCGTCCCTCGCCAAGTCTTAGACTTCAACCTTGTGCGCCGTCCCCGCGGCGGGGCGCAAGCAATGCCAGGAAGGAGCTCAAAATGAGTGGCATCAACGGCTACCATCATCTGACACTGTCCACTGACGGTGCGCAGGAAGATTTCGATTTCTATACCAAGACGCTCGGGCTGCATTCGGTGAAGCGCACCGTGCTGTTTGATGGCGTGCTGCCGGTCTACCACCTCTACTATGGCTCGCCGGCAGGCGACGCCTCCACCATCATCACCACGTTTCCCTTTCGCAAGCCGGGCGTCTATGGCCGGCGCGGCACCAATCAATCGCGCGCCATCCTGCAGGCCATTCCCAAGGGTGCTGCCGACTTCTGGGTCGATCGGCTCAATGGACGCGGCATCGAGGCGACAAAGGTCACCCGTTTCGGCACCGAACGCGTGATCTTTGCCCATCCCTGCGGTATCCCGCATGAACTGGTGGAAAGCGACAGTGACAGCCGCGAGCCCATTACCAATGCGGGCCAGGGCATCGGCAGGGACCACGGCATCAAGGGCATCTATGGCAGCGTCGTCGCCACCACCGACAAGTCGGCCATGGATGACTTCCTGACCATTGCGCTGCCCCTTACCCTGGAATCGCGCACCGATGACGGCGACGTCTATCGGGTGCCCGATGCCAGTGGCGTCATCCAGCGCGTCGAGGTGATCACCGACCGCGACAGTCCGCAGGGCACCTGGACGCTCTCGGGCGGGACCATTCATCACCTGGCGCTCAATACCGGCGATGAAGAAAGCCAGCTCAAGCTGCGCGCCCATATTGAAGGGCTCGGCTTTACCGATATCTCCGAGCAGAAGGACCGCAACTACTTCAAGTCCTGCTATGTGCGCTCGCCTGGCGGCGCCCTGTTCGAACTGGCCTGGACCACGCCCCAGGGCTGGACCTCCGACGAACCCCCGGGCCAGATCGGCAAGACCCTGGTGTTTCCACCCTGGTTCAAGGATCGCGAGGCCGAGCTGCGCGAGGGCCTCGAACAGACGGATTTCGTCTGATGGCACAAACGGCTGGCCTGCGGCGGGGCGCGACCGGCGCCGGGGTCCGGGCGCTCTGCGTCCTGGTCCACGGCCGCGGCCAGTCCCCCGAGGACATGGAAAGTCACATCCTGGCGCGTCTGGATGCGCCAGACGTGGCCGTCGCCCTGCCCCGCGCCCCGGCAGGCGCCTGGTACGAGGCCCGCGCGGTCGATCCGCTGACCGGTGAAACGCGCCAGCAGCTCGGTGCCGCGCTCGACCTGTTGCACGGGGAGATCGCGGCGCTGCGAGAAGACTTTCCCGGGCGGCCGCTGCTGCTGGCGGGGTTTTCGCAGGGCGCGTGCCTCTCCATCGAATATGTCAGTCGCGGCGAGGCGGTTCCCGATGCCCTGGTTGCCCTGACCGGCTGCCGTGTGGGGACGTCGTCCTGCGGCCGGCCCGACGCGGCGCCGCGCGATCTGCCCGCCTACCTTACCGGCAGCGATGCCGATCCCTGGATTCCACTGGCGGCGATGTCGGCTGCAGCGCTTGCTCTGGGGAGCCGCGGCCTGCGCCTGCGGACTGACATTTTTCCGGGTCGCCCGCATGAGGCCACCGATGCCGAGATCGCCATGCTGGCCAGCATGCTGGCCGATCTGGGGGCGGGACGACGCCCGGCCATGGAGGCCGGGCGATGAGTGTGCATGCCAGTTCAGTCACGCCAGACGGTGTTCTGCTCATGCTGCTGGATGAACTGGGACAGGTTACGGAATTCGGTGTCGATGAAGCGGCGGAACCGGCGCACGGTCGGGCCGGCGGTTTCCACGTCGCGCGTGAGGATGCCCAGCATGCGCTCGGGGTGACCGATGCGGATGGAGAGAGCCGCCAGGACGCGCTGTCGCCGCGCCATGAACACCACCGAATAGGGCAGCACGGTCAGGGCGTCCGAATTGGACAGGATGGCCGTCATCGAGGCGAGCGTACCGCCGGAAAAGGAAATGCGCGTGTCGTTGACGCCGATATCGCGCAGGATATGCCGCATGTCCTCGTAAAGCGGGCTCGATGCCGGCGGCGCAATCCATGGATAGGGGGCAATGTCGGCCAGTCGCAACGAGCCCTTGTGCAGCAGCGGATGCTGGCTGCCGCAGGCGATGACATTGCGGCCCGGCAGCACCGGCACGAACTGGAACCCGTCGGCCAAAGCCGCCGGGTTCATCGGGCAGATCGCGACGTCGAGCGCGCCGGCGCTGAGCCGGTCGAGCAGGTCCGGCACGTAGCCATAGGACTGCTCGATGCGCACCTGCGGATGGTTCTGCTGAAACTGTGCGATCAGGGCGGAAATCACCCCATCCATGAAGACCGGCGTGCCGCCGATCCGCACCATGCCGCGATGGCCGGTATGGAAAGTGGCAACGATCGCCGACGCCGTATTGCCCGCCGCCAGGATACGGCGCCCTTCGCCGGCCAGGCTGAGACACAGTTCGGTCGGCACGAGCGGGCGACGGTTCTTCTCGAACAGCGGCGCGCCGATCCGGGCTTCCAGCATGGCAATGGTGCGCGAGACGCTCGGTTGCGCCCGGCCAATGGCCTGAGCGCCTTCGGTCAGGCCGCCGCCGTCGACAATGGCAGCGAGAATTTCGAGGTGGCGGGGATCGAGCTTCATAACATCATGTTATGTTACGCTCCGGCATTCCGATCAAGGCGGTATAAAGTCTATGCGATGGTGTCATCAATCGAGCAGCCGAATGGTTGCCGAGGGGAGGATTGATGTCGCATTTCAGGTCAAGCTTCGCCGCGCAGTTCGCCCCGGTCCGGGTGCGCTTCGGCGTCGGTATGCGCCGGCAGGTCAGCGAGGAAGTGGCGCGGCTTGGCTGCAAGCGGGCGCTAGTGCTGTCCACGCCCGCCCAGGCCGATGCCGCCATGGAGATGGCGCAGGAGATCGGCGACCTGGCCGTTGGCGTCTTTACCCGCGCCACCATGCATACCCCGGTGTCCGTGACTGAAGAGGCCGTGGCCCATGCGAGGGCGGTCAATGCCGACTGCCTGGTGGCCGTTGGCGGCGGCTCGACCACGGGGCTCGGCAAGGCCATCGCGCTGCGCACCGATCTGCCGCAGATTGTCGTGCCCACCACCTATGCCGGCTCGGAGGCCACCAATATTCTGGGGCAGACCGAGAAGGGCGAAAAGACCACGCTGACCGACGTCCGGGTGCAGCCCGAGGTGATCCTCTACGATCCCGAACTGGTGCGCAGCCTGCCGGCCGGCCTCACCGTCACCAGCGCGCTCAATGCGATGGCCCATGCGGCCGAGGGCCTCTATGCCCGCGACCGCAACCCCATCTCGACGCTGCTGGCCATTGAAGGGCTCGAGGCCTTCGCCGAATCCCTCGACCGGGTGGTCGCAGATCCGGGTGACCTCGAAGCGCGCGGCCGCACGCTTTACGGCGCCTGGCTCTGCGGCACCGTGCTGGGTCAGGTCGGCATGGCCCTACATCACAAGCTTTGTCACACGCTGGGTGGCTCGTTCGACCTGCCCCATGCGGAGACGCATGCCGTCATCCTGCCCCATGCGATCGCCTTCAACGCGCGCGCCGCAGCACAGGAGCTCGAACCGGTGGCGCGCATCTTCGGCGATCCGTCCCCCGGCAAGGCGCTCTATGCCTTTGCCAAGAGACTGGGCGCCCCCATGGCGCTGCGCGATCTCGGGATGAAGGAACAAGACCTCGACAAGGCGGCAGAGATCGCCACGGCCAGGCCGTACTGGAATCCACAAGCCGTAACGAAAGACGACATCGCTACCCTGCTGGCGGCCGCCTGGAGGGGCGATCCGCCGGCATTCTGACACCAGCCGCAAGGCTCATGATTTCTGGGAGGAAACCAATCATGATTACCCGCCGCACTCTGCTCAAGGGCACCGCCGCTACCGGCCTGATCGCCGCGACCGGCAGCTTTCCCATGCCTGCCATCGCCCAAGGCGCCAAGATCAAGCTGGGCTATGTGAGCCCGCAGTCCGGGCCGCTCGCCGCCTTCGCCGAGGCCGACAATTTCATTCTGGCCAATTTTGCCCAGAGCGCCGCCGCCTCTGAATTCGAAATCATCGTCAAGGACAGCCAGTCCAATCCGAACCGGGCCGCCGAAGTCGCCCAGGAACTGATCATTGACGACGAAATCGACATGATGCTGGTGGCCTCGACGCCCGAGACCACTAATCCGGTCACGACGACCGCGGAAGCCGAAGGCGTGCCGACCATCTCCACCATGGCGCCCTGGCAACCCTGGTTCATCGGCCAGCAGGGCAATCCGGGCGATCCGGAAAGCTGGCGCCCGTTCAACTATGCCTACCACTTCTTCTGGGGGCTCGAAGACGTCATATCGGTCTTCACCAATATGTGGGGCCAGCTTGAGACCAACAAGATCGTGGGGGGCCTGTTCCCCAATGATGCCGATGGCAATGCCTGGGGCGATCCGAACACCGGCTTCCCGCCGGCTTTGGCCGCACAGGGCTTCCAGATGTTTGATCCGGGCCGTTACCAGAACCTGACCGATGACTTCTCGGCCCAGATCAATGCCTTCCGCCAGGCCAATGCCGAGATCATCACCGGCGTGCCGATCCCGCCCGATTTCACCACCTTCTGGACCCAGGCCCGGCAGCAGGGCTTTGCGCCCAAGGCGGCGTCGATCGGCAAGGCCATCCTGTTCCCGCAGGCCGTGGAGGTGCTGGGAGATACCGGGCATAACCTCTCCTCTGAAGTCTGGTGGTCACCCAGCCATCCGTTCTCGTCCTCGCTCAATGGCATGAGTTCGGCCCAGCTGGCCGAGGCCTATACCGCCGAGACCGGCAAGCAGTGGACGCAGCCGATCGGCTTCGTCCATGCGCTGCTCGAAATGGCAACCGATGTCATGGGCCGGGTCAGCGATGCCGGGGATGTCGATGCCGTGGTCGAGGCCATCGCCGCGACCAATCTGCAGACCATTGTCGGACCCGTCGTGTTCAACGGCGCCGGGGTACCGCCTTTCGCGGCAGCCAATGTCTGCAAGACCCCACTTGTCGGCGGCCAGTGGCGCATGCGCGAGGGCGGCGGCTACGATCTGGTGATCGTGGACAATACCGGCTTCGACACCATTCCCACCGGCGGCACCATGGAAGCCATTTCCTGACCGCAATTCCAGCCGGGCGCTGCGGCGCCCGGTTCCAGGGAAGAGTTCATGTCCATCATCGCCCTCGACAATGTCTGCAAGAGCTTCGGCGCCCTCAAGGTGGCCGACGCCATCTCCCTGGAGGTACGCGAAGGCGAAGCCCTGGGCATTATCGGGCCCAATGGCGCCGGGAAGTCGACGCTGTTCAACCTCATTACCGGCAACCTTGCCGCCGATAGCGGCCGCATTCACTTTCGGGGCGAAGACGTCACCCACGCCTCGGCCATGCAGCGGTGCCTGGGCGGCATTGGCCGGTCCTTCCAGATCCCGCAGCCCTTCGGCAAGATGACGGTGTTTGAAAACCTGCTGGTCGCCGGGGCCTTCGGTCAGGGCCGCAGCGAGCGCAGCGTCCAGGATCAATGTGCCGACATCCTTGAGCGTACCGGCCTCATCGCCCGGGCGAACAGCGTCGCCGACAGCCTGTCGCTGCTGGAGCGCAAGCGGCTCGAACTGGCCCGCGCGCTCGCCACCGATCCCAAGCTGCTGCTGCTCGACGAAATTGCCGGCGGGCTGACCGAAGGGGAATGCGGACAACTCGTCGCGACCATCAAGGATATCCACGCCCGCGGCACCACCATCATCTGGATCGAGCACGTCCTGCATGCGCTGAACTCGGTGGTGGAGCGGCTGCTGGTGCTCGATTTCGGCAAGGTGATCGGTATCGGCGAGCCGTCCGCCATCATGGCGAGCCCGCAGGTGCGCGAAATCTATCTGGGGATCGAAGTCTGATGTCCCTGCTGTCCACCCATGGCCTCACCGCCCATTACGGCCAGTTCCAGGCGCTGTTCGGCGTCGATATCACGCTGGAGCCGGGCGAATGCGTCGCGATCATCGGCGCCAATGGCGCGGGCAAGACCACGCTGCTGCGGGCTCTGTCCGGCATTCTCAAGAGCGACGCAGGAGCCATCCGATTCAACAACGAGGCCGTCGGCGACCGCCCGGCCGATGAAATCCTGCGCCGCGGCATTGCCATGGTGCCCGAGGGGCGCAAGCTCTTCCCCTCGCTCAGCGTCGAAGAAAACCTGCTGATCGGCGCCCATGCCCGCAAGGTCCCCGGCCCCTGGTCGCTCGAGGCCATCTATGCGCTGTTTCCCATCCTGCGGGAGCGGCGCAACAGTCCGGGCACCGCCCTGTCCGGCGGCCAGCAGCAGATGGTGGCCATCGGCCGGGCGCTGATGAGCAATCCCGCCGTGATGCTCTGCGACGAGATCTCGCTCGGGCTCGCCCCAGTGGTCATTCGCGACATCTACAACGCCCTGCCGCATATCCGCTCCGGCGGCGCGGCCCTCATCATCGTCGAGCAGGATATCGGCCAGGCGCTCAAGGTAGCCGACCGGGTCTATTGCATGATGGAGGGGCGCGTTACCCTCTCGGGCGCTGCCGGCGACCTCAGCCGCGAGGCCATCCACAATGCCTATTTCGGAGCGGCCGCATGAACTGGCTCGATACCATCGTGCAGGGCATTCTGCTGGGCGGGCTCTATGCGCTCTTTGCCACGGGCCTGAGCCTGGTCTTCGGCATCATGCGGCTGGTCAACCTGGCGCATGGGGACCTGATCGTGCTGGGGGCCTATCTCATCCTGCTGATCGTCTCCCTGCTCGGCATTTCGCCCTTTCTGGCCGCCCTCATCGCCCTGCCGCTGATGTTCGGGCTTGGCTTTGTGCTGCAAAAGGTCGTGCTCAACCGGGTGCTGGGCGAAGACATCCTGCCGCCACTGCTGGTGACCTTTGGCATTTCCGTCGTGGTGCAGAACGCGCTGCTGCAGGGCGCCTCGGCCGATACGAGGCGCCTGCCAACCGGCGATATCGGTGTCGCCTCGGTCAATCTCGGAGCGGTCACCGTGGGCGTGCTGCCTGTCCTCACCTTTGCCTCGGCGGTGCTGGTCATCATCATTCTCAACCAGGTGTTCTACCGCACCGCGCTTGGTCGCGCCTTCCGCGCCACCTCTGACGATCCCGTCACGGCCAGCCTGATGGGCATCAAGCCCAAGACGGTCTTTGCCCAGGCCACCGGCATCGCCATGATGATCGTCACCATCGCCGCGCTCTATCTGGGCATGCGCGCCAATTTTGATCCCGCAGTCGGGCCGGCGCGGCTCGTCTATGCCTTCGAGGCGGTGATCATCGGCGGCCTGGGCTCGCTCTGGGGCACGCTGGCGGGCGGCATCATCATCGGCCTGGCGCAGACGCTGGGCGCTGCGATCAATCCGGAATGGCAGATCCTGTCGGGCCACGTGGCCTTCCTCCTCGTCCTGCTGTTCAAACCGCGCGGTCTCTTCCCGCGCGCTGTCGATTGAGGCCCGGCCATGAGCGATAATCCCATGCCGCGCAGCTACCGTGTCGAAACCCGGACCCGAACCTCCATGGTCGCCGGCCTTGTCGCCATCGCCCTGGTGGCAGGCCTCCTCGTCCTGCCGGCCTTTGCCTCGCGCAGCCTGATCCAGGACCTGTTCTTCATTCTGACCATGCTGACATTGGCGCAGTTCTGGAACCTGCTGGCCGGCTATGGCGGCCTTGTCTCGGTCGGCCAGCAGGCCTTTGTCGGCATGGGTGCCTATGCCCTGTTTGCCGCCGTCATCCTCTGGGGTCTCGATCCGGTCCCCGCCATTCTGCTGGGCGGGCTGGCAGCTTTGGTGCTGGCCGTGCCTTTCGGCTTTTTCGCTTTTCGCCTGCAGGGCGCCTATTTTGCCATCGGCACCTGGGTGTTGGCCGAGGTGGTGCGGCTGGTCGTGGCGCAATGGCGCGCCGTCGGCGGCGGCACCGGTACCTCGCTGCCGCGCGAGGCCACCGAGGCCATCATGTTCACCGACCAGATCGCCCAACTGCTCGATGTCCGGGCGTCGGCGGCACGAGATATCCTCGCCTATTGGCTGGCGCTTGTGCTCGCCATCATCGCCATTGGCGGCATCTACTGGCTGCTGCGCTCCAAACGCGGCCTGGCGCTGGCCGCCATGCGCGACAATCCGCAGGCTGCGCGGTCGGTGGGCGTCGATGCGCAGCGGATCAAATGGGTGGTCTTTCTCGGCGCTGCCCTGGGCACGGGGCTGACCGGCGCGCTCATCTACATGCAGAAGGCGCGCATCTCCCCAGACGCCGCCTTTTCGCTCAATGACTGGACCGCCTATGTCATCTTCATCGTCGTCATCGGCGGCATCGGCACCATTGAAGGGCCGATCATTGGCGTGCTGATTTTTTTCGCCCTGCAGACCCTGCTGGCCCAATATGGCGCCTGGTACCTGATCGTCCTGGGCCTCATCGGCATCGGCGTCATGCTGCTGGCGCCACGCGGCATCTGGGGCAGCTTTTCGGACCGCACCGGCATCCAGCTTTTTCCCATTCGGCGGCGCCTGGTTGGCGGTCTGCTTTCATCAAAACCCACCTCGAGGGAGGAGTAATCATGGCGGACATTACCACGGACGTGCTGGTCATCGGCACCGGCCCAGCCGGCTCGGCCACGGCGGCTTTGCTGTCGACCTATGGCGTCGACAATATGGTCATCAACCGCTACCGCTGGCTGGCGACGACCCCGCGCGCCCACATCACCAACCAGCGCACCATGGAAGTGCTGCGTGACTTGGGCCGGGACGTCGAAGCGGAAGCCTATCTCTTTGCCACCGAGCAGGAGCTGATGGGCGAGAACATCTTCTGCGAAAGCCTGGCTGGCGAAGAGATCGGCCGCATGAAGAGCTGGGGCAACCATCCTCTCTCGCGGGCAGAACACGCGCTTTCATCCCCCACCAAGATGAACGACCTGCCGCAGACCTATATGGAGCCACTGCTGTTCAAGACGGCCTGCGCGCGCGGCACGCAGTCGCGCATGTCGACCGAATATCTGCGGCACGAGCAGGACAGCGAGGGCGTTACCACCACCTGCCTTGACCGGTTGACGGGCAAGGAAATCACCATCCGCTCAAAATACCTGGTCGGGGCCGATGGCGGCAATTCCAAGGTTGCCGAACAGGAGCAACTGCCCTTCGAAGGCCAGATGGGCGTCGGCGGGTCGATGAATATCCTTTTCCGCGCCGACCTCTCGCGCTACGTCGCCCACCGGCCATCGGTGCTCTACTGGGTGATGCAGCCCGGCGCTGATGTCGGCGGCATCGGCATGGGCCTGGTGCGCATGGTGCGGCCGTGGAACGAGTGGCTGATTGTCTGGGGCTATGACATCAACCAGCCCGCCCCCGTCGTCGATGCGGCCTTTGCCACCGACGTGGCCCGCCAACTGGTCGGGGATCCGCAGCTTGAGATCGAGCTGCTGTCGGCCAGCGTCTGGACCGTCAACAATATGTACGCCACCCATATGCAGAAGGACCGCGTCTTCATCATGGGCGACGCCGCCCATCGCCATCCGCCCTCAAACGGGCTGGGCTCCAACACCTCGATCCAGGATGCGTTCAACCTCAGCTGGAAGCTGGCCTCCGTGCTCAAGGGCATTGCCGGCCCCGGTCTGCTCGAGACCTATTCGGCCGAGCGTGCCCCGATCGCCAAGCAGATCGTCACCCGCGCCAACCAGTCCATCGGCGAGTTCGGCCCGATCTTTGAAGCCCTGGGCATGACCGGGGGCACCGATATCGATCGCATCAAGGCGTCCATGGATGCCCGCTGCGACGCCACGCCCGCCGCCGAGCGGCAGCGCGAGTCGCTGCGCCAGGCCATTGCCTTCAAGAAATACGAGTTCGATGCGCATGGCGTCGAGATGAACCAGCGCTACAAGTCGGCCGGCATTGTCACCGATGGGCAGATGGAGCCCAGCTTTGATCTCGATGCCGAGCTGCATTACCAGCCCACCACCTGGCCCGGCGCAAGGGTGCCGCATGCCTGGCTGTTCGACAGCAAGGGCGCCAAGCACTCGACCCTCGACATCACCGGCAAGGGCCGCTTCACCCTGCTGACCGGCATTGCCGGGGAAGCCTGGGCGCAGGCTGCCGAAAAGGTCGCCCGCGCGCTCGGCATCACCCTCGTCGCCCATGTCATCGGACCGCGCCGCGCGCTCGCCGATCTTGAGGGATCATGGGCCCGCGCCCGCGAGGTCACCGATGGCGGCTGCGTCCTCGTGCGGCCCGATCACCACGTCGCCTGGCGCGCCGAGGAAATGGTGGCCGACCCCGTCGCCGAGCTGACCCGCGTCCTGTCCGCGGTCCTCGACCGCAACGCTGTCCAGTAGGAGACAAGCCATGACCGAAACCTACGAGACCGAAACCTACGAATTCTTCTCCGAGGCGCGCAGCGAAGCCGTGGTCAATGCCCGCATGGGCGCCGACATCTCGCCGCGGCTCGCCCAGGTGATGGCGTCTCTCGTCAATCACCTGCACGCTTTTGCCAAGGATGTGGAGCTGACCCCGGCGGAATGGGGGCTTGCCGTGGACTTCCTGACCCGCACGGGACAGATGAGCGACGGCAACCGGCAGGAATTCATCCTGCTCAGCGACGTGCTGGGCCTGTCCATGCTGGTCGACGCCATCAACCACCGCCGCCCATCCGGGGCGACCGAGAACACGGTGCTCGGTCCCTTTCACGTCGCCGGCGCCCCCCACTACCCCATGGGCAGCAATATTTCCCTCGATGGCAAGGGCGAGACCTGCCTGTTCATCGGCCAGGTGCGCGATACCGATGGCAGCCCGATCGCGGGCGCCCAGATCGACGTCTGGTGTGACAATGCCGATGGCTTTTACGACGTCCAGCAGCCCGGCATCCAGCCGCAATGGAACAATCGCGGCATCTTCGTTACCGGTCCGGATGGCCATTATGACTTCCGGGGCATCCGCCCGGTTGCCTATCCCATCCCCGATGACGGCCCGGTGGGCCAGATGCTGGCGGCCCTGCAACGCCACCCCAACCGTCCCGCGCATATGCATTTCCTGGTGTCGGCGCCGGGCTTTGAAACCATCGTCACCCATACCTTTGTCGCGGGCGATCAATGGCTGAGTTCGGACGCCGTCTTCGGGGTCAAGACCTCGCTGATCGCCAGTATCGAAACAGGCACTGACACCGCCTGGCGCTCGCAGTTCGACTTCGTCATGACCCGCAAGACGGCCTGAACGCGACTGTTCGACAGGATCGGGTTGGCTGTCTGCAGTCGCCCGCCCTGGCTAAGATCGCCAAACCGGCTGCGGCTCGGCCAGGGTCTGCAGACTGGCAGGGTCGGCCCCCTCGATGCGCTGCAGCAGCAGGCGCGTCAGCTCGCCTCCGGCGGCGAATACGTCCTCGCGGATGCTGTCGAGCGCCGGGAACAGCGCCGGCAAGATGCCCGAGGTCTGCTTGTAGACCAGGTGCAGGTCCTGCCCCAGTACCAGCCCAGCCTCCTGCAACCCGCCCAGCAGGGCGATGGTGCGCATCTCGCTGTCGCAGATCATGCCGTCCGGCCGGTCCGCTCGCCGGCCCAGTTCAAGCCCGACCTGACGCATTTGCGCCGGCGTGGTGCCGCGAGTATTCGGTGCGCAGCGTCAACCTGATGGAGGAGGGCGAGACCCTGCCCCTGACGGTCACCGACAATACAGTCACCCTGTCGCTGCGACCTTTCGAGATCGCAACGCTGCTGATCGACATCTGAGGAGAGTCCCATGGCCGATGTTTCCCTGCGCGGCGTGCGCAAGTCCTACGGCAATCTCGAAGTGGTGCATGGCGTCGATCTCGACATCAAGTCGGGCGAGTTCGTGGTCTTTGTCGGCCCCTCCGGCTGCGGCAAGTCCACGCTGCTGCGCATGATCGCCGGGCTCGAGCCCATCAGCGGCGGCGACATTTCCATTGACGGCCAGCTGGTCAATGACGTGCCCTCGCCCAAGCGGGGCATCGCCATGGTGTTCCAGTCCTATGCGCTTTATCCCCATATGAGCGTGTTCGACAACATGGCCTTCGGGCTCAAACTCGCCAAGACGCCAAAGGACGAAGTCGATCAGCGCGTCAGGGAAGCCGCGCGGATATTGCAGATCGAGGACTATCTCGACCGCATGCCCAAGGCGCTCTCAGGCGGCCAGCGCCAGCGCGTCGCCATTGGCCGCGCCATCGTGCGCAATCCCAAGGTTTTCCTGTTCGACGAGCCGCTGAGCAATCTGGACGCCTCGCTGCGCGCCCAGACCCGTATCGAGATTGCCAAGCTGCACGACACGCTCGATGCCACCATGATCTATGTCACCCATGACCAGGTCGAGGCCATGACCCTGGCCGACCGCATCGTGGTGCTCAATGCCGGCCGCATCGAGCAGGTCGGCAGCCCGCTCGAACTTTATGCCCATCCGGTCAACACTTTCGTGGCCGGCTTCATTGCCAGCCAGCGCATGAACTTTCTCGCCGTGACGCCGCAGGGCGACCAGTTGCTGCTGCCTGGCGGGCGCCTGCTGCGCTCAAGCCATGCCAAACGGGCACAGGCGCACAGCATCGGCGTCCGCCCGGAGCACCTGCAACTGGCCAGCGCCGACAGCGCCGAACTCAGCGGCACGCTATCGGTGCTCGAGCAGTTCGGCGAATACGGGCTGGCCTATGTCGAGCTGCCGACCGGCGAACTTGTCACCGTCAAACTCGACGGCGCCCCCGACCTGACGCTGCACGAAACCGTGCATATCGCCCTGCCAGCCGAAGGGGTGCACCTGTTCGACGAAGCAGGCCGAGCGCTGCGTTAGGCGACTGCGATCCGCTGGTCGGTAGCGGCGTCAAAGATGTGCGCCTGGCTTGGATCGACCTGCAGCCAGATCGTGTCACCGACACTGGCGCGCAGGCGCTGGCGCAACAGCACGCCGACCTGCTGGTCGCCCACCATGGCCGCGATGTAGGTTTCCGAACCGGTGGGCTCGAACAGGCGAATGGTCGCTTCAATGCCCTGCCCCGGCTCAGCTAGGCCGAAATGCTCGGGGCGGATGCCATAGATCACCGACTTACCCTCGGCGGCACTTGCGGTGGCCGCTGTGACCGGGAAAGACGCGCCGCCCGCGGTGCGGAATGACTGACCCTCGATGCTGCCCTGCAGCAGGTTCATGGCCGGCGAGCCGATGAAGCTGGCGACAAAGACATTGTCGGGACGATCATAAAGGGCGAGCGGATCGCCGATCTGCTCGACGACACCGTCGCGCATCACCACGATGATATCGGCCATGGTCATGGCCTCGACCTGGTCGTGAGTAACATAGACCATGGTGGTCTTGAGCCGGTCGTGCAGTTCCATCAGCTCGGCGCGCATCTGCACGCGCAGTTTGGCGTCCAGGTTGCTGAGCGGTTCATCGAACAGGAAGACCTGCGGATCGCGCACGATGGCGCGGCCCATGGCAACGCGCTGGCGCTGGCCGCCCGAGAGCTGCTTGGGATAGCGTTCGAGGTAATCGGTCAGGCCCAGGATGCGGGCCGCATTGGCGATGCGTTCGGCGATTTCGACGCGGGGGTGGCGCGCCAGGCGAAGCGAAAAGCCCATGTTCTCCGCCACCGTCATATGCGGATAGAGCGCGTAATTCTGGAACACCATCGCGATGTCGCGATGCTTGGGCTCGACCTCGTTGATTACCCGGTCGCCTATACTAATCGTACCGCCCGAGATATCCTCGAGGCCGGCGATCATGCGCAGCAGGGTTGACTTGCCGCAGCCCGATGGCCCCACGAGGACGACGAAGGCGCCGTCCGGCACTCTGAGCGAGACGTCGCGAATGATCTTGGTCGAACCAAAGGCCTTGTAGACATTCTGGATTTCTAGCGATGCCATCAATCTGCTCCGGCTGCAATATTTTCGGGGAGGCGCGCGATGACCTCGATGGCCGCCAGCAGGCTGAGGCCTGTGTGGTAGCCGGGATCAAGGTCGGGTGTGGCCGGGACGTAGTCGATCGGCCCGGAATCGGTGAGGCACTGATAGGCAATGGACGCCTCAGGCCGCCAATAGCGCGCGAAGAACGTCTGGTCGGCCGCCTGCCACACCGCCAGCACTTCGGCGTCGCCGCTGCGTTCGTAGCACAGGGCGGCTGCGCGGATGGTTTCGGGCAGCGACCACCAGGGGCAATAGGGGCTGACCGGGGCGCCGGTCTCGGCGGAGACGACCAGGTGAATGCCCGAACCGGCAAAGCCTCTTGAGAAAGAGGATATCAGGATGGTCTGCAGCGTCCTGAGCAGGCCTGGATCGGCATCGGCACCGAGATGGTCGAGCGCAAAGCCGACAAATTCGATTCCATGGCCGACATTGCAGGCATCCTGGCCGGGGACATTGCGCAGCAGGCCAGTGGCCGGGTCAAAATGGTGGTCGATGACATGGGCGATAAAGCGGTCGGCAAAGCCGGTGCGCTCAGGCATGCCCAAGCGGGCCAGCAGCCCGCCGGCGCTCAGCATGATCATGCGCGGCCCGAAATCGGCGGGTTCGCTGGCGAGGGACGTCGCGCCGAGCGGCAGCTTCTCGTCCATCTGGAAGCGGCCGTCCTCGATGGCGGCAATGACGGTTTCGAGCTGGGCAACATGACGCGCCAGCTGGTCCGGCGCATGTGCAGCGGCGGCGGCCACCAGACCCTTGGCGACGAAGATGTCGGAATAGGTGAAGATGTCGGCCGGCCGCTCCTGGGGGAACGCGGTGCCGTCGACAAAGCGGATAGGCTGCATCTGCGCGTCATAGCAGAAATAGGCGTGTCCATCCTCAGTCCGCAGGCCGTCGAGTGCGCCATAGAGATCGGCTGCCGCATTGTGCAGGCGGGAAGCCAGCGCGGAATCCTTGGTGGCGAAGGCCCGGGCGTGAGTGGCCAGGGCTTCGAGCCCCCGCCCCTGGATCCAGCCATAGATGTGGTCGGGACCGCGCCATCCATCGGCCGGGCCATAGTCGGCCAGGGTCAGCGGGTTCAGCTTGGTGTTGAGAAACGATCCGCGCAGGCGTGGTCGATCCAGCATCCAGGCCAGGGTCTGGGCGTTGGACGCGGCGTAGCGCTGGCTGGCCTCGGTGAGGAAGGGGACCGTCATTCCTTGAGCCCCGAGCTGGCGACGCCCTCGACGAAATTGCGGCGCAGCAGGACAAATAGCAGCACCGATGGCACCAGCACGATGGCCGAGGCGGCACTGAGGCGACCCAGATCGACAGTGAACCCGGTCTGGAACAGCGCCAGTCCCACTTCGATGGTGTAGCTGGGCTGGGTGGTGGCCACGATCAGCGGCCAGGCGAAGGCCGTCCATGCCTGGAAGAAGGCCAGTACGAACAACGCTCCCAGGGCACCGCGCAATAGCGGCAGCACGATACGCACGAAAATCCAGATCTCGCCGGCACCATCGATGCGAGCGGCTTCGAGCAGCTCGTCGGGGATGGAATGGACGACGTTCTGGCGGATGAGGAAGATACCGAAGCTCATCACCAGATAGCCCAGCAACAGGCCCCACAGGCTGTTGAGAATACCCAGGCTCTGCGCCTGGAAATAGAGCGGGATCATGTAGACTTCGAAGGGCACGATGGCCGTCGCCAGGATGACGATGAACAGCGCATTCATGATGCGCGAGGGGAATTTGGCCAGCAGGTAGCCGGCGATGGCAGAGGTGATCGAAATGGCCACCGCCGAGAGTACGGCAAAGGCAAAACTGTTGAAAATCCACAGCATCAGCGGGGTGTCGGAGAGCACCGCCTTGATGTTGTCGAGGGTTGGATCGGCCGGAATGATGCTGGGCGGCCAGCTCAGCATTTCGGCCGGGGTCTTGAAGGCATTGGCGACCAGAAGGATGAGCGGCAGGATCATCAGCAGGCCAAAGACCAGCAGAACGGCGTCGACGACAAAGTCGAGGGCCCTTCGCTTGCGGCGCAACTGGCCCGAGCTGGGCAGCGGTTTGGCATGCGCGTTCATTTGCGGGCCCCTTTCTCGCGGAGCAGGGAGAACTGAATCAGGGTCAGGATCAGCACGATGACCAGCAGCACCACCGCCTCTGAGGCGGCATAGCCGACGCGATAGTTGCGGAAGGTGTTTTCCAGCATGTCCAGTACCAGCACCCGCACCTGGCGGCCGGGCGCGCCCTGGGCATCGGAGGCCAGCACATAGACCTGGGCATAGACGTTGAAGGCGGATACCAGCGTGGCCACGCCGACATAGAGCGAGATGGGCTTGAGCAGCGGAATGGACAGATGCCAGAAGGACTGGAAGCCCGAGGCACCGTCCAGCTTGGCCGCCTCATAGAGCGATTTGGGCAGGTTCTTGAAGCCGACCAGATAGATCAGCACGGCATAGCCCAGCGCCTGCCAGGAACAGAGGATGATCACGCTGATCAGCGAGAGCGTGGGGTCGAACAGCCAGGCCTGCGGCTCAATGCCAAATACCGACAGCAGCGCATTGAGCGGCCCCAGACGCGCATCGAAGATCCACTTCCACGCCATGGCAGCGGGGACCAGGGAAACGACATGGGGGATGAAGATGGTGGTTTCATAGAAGCCGGCAAAGCGCGAGCGGGTGCGATAAAAGATCAGCGCAGCCAGCACCATGGCCAGCGGCACCGTGATCACCAGCACGCCAAAGGCGATGATCGAGGTGTTGATCAGGGCTTCATGGAACAGGCGATCGCCGAACAGTTCCTGAAAATTGGCCAGCCCGATGAAGGGCTTGTTCTTGGAGAGAATGTCCCATTTGTGCAGGCTGAGGCGCAGGATTTCGCCGATGGGAAACAGCCGCACATAGGCGAAGATGGCGATGACCGGCGCTATGGCAAGCAGCGAGAATA
>Ga0123337_10001810_pt1 | contig 26114 bp, 21 predicted proteins | sample frozenSSSSmetaG_FD_89792 | JGI IMG/M metagenome (GOLD analysis project Ga0123337, IMG submission 89792) | Glacier valley bacterial and archeal communities from Borup Fiord, Nunavut, Canada, to study Microbial Dark Matter (Phase II) -... | ecosystem: Environmental > Aquatic > Freshwater > Ice >...
CCTATGAGCAGGCGCAGGAAATCCTCGATGGCAAGCCCGCTCCGGAAGGCTCGGATCCGACTCTCGCCGGAATGGTGAAGGAAGGTTGGAACCTCGCATCCGCCATGCGCAAGCGCCGCTTCGAAAACGGCGCGCTCGATCTCGAGATGCCGGAAATCAAGATCCGCCTCGATGACCAGGGCCGTGCGGTCGTCGCCGATCCGGTGATCCACACCGAGAGCCACCAGCTCGTCGAGGAATGCATGCTCGCCGCGAACGAAGCGGTCGCGAAAATCCTGCGCGAGCGGATGAAGCCGGCGATCTATCGGATCCACGACGACCCCGATCCTTCGCGCCTGATGGACTACACCGAGACCGCAAAGGCCCACGGCTATCGTCCCGGCGATCTGACAAACCGCGCGCACATCCAGAAGCTGTTGGATGAATCGAAGGGCAGCCCGGAAGAGCACGTCATCAAGCTGGGTCTGCTGAAAAGCCTCAAGCGCGCCGCCTACTCCGCGGAGCCGATCGGCCACTATGGCCTGGCGAAGGGCGATTACTGCCATTTCACCAGCCCTATCCGCCGCTACGCCGATCTCATCGTCCACCGCGCGTTGCAGCCGCTGTTGGAAAACGCGCCGCCGAAGCAGGACAGCACGCCCTCGCAGGCGGATCTGAGGGAGATTTCCCGCCACATCTCCGATACCGAACGCACCTCGTCCGATGCCGAGAGCGAAACGAAGCAGATCAAGCTGTTGGAGTATCTCGACCGCGTCGCCAGCGCGGACGAGCCGCCGGTTTTCAACGGCCTCATCACCGACGTCCGGCCGATGGGCCTGATGGTGGAGATCCCCGACATGGGCGTGCGCGGCGTGGTGAAACGCGAGGATCTGCCGGAAGGCCGCTGGCGCTTCGAGGCGCACCGCATGGCGTGGGTTTCCATGGATGGAAAGGTGATTCAGTTAGGCATGCGCCTGCCGCTGCGGGTGATCAATATCGATTTCGACAAGCGCTTCGTGGACTTCGCCGTCGCCGGCAGACCGACCACCGAGGGCACCCACCGCCCTGGTCCCGCCGCGAAGATCGCGAAAAAACACGGCAAGCCGCACACCAAGCCCGCCGCCAAAGTGGGACCGGCCGTCAAACGCAAGGAAGGCCGCTACGCCAGTCCCAAAGACAAGCCGAAGCGCCGCAAGCGGAGGTGAAATCCGCCAGGCTGGGATCGGTCTTTCCGATGCACTATTCCCCGGTTCATCTCCATTGCGGCTAACTGCCGCCCGTTGCCGTCTTGAAAGGAATGCACCGCGGGAAACGAAGGATTGTTTCCCGATTCTGAGAAGTGGTCGCCACTGATCGGGCAAACACTAGCGACGAATTAATTTTCGGAAAATGATCTGCCCCAACCTCACTTTGCGGTGGCAGCCAAGCGGCGGACTTGAATTTTACTGATGTGGGTGTCGTTGTTATTGCACCAGCGTTCGCTGCCGATTCCAACATGGCTGCCTGGCGGGCCAGAGCGGAAGTTCTCTGGCTGATAGTCTTTGAAGCTTTCGATGCCATTGCAAGTAAGGGAAACCTTCTTGTCCAGGGAGCGGATGAGCATGGTGTTCACCTTCTCGTAGGGGAACTTTTTGCTATTATCCGTAGGCAGACGGTGCAGGGTGTCTTTGGGCAGAGTGTAGCGGTAGTTTCCAGTGATACGGGGGCGCATGGGGCTGCTTCCATCCTGGCCGTAGGAGGCGATGTTGTGGATATTGCTGTAGCTCCAATCAAAAATGACTTCACAGCGTTTGCAGCATTTACCTGTGTCTGGCTTGCAAATGACAGAATACTCCACGAACATTTCGAAATTCGGGCCGACACGGGAGCGATGGAGGATGACGGCCCGGCCATCATTCCCATGGTTTACAAGAGTGTTTTCACCTGTGCAGGACCATTTTCCGCCTTGAAGCAGCCAGCCACGGAACTCGGGATCGACCGGCAGGGTGACCCATTCACCACGTGCAAGTGCCTCCTCGACATCAATGACTAACAATTTATCATAAACACCTTCCGCCGCCGCTCCTTGAGCGCGGGATTCCATTGCTTTCAAACGAACCTTGGCTTCTGCCAACTCGCCTTGCTGGTAGAGGGCGTTTGCTTTTTGGAAATCTTCCGCGATGGGTGAGTTCCCGATGGACACTTCTTCACGCATTTCCACCTCGGTCATGCGGTGGACGGCGAGCTTGTTGTGAGTATCCGGATGGAGCGGGCCTTTGATGAGATCCAGAGCCGCAGCGGCGCGAGCGTAGTCGCCTACAAGCCAAGAATTTACCGCCATGTAGCTGATGCGCATGTAATGCTCGTAGGCGCGAGTGGGTTCATTGGCGAGGCCGTCGCTGACTTCTAGCAAAACTTTAGCAACATCAGACCGCCGATAGAACGAGTGCCAATCCTTTTTCCTACCAGCGATGTCGTTGCAGATGCGGGTGAAACTCACGGGGATCTCCAGATCGTAGCGCTTGGTTGCCGCGCAGGCTTTAGCGAAGGCGAGCAGCGTTTCATCGCCCTCATTGCGATAGGCGGATTGCATGTTGTCATAGGCGGCCGGATAGTCGCACTGGGCGGCGGTGGCACGGTCGAACCAATCACGCTTCGTCACGCCTTTGGAGGAACCGGAACTCCCCAGAGAAATCATCTCGCTGGCGGCAATCGGGCAACCGCGGTTCATTTTCCAGGCTTGCTCAAAAGCGGCCCGAGCGCGTTCGGTGCGTTTTTCGTAATCGGCTCCGCTATTCTCCCAAGCAAGAGTTTGCTCGGAGTGGCCAATGATGGTCTGCCGGACCCAAGGCTGGAACGGCAGTTGTGGAGCGAGGTCGAGAATTTTTTGGGCTGTGAGTTTTGGCGTGTCCTTCATCAAATGTAGGTGCCGGATGAAAAGTTCCTCCTCGTTCGGCAGGTAACTGGAATCTGCCGCCATGCGGCTGATGAGAGCAGGGATTTTTTCGAGGTATTGCGAACTCTTCTTCTCTTCATAACCCCGTTTCCATGCCTGAGCTGCGAGTGCATTGGTGAAAAACGAAAGAACCGCCGGCATACTGGGATCCGCATCCAGTGTTTTGAGCGCGGCTATGGTGGCTTTCTCGGCGAAATTCCAGTCGATTTCGCATTTATCATCGATCAACGCTGCGAGGATCAGGATGGCAGGATCATCGCAGCCGTCATTCACTAAACGACGGGCGATGGGCTGGAGGGCCAAGGGTTTCTCCTGCCAGTATTCTGCAAATACGATGGAAGGTGCGGCATCAAGAAATTTCCGCGCATCGGCAGCCCAGGCCACATCGCCGCGTTTCTCTAACCGGGCAAGCGCCGGAGCGACCATCACACGCTCCCACCACAGCCGTTGATCTTTCTCCACATCCCGGAACGTGCGGGTGGCCGCCACAATCTGGATGGGTGGCACCGTGACGATTTCGGGTTGATTTGCGCCTGCACCCGCTGCAACCAATGGCTTGAAGAGGCTCCTGAGGACCGAGGGTTTCTCATCCGCACGGAGTTCCACAGTGGCGATCAGGAGGAGAACTAGAGGAAATATGGATCCAGTGAGGTTCATATCACAGGGTTGTTTGAAAGTTCTTGAGAGCTCGTAAGAAGTTCATCTTTAGAATGACAACGTTTCGAAAATGCTAAAATAGCGCTTCTATCCGAGTTGCCAAGGACTTTCGTCCGGAAATCCTTCTGGGGTCCCTACACTAAGGAAAACTTCAGATAGTTGAGCCACGGATCACACACGCAGCTACACGGATGAAGACTCAGAGGTGTGTTCAAATTTGGTTATCATGAAATTCATCACAGAGAAAATGACTCAACATACCTTTATTCTGTATTTCTTATCCGTGAACCTCCGAGTCATCCGCCGAAGTCTTTTCAGTCAGTCAGTTCGTCCATCTCCGCTGCGCTCCCTTTGTGGTCAAAATCCTCTTCTGTCCGGTGCTTTCGCCCTAGTGTAGGGACCCCGGAAATCCTTCTGGGCGTTTCTGAGGAAGAAACGCCAAGGCCTGCTGCCGCGCGCCTCCCGGCTCGCCCTTGCAAATTTCCCGATAGCCCGCGCTTGTGACGGAGGATTTCATTAGAAATGAACCTCGTTTTCGGCTTTCGCCCGGACGGCCACCTCGTCGCCGACGCTGAGGCCGAGGTCGTCGAGCAGCTTGCGCGATAGCTCGACATCGAGGAACTGCCCGTCATCCAAACGAACGGTGAGCGTGGCGATGGGACCGGCGGAGAACAAATGCTGGACTCGGCCGATTCGGTCAGTTAGAGGATCCTGCTCAGCGGCGAAAAGCACCTCCACTTCGTGCGGGCGGACGTAGAGGGTCTCGCCGCTGGTGTCGGTGAGTTTGTTGACGTTGCCCAGAAACTCGTAAACGAACGGACTACGGGGACTATCGTAGATGGCCTGCGGCTTGCCCACCTGTTCGACGCGGGCGTTGCGCATGACCACCACCTGATCGGCGAGTTCGAGTGCTTCCTCCTGATCGTGAGTGACGAAGAGGGTCGTCAGGCCGATTTCATCATGAAACTGCCGCAGCCAGCGGCGGAGGCTCTTGCGGACCTGGGCGTCCAGCGCGCCGAAGGGTTCGTCCAACAGGAGCACTTTCGGCCGGATGGCGAGCGCGCGGGCGAGGGCGACGCGCTGGCGCTGGCCGCCGGAAAGCTCGTGCGGGCGGCGCTTGTCGAGGCCTTCCAGTTTCACCAGCTTGAGCAGCTCGAAGACCCGGTCATGGATCTCGGCCTTTTTCGGTCTGGCAGCGCGCGGCAAGACCGTTAGGCCGAAGGCGATGTTCTCGGCGATGGTCATGTGCCGGAACAACGCGTAATGCTGGAAGACAAATCCGACGCCGCGTTTTCCGGCGGGGATGTCGCCCACGTCCTCGCCGTGAAATTTGATTTTCCCGTTTCCAGGATCGGCGAACTCAAGTCCGGCGACGATGCGCAGTAGCGTCGTTTTACCCGATCCCGATGGCCCCAGCAGGGCGGTCAGGGAGCCGTTGGGAACCTCGAGGGAGACGTTTTCAAGCGCGGCGTAGCTGCCGAACGTCTTGTTGATGGATTGGATCGATATCGACATGGGAGAATCTGTTATTTGTGGCCCGAGGCGGCGTGACCGGTGAAATGCTCGACCACGCTCTTCATGCCGAGTGTGACGAGGGCGAGGAAAGCCAGCAGGGTGGCGCAGGCGAAGGCGGCGCTGAACTGGTACTCGTTGTAGAGCACCTCGATGTGCAGCGGCAGCGTGTTGGTTTTCCCCCGGATATGGCCCGAGACGACGGAAACCGCGCCGAATTCGCCCATGGCGCGGGCGTTGCAGAGCAGCACGCCGTAGAGCAGGCCCCACTTGATGTTAGGAAGGGTTACACGGAGGAAGACCTGCCAGCCCCGCGCGCCCAGGGTGACGGCGGCCTCCTCCTGATCACTGCCCTGTGACTCCATCAGAGGGATCAGCTCGCGGGCGACGAAGGGAAAAGTCACGAACACCGTGGCGATGATGATCCCCGGTGTGGCGAACACGATTTTCGGGCTGGCCAACCATGCAGCCAGATCCGTGAACATCCAGCCGAATGCCTTGTAACTGGCAAGATCAGCGGCGACATAGGCGAGGGGTGACAGGAAATTCTCCAACATGTTTGGCGGAAACCAGCCTTTCGAGCCGAAGATCATCACCCACACCAGACCGGCGATGACCGGAGAAACCGCGAAGGGTAGGTCGATCATGGATAGAAGCAATGCGCGTCCTTTGAAGCGGTATTTCGTCACGAGCCAGGCCGCGGAAACTCCGAACAGGGTATTGAGCGGCACGGACACGCCAGCGGCGATCAGGGTCAGCTTGATGGCGGAGAGCGCGGAATCCTCATGCAGGGAAGCGAGGAAGACCTCCCAGCCGCGGCGCAGCGCCTCGGCGAAAACCGCGCCTAACGGGAGCAGCAGGAACAGGCTGAGCACGATGACCGCCAGCGTGATCAGGATGACGCGGACGAGCGGTGACTCGGTGGTGGAGGGGCGGAATGCCATGATTTCAGCGGTTCTGCCAGTCGAGCCGGCGTTGCAGGAGATTGATGAGGAAGAGCAGCGCGAAGGAGACGATCAGCATCGCGGAAGCAATCACGGCGGCGGCTTCGTATTTGAACTGCTCCAGCTGCGCGACGATGAGCAGCGGCAGGATTTCCGTTTTCATCGGCAGGTTTCCCGAGATGAAGATGACCGAGCCGTATTCACCGATGGCACGGGCGAAGGCGAGGGTGAAACCGGTGATCAGCGCCGGCACCAGCAGCGGCAGGATGACTCGGCGGAAGGTCGTCCAGCGGTTCGCACCCAGCGTGGCGGCGGCCTCTTCGATCTCGCTTCCGAGGTCTTCCATCACCGGCTGCAGGGTGCGGACCACAAAGGGAAATCCGATGAACGTCAGGGCGATGAACACGCCTAACGGACTGTAGGCAGCGCCTTTCGCGGCGTAGTCGTGGAGCTGCTCGCCGATCCATCCGCCGGGGTGGAAAGTTTCTATCAGCCATTTCGCGAACCGTGCGATATACTGCCCGATCCAGCCGTTGGGCGCGTAGATCTGAGTCAGCGTGATGCCGGCGACGGCGGTGGGCAGGGCGAAGGGAAGGTCCACCATAGCGTCCAACAGACGCCGGCCGGGAAACTGATAGCGCACCAGCACCCAGGTGACCAGCAGGCCGAGCACCACGCTCACCGCGGCGGCGGCGGCACTGGCCCCGAACGTGAGTTTCGTGGCGGCGATCACCCGTGGCGAGCTGAGCAGCTCCCACCATTGCGAAATTCCGAGGCCGGCCGCCTTGATGAACAAGGCGGCCAGCGGGATCAGGATGATGAGGCCGAGGTAGCTCACGGTGAAACCCATCGTGAGGCCGAAGCCGGGTATGACTCGTCGTTTGGACATTTGGATAGGATCAGGAAATCACCTTGCGGGACCGGGCTTCACTTGGCGCTGTAGATTTGATCGAAGGTGCCTCCGTCGTCGAAGTGTTCCTGCTGGGCTTTCACCCACCCGCCGAAGTCGGCGTCGATCGTGACGAGCGGCAGTTTCGGCAGCTTGTCCACGTACTTCGCGGCGATCTGCTGGTTGCGCGGGCGGTAGAAGTGCTTGCCGGCGAGATCCTGGGCGACGTCGGTGTAGAGGAATTCGAGGTAGGCCCTGGCGACCGCGGTGGTGCCGTGCTTTTCCGCGTTTTTCTCGACCACCGCGACGGGCGGCTCGGCGAGGATGCTGATGGACGGATAGATGATCTCGGTCTTTCCAGGGAACTCCTTCTCAATCAGATAAGCCTCGTTTTCCCATGATAGGAAAACATCGCCTATCTGACGCTGGGCGAAGGTGGTGGTGGAACCTCGGGCACCGGTGTCGAGCACGGGGACGTTCTTGTAGAGGCGGGTGATGTAGTCGATGACCTTCGCCCGGTCGCCGCCGAACTCCTTGTTTGCCCAAGCCCATGCCGCGAGGTAGTTCCAGCGCGCTCCGCCGGAGGTCTTCGGATTCGGGGTGATGACCTCGATGCCGGGTTTCACGAGATCCGCCCAGTCCTTGATGCCTTTCGGGTTTCCTTTTCTAACGACCAGGACGATGGTGGAGGTGTAGGGCGAGCTGTTGTCCTTGAGCTTGGTCTGCCAGTCGGCAGGAATAGTCTTGGCCTCCTTGACGATGCTGTTGATGTCACCGGCGAGGGCGAGGGTGACGACGTCCGCTTCCAGTCCGTCGATGACGGAGCGCGCCTGCTTGCCGGAGCCGCCGTGGGACTGCTCGATCTCGACCTTCTGGCTGTTCTTCTGTTCCCATTCCTTTTTGAACGCCTGGTTCACCTCGACGTAGAATTCGCGGGTGGGATCGTAGGAAACATTGAGCAGCTTCAGGGTGGAACCACCCGCGGAGGCGGAGGTCTTGCTTTTCTCGCAGGCGACGAGCGCGAGGATCGAGGCGAGGGCTGCGGGAAGGATCAGTTTTGTTTTCATTTGGGATTCAGGTTCGAGGGTTGATAGATCTGGTTAAGGATGACGTCTTCGGCGAAGCGGATTTTCCAGACCTTCGCCCATGGCTGGGAGGATGTTTATTATCATGATTTCAAGCCAGGTGCGCCCGGGGCTTCATTGTTAGCGTTTCTGCTGGATTCCAGATTCGGCATCCGCCAGCGCGGCAATGATCTCCTCGGAGCTTGCCGCGGTTTTCAAGGACGCCAGCGCACCGCCTGATAGAATCCGGGCGAGACGGGCGAGTCCGTGAAGGTGGGAACGGTCGTCAGGGGTGCAGAGCAGGAAAAACAGCGACGTCCTCTCACCCTCCTCCCCACCGAAATCAATAGGCGCGGCGGTCCTGAGGAAACAAAGGAACTGGCGCTCGATGATCGACGGAATGGGACGGCGCGGATGACAAAGCGCGACCCCACCCGGCATGGCGGTGCTGCAGAGCGCCTCGCGGTCCACCAGCGAGGAGAGCAGGTGTTCCTGATCGAACAGCAGTCCGGTAGCTCCCGCCAGTGTGGTGATCGCGCGCAGGACTTCCGCCTTGGTGGTCACGTTCACATCGAGCGCGATTCCCTTGAGCGGCAGCCGGGACGTCAGGCGGTCGGTCCGGGTGGTGCGGAAGGTGCCGTCGGCCAGCAGGGAGGATTCCATCTTGGTCTCCAATTCCGTCACGCGGGCCTCGTCCAAGGTCTGGATCTTCTGTTCCAGCCAGTCCACGACATCGTTGCGCCGGAAGCGCCACTGACCTTCGATTTCCAGACCCGGCAGGTGTTCGCCCCGCACCAGTCCCTCGATGAAGCGCGTGGACCAGCCCAGATAGGCGGCCAGCTGGCCGATGTTGATGTATTCGGCCTGGTTGACTGGATCTGCTGCTGGTTTCGGACTCATGATGATCGGGGTCGGGTGTTGGAAAACAAATTGAACTCAGAACGAGAACCTGACACCCGCTAGAATGGTGTAGCCATCGTAGGATTCTCCGGAGCCTCCCGAGAGCCACGCCCATTCGGCGCCGGCCATCAGCTTCAGCTTGTCGCCGTAGATGAAATACTGGGCTCCACCATAGATGGCGTTGTAATTGTCGCCGCGCGCGCTGTTGTCGGCGACGGGCTTTTCGTAGCGGGTCTGGCCGACCACGCCGAGCGGCCCGTCACTGGTGGCGAAGGAATAGCGGCCTACCAGTTGGAGTTTTTTCGGAATGAGGTCGTAGGTGGGCTGGATATAGAAGCCGAAGACGTCCGTGTTGTCGCCGTCGCCACCGAGGGCATAGAAGCTTTCGAAAACGACGGCCGCGGGACCTTGTTTCACGATGAAGGTGGTTGCGAGGACGTCGTCGTAACGGCCCATGACGAAGTCATCAGGCGAGCGCTCGCTGTGCAGCCAGTCAAAGCGGAAATCCGCCTTATCGGCTTTGAGCAATTTCTTGAAATCATAACCGACGCCAAGAGTATAGGAGGTGCCGCCGTTGAAGTCGCCGAACTCCCCATCACCGAAAGCACCTGTGCCGCCGGTGGTGGTTGGAGTGGCATTCGAATAAACACCGGCGCGCCATGAATATTCTTCGATTGTTCCTTCGAAGGTCAGTCCGGTGGCGCGGTTGATGTTGAGCTGGTTGAAAATCTGCGAGCGCTCGAAGGTCGGTTGGGTGTTGGTGGATTCCAGGAAATCATACTGACCGATGAGCGGCTTCATCTTGCCCGCGGTGATGCTCAGCCAGGATTCCGGTTTCCAACGTACATAGGCGTCGACCAGACCGTCGTAGAAATCATCGAAGCCGTCATTGCTTTGGAAATCGACGCGGACCTCGACCTTCTTCTCCAACAGTTTCGCATCGAAACCAAAGCGCGAGCGGCGGTCCTCCCAGTTGCTCTGGCTACCCTGGTCCGCGTCGACGTCCCAATACTGTCCTTGATAGCGTCCACGCAGCTTGAACTCCTCGATGTAGGGATTGCCGTCGTCCTTATAGAGGGTGGCGAGGCTCCAGAGCTTGTCGAAATTTTCCGTCAGACTGTCGGTCGGAACGGTTTCCGCATGGAGTGACATGGGAACTCCTGCCGCCGAAACGACAAGGAGCAACCGCATTACGGGATCGAGCGTCGCCGCGGCTGAAGAAAAAGACTTCCGCGGCGGTGATGACAATGATGGATGATATGATTCTGTATTAGGGTATGATTTCATGAGAATTTTTCTTGCGGTGTTCCGGTTAGCTTCCGTTTGGACGTTGGTACTGCCGTCCGCATCTGCGGTGGGAGATCTGTAGTGACGTTGGTACGCAGAAAGAGACCGACCGGACAGGGAGGTGAGAATCCGCAACCCGACGGAGTGTTTGGTTCACACCGGGATTCAGCGGGCTTCTCGATTCCTCCGGTGGTCCGGTCGGTCTCTTACAGCGTTGTTGCGAGCGTGAAGCTCGCTGGTATCAGACTTGTTTTTGATTGGAGCCCTCGTCCCGCAGGGAGACGAAGCGTGTTTTTTCAATACTTTCGACCTGCGTCACGCGCCCGTCATGGACAGTGATCTGCACGGAGCCGAAGCGGAGGTTTGCCACATTGTTGCGAACGATCTCCAGCCAGTCGGCTTGCGGGCCGTCAGGTGTAGAGCGTTCAGAAGTTATGGTTTTCATTGGGGTTCGGAGATGGTGTTGCGAGTTGGGTGAGACCTGCGAGGAAACCGTCAGCGGGGTCGGCCTTGCCTTTGATCTTGCCGCCTGTCGCCGCCATCGAATCGGCGGTGGCGAATGGCGGTACGATGCCGTCGCGGCGCATCTTGCGCAGGGTGACTTCCACGACTTGGGCGACAGTGTAACGGTCGAGGATGTTGGCAATCGCGTTGCGGACGTCGATCATCACCATGCGCAGCCCGCAGTGGGCCTCGTCGGGACAGGTGCAGGGCTGATAGGCATTCTCGCTGGCGCAACAGATCGGTGCGAGGCGACCGTCCATCAGGCGGACGAGCTGGCCGATGCCGATTTCGTCGGCAGGCTTGGCAAGGGCGTAACCTCCGAATTTCCCGCGGTGGGTTTCGACCAGTCCGGCCTCGCGCAATTCCTGCAGGATACGCTCCACAAATTTCAAGGGCAGGCGGTTCGCTTCGGCGAGTTCTGCTCCTGATACCGTGGTCCGCCCGACTTCGGTTGCAATGCCGAGGTTGATCGTGGCGCGGAGCGCGTATTCTGCTTTTTTTGAAAGGTGCATTCGCTTATCTGGACGAAACGGTATAGATTAAGTCCGTGTTGCCAAGGAGAAAAATTCGGCTCCAGTGGACGGGCCGTTCTTGCTTACTGAAAATGAACGGGTTAAAGATTGAAACTTTGTTGAGATTGGCCCGGTTTCTTCTGCTACTTGGGTGACGAGCATACCCGACACCTTTGTTCGTGATGCTCGTCCTGCCATGATTCGACTGAAAACGTTGGCATTTCGAGGTCCTAGGAAATTTTTCCAACCAGCTCCGTCTATTGAATAGTATACATTCGGGCCGTCCCCGAGCGCGCCCGAGCCCATTTCCCGTCGGGGGCTTGAAATTGTCCCCATGGCGAAATTGCCGGCTATTTCCCCCGCTGTGGTCGCGTATGGGTTCCGCACCAACCCATGAAACACCTCCTCATCCCCATTCTCACCGCCCCGCTCGCTTTCGCCCACCCGGACCACGGCACTTCACCGGGCGAGGGCCCGCAGACTGCGGTCCACACCGGCAACGGAGCCTGGTCCTATGAAGCCGTGCCGCACTGGGGCGAGCTGCCGGAGGGAAAAATCATCGGCCCCACCCACGGCGGCGTGGTCATCGACGACGAGAGCGGGCTGATCTATGTTTCCACGGACTCCGAGCTTTCCGTCCTCGTCTATCAGCCTGATGGGAAACTCGTGAGAACCATCGCCCCCGAGTGCAAGGGATTCCATGCGATGGTCATCCGTCAGGAGGAAGGGAAAGCGGTGATCTACGGCGCCCAGCTCAACGGCAACAAGCCGCCGCTGCGCGTTTGCAAGATCGATACGGACGGCAAGCTTCTGTTGGAAATTCCCAATGCCGACACCGGAGAAATCCCCGGCGGCTGGGGCGGGCTCACCGGCGTCACGGTGGCTCCCGACGGCTCGATTTTCGCCTCCACGGGCTACGGCGCGAACATCATCCACAAGTTCGACGCCGGTGGCAAACTCCTCAAATCCTTCGGCAGCAAGGGTGCCGATGAAAAACAGTTCAACACCCCCCACGGCCTCGCGATCGACACCCGTTTCGGCGAGCCGCGCCTGCTGGTGGCGGACCGGGAAAAGCGCCGTCTCGTCCACTTCGACCTCGAAGGAAATTGGATCGGCGTGCATTCCAGCAACCTCCGCCGCCCATGTTCCGTTAGCATTCTCGGTGACAACGTGGCCGTCGCCGAGCTGGAATCCCGCGTCACCATCCTCGACAAGACCGGCACGCCCGTCGCCTTCCTCGGCGACAATCCGGACAAGTCCCAGTGGGCGAAATTCCCCATCCCGCCAGCGGAAATGCGGTTCGGCATTTTCACCGCACCGCACGGCCTGAGCTTCGACAAGGCGGGCAACCTCTACGTCGAGGACTGGAACAAGACCGGCCGCGTCACAAAGCTGACGAAGCTCTGAGAGACCTGATGGAAAATCCGCAGGCGTTTCCAACACCATCCACGTTGACAAGGTAGGGGGTAATCCGCGATCAACGGGACCGGTGAAACCCACGTCATTCATACCTCCCATCATCTCGCTTCTCATCGCCGGTGGCTGGATCGGCAGCCAGCGCCAGTCCATTTCCGCCATGGAGAAGGATAGCGTGCTGCTCCGCAAGCACATCGCCGATGTCCGCGCGTCCTCACAGTCCGCGGCCGGTCCGATAAAAAAGCCCGCCGCGCCCGGCAAGGTCGCGAAGGACAAGGAGCCGATCGATTGGAAAAAACTCGCCGCGCAGATGGCCGAGATGCAGCAGGGCGGAGGCATGGGCGACATGCGCACCATGATGCGTTTCCAACAGCGCATGCAGTCGATGACCAAGGAGGACATGGTCGCCGCGCTCGAGGAGATCGCCGCGCTGGATGTTCCAGCCGAAGTCCGCGCGATGCTGGAGGGCATGATCATCAATCCGCTGCTAGAGAAGGATCCCGAACTGGCGCTCACCCGCTTCATCGGCCGGCTGGATGATGATCGCGGCCAGATGCGCTGGCAGCTTTCCCGGGCGCTGAAAAACTGGGCGGAAAAGGATCCGGCGAAGGCGCAGGTGTGGTTGGACCAGCAGATCGCCGCAGGAAAATTCGACAGCAAGGCGCTCGACGGTAGGAGCCAGAGCCGCATCCAGTTCGAAGGACAGATGATCGGCGTGCTGATAGGCTCCGACACGGAAGCTGCGGCAAAACGCCTGGAGGCGATGCCCGAGGACCAACGCGACAACGTCATGCAGGGCGTATCCGCCGATTCGATCAAAGAGGACAAACAGCTCGCCTACGCCGATTTCATCCGCGATCAGCTTCCTGAAAAGGAGCAGGCGGAATTGATCGCCAACCTCGGCAACCAGCTCGTGCGGGGCGACGGCTTCACCGCGGTGGACGCCTATCTGGACCGCATCGCGGCGACTCCTGAAGAACGCACGGCCACCGCCACCGAGGCCGCGGTTTCGAAAATCCAGATGAATTCCTATAACAAGGCCGTCACCCGCGAGGACCTCGATGCCATGCGCGAGTGGGTGAACAAACAGGCGCCGGGCACCGCGGACGGCGTCACCGGCAAGGCCCTCGGCAGCGCGGCGCAGGGGAACCGGCAGTTGAAATTCGACGATGCCGCCGCCCTCGCGCAGCAATACGACGACAGCAGCGGCAATCAGAACGTGCTCGCGGGATTTCTCCAGAGCAACGTTGTTTACTCCCATCGCGACGCAGCGCGGGAACTCGCGCAGAAGATCACCGATGAAAAACGCCGTGAGGAAATCCTCAAAAAACTCAGATAACCCTCACACACCGGCCGTCATGAAAATCCCACTCGCCCTGTCCGCCCTCATCCTCGCCATCGGCGCGGCTCTCGGTTGGCACGATCACCAGCAGCTCGCCGCCGTCCGCGAGACTCATGAAAAACTCGTGGCCGAGGCATCACTGTTAGGCATCTCGCTCGATCCCGCGCACCCGTCCGATCCCATCCGCGTGACCAAGCGCGGCGAGCGTGAGAACAAGGAAACGGTGGCGAAGGAAGCCGTCAGGGATTTCATCGCCTTCGCCAAGGAAATGGAGGCCTTTGAAAAACAGGGCAAGCAGCCCGACGAGGCGATGCAGAAGCGCATCATGGAGTTCATGGACCGGATGATGGATCTCGACGCCTCGCAGATCAAATTCCTCATCACCGAGTTGCGTTCCAACACCGAGCTCAAGGAGGAAACCCGCCAGGGCCTCATCGCCTTCTCCATCATGACGCTCGCCAACGAACACCCGCAGGCGGCGCTGGCGATCTTCACCGAATCCTCTGATTTGTTAGGCAAGGACCGGATGAGCGGCCACATGATCTCGTCCGCCCTCTCCCGTTGGGCCAAGGACGATCCGGCGGGCGCGCTCGAATGGGTGCGGAAAAACGGGGAGAAATTTCCCGATCTCGTCACCGAGGATGCCAAGCGCGGACTGGTCGCCGGAGCGGCCGTCAATGACCCGAAGCTTGCATTCAAACTTGTCGGCGAGCTCGGTCTGACAGAAAAATCGCAGGCGCTTTCCAGCATCATGTCCGCCGCGAAAACTCCCGAAGAGCGGACCGCCACGTTCACCGCCTTCCGCGAATACCTCGCCGGCATCACCGATGAAAAGGCACGCAACGAAGCCGCCGGCAGCGCTTCGTGGGCGCTGACCCGCAATGTCGTTGCCAGCGGATTCGAATCAGCCACCCGGTGGATCGATCAAACCAAACTCACGCCGGACGAACTCGCCAACTTCGCGGGTGGATTGCAGCACAACGTCAAGAGCGCCGAGACCGGCCAGTGGATCGAGTGGGTCGGCGAGAAACTGCCTGATGACAAAAGCAAGGACGTCATCCGCAACATGGTTTCCGGTTGGACCCAGAGCGACTTCCAGGCGACCGGAGCCTGGCTCAACACGACTCCCACCGGCCCGCTCAAGAACAGCGCCATCCGCAGCTACGCCGAGACCGTTTCCCGCTACGAGCCCGAAGCCGCCGCGCAATGGGCGCTAACACTTCCTCCCGGCGAGGACCGCGACCAAACGCTTAATCGCATCTACAAAAACTGGCCAAAAAAGGACGACGCCTCCAAAGCAGCGGCTGAAGCGTTCAAAAGCCAGTATGGAGTGAAGTGACGTGATACGGACATTGCTGTCTGTTCTTCCTCATGCCCAGCGCTGAAGAGCAGACAGCAAGGAATGTCTGCATCACGCGGTCGTCTTCTCATTCACTTTACCGCATGGATCGCAAGAATGGCTTGTTCCCCGACGGTTTGAATCAGGTACCCCCAATACGCCTCCGTCCCGACGGTATCCCGCACGGTGGCGGCTGGTAGAAATCGGCGCATCTCCTTCAGGAAATCGTCCCGCATCTCCGGCTGGTTCTTGAGCCCTTGCATGCGGCTCGTTAGCAATTCCACAAACTCGGCTTCTTCCCGCTGATGATCGTGCACCTTGAGCGGAATCAACTTTACAGGCAGTTCCACGCCCTGCTGGACGAGCCAGCCGATGTCCCACAGATCGCGGTTCTTGATGCGGTTGTCCCGAAACGCCAGCGCGATGATCTTGTCTGCCAGAATTTCCTCGCGGCTCTGGGCCTGGAGGATCAGGCCCGAGGTGCCGAGATCGACGCCGTAGAGATTGCGCAGCATCATCGGCCGCGGGTCGTGGCTTGGGATGGCGCAGATGTCGAGGTGGATGCGTTGTGATGGAAGATGCTTTTGGCTTGGCCGGGTTTCCACGGTGAGCTTCCAAGTGGATACCTTGCCACCGGTCTTCACCGGCTCGCTGACACTCACCGGCAGGCCATAGCGGGTTTGCAGCCGCGTGGTGAGCACGCTCGCGAGTCCTATCAGATCGCTGCGCTGAAAATCGCTTCCACCGGTGAAATCGAGATCCTCGCTCAGCTGGGCGGATCCGTAGCAAGCCCGCAAACACGTGCCACCGATGAAGGTGAGGCCTGCAAGCAATCCCGCTTCACCCATTTCACGCAGGATGTCGTGATGTAACAGTTCCTTTTCCACCACGGGGCGCAAAGTGGTCAGATCCGCGCGTGATTTCAGCGCCTCATCCACGAGTTGGTCAAAAAAGCTCACGCGCCACCTCCTGGTCCACGAGATCCATGCTTCGGCGGGTGGCTTTCATGTCGCGCAGCGCCTGGCGAATCGAAGCCCGCCAAAGGTGTCGGTCGGCATCGTACTTCAGCTCGCCGCCGATATCGTCCGGTCGCTGCGCGGTGTGTACGAACTCGATGTGCCCGTAGTCGCCGCAATCCACCACATGGCTGCGCCCGGACGTCATGAGACTGATCCAGTTCATCGGCACTTGTGAGATCACTCCCGCATCGCTCAGCACTGTGTCCAGGCTGATGTAGTTGAACTCGCCCGCACGCTGCCGCGCTGCCGCGTGGAACAGCAGGTTGCCGGCGGTGTAGCCCGGCACCGGATAGAAATAAATCCCGCGGCAGACCCGCTTCAACAGACCCGCCTTCGTCGCCCGCGACAACAGCACCGCCAGCTGGCCGCACTGAGGCACCGCCGCCGCCAGATCCGACGGCGCGAACACACAATGCTCCGGATCCGCCAGCGAGCGGAGTGTCTCGGTGAGCTGCTTGAGAGGCTGCATTGGGCGACTCTACAAAACATTGCAGAAAGTGCAATGTTTTGTAGAGACCAGAATGCACCGAAAAGTGTCCCGGCTGTCTCAGCCCGGCGCGGCGATCAAAAAAGCCGACTGGGACACTGTGCTCACACTCTGCAGATCGCCACGCCCTGGCGGAGGCTGGCGAGGGGGGCATTTCCTAACGGGATAAACTCCTGGCCGACATGACCGGTGTAGCCGGTTTCCGCGATGGCGCGCATGATGGCCGGATAGAAGAGCTCCTGCGTGGCGTCGATCTCGTTGCGGCGGGGCAGCCGCCGGTGTGGTAGTGGGTGAAATGGCGATGGTTTCTTCCTCAATTCCCCAACCTGTGTTCGAGCGCGAACCCGGCAGCGGCGGCGGGGTCTTTCTTCTTCCATGCGGCATGCACGCCTTTGAGCAGCTTGTCCCGTTCTTTCCCCTCGGGCAAGGTCAGCGCCCACTGCGCGGCGGACTCCGGCTGGTGGCTCGCGAGGGCTCCGGCATACCCCCACACCGCAGCCTCCTTGCTCGGGCCATCGGCGCTGCCATTCATCCATTCACCGGCGGCCTTGTAGTCGGCCTCGGTCCATTCCCACACAGACTTCCCCACTTTTTTCGAGAATTGATCCGCCGGAAGCTTGTCCGCCAACCAATCGATCCAATGACCGGTATCGGCTTGGGTGCACGAATAGCTGAGGCCCTCGCTGAAAGACCTTATTTCCTGGTCCGAAAGCTTCGCCGAGGAGAGCCAAGTCTTCGTCGCTTCGAAATCTTGATACGCGAGACGATAGGCCAGACCGCCGAGTGTCTTCTTCACGAATTCAGCGTCGTTTTTCTCAAAATCCCGCAGGGCCGTGAGCAGGGCCGTGTATTCATCCGGCGTGCTCACCGCAAACGCAACGCTGGAGGCAAGCGTGTCCTTGTTCTCCAGCTTCATTTCGCCGATCAAACTGAGCGCTTGCTTGGGATCCTGTGTCGCAATGCCGGCGATGACCGCGGCCTTCGTCCGATCGGTTATCAGCTCGGGGTGATTTTCGCCATGCTTGCGGAACCAATTCAGCGCTCCCAACGGATTTTCACCGGCCCATTTTTGAAGCGAGTTGGAGATGATGTGTTGGTCAAGGGGAGTCATCTTGGCCACGTCCGAGGATTCGATGAGTAATTCCAACGCAGCTTGCGGATGATTCCAACTTAGCCCATTAAGCGAGAGTTCTGTGAGGTGTTTGCGCGCAAGATTGTCGATTTCGGTGCTGGCCTGAATCTCTGCGATGACCGTCTTGATCTGGTTTGGATTGAGATCGAGGAGTTGATCCATGAGTTCCTCGGCACGATCTGTGTCAGAACCTGCTGCGACACTTTTCCAAGAGATCAGCTCGCCGGCCAAGGCCTTCGCGGTCGTGGTTTTACTCGCAGTGTCCTCACGATCGCGGCGGGTGGAAAACGGTTGCTTGCCAAAGGTGGCGAGGCTTTCCGGCGAGAGCCCCGATGCGCGGACTTCTGCTTCTGCGCGGTGATGCGTTTCACGAGCGAGCTTGAGGCGTTCATGCTGCCGCCAGCCGAAAAAGCCGCCGAGAGCGAGAAGGATCAAGGAGAGTGCGAGGGAAGCTTTCATGACTTCAACGGGAGAGGCTTTTGACGATCTTCGCACGCTTGGTTTCGTCGTTAATCTTCGCCGCCAAGACGAGCGAAGCCTCCCGGTTTTTGGGTAGCTGGTTGCCATCCAGGAAGCCAATCAGCAGTTCATCGCTACCACTTTGGGCATGCAAATCCTCAATGATTTTCAGGCGTTTCTCAAAAGGCGGTGACCTATGCCCACGATCCACGAGTGATCGGCCGGTGGTGGTCTCCATTTCATCAGGTGATTGCCGGGTCATCCACTCGCGCATCTTGACAACCGCCGCCATATCGAGCCCTCCCTGCCTCTCGATGAGATCGATCTGATAGCTCGCGGCATTGGTGGCAATCGTTCGTCGCTCTGCCGGGCTCACCTCGATGTCGTCGAGAAACTTGCCGACTTTCTCATAGCCGCCTTGATGCAGCATCGTCTTGGCCGCGGAAGTAAAGGCGCTGGGCTGCTGTTTTTCGGGAACGTATTCCCGCACGAGACTGGTAAAGGACTTCTCGCTGCCCGGCTGGAGACGCGTGTATCCTTGTTGGAAAAGAAGTTTCCGTTGATCTTCCGGCAGCGCGGTGATGCGTCGCTTTACGGCGGCAGGATCGATGGCAAGCAAACCGGGAAGCAGGCGAGCCTCGAAATCCAAGCGTGTAGTGTATTTCCCTTCCAACGATTTGCTCTCAAACTTGCCGGCCGCGATCTGCCGGGTGAACCACGCGGTGGCGGCTGCCGGATCCTTGCCGGCCCATTGCTCAAAGGCGTTGGGGAACTCCCAGCTCAAGCTGCCTCGAGAATCATGGATCCGATCCATGCAGTGATCCATATAGAGCTCAGGCGCTTTCTGTTTGAGCCGCAGGAGCATCCAACTTTTCAATTCGCCGCGGTCCATTTGGCTCATGCCCAGCACCGCGATTTCCGCGAGTGCCGCATTCAACTCCGGTCCGCTCATTGCCGAGAGTTTTTCGCGAAGACTGATCCGCTGCGTGTGGGAAAGGTTACCGCCTTTGGCCATCTTTCCGGCGAGCGCCTTCCAGTCGATGGGATCCAAATCACCAGTCTTTCGGTTTCCGTTTCTCGCGGCAACGAGCGAAGGGTCAGCCGCAGGGCCCTCCGCATGACGCACCGCAGTTAGGTGTTCGCGAAGAAGCAGGGTTTCCTTTTCGAACGCGGAGATGGAGCGCTGTTGTGAGATGAGCCAGATGCTAACCGCTGCCAAAGCGGCAGCGGGAGGGAGATAGAGAATGGGTTTCATGCCGATTATTTTGCGAGGCCGTTTTGCCGAGCGAATTCCGCAGCGGCGACGGGGTCTTTCTGTTTCCAATACGCGTGGATCATTTGAACCAAATTGTTGCGTTCTTTCCCTTCGGGCAAGGTTCGCGCCCACTGAGCAGCGGACACAGGTTCCTGAGGGGCGAGGACTAGCGCATAGGAAAACACCGCCGCCTCCTTTACCGGGCCATTGGGTCTCGCGTTGATCCATTCGCCCGCCGCCTTGTAGTCGTCGCCAGCCCACTCGCGGACGTAATTGGATATGGTGAATGGGCCGTCTTTTGCTGATAGGTTGGCCACCATCCAATCGAGCCATTTACCGGTGGTGCCTTTGGTGGTGTTCGGGTTTAGATACAGAACGAATAGCTTCATTTCCTGGTCCGAAAGTTTCATCGAAGAGAGCCATGCTTGGTTTGCTTCGAGATTCCCTCTCGCAAGATCGTAGGCCAGAGAACCGAGCGTGCTTTTCACTAACTCGGCGTCCTTCTTTTCGTACTCCCTCAGTGCTTCGAGTAAAGCCGTGCGTTGCTCCGCCGTACCCGCCGCCCGTGATAAGGCGGATGCGGAGGTGGATTTTGTTTCCGGTTTCAGTTCTTCAATCAAGCTGAGGGCGAGCTTCGGATCGCCTTTTGACGTGCCTCCGATGATCGCACCCTTTGCTTGTTCGGTCATCAGCACGGGGTATTTCTCGCTGGTCTTGCGGAGCCAATCCAATGCGGCGTGAGGGTTCTTCTCTGCCCATTTCGAGAGCAGGGTGTTCACCACATCCTGACCGCGGTTATCCATTTTCAGCAGGTCCAATGATTCCATGAATAATCCCAAAGCGGCGTCCGGCTGTTTCTCGCCCAACATGCCGATATAGGCATCCAGAATGAGTTTGCATCTTTCATCGTCGATCTCGGTGCTGGCGCGGAGCTCCGCAATCATTGCCTTGATCTGGGAAGGATCGAGCTTCGCCAGCTTGTCATTTAATTCCTTTCCCCATTGGCGGCTGCGGTCCTTGGACACGGGCTGCCCGGATTTTTCCGCTGCCTTCAATTCGCGGATGAAGGAGATGTAGTCGCGAGCGAGTGCTTTTCCATCCACTGCCCTGTCATTGAGATCGCGGAACCGCTTGGTAGAAAACGATGATTTGCCAGCGATCGCGATGCTCTCAGGAGAAAGGCCCAGCGCGCGGGCTTCGGCCGTTACTAAACGATGAGTTTCGCGGGTGAGGTTGAGGCGTTCGCTTTGCTTCCAGCGGACAAGTGAGAAAACAGCGATGATCAGGAAGGTGAAGGCGAGTGAGGCTTTCATGGGCGGAAGATTGGAAGGTGTTAGCGTGTGAGATTCTTGATGATCTTCGCACGTTGGGCTTCGTCGGAAATTTTTGCCGCCAGGGCGAGGGCGGCGTCGCGGTTCTGGCTGACCTCTTGTCCGCTCAGGAAGCCAATCAGAAGTTTGTCACTGCCAGTTTCGGCATGAAATTGCTCGATGAGTTTCACCCGGTCGGCGAAGGGGGATTTCCGGCCGCCAAAATCCACAAGTGCTTCGCCAGTGATGGTGTCGACGGCATCGGGTGAATGTTGGGCGACCCAAGCACGCATCTTGCCGATATCCTCATGGGTGACTTGCTGGGTTGTTTGGGTCAATTCCATCATCTTGCTTTTCACCGCTTCGGCAGCGATCGCTCGCCGCTCAATGGGATTCGCCTCGATCTGATTGAGGAATAGTTCGACTTCCTCGTAGCCGCCTTTGCGGATCAGCGTTTGCGTGACGCTCGAACAAGCTGCGCCCATCTGATCGGCGGAAACGTATTTCCGCGCCAAATCGGCAAAATCCTTCTCCTTGCCGGAAACCGTTTGAATCAATGACTCACGCCCAAAAAAAGCGCCGCGTTGGTTCTCAGGCAGCGTCATCATCCTTTGCTCTGCCGCTGCCGGATCGGTGGCTAACAGGGAAGAGACCAGTGCTGACTCAAACCACAGTCGCGACTGGATTTTCCCATCCAGAGATTTGCTATCGAGCTTTCCAGTGGCGATTTGTTGGTCAAGCCACGCGGTAGCAGCCGGCAAGTCCTTTTGCGACCAGCGCTGTAAGGCTGCCGCGAGCGCATATCGAATGTGGTCTGGGGCGGCGTTGATTTTGTCGCCGGCGCACTCCAGGGCCAAGTGCGGCTCTTTCTGAGCGAGCACGACAATCAGGATATCCCTCAGCATCCCGCGTTCCTCTTCACTCAATTCCAGCGCCGCGATTTCCTCGTGTGCCGACATCAATTCCGCACTGCTCATGGCCCAGAATTTTTGGTAGAGGTTAATCGTCTCCGTTTCAGAGAGACGACCGTCGTTGGCCATCGATTGAATGAGCTTCTTCCAATCGATGGCATGTGGATTGGAGTTCTTTGGTCTCCCGTGCTTGCTGGAAATGAGTGAAGGATCCTCCGCGGGAGTATCGGAATGCCTCGCCGCCGCGATATGCTCGCGCAAAAGCTGGGTTTCGTTTTCTAGATTGGTGATCAAGTGCTGCTCTGAGCCGAGCCAGAGAGTGCCGAGGATCAAGGCAACAATGGGCGGAAGGAAATGGGCACGTTTCATTAAGTTTTCAGACGCTGCACGTCTCCACCCCCTGGCGCAGGCTGGCGAGGGGATCGTTTCCTAACGGGACAAACTCCTGGCCGATGTAGCCGGTGTAGCCGGTCTCGACGACGGCACGCATGATTGCCGGATAGAAAAGTTCCTGCGTGTCATCGATCTCATTTCGTCCGGGACAGCCGCCGGTGTGGTAGTGGGTGAACCAGCGGTGGTTTTCACGGATGGTGCGGATGATGTCGCCCTCCATGATCTGCATGTGATAGATATCGTAGAGCAGGCCGAAGTTTCTGCTGCCGAGGGTTTCGCAGAGTTTGACGCCCCAGGCGCTGTGATCGCACTGATAGCCGGGGTGGTCGATCTTGCTGTTGAGCAGTTCCATCACGAGCGTGAGGCCGAGTTCTTCGGCGAGCGGGAGCAGGCGGCGGAGGCCGGTGGCGCAGTTATGCAGGCCTTCCTCGTCAGATAGGCCCTCACGGTTGCCGGAGAAGACAATGACGTTTTTCGCTCCGCCGGCGGCGGCGGCCCGCATGTGGGGCGTGTAGATTTCGACGAGGGTGTCGTGATGTTCGAGGCGGTTGAAGGCTTTTTCAATGCGCCCGACTTCGGTGCCGTCGGGGGTTTTTCCAACGGGGAAACTGATCATCGCGCAGGTCAGGCCGTGCTTTTCCAACAGCGGCAGGTCGTCTGGCATGACGAGTTCGATGGAGGGGATGCCGAGGCCCCTCGCGGCGAGGCAGAGGTCTTCGAGGGGGATGCTCTGATAGCACCAGCGGCAGAAGGAGTGGTTGATGCGGGACATGGCTTTGGAAGATGAAGAACAGACAGGAATGTCTGAGTTACGCAGGAAGAACAGGCAGGAATGCCTGTATCACGCGCTGAGGCGTTCGCGGAGTTCGGCGGTCCAGAGGTGGGCGACGATGGATTCCTGGGCGGCTTCCATGGTGGCGCGTTCTGTCGGATCGGCGTCCTCGTGGCCGGCGAGGTGGAGCAGGCCGTGGACAAGGTAGCGCAGGATCTCGCGGGCTAACGGCTCACCGTATTCGGCGGCCTGGCGCTCGGCGACTTCGGCACCGATGACGATTTCGCCGTGGTGGAAGGTAATGACGTCGGTGGGTCCCTCGATGTCCATGAAGTCGCGGTGGACCTGATCACTGGTGGCGTCGTCGACGAGAGCGACCTCGAGGGTGGCGAGGTAAAACAGCGGGGATTCCTCCTCGGCGGCGTTTTCCAAGGCGAGCACGGCGGCTTCGTGGGCGACGGTTTCGAGTGCGGTCAGCCAGCTTTCCGGAATTTCCGTCGCTTCCTGATTATTGCCGATGATGACTTCGAGCGACATGGGTTTCCGGGGTGTTAGGATGAGAAAAAATCAGGCGCGCTTCGGCATCGGGATGACGCGGCCGCCTTTGGTGATGTCGCGCTCGGCATTGGAGATCCGCTTGGTGGCGGTGGGCGAGCCATCGTCCTTCGGATAGTCGATCCGGCTGTGGAGCATGCTGCGGAGGGTGACGGAGAAACTTTCCTTCACAATGGCGAGCTCGCGCAGGGTGAGCGGGCACTCGTCGAGCTGGCCGTCGTTGATCCGGGTGCGGACGATGTCATCGACGAGCGAACGGATCTTGGCGGGAGTGGGTTTTTGAAGGGAGCGGGAGGCGCTTTCCACGCTGTCGGCGAGGGAGATGATGCCGCTTTCGCGGGTGCTCGGGCGCGGGCCGGGGTAACGGAAATTCTTTTCCTCGATCATCGGCAGGTCTTCGGGATTTTCGATCCGGCGATCGACCTTTTCGAGCTCGGCACGTTTCTGGTCCTGCGCACGGCGGTAGAAGAAATAGACCAGCGAATCGCCGTGGTGCTCCTGGATCACATCGATGATGCGGGGGTTGAGCTTGTGTTTCACGGCGAGGTCAATGCCGTCCTTGACGTGGGCGATGATGACCAGCGCGCTCATCGTCGGGGTGAGCGTGTCGTGGGGGTTTTCGGTGCCGTCGTGCTGGTTTTCGATGAAATAGCCGGGTTTTTTCAGTTTGCCCACATCGTGGAAATAGGAACACACGCGGCACATCGGAGCGTTTGCCTGGATTTTCTCCGCAGCCGCTTCCGCCAGCGCGGCGACGACGAGGCTGTGGTGGAAGGTGCCAGGCGCTTCGAGCTGCATCTGGCGGAGCAGCTTGTGGTTCAGGTCGCTGAGTTCCAGCCAACTGATGTCGGTGGTGAGGTGGAAGGCTCCTTCGAAAATCGGCAGCAGCCCGCTGATGATGAGGGCGGTGAGAACCGCAGTGCCGAACGCCGCGGCGCTGCCGGTGCCAAGGTCCTGCAGGTGGTCCATCGACTGGGGCCCGAAGACCGAGAAAACATCGAGGCGGCCGAGGATCAGGCCCAGCACGAGAGTGACGGCCCCAACGTAGATGCCGGCCTGCAGCAGTTGGAGGCGCTTGCGGACCTGGTTGGCGAGAAGCACGCAGGTGATGCCGCTGACCAAGCTCAGAATCATGAAGGGCAGCACCTCCTCGCGCGGCACCAGCAGGCAGCCGATCAGTGTCACATACGTTGCCGAAAAGGATCCGACCGCCCGACCTAACAACACGCCGTGAAGCATCGGCGCCATCGCGAAGGGCACGAAGAAAAACCGGTAAACTTCGGGAATCGTGCCGTGGTCCGCCAAGCTCATCACCACGCGCACCATCAGCAGGTGGCCGATCAGGCCGCCGAGCACGAGCACCACCCGGCTGTTGCGGCGGCAGGATGTCTGCAGGCTGACCTGGAACATCACGATCGCCGTGAGCGCGATGACAAATCCGTAGAGAGAGCCTTTGAGCGCTTCGTTGGCGAAGGCCGTGCCTTCCGATGCCTTGAGCACCAGCACACCGCTGCCGACCGCGAAGGTGGCATAAAGGGACAATTTCACCCAGAGGCTGTCTTCCAATGCCTGAACGACCGGATTCTCACTATGAACACGGCGCTTTTTTCCCGACGAGAGTCCCATTCGGGCCAACCGCCAGCGTTTGATGGCATCCAAAAATCCCACAGCGGTATTGATCGGTTCTACGGGCGGGCACCGAGCTTCGGAAAACCGCCGGGCGGGAAGCTAGTCCTCATTTCGGCCCTTGGCAATCCGCAAATCATGCTGGCAGGGAGCCTCCCGGATCCGTTTAAATCCCCGCCGTGACGACAAAACAAGGGGGAATGCTGGTGGCCGCGCCGGAGCGGTGGGACGAGGCGTGTTTTGCCGTCCCGGCACTGCGGGCGATGGTGGCGTCCGGGTTGGGCGCGGGCATTCTGTGCCCCGGGGAGCAGCGGGAATTTTGGGAAACGGTCGAGGGTTTGGCGGTGATCTCTTACCCGCCGAGAACAAAAGCCAAGCTCGCGGCGGCCGAGATCCGCGACAACTGGCAGGTCTCGCTGGCGTGGGACACGGGCTTCGCGGCGGAGGCGTTCAAAATCGCCGGCATTCCACGGCGGCTCGGGCGCAATGACGGCAAGCTCAGGAAATACCTCACGCACCCGCTCGGCTTCGCGGTCGGCCCGCTGGAACACCGCGTGCGTTTCTATCTATCCGCCGTCGAGGAGCTGGGCATCCCGACCGCACGGCCTGAGTTTTTCGCGCCATGCGACATCGGAATCGAGCCGGTGGCGGGCGCGGTGCTGCTTTGCCCTGGATCGGATTTCGGCGCGAACCACGAGTGGCCGGTCGAGCGGTGGGTGGAAATCGCCGGGAAACTGCTCGCCAGCGGCCGCCGCGTGACGGTGGCCAGCGTCGATGGCGGGCGCGGACTCGGAAAAATTCTAGCAGAGAAGCTCGGCGAGGGGGTCGAGTTCTTCCACGCCGCACCACTGGCGGGTGCGCTGCCGCTGCTGGCGGTGCACGGGCTGGTCATCGCAGCCGACGGTTCGCTGCCGC
>Ga0123337_10001811_pt1 | contig 26111 bp, 15 predicted proteins | sample frozenSSSSmetaG_FD_89792 | JGI IMG/M metagenome (GOLD analysis project Ga0123337, IMG submission 89792) | Glacier valley bacterial and archeal communities from Borup Fiord, Nunavut, Canada, to study Microbial Dark Matter (Phase II) -... | ecosystem: Environmental > Aquatic > Freshwater > Ice >...
TCACTACTCACTACTCACTACTCACTACTCACTACTCACTACTCACTACTCACTACTCACTACTCACTACTCACTACTCACTACTCACTACTCACTACTCACTACTCACTACTCACTACTCACATATCATATACTCTACGGAATACTGTGCATATACTCGAAAGGAGGCAAAGAAAACATTGCTCTGCACGGCAGCATTATACATACAATAATGATACCCGAATATAAACGACAGGGACATGGCTAGAGGGCAATGATGAGGTCTGTCCGATGCATGTCGTCCTCTCCTCCCTCTCCTCCCTCGTCTACACTCCACAACAGACATGGCCTCGGACTTTCTGCGACACCTAAAACACGTATGTAGGTATGCATGTATGTACATACCTATGTATGTATACACACATATCGAATCTATTTCTGGACTCTCCGCTCTCTCCATCGCCAGCTCAAATCGACACAGACCCATGCGTCTTGTTCTTGGATGGCCCGGATGTCCAGGAAGGAAGGAAGGATACCTATGTAGTCCATGGTGTTGTACCTTACATACATACCTTCTTTCTACATACTTCGTAAGTAAGTACTGGGATCATCGAGAGTCCGAAGATGCAGATGCGCCTTCAGATACTCTAGTCTCTTACTACTCTACTCTATTGCTCTACCCCGTGCATCTTGGCAACTCATCAGTCATCATGAGCATCTTCAACATCACTCTGTGTCCAACAACAGTCCACACCATACGATGCTCCGCACTCCCTGCTCCGCCTCACCCCACCACAACACAGAATGGTTTGGCCAAGTTTGGCTTTGTGTCTACTCTGTATCAGGATCTCCAGGCATGGATGACATCGATGATATTGATGTTACCGATCCGAGCCAGGGATCCTTAGTCGACGTAGGTCATAGCAGCCAGGACTTAACTTAACATCTCTTCTTATACTCCGGGGTGGTCAGCAACAAACAATACGCTGCCCACATTTTACTCTATTCTTCCAGCCCTTCGCTGCCTCGTTCCACACAACTTTTCTTTCTGCTCCCCCAATTGCCCAGCCGCTCCTTTTGACGTCTCCTAATTTCTTTTCTCATGCTACTTACCTTCCTTTCCTTAACAAACTTGTCTTTATACCACATCTGGGAGCTGGCTTCCAATTTACTTCCGGCCTTCGCAGATCCCCAAACGGATTGTTTCTATACTCGCCGCATAGTCCATCTCCAATACGCTCCTTACCGACATCTCGATTCTTATATCAATATATTAATTCATATCCATATCGGCTTTGCGAAAGCATCACGGCCCATATTACTTTTCGCCGACGACACTCCTTGCCTGCCGTTGCGAAATCGCATCGAATCTGGATTATCATTATCTGATTTCATACATCTGAGAACACCAAGTTGTCTGCGACCGATATCACTTGGGAAGTCGCAAGTACCAGATAACATCTAACAAAGCTGGCACGTCTTTGGGAGCACTAATATTTTTAATCCAAAGTCTTGACGTTTGGTGCGATCTCAAGATGGACTCCGGTCAGGCGAATCTGTAAGTCATAAATCTCATATAGGGCCCCCATATGCTCATCCCGCACCTGCAAATAGTCGCCAACAGTTCCAAACACCTACGTTAGCCTTCAATCCAAACAATAAGTTTCGGAGATACCAGACTCCCCGTTCCTTTCCAACGGTCAACATAGACTCCAGCGAGGTGACCAAGCAATCAGAATCTGCGACGGCGGGAATATGGGCAACAAGACAGGTCCCGAATATGTCGCGTCCACGGCCTATGACGATGCATGAAACCAATCTGAACGGCTTCAGCTATTGTATCCCTGAACAGCCTATGTCGATGCCTGCTTGGGATTCTTCGACTATGACTTTGACGTCGAGTCATGAAGCTGTTCCACAGGCGTATGCCATCAGCCAGGATTTCTATCAACCATCTGAAGCGACCGATAGTAGACCTTCATCGATGTACTTGAGTCAAAGCTACTCGCAGATTACGGAGGCTTGGAATAATAAAACATGTGGCGACGTCATCGAGCTGCAGCACATGGACTCGGAAATGAACATCGGCCAAGCTTACACGACTGACGAATGTGTGCCCATCTTGGATCTCAGGTATAATGGAACTGCGATTGACAACGAGAATCTGAACATTGACACCCCATACCACCCAAGGCGCATGTCGGGCTCTTCTTTCACCATGTCAACAACTGGTGGCTTATCAGACATGCCATCATATGAGGATTTCTCCACGACTCTTTCGGAGGCTCCGTCTTTCAGTTCCGACTATCCTCCTCCATCTAACAGGACTTCGCTCATGTCTTCTACTCACCTGTCACCTGTCGCTTCTCCGCGAATGACGCCTCAGAATAGGTCTGAACTGGTCCGAACTCAGAGTCGTGGCCGAGCATCTCCTTCTCCAAGGCCCAGCGTGCGATCTGCACCATACTCGATGGACAATCGAAGCAAAAGATGGTCTACTGGCTCCTACGCTTCTGGTCCGAGAAGACCATCACCATTCGTCTACCACTCGACACCTGAAGGATATTCTCAACACCCACCGAGGATGTCCTCGCGACACTCCTCGCCGACAATACCCAACACTCACCTTCCGTTAAACATCGCCAACCTCCAGACCCAACAATACCCATTCCTCGCCTCCAACAACGCCGTCTTCCACCGCAACAGCATGCTCCTCCCCTCCAACGCCTACCACGAGCCACGGCACTTCGAAACCCCACCACCCCTCCTCTCTCACGGCCTCTTCCGCATGCTCCAAAGCAACGCAGACCCGCACTCGCTGCACACGCACTACGCGGACCTCTCCGACCCGCCCGACCTCTACGCGTCCCTACACGAGGAACAAATCCCGCCGCCCCCCGAAGACATGGATCCCAGCGACCCAGACGTAGTCCCGCACGAGCAAGAGCTGCGTTTCGACGGCGACCTGTACACGCCGCGGTGGGTGCGGGGCCACGGCAACAAGCGCGAAGGCTGGTGCGGGATTTGCAAACCAGGGAGATGGCTGGTGCTCAAGAATAGCGCGTTTTGGTATGATAAGAGTTTTACGCACGGCATCAGCGCGGCGACGGGGAGTCCGTTCCAGGAGCCGCAGGAGACGAGACGCATGGATGGGAATCCGGATGTTTGGGAGGGGTTGTGTGGGAGCTGTAATGAGTGGGTTGCGTTGGTTAGTAGTAAGAAGAAAGGGACTACGTGGTTTAGACATGCTTATAAGGTATGTTCATTCAGAATTCCGTGCAAAAGTCTCATACTAAAACTCCCCCCCCCAATCCGATTCTGTGATTTTATACAAGCACTGACGTAACTAGTGCCACACACATCCGAAAATCAAAGACGCGCCCAAGCGCAGGCGCGAAAGCAGCAGTACGCGCGCCCTCGCGGCATCGACGATGGCGAAGCCGCAGATGGAACTGCCGAGGACGAAGCCGAAGACGGAGCCGATGACGCCGTTGATGACGCCGGCGGCGACGAGCAGTGCGGGAACGACTCCCGCGGCGGCGACGAGGAAGATTATCAGTCCGTTGGCCAGCTTGTCGAATATGATATAGCGGCGCTTAGTGCGCTCTACGAAGACACACCACTCATTCATTTCTTATGTCGATAGTTTGACACATTGCGTTTATGTTTTCTTCAGACAGCAGGACTTTTGCTGTTTCGGGCAATTGCTGGAGAGGGAAAATATGGGCCCCGGCGAAGCGGAATACTGCTTACTGGCTGATACCCTCGGTGGCATTTTGGATGAGGGCCTTTTTATGAGGGAGGGGATTATGAGCCACGACGTCACGATAGAATGTCAGAAAGAAAGGGATGGGATCAAATCAAACCAAACCAAATCGGATGCGTTTGATGCGGGCATCAATTTATTCAGATATTTAATCGAGTAAAGAAAAGGAAGCAGGGAAGGAGGTGCACGTTGTTGGATATCACAGAAAGGGCTGCCCGGTAGAGTAGATCCTGCCAGGGAGTATATACAGAGATCATTAGATAGGGATATAGATAGAGTCAGCTATTCTTAGCTCGACAATGGAACGTCATGACTGAGCTGAGCGTGTCTTGATAGGAAACTGTATGGTTGATTGATTGATTGATTGATCGTCGGCATCCGGCATTCTACATGCGATCTTCAACGTCTAGACGACGTGAGAACCTCGCAAGACGCACATGCCAAACCCTCCCCCCTCTCTCTCACACTCACTCACTCGCTCACTCAAAATGTTGAGGCCCACAGAGAGCCGCATGCGTGATCTGAGACGGCCGCCCCGAGCTGCAACGCTCCTGAAACTCGGGCAGCGAAGCGTCTTGGCGATGTAGGAGAGGTGGAACGAGGCTTTGCCCTAGTTTCGTTTTACTCGGCCGGGCGATCGGAAGCGTTCGCATCCGGGGATATCCTGGAGGGAACGGTTTTTTGTGGATGATTAGTAGAGGCTTGGTAATGGGGATTTGGGAGATGCGTTGGTGAGGACTCAGGAGGCGTTCGGACTTTGGACGAAGGGAGGGCCACGTGATTGAGGATAAGTTGGTGCCTGATGCGCAAGGCGGCAATTATAAGGTGTGGACTTGGGGGCTGTGGTGAGGTTAAGTTAAGTTAAGCTTATTTCACGACGAGCATAGCTGTTCGAGATCAGCAGTACACATCTATTTCAAAAAGGCTACTAAGAGGAACGATGGCACCGGATAGGATTGACCAAAATGTCTACGAAGGCGAGCCATTCCTTTCCTTTCCTTTTCACCTCGAGCTCCCTTTCGTCGTGGGCGTGGAATGCCAGCTAACTAACTCGAGCTCCTAGACCAGCTCAAAGACATCATCCAGGACCTCTACGAGTTGATGGTGCAGACAAACTTGTATGGCAACACAGGACCTGGAGCCAACTCGCGGGATGTGATGCAGAATACGATGTACTCTTTCCTCCCCATTCCCATCCAAACCCCTCTTCCTGTCTTCCTCCTCCTTTTCCTTCCCTCCCCTCCAACCTGATCACTTCAAATCCCGAGCCTCCCCAGCTAATAACGCCCAGCGCACACCTCCACGCCTCCCTCACCGACCTCCACGCCAGCGCCTCCTCCCCCACCGCGCTGCCCATCCGCATCCCGCCCGAGCTGATCCAGTACGTCGACGCGGGGCGCAATCCGGACATCTACACTCGCGAGTTTGTGGAGCTGGCCAGGAGGGGCAACCAGCTGATGAAGGGGAAGAAGGAGGCGTTTGGGAGCTTTAGGGATGTCCTGGCGAGGGAGATGGCGAGTGCGTTGCCGGAGGTGAGGGGGGATGTGGAGAGGGTGGTTAGGAGTACGGGCGGGGATTGGGAGAGGGTGGAGGGTGAGGGGGAGGGAGGGAGAGGCGAAATAGGGGTTGAAGCGATAAAATAGACCTCGGTGCGGATGGATGAAAATACTCGGTGAAAGGAGAAGGGCGTATTGGAAGTTGGTCACTGTCAACTGGATTGGGCTGCATTGGGCATCAAAGGCGTTAGGGAAAAACTATAGAGATACCCGAAGACGAGTTTATAAACAAAGAAGAACTGCAAATAAGAAAGTAAAATCCCAAATGGTATGCTGCCAGATCTGTTGATTTTTGCAGCTTATCTTCGCTATCAAACGTGCCCCTCCTATGACGAAGCACGTGTGTAGCTCAAGCGCGGAAGGTCGCCTCACGCGATCAATTAAGCGCGGCGCGATGAATATTGCTTGGCGACAATTCACACATTACCTACTCCCCCACAGCAAGTGGTCGCAGGTCTTCTTTAGCACAAACCTCATAATCTCAGCGATATCCTGCATCCCTCGTACTCAATATCACATCCGTCTAGCATCCAGTGCTTCATATAATCAAAAGTCCAAATTTACACAGTATACCGACCAGAGCTATGACTTCTCTGTAGCCAGATTTATTCCCGCAAAACATGCTGCATGCTGGAAACCCACAGCTGCCACTCACACAGCAGCCACCAAACAGGCCATAATTAGACGCATACTTTTATACAAACATATTTCTGGGCGACGGATACCATATGGATACACAGGTGAGTTTTGCGCACATAGTGCCTGGTATTTGTCCGCAACGCACCATTTTGTTTTTGGCGGCTACCCCACCATGAGAGCCACACAGCCATATTCCAAAAGATATTTGGCTGACAAACTTCTGCATATAGGTCGAGAACGCGATTGAGATCGCCTGGAACCCGACCTCGAGCCAGGAGCTCAAGGGCCAAGCCTTTGACTTCCTCAACCAGCTCCGCAACGACGCCTCGGGCTGGCAGATCTGCCTCACGCTATTTACGCGGACGCCCAAGACCTCCGAGGTCGTGCGGCTCGTCTCGATCGAGATCGTAAACAACGCTGTTGCGAACCAGCACCTGGATGAGCAGTCCTTGCGCTTCTTGAAAGAGAGCCTGCTCGAGTATGCAAAAAGGGTGTACTCTGGATCTGGCCCTCAGGACCAGGTCGACACGCCGAGCTTGCAGAATAAGTTGACGCAGGCGCTGACGAGTATCTTTGTGTGCTCGTATAAGCAGGGATGGGAGACTTTCCTGGATGACTTTCTGGCCATGACATATCTGCCGAATAGCACTTCGAGGGACAATTTTGCGGGAACGGCATTATACCTGCGGGTCTTGGGTTCGATCCACGATGAGATTGCGGATGTCCTTATGTCGAGGTCTGGCACGGAGCAGAAGCGCAACAATGAGCTGAAGGATCTGCTTAGAGACCGTGATGTCCATAAAGTCGCCAAGTCATGGCAGGAGATCCTCACGTATTGGCAGGGTAAGAACGACTCTTTGGTGGAGATGTCTCTCAGGATTATCGGCCGCTGGGTCAACTGGGTCGACATCTCTCTTATTGTAAATCAGAACTTCCTGAGGATCCTTCTTCAGCTGATTGGAAGGCCACCACCAAGCAATGGCAACGGCGAGGACAGAGTCAGGGATGCTGCTATCGGATGTCTAACGGAGACTGTCGCCAAGAAGATGAAATCGACAGATAAAATGGATATGATTGAGTTTCTGAACTTGGGGGATATCGTATCTCAGCTCATCGCCAGCCCAGCCCTTGCCAACCGCTTTGGATCGAACTACGATGTTGACTTCGCGGAAGCTGTTGCAAAACTCGTTAATGTCGCTGTGTTTGATATTGTAAGAGCCTTGGAAGAGAGTCCAGACGGCTCGCCTGCACGAATCAAGGCGGATCAGCAACTTTTGATCTTCCTCCCTCACCTCCTGCGCTTCTTCTCTGACGAGTATGATGAGCCTTGTGCCACTGTCATTCCATCTCTCACAGACCTCCTTACCCTCTTCCGCAGGGCACAACCATTGCCAGCACAATACGCAAGCATGCTCTCGCCTATTCTTAACGCCATCATTACGAAGATGAGATATGATGATACAGCATCATGGGATGATCAAGTCGCCGAGACAGATGGGGCAGAATTCTTGGAATTGAGGAAACGACTACAAGTGCTTCAAAAGATCGTCGCTGCGGTCAATCAAACACTATACATAGATGTTTTGAGCAATGTTGTTGGCAATACCTTTCAATCGATCGAGCAGCATGGTGACCAGACGGATTGGAGAGATATTGATCTTGCTCTGCATGAGATGTATCTCTTCGGTGAGCTTGCGGTTCCAAACGCTGGGTTGTATGCGAAAAGTCAGCCTTCCAGTGTAGCTTCTGAACGCTTGGTCGCTATGATGACCAAGATGATTCAATCTGGTAAGCATTTACTACAAGTAGTAACTAGATTGTCGCTAACGAATAGCAGGAATCGCATCTTATAATCACCCGGCTATCCAGCTTCAGTACATGGAGATCTGTGTTCGTTACTGTTCATTCTTCGAGGCTAATACATCATTTATTCCGCAAGTTCTTGAGCAGTTCGTCGCCCTCGTCCACCATAACCATGTGCGTGTTAGAACACGCTCTTGGTATCTCTTTGGCCGTTTTGTCAAGCATCTCAGAGCTCTTCTTGGAAATGTCGCAGAAACTGTCATTAGCGCTATCAGCGATCTTCTTGTAATCAAGGCAGAGGTTCCAAAACCGGATGATGGGGATGACATGTCTTCAGATGAGAGCGATCATTCCGCCGATGCTGTCTTCACTAGTCAGCTCTATCTCTTCGAGGCGGTTGGAACGGTCGCTTCCACAACGACGACGCCAATTGAGAAGCAGGTTCTCTACGCTAGATCTGTCTTGGAGCCTTTGTTTGCTAGCATGCAGCTTGCTCTTCCTGCTGCACAGAGCGGAGACGCCCAAGCCATTCTCCAAGTCCACCATATCATCATGGCACTTGGCACTTTGGCTCACGGCTTCTCGGATTGGACACCGGGGACCACCGCTGGCTCGAGCAAAGCTCCCGCAGATGCAGTATCCCAAGAATTCGACCGTGCGTCAGAAGCAATTCTTGTTGCACTGGAGTCCTTGAAGTCGTCCTTCGATATTCGGACAGCAGCAAGATCTGCCTTCACTCGACTTGTCGGAACTGTGGGTGCCAGGCTCTTGCCGCAACTTCCTCGATGGATTGACGGTCTGCTATCTCAACAATCCTCAAAGGACGAGATGGCCATGTTCTTGAGAGTGCTTGACCAGATCGTTTTTGGCTTCAAGGCTGAAATTTTTGCGGTTCTTGATTCTCTGCTCACACCACTGTTGCAGAGGGTTCTTGCTGGCTTGGCAGAACCAGTTTCTGGGACTGACGATGAGATTCAGCTCGGAGAGCTTCGCCGTGAATACCTGACCTTCATCCAGGTTATCTTGAACAACGACCTCGCCTCCGTTCTTGTCAGCGAAACGAACCAAGGGTTCTTCGATGTTCTCTTGGTCTCCGTCGAGACTCTCGCAAAGATGGTGAGCAATGGTACTGGCCATCTTGCAGCAAGCCGACTGGCATTTTCCATTCTCGCCAAGATGGCGCTGCTGTGGGGAGGACCAGACGTGGCGAAGCCATCCGCAAACCCTCCAGCCTCCACTCCCGCACCGACCCCAGCATTCCCCGGCTTCGAACAATTCCTGATCAACCGCTTCAACCCAGTGTGCTGGGACGTCCTGCGCAATCCCGAATTCCGGCCTCACCACGACGCCCAGGCGAAGTCGGTGCTCAACGAGATCGCCGGGCTCGAGCAGACGATCTACAGCAAGACGGGCAATCTCTTCATCGACCACCTGCAGCAGACCTTCTTCCCTGCCATGGGCATCGACGGGACGGAGTTCGTGCGGTCGATGACGACGAGTACGGATCGGAAGATCTTCTCCAACTTTCTCGTGGCATTTCTGAAGCAGCGCGGGTAGATGGAACGGGTAGGCTAGGGGAAAAGGAGAAGCGAACGAGGTTCTTTTGTCAAGGGCATGGCATCAGCATTTGGGCGTTAATTGATGGTTTTTTGCATGACGAGCATCTGGTTGGAGTTCAGATTGGGTTTTATACCACTCGATGATCTGGATGATGAGGAGGAGGAGGCGGTCTTGCATGAGATGCTCTGGATTGATGTGGGCAGCTGGTGGAGAGGTGGGGAAGAGGGGGCTGGGGGCGGGTGTGGGGATAGGGATAGATCTTGAAGATAGATAGGGAGAGTAGGTAGAGTAGATGATGGTAAGCATCAAAATAAAAAGATGGTTGAGATGTAGTCTTCTGCTGTTGGCCGCCCTGCGTAATTGGACAATGACTACGTAAACATTCAATTGTCATATTTACGGATACATACAACATACCTAGTTATTCAGGGGTTTCACATGGAGATGCAGATATGACGCTGACAATACTTCACAGCTTCACAGACCCCTACCTAACCTTGGCACCAATCAGCACCAATCAACGGCCCCATCCCCTGTCAGCGTTCAGCCTCGTGCATTAGTTCTCCCGCCACTCGAATGCGGCGCTGACAGCCATTGATGAGGCTCCAAAGCTTAAAATCCGCTCAGCTGCTGATTTCTCCTCCTCTTCCATCTTTGAGGAATCATCGAATTTGTCTTTTTGGGTTTCGTGTGCGATTGAAGTTACTGTGATTTTTTGGTTTATGACGCTGATGATGCATTGTTAAATTACGAGTGCGATAAGGACGAGGCTGCGAGAGCTGAGAGCGATAAGCCTGGAAGGTGAAAGCAGGACCGAGGACTCAGGAGGAGAGGCAGTAGGCGGAAGCTGGAGCGGACGAGATGGACGATTATATGTTTAGGGAGCATGTCAAGAACACGCGATCAGTGGTCGAGGGGACGACCTACCTTGAGATGTTCTCCTACTCCGTGCGTTGTTCCCCGTCTCCAATCCCCCCAATGCTGACATGCATCCTCCTCCGCAGGACCCAACCCTCAACACCGTAGAAGAACACCCCCTCAGCCCCGACGAATTCTCCAACTTCCTGCACCAGCGCGGGGCCTTCGCTCCGCGCCGCCTCGCCCCGGATGTCACGCTCCTCTCCAGCCTCCGCATGGTGCTGCAGCAAGACGCCCGGCATCCTGAGACGTTCTCGCCCTACCACATCAGCCTAACGCCCTCTGCCTATGTCGAGATGGTCGAGACGCTGCATCTCCCCTACCGGGGCATCGAGAGCGGCAGCGCCGTCGGGCCCTTCTTCTGGTGCGCCCTGGACACCGACGAGACGGACCCCCACCTGCAGATCCTCTTCCGCAAGTCGGACGTGCGCAAGAAAGGCCTGACGCGGGGCTGGGAGCTGATGCTCTCGCACTCGCTGCGCGGCAGCCACACGACGGGCTTCTGCAAGGGCACGCCGAGCAGCGACGTCGTCGAGTGCGTGCGCCACCTCAAGGCGTGCGCGCCGCAGATCGGCCACCCGATGCTGCTGCCCACGATCGTCTTCAGCCACGACATGAGCGCGAAGACGGACATCAAGCAGCGCGAGGCGCGCGACTGGCTGCGCAAGCTCGAGCACGCCGTCAGCATGCGCACCGAGATCGACGACCGCGAGTCGTACGTCGACAAGGACGGCCTGGTCGACTTCGACCTCATCAACCGCCACCTCGTCGAGTGCCACAGCCAGGTGCTGTGGAAGCGGCCGCGCGCGTACATGCAGATCCTCGACGGCTTCGGCGAGGCCATGGGCCTCTTCAAGACCGCGGTCATGGGCGCTGACGCGGAGAGGCGCTGGGGCGGCGAGATGAGGAGGCTCCACGCGAGCATGGCGAGCCGGCACGACTTCTACCGCAAGAAGCTGCAGGGCATCGACTCGTACGCGTTCACGACGCTGCAGCGCCTCGAGATCCAGCGCGCGGCGCTGTACAACATCATCGCGCAGCGCGAGTCGAAGCTGAACTTCCAGATGGCGGGCGAGCAGCGCAAGCTGGCGCACGCGTCGAAGCGGGACTCGGGGGCGCAGAAGACGATCGCGCTGCTGGGCGCGCTGTTCCTGCCGGGCGCGTACCTCGCGTCGGTCTTCTCGATGACCTTCTTCAACTTCCAGAACGGCCTCGCGGGGCTGCCGGTCGTGGCGAAGGAGTTCTGGATCTACTGGGCGGTGACTATCCCGCTGACGGTGGCGATTGTGGGGTGCTGGTGGGTGTGGGAGCGGCGCAAGGAGAGGAGGTATGAGCGCGAGGACCTGCTGCTGGAGATGGGGGTGGAGAGTATGGAGATGGAGATCCAGGCGCAGATGAGGAAGAGGACGATGAGCAAGGTTGCGACGTGGGACACGAAGAGGACGGGCGGGGAGGGGTGAGGGGGGAGAGCAGTCTGGGATGTGGATGGAGAAAGGGGGAAAAGTGTGGGATGTGATATGACTTGATTTAATGAAGGGAAAAGCCGACATTTTGATCTGTTGTTAGCATTGTTGGAGAGCCATATACACAGTGGAGGAGCTGGATGGCGATTTTAATACTTCGGTTTGGCAAGCACGCAAGCAAACAAGGAGCGATACACTATGTAGCGAGCGACGATTTACGTCTTATGAGCAATGAATATACGAATTAGAGCAATGCAATGCTGTTACAGTGTTACTTCATCCTCTACATCTCCCACCAGCGGCCTTAGCGACGCAAATGGAGCAGTAAGTGAGTGACTCCGACTCGGCTTTCTAAAATAAAGGATTGGGGGTAGTAACGGAATTAGTACAATATGAAGTAACACTCACAAAATTAGTACGTCAAGTAACACTAACGGGATTGGTACGTTACGTCTCATAAATATGCCTTCATATTCTTTCTCGTCTACTCTATGCTTTTGCATATCTGCTCGACGGATGCGCCGCATATCTCGTCAGATCCATGGCATCCCAGGCCGCTCTACCCACTTGCTATATCCCTTGCTACATCCGATCCCATCCCATCCCATCCCGTCCCATCCCAACCCGCAAATCCATGCATAAGCTCGCTATGCTATAAAATCCCAAACTCGCTTCCTATGCTGTATACAAGAAAAGACAAAAAAAAGAAAAAGGAAAAAAGAGGAGTGCTGCTTGCTACTCGCTGCTCGCTGTTCGCTGGGTGCGCAGGGTATCTATCGTAGTAGAGAACAAAAGAGAAAATCGTCTCGCGAACACGTCGCACGCGTGGCAACTGATCTATCCTCCAGCACTGGAAGCTCGTCTCATCATCGCCAACTCTGGAACGACTTGTGCGCCAGCGGCGACGAGGCCGCCTGTGTCCCGCGCGCCGTGTCTCGGATGCGGCCGCCGCGCATATTCGGCGTCTGCACGCAGAAGGCGCAGATGTAGACTTTGGGGAGGCGTTGCGGGTTGACGCTCACGCAGTTGCAGTGGAGCCACTTCTCGCAGGACTCGCTGGGGGGGATGTTAGATCAGCATGCTGGGTTGGGGGAGAAGAGGGGCGGCTCACCATTGGATCATGAAGTCGCCGCCGTCGCGACTGTTGCACACGCATCGAGTGCTGTCGCTCTGGGTGCTCGCACGATCGGTGGACGGGGTTCCCACGTCTGGGTCGCTGACGGTGGTTGGAGAGACGTTTGAAGAAGGGGGTTGGTAGGCATATGATTGCCGCCGATAGTGCGTCTCTCGTCCAACGGATTGGCGAGTTGAACTCTGTAAAGACTGCATAGTGGGCATAGCGCCGATGCTCCGCCGACGACTTTCCATGACTTTCCGCAGAGCATTTGCTGCGTCTCCGGATTTGTCGTTGTCGATGATGGTTTCGGTGTCGCTGTCGGGATCTCCTCGGGAAGACGATTTGGCCGAGCCACCCTTCCGTGATCGTACGTCGTACTTTGCAGATGTCGCGAAGTGAGCCATCTTCGGCATGCTTCGGCTGCTGGGAAGATTGAAAGAAGTATTTCTGCTGGGAATCGTGATCGGATCTTCATCAGTGGAAGACCCAGATTGAGGAGAGTCCCAACCACCACTCGAGGTCCGAGAATGGCTTCCTCTAGATGGCTTGCTCTGATCCATTATAATGGTTGTTTCGGTTCGTGCCCGGCCATTGGCGTCGATGCTGAAAGTAACTGAAGTTCGAGGGTTGAAGCCGGCAGCTTCAGGTATTGAAGACAGGTTTGACCGACTGCCTTGCTTGACTGGGGATTTCCTTCCGCTGCTGTATATACCCTTTCCAGCAAAGTTGACCGGCCGATGTAACTCAACAGGCTGAGCAGCCTTCAAGGTTGGAACCTTTTGAGGACGGCTATCACTAGCTGCGCGACGAATTCCTGGACGACTGCTCTTGGCTGGAGAGCTGAAGCGAGCTCTGTCATACGGAATCTCCGCTCTATTTTCCTTTAACGACCGTGATCTTCGGAGCTCTTCTTGATCTCTCAATGATTCTCGCTGTTGATGCTGGTATGGTTCATGGATAGTTTGCCCAGTTGAAGGTCGTGAAGAATGGGTCACAAAAGCATCATTCTGGCTCGTCCGCAACGGCGACGTAACTTGTGGAAAGCTGAAAATAAGCCCTGGATCGACAGCTCCGCTGGAAGCTACACCACCAAACGGGTCTTCTGGCATGGACGAGCCGAAATCAAATGCCGTATTAGATAAGATTTGCGCTACAGTGGTCACCGGAGGCTTTGCAAGTAAAGGTCTGTGCCGTCTGGCTGACTGGGAAGCATTTTGTTGAAGTGGTGCAACATTCGAATGCTCCTGAAACATTTCGTTGGAATGAGTCCAATCTCCTGAAGTGGCCATTCTCTGTGAGGTTGAATAGAAAGATGCATCAGATGTGAAATCCATTGGCATGTCTGCCATGCTAGTATCAGGGTCCCAAACATATGCAGGTGCCGCAGCAGGAGCAGACATTGGATATGAGAGCATTTCCGCAGAGGTTGGTGTAAAAGAAAGAAAGTCGCCCTGGCCCATAACGCCTGACCGAAGATATGGTTCTTGATCATTTTGCATTTTGTTCTTGGTAGGCTTTCGTTCGTCTTTCCTTGAGTGCTTGGATGCAGACCGTGGAGGAGTAACTGTCTGCCCAGTAAAGGGCTCTTGCAGATGGCGAGTTGGCTTATTCGGTGTTTTCTTGGTGTCCTTGCTCTCAAAGCCTTCCCCATATGTACGCGGCGTTCGAATGAACGATGAACCCAATTGCAGCGGGGACTTTAACGCAACGAATGGTGGATGCTCGTCGGCAACAGTAGGGTTTATGCCAGTTTGAAGATCTTGTGTGTTCGAATGGGGCCGCTTCTGGCTCGATAGCGTTGCAAGTCTCGGAGAAGATGTATCGAACGTGCTATGTATGCTCGTGAGACGGCCAGGAGTGGCATTAAAGACAGTATAATCTTCGGCAAAAGTTGGCGTCCAGCTCGCGTGCTGATCGAATGTGTTGCTATGTGCCTGTGGAGTCTGAAAAGTGCTCTCTGGAAAAACTGCTGAGGTAGGTGTCCGTTGAGGAGTCCGGGTTGGAGCATCGGGGTTCCCAAAGCTGTTCTTCTTGGTTAACCATCGAGACTTTGGGGAACCTCCTTGCTGGATGAGAGGACTCCGTACCTGTAGATCTGTGACTCCCAACTCATAGCAAGCTATGTAAAGTGCCGACTGTCTTGACTGGCATATATAGTCCTTATCTGCTACAATATGTCCAAACTCAACCCTCACACAGCACTCTCGCCCCGCCCTGCTGCTGCTGCACACTGCCCTGTATCCCGAACACGAAGAGGATGAACCGGCGAGCAGTGTGAGCTATGGCAGCACCTGGGCTATCGAGGCGGAGAGAGGATTGTTCTTATATAGCAGGTAGGTCAATTCGTAGGCAGCATAGCAGGGTCGTAGGCAGAGCTTGAGTAGTGACGGCACTATGGACGACCTCAGAATTAGCACCAGTGCACAATAATGAGGAGAGCTGGAGAAGTATGCATATCGTACAAGCTATGCCGGTACCCAAGGGCAATGATATGTTTCCGAAGGCTCGAGTCGCTCAATTGCTGAGACGGTCGTTGTATCTCACTCAGCAAACGCAGGAATCAAGACATACAGTACAACAACAGCTGGTCAGCGAAGACAGCTACCTACCTACCTATGCAGCAAAGAGGTCGAGTGATCAGGTCAAAAATAAGATCATCGAGTAGTCAATAATCCTTGGCCGATGGAGAAAGCGGAGCAGATGCCTGCTGGGGCCAGGGAGTTGTGGATGGGGGGAGGATGGGGGAGTGGGTGCGCTATGCTGAATTCCTGTCGAGTATATTAATTCGGCCTGCAGTGTGATATTCAGAGGATGTACATATATACTCAGACGGATGAAGGGTCTCATCGAACGACGAGGAGACGGGAATCGTTCGATTTTGAGGATGGGAGATAAAATATATAGGGAGAGTGTTCAGAACAAGAGATAAATTTCAAGCTACTTCGTAAAAAGATTGTCTGCGTGCCAGAGAGAACAATGGGCGTTGTAGGACTCGATAGGTATGTATGTAGTGGATGTATGTAGTGGATGTACTGTACATACTGTACATACAGTGCATACCCCAGTACTGCCAGGGCGATGCGTGCCTGGAGTAATGCTTATAATATTATAATGATTATAATGACGATAATACTATAATGATTATAATGATCATCTTGCTACTCTGTACAGTATGTATGTATGTACATACAGACAGACATACACACACAGGTACATATCACACACACTGAGAAACAGATGGAATGTGCGATTGAAGGACCTGTCATTATTATGTCCGCACTACAGTACAGTACATACGGCACAGCTCCGTAGCTTTGAACTTCCCCATCCGTTGCTGTGGTTTCCCCCGTAGAACTCGCTCACAACTTGCGAAAAGACCCGTCGTGCATGATCATCATGAGGGATCACGCAGCGGCGAAAGACTTTTCCAAGTGTCTCAGGTCCAGGACAATCTCAAGCTCAAGGTGGATATACTCTCTGGCTTTCTCTACATCATCTGTGCTGTGATGCTCTAATGCATTGCAAGTTCTCTGATGTGCGTCGATCGGTCATTACCTTCTCGCCACTGATTGACTAACTAACTATCCTTCTCTCTACTTAGAGCTTCCTCTTCTCCTGGCCTATGCTCCTACTGCGACGTCGCAGGATCCCTCTTATACATATGATATGTCTTCTTACTCTTCTTGCTCTTCTCAAAATATCTCATCGCAATTCAGCCGGAACGTGCAGCGGCAGACGGCGGGTATGATCCGTCGCTGCTCGGTGCTCTCGTACCTGCATCGCCAGGCTCCACTTCGCCTCATCAACTGCATGCTCAAGGCAGTACAAAGCCGCAGGGCCATCATTGGACTGTGGAGGAGGAGGAGGAGGAGGAGGAGGAGGAGCAGCATTAATGAAGACTCTGATGACTCTTATTCCTGAAACTACGCCGCAAGAACTCTCCTGATCACGGCTCTATGGATGGCTTTGGATAGTGGAGAAGATAGCTGAGGACATCCTTGAGGACGACGTCTGAGCTTGCCGCTCGCTCGCTCGGCACATCGCTGCTGCTGACATGTGAGCGGAGTGTTGTCCTCTCTTAACTCCGTCAATTGTCGACGGCACAGCTATTGCAGAATCCTGATTATTGATATGCAGCAGAGTCATCATCATGATAGGCCCAACATACCGCTGCTCCGTCATGAACGTTCCGAGCCAAGGACGGCCTCAGAAGGAGAGATAGGAAGTTCTTCATATCCCATGTGATTGATTGATTAAAGGCATGCTCAATCCCGATCCAGTGATTTTGCAGGAGTGCTGTCCGTCTCCAATTGCTAGACGTGATGGTTGGAGACAGCGCCTATACGATTATGGGGCCAGTCCAGGCCTCGCAAATGAGAACGAGGGCCAGGAGACCTGATAGTTTACACTCTGGAAATACCTTCCTGACATGAATATGAGCGGGAAAGCCACGCATCAGCATTCAAGGTTCATGCATGAGTGGCAGAATCCTTTTTTGAAGTATCACACGTCGTCAATGGGATCCTAACGGGGTTTCCGTGTTCAGTTCAGCTGTCAACTGCAGTCTGAGCGCGAATATTCTGCATAGAGTATTCCTTTTACATGGTGCATACGCACATATTCAGCTGCTCGGATTTACTTACCCATGCGAAATGGCTAAATGGCATCTTGGGACCACCTACAGCCAAGCAAGGAACCTCGCCAAAGAACGCCAACAAGAGGCCGCCCTGGTCTGTGGCGTCATCATTCCGGGCGGAAATGAGACGCTCTTTATGCAAGCACTTAACCTTTGCAGATTTGGAGAGTCAACAAGTCTATTTAAGCATTTTGAGATGTCCATTCTCAAAGCAGTGGAAGACGGAGGTGTACTTATGTATCATAGACAAACTCTCTTCGGCATGTCTTCAGCAAGAGATATATTGTGCTCAGACACTCCGAAAATCGTCTCTCTTCCATCGGCCTAGGATCCACGGACATGGACATCCTCACGCAACCTTGACACGGAGCTTGCTTGGCCCCTGTGAATATCGATTCCAATGTAACCCCCGCAGATCCGCCACTTCAAGCCTAGAGGCCTCTACCTCAACAGGTCCTCCTCTTTCAAGGATACAACTCGGATCGGTGATGCCGTTGTGTTAACTCGAAGCACGGATCAATGGACATATCCGTGCAGTGCTCGTATTCTGATCCATAGGTTTAGCAGCCTTCTGCCCTTCAGATGAACTGTCATTGACTGTGATTGACTGTCATTGTTGATAAGGCTGAGCTGACAGGGCTGTGGGGCCGACGGAGATTGAGATTGAGCCCTCGGGGATCTTGGGCACCCGCCCCGCCCAATGGCAATGATGGTCCAGCAAGGAAGGCTCTAAGAGTGTCTGAACGTCTGCAAACACTTTATTTACTCGGCCGTATCAGCGCAGCAACTGAACATCTATCTTTTGTCTTCCTTCCACAGATGTGCAGTACAGTACATGCCTATGTAACGCATGTCGCAGCTTGCAAGATCCTACAAAGGCGTTGTCAAAGTCGGAAGATGGGAGCCAACATGTGCTAGGCAAGATAGCTCCATGTATGTGTCGTCGACGGATCATCCGAACATACGACATTCCTGGATGATAGTCTATGATTTGCTTTATTCTGCCCTTCAAAATTGCGAGATGGCAATCTTCAAAATCTTTGAACATCGCAGCGCCTTACCATGTTATCAGAACAACAACGGCTCTTTGCTGAAGAACAACTCGGGGTAAACAATAGGGGTCAAGCTCAAGGTCAAACTTACTCGAAGCAACTACCGAGGGCCTCAGCCCATCATTAGCAACACTCACAATAATGAATACTCAACATCCTCATGCTCACATACATATTCCAATTTGATCTCTCATAACTGTGATCGCTGATCGCATTTCTGAGACAAACGAGAAGCACAGAACTCCCCATCACCGTTTTCGCACTTAACGATCTCTCCCGTCCCGAGATCGCACTACGTCACATCCAGCTTAATTTAAGCTCACTTATCCGAAATCGGAGCGCGGGGAAGTTCTCTGAGAAGTAAACGGAGACGCAACACCACGCACCACCTTCTCACGAGTTCGACGTCAACAGAACTTCAGATACCCAACACCTGCACAATGGCTACGCACAATATCGTCGTTTTCGGTGGTGACCACTGCGGTCCTGATGTGAGTCTCTACCAACCATAACTGTGCGTCGGAGATCTGGACTAATTGATTGATTGCAGGTTTGCGCAGAAGCTATTAAGGTAATGCTGAATTGGCGCATTGTGCTCATCAAGCAGACATTCTGACTCCAGATAGGTCCTCAAGGTACTTGAGGCGGCCCGCCCAAGCGTCGGACACTTCAACTTCCAGGAATACCTCCTCGGCGGCGTACGTACACCCATCCTCTCCCCCTCACCTCCCCCTCACTCCAACGCCAGCTGACCCGCTCCCCGCCAGTGCTCCATCGACGCCCACGGCACCCCCCTAACAGCTGAAGCCCTCTCCGCCGCCAAAGCCGCCGACGCCGTCCTCCTCGGCGCCATCGGCGGTCCCAAATGGGGCACCGGCGCCGTCCGCCCCGAACAAGGCATCCTGACCCTGCGCAAGGAGATGGGGACCTACGGCAACCTGCGTCCCTGCAACTTCGTCTCCCCCTCGCTCGTCGACATTTCCCCGCTCAAGGCCGACGTCTGCCGCGGCACCGACTTCAACATCATCCGCGAGCTGACCGGTGGCCTGTACTTCGGCGAGCGCAAGGAGGACACGGGCGACGGATACGCCTGGGACACCGAGGCCTACACGCGGCCCGAGATCGAGCGCGTCGCGCGCCTCGCGGCCCATCTGGCCCTGCAGGCCGACCCGCCGCTGCCCGTGTGGTCGCTGGACAAGGCGAACGTGCTGGCGTCGTCGCGGCTCTGGCGCAAGGTCGTCTCTGAGGTCATGGCGCAGGAGTTCCCGCAGCTCAAGCTGGGCCACCACCTGATCGACTCGGCCGCCATGCTGATGGTGAAGAACCCGCGCGCCCTGAATGGCATCGTCGTCACCTCCAACCTGTTCGGCGACATCATCTCCGACGAAGCCTCCGTGATCCCCGGCTCCATCGGCCTCCTGCCCTCTGCGTCCCTCAGCGGCATCCCCGACGGCAGCCGCTGCAACGGCATCTACGAGCCCATCCACGGCAGCGCCCCGGATATCTCGGGCAAGGGCATCGTGAACCCCGTCGGCACCATCCTGTCCGTCGCCATGATGCTGCTCTACTCCCTCAACCTGCCCGCCGAGTCCCGCGCCATCGAGGAGGCCGTGCGTCGCACTATCGAGGCGGGTGTCAGGACTAGGGATATCGGTGGCTCGAATAGCACCACAGAGGTCGGTGATGCCGTCGCGAAGGAGCTTGAGAAGGTGTTGAAGGAGCTGGCTTAGAGGGGATGACGTGGGAGAATAGGAAATGGAAATCCGTGGGAAAAGTTATTAGATGCTATGAGCTGCAAGACGCAACATGATTTAATGATCTGATAAAGCTATCTGATGGGTTGTGTGACTGGGGTCTCGATGTGCTTGACAATTTGTTTTCTTTTCTTTCGTAAGTTTCCACTTCAATGTTTCTCAGTCTCAGTCCGATCGAAACAGTCCCATCAACTCTCTTCTGAGCCGCTCTCTCCTCCCATTTTCATCACGCATTTCATTCTTCCCACTAGTCTTCTTCTTCCCCATTGCCTCTCCCCTCAGCAGCTCCCTCCTCGCCCTCTCAACCACATATCTCACACTCCCCTTCCCCCGTACCCTCTCCAGCGCACCTCTAACATTCCTCATCCTCTCCATCCTCTCCTTCTCCCTCTCCATTTGCGCCTTCTCCTGCCTGCTCGAGCCATACCGCCCCAAATACTCCGCGCTCAGCTCGCCTCCCTTTCCTCCCATCCCGCCTCCGCCTCCCCTTTCCGCATCCTCCACACCCCAATTCCAAACATACCCACAACTCGGATACTCAGACGGCCTCCCATACACCTCGACGTCGCTCGCGCTCGCGCTCGCACTCTCACTCTCACTCCCAATCGACCTCTCGACGCCCCACCTTCTCCGTCGTCTTCGACGATTCTGAAACTGTAGTGAGCGCACCGAGGAGCTTGAGAGCCGTATGCGGAGCGGGGTGTTCTGCAGCAGATGGCGAAGACACTGAGGGAGAGGGGACGCCAGCTCCCCTGCGCCGGCGAGGTCCTTGCTGCCGCGCTCGTGGAATCTGCCGGGATGACCTGCTGTATTGGATAGGATACAGACGCGGATGGTGCTTGTGTTCGCTGGCTAGGTCCAGGGGTCATCCGTCCATCTTGGAATCGGCTTTGTGGGAGTGGGACGGAAGGAGGGCCCGTTGATGGGGTTGGTGATGGAGCTAGAGATTTGTGCTGGCGGCAATGAAGGAGCAGGGGCTTGTGGGGTTTCGGAGATGGAGGGGGATTCTGAATCTGATGTTCTGAGGGGCGGGAGTCGAAACTGCCGTCTCGACCTAGCGTTGTGTGGGATGATTCGAACGAATAGCTGTAGTTTCATGGTATGCGGCGGGAGGAAAGAGCAGTGGAGAAGCCGGATGGATAGAGACGTGGAACAGTGGCGCCAGCAATAGGAAGGACCTATTTGATACATAATGACTACAAGGAAGGCCCGATGAGAATAGAATACTTCGTAGAATTGGAGTGATTTGTATTACAACTTTGACTTATCGGACCTTCAACAGAAGCGAAGGTATAGCAATCGCAAATCCTCCGAAAGTCGAGAAATATGCGTAGTCATGAAGACATGAATCCACCCTCTCCAACTCCGAATCAGCATCTACCAAGGCTCTCCCATTTTAACAAAGTCGGCCCCAGTAAAATGCAATAGAAACAAACAACACACGCCGTACAAAAGAATCTGCTACAGAACTCCCATCGAGGTATGAGCACTTCGTACACTAGATGTCTACGCCATCCCATGATCGAAGAAAAACAGAACGCCACAAGACGCAAAATCACATAACTCTCTCTCGCTTCCTCTTCTTCGGTGTAGCCAGCTGCTTATGCCGCCTTTCTTCGCTGGGCTTGGAATCTTGCTCTTCGGCGCCATATTCTCCGCCAACCGCTGGGGGCATTGCAGCATGCTGGCCTATAGTTGGTACATAATGCCCTCGGTCCACAAATGCTCCCCGGGGTTGACGGTGTCTGGCTGCTCATCGAAGACCTCGCCATTCTTAACCCATACAAGGCCGCACCTAGGCAGTGGCAAGGCCCCGCTCTCGTACATCTCGATGGCCTTGGTGATATTAGTTTTCTGGAAGCGCCATCTCTCTTGCGTGAGTATATCGCGCAGTTGCGCGAGTCGTTTCTTGACGTCAAGGACGTATTCGCCGTGGATTGCAGGCGAGAATGTCAACTTCCGCCCAGGAATATGGAGGTAAGAGTTGATCGCGGGATCCAACATGACGAGTTGATGGGCCATTGTAGCATATTGGCCTGCAATGCGCTCGGTCCAAAAATACTCCTCTAGGCGGATTTGGCTTGGCGGCCCATCGATGACCTCGCCATTCTTAAGCCATACAAGGCGGCACTTAGGCAGTGGCAACGCCCCGCTCTCGTACATCTCGATGGCCTTGGTGATATTAGTTTTCTGGAAGGCCCATCTCTCTTGCCCGAGCATATCGCGTAGTCCCGCGAGTCGTTTCTCGACGTCCATGATGCATTCGCCCTCGATCGCAGGCGCCAATGTTAGCTCCCTCTCGAGGTAGGTGTTGGTCGCGGGCATGTCGAATTTTCGGAAGTGGTAGGGGGGGACGTAGGGCGAGGCGACGTTGGTCGCGGGGTCTAACATGGCGAGTTGTTGCCCATCGATGACCTGGCCATTCTTAAGCCATATGCTATCACACTTGGGCACTGGCAAGGCCCCGGTCTCGTACATCTCGATGGCCTTGGTGATATCAGTTTTCTGGGAGGCCCATCTCTCCTGCGCCAGCATATCGCGTAGTTCCGCGATATGTTTCTTAATGTCCACAATGTATTCGGGCTCGACCGCAGGCCGGAATGCCAGCTTCCATCTAGGAATCTCGATGTGAGGGTGGGGGTTGTTGGTCGCGGGACGCGACATGGCGACTTCTCGGATGTGGTAGGGCGAGGCAATGGCGATGTGGCGGGGTAAGGCGATAGTTGACTTGTGATGTCCGCAAATGATGAATTGAATGTGGGAGTATGTCGCGGGGGGTGTCTAAGATATAGTGACTGGAGTTATGGCTCGCTTCTCCCTGACCCTAAAGGCTAAAGCTAGGCAACAGCATTTCAGATGTCATCGCAGACCCTCAACTACAGCAGCCGCCCTGCGCTTCTTTGGCGAGCGCTCCTGGTCCTGATCCACGGCGTCATCGTCAGGAGACAATAGAATGAAGTAATCTGGATCACAGCTTGATTCGTCGGACCATCAACAGAAGCAAAGGTATAGCAATCATAAAACCTCCGAAAGTCGAGAAATATTCCTACAGTTAAGGGCTCTTCCCCTTTTTAATAAAATCGGCTCTGGTGAAATGCAAATACTAACAAACAATATACGCCATACACAAGAATCATGCTACAAAAATCCTATCTAGGTATGAGCACTTCGTACACTAGATGCCTGCGCCATCCCATGATCAAAGAAAAACAAAACGCCATGAGATGAAAAAGCACACAACTCTCTCTTACTTCCTCTTCTTCGGTGTAGCCAGCTGCTTGAGCCGACTCAAGCTCAAGCCGCCTTTCTTCGCTGGGCTCGGAATCTTGCTCTTCGGCGCCATCTTCTCCGCCAACAACTTCGGAGCCATGAGCACCTGGCCCTCAGCTACAGCAGCAGCCTTGCGCTTCTTTGGCGAGCGCTCCTGGTCCTCATCCATGGCGTCATCGTCAGGAGAAGTGGCTCGGGCTCGCTTCTTGTTAGTGATCCCGTGTGGAACTGCAGGGGCTTTGTTCTCCTTGTTTTTTCCTTCTGGAAAGCTGCCTGGCATTTTGCTTGAGAAGATGCTCTGTCTGACTTTGCGGATGCTGGATTGGCCTGGGGAGGAACCAAAGCCGCGTGGCGGGGTTCCAAATTTGATCTGTTGGCCGCTGGTGAAGGTGAAGACACCAGGAACAGGTTCAGGCTGAATCTGCAATGGTTGTCTTGCTGGAGTAGGGGGGAGCTCACGTGCCTTTGGCAATGTTGGGTATGCAATGGTGCTGACAATTGACTTTTCAACTGGCTTTTCGGTATTTTTCTCAATCGGTTTTGATGGCGAAGGCAATGTTGGGTAGGCCACAGAGTTAAGGTTGGCGAATGACTTTGACCGAGGAATACCTGACTTCAAAGGAGTGGGGGATTGCTGAGTTACATCTTTCATGATTGTCTTTGGGGTAAAATTGACATGTTTAACACTCTTCGAACGCGGAAGTTGGGAAGCTCCTGGAGTTGTCGGCGCAGATGGAAGGTCCTTGTTCAGATTCGGTCTGCTAGGGCTCTTGATCAAGGATGAGATAGAGCTAGGCAATTTCGATGTTGGCTTCTCTGGACTAGCCATTGGCCGACGAAGGATAGACTTCATTTTGTCGGCAAACTTATGCGTAGACTCGGACCTCGCGAGACCAGCGACATTATTCATCGTAGCGGACTTGACCAATCCTGGTGTCAAAGCAATTTTGGAAGGCGAACGAGGCATTGACGGGAAAGGGGTTCCTGGTTGCTTGGCACTTGCAGCACGAGCCAATGATGCCTGTGTTGGAGTGGTAATAGAGTCCAAGAAATTCGCAGAACGTGCGACTGTGGGAGTTGATGGCTTGCTCGGAATCTGCGAAGTGGCGTCTCTTGAGCTTGGTCTAGCAAAAGAGGTATCTTGAGCACCTGTCTGGCGAGGGCGCTTTGCTGGAGCCTCATTCTCTAGGCGAGATGATTGAGAAATTGGTTTGATAGTGGACTTCGGAGCATTGCCGTCTCGGTCACCAAGATTGGCTTTGGATTGGGTGCGTTTGAGGATCTTTGTGACAGGGGTGATTCTTCCAGGCTGCGCCCTAAATGCCGAGGGGTGGCCAGCAATCGAATCCATCTTCTTAAACTCGGCCATATGGACGTCGCTGTAGCGGCTAGCTTTGCCCTTTGGTTGGGCAAACTTTCGTCCCGTAAGCATGCTCAAACTATCATCGCCGTTCTTGAGTCTCTCTTCCTCCTTCTTTGCGGCAAGCTCGGCCTTAATACGTTGGGCTTCTTCACGAATCTCAGCCATCATCTGTTGTGCCTCAGGTCCGAGCGAAGGACCCGGTCTGGCGAATCGAAAGTCGAATTCCGAAGAAGCAGGCATGCTTATCTTCGATGGTGTGGTGAGAGGTTCAGGTCGGCGGGTTCCAATATCGGAAAATCCAAGGCTGATACCTTGGTCCTCCTTCTTTGTGCTCTGTTGTACCTTGCTTGGATGCATCTCGTCGCGTGAAGGCCGAATACGCCCACCTGTAGCCGGTGTGCTCGGAATTGGCGGTGAGGCTACGATGGAGTCGAGGTTCGATTGAGGTCTGCAGCTTGGGGATTCTTCGTCTTCGGCGAGGATCGAAAGTGGATCTAGAATAGCTTTGGTAGGCTGGACAAGTCCTGTATTAGCACAGCTGACATTGTTTGAGCATTGAGCTGAGGACAAACGGGTTTGTTTACCTTGTACGGTGTGTTGTTACTCCCGCGAATTCGCGTAGAACGACGTCGAGGAGGCGACATTGGACCAAGTTTCTCAAGGTAATGTTGATGGTCTAGATGCAATTCTGTAATGAGGTTATCGAGAATGCTTCCAAGGTTGCGCCTGGAAGAATGGAGTGGGGTTGGATTTACTTGGATGAGTGGTCAGATAAGATTCGAAATTGTTTGTTTACCTGTGGTCATAGCTCCAAGGTCTGAGGTTCAGGCCTCAGGCCACAAACACGTGATAAAACATCAAGTTTCTTCCCACATCTGGCACATCCAACACTTCATTATATTCTTCTATCTTCTGTCCAAGATCTCGGTCTGAAAAGCTACGCATTGCTCCATATACTCATATATTCCCATATATTCCCATATATTCTGATATATTGTTCAATTTTAAGAGTAATTGTTCTATATGTAGCACTTCCAGAGTCTTTACTGTACTTTGGGGTAAAGGTCCTTAGGCGAGCCATTTCTCGACTCTCAAGCAAAGCAACGAATCACTACCCGGGGGCTCGCACCCCCTACTCGTGCCTCGTAGGGGGGAAAAGCGAGTTGACCCAGGAAAGCGAGTTGACCCACCCACGTGATGCATAGAATAGCTCACCGCCTTGATGAAAATCATCA
>Ga0123337_10001812_pt1 | contig 26091 bp, 25 predicted proteins | sample frozenSSSSmetaG_FD_89792 | JGI IMG/M metagenome (GOLD analysis project Ga0123337, IMG submission 89792) | Glacier valley bacterial and archeal communities from Borup Fiord, Nunavut, Canada, to study Microbial Dark Matter (Phase II) -... | ecosystem: Environmental > Aquatic > Freshwater > Ice >...
CAACGGCGATGAGGGCGTCGTCGCCGTCTTCGCGCAATGACTCCTCCAGTTCGTCGGCGGCGTCCATCAGAACGCCTTCACACAGCGCGGCGCTCATGGCGGCGTTGTGCAAAAGGCCTTGTTCGAGGGCGGCGCGCAGGGTTTTTTGGCTCATGCGGGAACTCCTTGCGTAAGGGTGGCAGGGGAAACGGGGCGGATGCGCCCGGTCAGCAGCCCTGCATCATGCCCTGCTGGACAGGTCAGGGCTGGCAGGACGACCGGGACTGTCCGTCAAACGAAGACGCACCCGGCACCCAGGCTCAGGCTTTAGCGGGCTTCACCGGACGCGACCAGTCGGCGATGCTGACCTGCTTGCCGCGGGCCACGCTCAGGCTGCCGGCCGGCACGTCCTTGGTAATCGTCGATCCGCCGCCCACGGTGGCGCCCGCGCCTATCGTCACCGGCGCCACCAGCACGCAGTTGCTGCCGATGTGCACGTCGGCCTCGATCACCGTGCGGTGCTTGTTGGCGCCGTCGTAGTTGGCGGTGATGCTGCCGGCGCCGTAGTTCACGCGCTCGCCCACCGTGCAATCGCCCAGGTAGGCCAGGTGGTTGGCCTTGGCGCCTTTGGCCATCGTGGAATTTTTGACCTCGACAAAGTTGCCGATATGCACCTCGGCGCCCAGGTTGGCGCCGGGCCGCAGCCGGGCAAACGGGCCGATCAGTGCGCCCGCACCGACCTGCACGCCCAGCTTTTCGCCGTCGATGTGGGTGAACGGATGGATCACTGCGCCGGCGGAAATCGTGGCGTTGGCGATCACGCAGTTGGCGCCCACGCGCACGCCATCACCCAGGCTGACGCGCCCTTCAAACAGGCAGTTCACGTCAATCTCGACATCCTGACCGCAAGTGAGCAGGCCGCGCATATCAAAGCGCGCCGGGTCGGCCAGGCGTACGCCCTGCTCCATCAGGGCGGTAGCCCGTCGCTGCTGGTAGACGCGTTCCAGCTCGGCCAGCTGCACCGGGCTGTTGACGCCGGCCACCTGGGCAGCGTCCGTGATCTGGTGCGCCACCACGGCCACGCCGTCCTCGACGGCGAACTTCACGATGTCGGTCAGGTAGTACTCGTTCTGGGCATTTTTGTTGTCCAGCCGCTCCAGCCAGCGCCGCAGCAGCCGCGTGGGCACGGCCATGATGCCGCTGTAGATTTCACGGATCTCGCGCTGGGCGGCGCTGGCGTCCTTGTGCTCGACGATGGCGCGCACCTGGGCGGAGGCCTGCGGGCCGGCGCGCACGATGCGGCCATAGCCGGTGGGGTCGGCCATGCTGAGCGTGAGCAAGGCCAGCCGCTGGCCATCGCACTGCGCCAGCAGCGCCTGCAGCGTGTCGGCCTGCGTCAGCGGCACGTCGCCCGACAGCACCAGCGTGACGCCGTCGTCCGTCAGCAGCGGGAGCGCCTGCTGCACGGCGTGACCGGTGCCCAGCTGCGGCGCCTGGCGCGCAAATTTCAAGCCTAATCCGGCCTCAGCGCCCGCCAGTATTGCGCAGGCTGCTTCTACTTCTGTAGCACCGTGGCCGGTGATGACAACCGCCTGGCGCGCCGATAACCGCGCTGCGCAGTCGATCACATGCGCCAGCAAGGCGCTGCCGCCCAATCGGTGCAACACTTTGGGCAAGGCGCTTTTCATCCGCGTGCCTTTGCCTGCGGCCATGATGACGACATCAATTGGGAGTGCCATGAGATTTCCTGTGAATTTATTAGGGATGGGGCGCCGGCGTCAGGCCGTGTCCCGGCAGAAACGCCATCCCCGGATTATCGGGGTGCTGGCGGCGCTGGCATTGGCCGGCCTGCTGCAGGCCTGCAGCACGCTGAAGACTTTCTACAACCAGGCCCCCGGTTTGGCTTACTGGTACCTGGACGGCCACTTTGACTTTCTGGACACGCAAAGCCTGCGCGTCAAGGACGATCTGGCCAGCCTGCAGACCTGGCATCGGCAAACCCAGCTGCCGGGCTACATCGACACCCTGCAGCGGCTGCAGCAGCAGTTGCCGCAAGACATCACGGCGCAAACCGCCTGCGCGGTGTTTACCGAGCTGCGCGGCAAGCTGGCCACCGTGTCCGAGCGGGCCGAACCCGCCGTTGCGGAGGTAGTCGCCACGCTGAGCGCCCGCCAACTGGTGCAGCTGGAGCGCCGTTTTGCCAAGGGCAATGCAGAGTACCGGGGCGACTTCATGAAAGGCTCGCCGCAAGATCGGCAGGACAAGCGGCTCGACCAGCTGCGCAGCCGGGCCGAGCGGCTCTATGGCCGGCTGGGCGAGCCGCAGCAGGCAGTGCTGGGCCAGCGCACGGCGCAGTCGCGCTTTGACCCGTCTGTGTTTTACGCCGACAAACTGCGGCGCCAGCAAGATGTGCTGCAGACTCTGCGCCCGCTGATTGCGGGCCAGGCGGCGCCGGACACCACCCGGGCGGCCGTGCACGGCCTGCTTGAGCGCTCGCTCAACCCGAGCGACCCAGCCTTGCGCCAAAACCAGAATGCGCTGAACGAGGAGAACTGCGCCACCTTTGCCGCGCTGCACAACAGCACCACGGCGGACCAGCGCAGCCACGCGGTGCGAATCCTGAAGCGCTACGAGCAGGACTTCAGGCTCCTGAGCGCCGAGTGATCAACGGGCCCACGCCTACACCAGCGGCACTTTTCTAGGCGGGGTGTCGTAGTAGTCGCCGATGCGCTGCAGCGCCTTGGGATTGAGCAGACGCAGCCGCCCGTTGTAGAGTTCGTGCAGGCCCAGCTGCTGCAGGCGCCTGAGGGTCTTGTTGGTGTGCACCAGTGACAAGCCCAGCGCGTCAGCAATGTGCTGCTGGTTGAGTGGAAAGTCGATGGCCCCGCCCTCGGCCAGGCCAATGCGCTCCATCCTGCGGTACAAGTGCATCAGCAGCACGGCCACACGCTCGGTCGCGTTGCGCCGGCCGGCGGTCAGCAGGTTGTCGTCGACCATGCCTTCTGCGCGCGCCGAAAGCCAGGTGATGTCATAGCCGAGACTGGGATATTCACGAAACAGCTTCCACAGGCCGTCGCGCGGGAACACGCACAAGGCGACATCGGTGACGGCGTCAATGCCATGCATGGCGCCGTCCGAAAATTCCTGCTGCAGGCCGATAAAGTCGCCTGGCAGCAAAAAATTCAATATCTGCCGGCGCCCGTCACTCAAGGTCTTGTAGCGAAAGGCCCAGCCCGAGTACAGCGTGAACAGTTTGCCGCTGGACTTCTGCTCAAAAATGATGCTGCCGCCCGCAGGAACCGATGAGGTGCCGCTGCGAAAAGCCTCAATGAACTCAAGCTCGTCCGGCTTGACGGGCGTGAAAGCGCTGGTCTGGCGCAAGCGGCAGCCACTGCAGCGAGGCGGACAGGTCCCGGGGGTAGCAACAAGGTTATTCATAAATGGCAAGTTTCAGGCACACAACACTGTGTCTTTTCACATTGTCCGGCGCGCTGCGGCCCACTACATTTGCCCGCAATGATGAACAAAACAGCCCGATTGTACGAAGTCCTTTACGTCAGCACCCTGGCGCCCGAGGCGCCCATTAGCGTGGTGGCGGCGATTGCAAGAAATGCGCGCCCGGCCAACCATGAGAAGGACATCACGGGCCTGCTGATCTTTGATGGCATGCGCTTTTGCCAGCAACTGGAAGGCAACCAGAAAGCGGTTATGGCGCTGCTGGAGCGCATTCGCCATGATGCGCGCCATGTCAACGTCGAAATCCTGCACCACGGCCCGCTGGCGGAGCGACGCTTCAAGCGTTTCAGCCTGGGCTACACCTCGGCCGACAGCGACGAGGCACTGGAGCAGCTTGAACAGCTGGACGGCCAACTGGCCGTCGACGCTTTCGTGGCGCTGCTGCCCGCCATCGACTGGGATGCCTGATGCCCCGCAGCGCAACCCAAAGGGGGCGTCAACCCTGCAGCGCGCGCCACATTTCCTGGTCGCGGGCGGCGGTCCAGATGCGCGGGTTCTTGATGCCGCTGGCCTCGTCAAAGGCACGGCTCACGTCAAACGGCAGGCAGTGCTCGTAAATGAACACTTGGCCAAACACCGGGTCCATGCTTTTGCGCGTGTGCGCCATCGCCGCCTTCAGGTCCATGCCCGCCGCAGCGGCCTCTTTGCCGGCCTGGAACAGGGTTTCGACCCAGCGCTGGGTGTAGTCCAGCGCCTTGTCCACGTTGGCCGCGCCTTTCATGGCCTCGCCCCGGCCCGGCACGATGGCCTCGGCCTTCAGGGCGCGCAAGGCTTCGAGCGTGGCGGGCCACTCCTGCAACTGGGCGTCGCCGGTGTAGACGCCGGCCTGGTACTCCACCAGGTCGCCGGAGAACAGCACTTTTTCTTCCTCGACCCAGGCAATCGTGTCGCCGCGCGTGTGGCCGGCGCCCGGGTGCCAGATCTGCACCTTCACGCCGCCCAGATCCACCGTCAGCGTGCCCTGCCGGCCCGGCGTTCCGTCGCCCACCACCAGCGTCGGCCAGGTCAGGCCCGGCACGCTTTCGGCATTGCGGAACAGGCGCGGAAAGCGCTCCATCTCGCTTTGCATGTCCTGCGCGCCGCGCTCGACAATCAGCTCGTAGGTGCCCTGGCTGGCGATGACTTCGGTCGCGCCTTCGGCCAGGTAGGCGCTGGCGCCCAGCACCCGCACGGCGTGGTAGTGCGTCAGCAGCACGTACTTGATGGGCTTGTCGCTGACGCTGCGGATGCGCGCGATCAGGTCCTGCGCCATGGCCGGCGTGGCCGTGGCGTCGCTCACCAGGATGAATTTGTCGCCGATGACGACGCCCGAATTCGGGTCGCCCTCGGCAGTGTAGGCCCAGCAGTGCGCGCTGAGTTGCTCAAAGGTGATGGTCTTGTCCGTCAGGTCGGACTGCGAAGCGAAGGCTTTGGGGGCTGTGGACATGTGATTTCCTGGTGATGGCGCCCGCCGGAGTCAGCACACCGCGCGGACTGGGGCGATTCGGTTTCCATTTTACTTAAACGTAATCGGTTACGCATGGTTAAACCGATTGCCAAGAGTCAAAGCGCCAGAGGACTCGCAAAAAAAACAGCATCCCCACCGGCCAGTTCACCAGCGAAATCCCCCGAGCCGGGTTACAGCGCTCAGCGCCCGATGTTCCAGAGGCGCATCGGCCGCCAGGTTCAGCACGCCGTACCCGACCGAGGGTCCTGCAAGGCTTCAAACTGGCTGGCCACCAGGCTGGGCGGGTAGAAGTGTGTTGTCAGCGGCGCAGAACCACGAAGCAATGGGCAATACGCACGAGCCCGACACGCTGGACAAGGTCGGCTGAAAACAAGCGGTTAACGGACGGGCGCGGCAAGTGGCGGCGGCGCATGCCGCTTGAGCAGCCGGCCAGCGCGCGCCTGCACACGGGCTTCACCGGGCGCTGCGGCGTCGGAGCCAACTGCGGCATAAGCCAGCGCGCCGTTGACGAAAACTTTTTCAATGCCTTCGGACAGCGCAACCGGTTTCTCGTAGGTAGCCACATCGCGGACCCTGGCCGGGTCCAGCACCACCACGTCGGCGTGCCAGCCCACCTGCAACTGTCCGCGCTGGTGCAACCGGAAATTGCGGGCCGACAAGCCCGTCATCTTGTAGATGGCGGTCTCAAGCGAAAAAAGTTTTTGCTCGCGCCAGTAGCGCGCCAGCACGCGCGGAAATGCGCCCCACAGCCGCGGATGCGGATGCTGGTCGTGCGGCAAACCGTCCGAGCCGATCATGCTCAAGGGGTGGGCAATGACGCGCTTCACGTCATCTTCGTGCATCTGGAAATAGCAGGCGCCACCGGGCTGCAGCCGGCGGCAGACCGTTTTCTGGTCAATGCCCCACTCGGCCGCAATCGAGGCCAGTGTGCGGCCCGTCATTTCAGGATGCGGCGTGGACCAGCTCACGAGCACATCGATCACGCCATCGACGAGATCCTCACGCAGCACGGTGGAACCCGCCACGTAGGGGTAGACGTCCATGGCCACAGGCTGGCGGCTGGCGAGCGACTCAATCACCGGCAGGGTTTCCTGCGTGCGCCCCCAGTTGGCCGGACCGGCACATTTGTGGTGCGAAATGATCAGCGGCACGCCAGCGCGAAAGGCGGTGTCACCGGCCTCATGCAGCGCTTCAATGATGGCTTGCATCTCGCTGCGCAGGTGGGTGGTATAGACCCCGCCGAAGCGTGAAACCACCTGGGCCAGCCGCACCACTTCTTCGGCAGGCGCAGCAAAAGCCTGCTCATAAAAAAGGCCCGAAGACAGACCGGCTGCACCATCTTCCATGCAGCGCGTGAGCAGCGCACACATGGCGTCGAGCTCGCTGGCGCTGGCCGCGCGGGCCAGGTCGTCCACACAGGCAAAACGCAGGGTAGTGTGGCCAATCAACACGGCCACGTTGACTGCCGGCTGCGCGGCGGCCACGGCGCGTTCATAACTCTGCACGGAATCAAACCGGAATGAATCGGCGCCGAGCAGATTCAGCGGCGGCTCGGGCTTCTCCACCACAAAGGGTGCCAGCGAAATGCCGCAGTTGCCGGTGATGACGGTGGTGATGCCCTGCGACACCTTGGGCAGCATGGCGGGGTGCTTGAGCACGATCGCATCGTCGTGCGTGTGAACATCAATGAAGCCTGGGGTAATGGCCAGGCCGGTGCAATCGATGCAGCTCACTGCTTCAAGCCTCAGACCCTCAGCCAACTGGTGGCGCAGCGCATTGCCCACCGCGGCAATCCGGTCGCCCTCCAGCAGCACATCGCCGATCCAGCCGGGGGCGCCTGTACCGTCAATCACCAGACCATTTTCAAGCAGGGTAGCGCGTGTCATTTGAGTTGGCTTTCGTTAACGGCTGCGACAGTGCCCCAATCGAGCTTGGGGTAGTGCCGCATGTCCACCCCGCGCGTGCTGAGCACGTCGCGCACGCCACCCAGGCGCTTGACGGCCAGATCTCCCAGCCGCTGCGCGACCAGCACCGTGACGATTTCAATCACGGTGAGGTGTACCAAGTAGGCCTCGGTGCCCACATGCATGACCGGATCTTCAGGCACATGGATGCCCAGCACGATGTCGGCGTGCTCGGCCAGCACGGTTCCCTGCTGGGTCAGGGCGATCACCGTGGCGCCTTGCGAGCGGGCGACGTCCACCGCCTCGATCAGCGAGGGCATGCCGCCCACATGCGAAATGGCAAACACCACGCCCTGCGGGCCCATGGTGGCCGCCGACACCAGCTGCAGGTGAATGTCAAGGTAAGCATTGGACACCAGTCCCAGCCGGAACAGCCGGGCCTGCATGTCGGACGCCATGAAGCTGGAGGTCACGCCCACGCTGTAGCAGTCCACGCGGCTGGCACGAACGATGGCGTCAGCCGCCTGCTCGACCGCCGCCACACTGAGTTGCGCCTGCACCCCGTTGACCGCAGTGGCAGCGCCCCTGATGACTTTGGAGATGACTTCCTGCGTACCGTCATGGAGCTGCACCCGGCGATGCAGAGGCGAGCCGCTGACGGCCATCTCCTGCGCCAGCGCCAGCTTGAACTCGCGCAGGCCAGGGTAACCCAAGTCGCGGCAGGTGCGCATGACTGTAGGCACCGAACTGCCCGCGCGCTGCGCCAGCTGCTCAAAACTCTCGTCCAGCACACGCTGGGGGTCCTGCAGGATCAGCGCCAGCACATTGCGCCGCGAGGTGGGCGCGCTGGCGATGGCTGCGGAAATTTTGGCAAGAACTTTTGAGGTCATGAAGATGGGTCAATCAGGTGGGCGGAGTGGGTCATGACGACGCAAGGGCTTCAAAAACAGGTCACGAGGGCATCGCATACCCGGTAGTTTTCATCCACCACCGGCATCCAGCGCCATTTGTCAAAGGTGGTGCACGGATGCGAAATGCCCAGCCCGACGAGGTCGCCGACCTGCAGCGCCGCATGTTCGGGACCGGTGCCACGCAAATAGGCATGCTGGTCGTTCAGGCCGCTGATCTTCCAGTCGGCTGGCGCATCCGTGATGGCCGCGCCACCGGGCTTGCAAAAAGTGAGCGGGACCGGCAAATCCAGATCGTAGGAAATGTCGCGCTTACCCACGGCGAGGATCACCAGACCGGGCTCGGGGCAGGACTGCACAGAGGCCCAGACCTCCATCGCCGCCTGCAAGCCACCGCTGCAGTGCAGGCGCGAATTGACCGCATTGACCATGCGTTTGTAAAACCCGTGGTCGTGCGTCACGTAGCAACCTGATCGCAAGATGCCGCGCACAGGCCGGGAGAGTTCGGGCTTGAGCCGGTTTGCCACCAGGTCGAAAATCGCCGAGCCGCCGGCGCTGACCAGCACCTCTTCGTTGTCAAAAAAATTCTGCTGATCACAGGCGACGGCAATGTCACACACGCGCTGCATCAGCGCCGCGGCATAGGCCTCGTCCGCCGCTGATTGCCCGGTCGCGCCCAGGCCTTCATAGCACTCGATGCCGACCAGGCGGCATGCCGGGCTGTCATGGAGGCGGCGCGCCAGCGTCACGGCATCGTGCTGACTGCGGCAGCCGGTACGGCCACCATCGACACCGATTTCCAGCAAGACCTCAAAAGGACGCACCTGTGCCTGGGGCTCTTTGGGTGACAGGTACCAGGCTTCAATCAGCGCCAGCTGCGCCACAGAATCCACCAGGAAGGCAATTCGCAGCCCGTCGTATTCGTGCTGCATGTCCTGAATGCCGGCCAAATCCACTGCGGCGAACACCTGGTTGGCAATCATGCAGCGGCGCGCACCCACCGACACCCCGGCGCGGACCTGGGCCACGGTGGCAAAGGTCAGGCCCCAGGCGCCCTCGTCCAGTTGTCGCTTGAGCAACTGGGGCGACATGGTGGTTTTGCCGTGCGGGGCCATATCAAGGCCATGATCGGCAGCAAAGCGCTGCATCCACGACAGATTGTGCTGCAGCGCCTGCTGCTTGACGAGCGCCAACGGCAGCGGCAAATCACCGTCCAGCACGCGCCAGTTCTGGGCGGCAACCTGCGAGCGGCGCAAGGGCGGGCTGGTGTGCGGAAAGCCCTTGAAAGAGTGGTCAATCTTCGGGTCGAGGATGTCTTGCAAAGTGGTCATGGCTGGGTTCTTCTTTATTGAGTTCTATGTCGTTGCCACCAGCGCGATGTCATCGCGGATGCAGGCCTTGAAACGGCCCTGCCCCATGTCCCTTAACTCGGGACGGGTGCTGGCGCAGTCGTCGATCACGTGGGGGCAGCGGGTACGAAACACGCAACCGGAAGGCGGGTTGACGGGGCTGGGAATGTCGCCGGTGAGCGCAATGTGTTCACTTTTTTGCTCAGGGTCGGGGTCGGGCTTGGGCGAAGCGGCCAGCAGGGCCTGACTGTAGGGGTGCAGAGGCCGGGCAAACAGCTCGGCCGTGGGCGCCACTTCCATCACGCGGCCCAGGTACAGCACCACCACCCGGTCGCACAGGTATTCCACCACGTCCAGGTCGTGCGAGATGAACAGCATGGTCAGCGACAGGCGGTCGCGCAGGTCGCACAGCAGGTTGACCACCTGCGCCTGAATCGACACATCCAGCGCGGACAGGGGCTCGTCAGCCACGATGAACTCGGGCTCAACCGCGAGAGCTCGGGCCACGCCAATGCGCTGGCGCTGGCCGCCGGAAAATTCATGCGGATAGCGGCTGGCATGCTCGGCGCGCAGGCCAACCAGTTCCAGTAATTCGGCGATGCGCGCTTCCCGGGCTTTTCGGCCTTTGGCCAGGCCGTGCACCTGCAAGGCCTCGCCCAGAATGTCCTTCACGCGCATTTTCGGATTCAAGCTGGCGTAGGGGTCCTGAAAAATCATCTGCAGCTTGCTGCGCAGGGCGCGCATGCGGGAACTTGATGCCGACCCGAGGTCTTCTCCCCGGTACAGCACCTGGCCCGAGGTGCTCTCAATCAGCCGCAGCAGCGTGCGGCCAATGGTGCTTTTGCCTGAGCCCGATTCCCCCACCAGCCCCAGTGTTTCACCGGGCTGGATGGAAAAAGACACATCATCTACCGCACGCACCGGCTTGGCAGGCGCGCCAAAGTAGCGGCGCAGGTTCTTGACTTCAATCAGTGGCGCGCTCATGCGGTCTCCGTCACAACAGGGGCAGCTTCAGACACCAGAATGCAGCGCGCGGCACGCTGCGGTCCGGCAGGTTCCAATGCCGGCATGGCTTCCTTGCATGCCGCCAGGGCATGGTCGCAGCGCGGTTCAAACGCACAGCCTGGCGGCGGCGCCAGCGGACTGGAGACCTGGCCGCGAATGGCATACAGGCGGCGCTTGCCGCGCGTTTCTCCGTTGGCCAGCTCACGTTTGCGCTGCTGCGCGGGCAGACAGGCCAGCAGCCCCTGCGTGTAGGGATGGCGCGGCGAGGCAAACAGCGCCCTCACAGGGGCCGACTCGACAATGCGGCCCGCATACATCACCGCCACATCATCGGCGTGGTGGGCCACCACCCCCAGGTTGTGCGTGATGAACAGGATGCTCATGCCGGTCTCAAGCTGGAGGCGGCGCATCAGCTCCAGAATCTGCGCCTGGATGGTGACATCCAGCGCGGTGGTGGGTTCGTCGGCAATTAGCAAGGTCGGGTTGCAGGCCATGGCCAGCGCAATCATCACGCGCTGGCGCATGCCGCCCGACAGCTGGTGCGGGTATTCATGCAGGCGCTGCGCGGCAGCCGGTATCTCCACCAGTTCAAGCATGCGCAGGGCGTGGGCCAGGGCCGCCGTGCGGTCCAGCCCCAAGTGCAGGCGCACCGACTCGGCGATCTGTTCGCCCACCGTAAAAACAGGGTTCAGGCTGGTCATGGGCTCCTGAAAAATCATGGCGATTTCATTGCCCCGTATGCGGCGCATGGCGGGCTCGGGCAGCGCCAGCAAGTCCAGCGTTTCACCGGCGCGGTTGGTAAACAGGGCCTGGCCGCTGGCCTGGGTGGAGTCGGTGCGGGACAGCAGTCGCATCAGGCTCAAGCTGGTCACCGACTTGCCCGAGCCGGACTCGCCCACCAGCGCGGTGGTTTTGCCGGGACGGATGCTGAAGCTGACATCGGCCACCGAGCGGATCAGTCCCTCATCGGTGTCAAAGAAAGTGCTCAGGTTGCGGACATCGAGCCGCAGAGCAGTGGGGTTTGAATTCATGGGTGGGGTCTCACATCGACTTTTTAAGCCGGGGGTCCAGCAGGTCGCGCACGCCGTCACCCAGCAACTGCAATGACAGCGCGGTCAGAATGATGGCGAATCCGGGAAAAAGAACAACCCAGAGCGCGTCGTGCGCATACTGCTGGCTGCCCGCCACCATGGTGCCCCAGGTCGGTATTTCGGGCGGCACGCCCACGCCCAGAAAAGACAGCGCCGCCTCGGCCAAAATGGCATAGGCAAAGATGAAGGAGGCCTGCACCAGAATGGGCGACATCAGGTTGGGCAGAATATGCCGCCACAAGATGCGCGCCGTTGACACACCCACGGCCCGCGCCGCCTCCACAAACAGCAACTCACGCACCACCAGCGTGGAGGCGCGCACCACACGGGCCACGCGCGGCGTGTACACCAGCACCAGCGCCAGCACCACGTTGAGCATGGACGGACCCAGAATGGCCACCAGCGCAATCGCCAGCAGGATGTCAGGGAAAGACATCATCGCGTCCACCAAGCGCATGATGGGCGCATCCAGCCGGCGGAAAAACCCTGCCACCAGGCCAAACAGCGTACCAAACGTGATGGCGCCCAAGGCCGTCAACGCCGCGATGGTGAGTGAATAGCGGCCGCCAAAGGCAATCCGCGCAAACAGGTCGCGTCCCAGTTCGTCGGTCCCCATGAGGTGCGTGGCCGTAGGCGCCGAAAGGCGCTGGCTGACCGCGGTTTCATTCGGGTCGTAGCCGGTGAGCACGTTGGCCAGCAAGGCGACCAGCACCACGACCAGCAAGCAGATGGCGGCACCGAGCACGATACGGCGCCGGAACAGTTTTTTGAGAATCAGCGGAATTTTCATACAGTCAGTACTTCACCCGGGGGTCCGCCACCATGTACAGCAGGTCGGTCAGAAAATTGATCACCACATAAATCATGGCAATGACCAGCAAGGCGCCTTGGATCACCGGGTAGTCGCGCCGCAGGACGGCACTCACCACCAGGTTGCCGACACCGGGCAGTCCAAACACGGTTTCGGTGACCACCGCGCCGCCAATCATCAGCGCAACGGTGAGGCCCAGCACGGTGATGATGGGCACCAGCGCATTGCGCAGCGCATGCTTGAGCACCACCACCTTTTCAGACAGCCCCTTGGCGCGTGCGGTGCGCACATAGTCTTCACCCAGCACATCGAGCATGGAAGCGCGCGTGAAGCGGATGATCAGCGCGGAGTTGAGCACGCCCAGCACCACCGAAGGCAGCACGAGGTAGTGAAGGCGTTCGGCCAGCGAGGCACCTGGGTCGCCGTAGCCCGACACCGGAAACCAGCCCATGGACACGGCAAAAATCTGCATCAGCACCAGCCCGAACCAGAAGCTGGGAATGCTGGCGCCCAGCATGGCAAAGCCGGTCAGAAACTGGTCAATAAACTTGCCGCGAAACACCGCCGAGACAATGCCGCAGGGCACGCCAATCGCCGCTGCAATGAAGACCGCCATCAGTGCCAGCAAGGCGGTGGGCTCGGCCCGCTCCCACAGCGCCTGGGTGACCGGGCGCTGCAGGAAGATGGACTGGCCCAGGTTGCCCTGCGACAACGCCTTGAGCCAGTAGCCAAACTGCACCGGCAGCGGCTTGTCCAGGCCATACTCTTTTTGCACGCGGACAATGTCTTCCGCCGTTGCCTGGTCGCCCAGCAGCACCGTGATGGGGTCGCCCGATGCGGCGCGTGTGAGCACAAACACGATGACCGCCACGAGCGCCATGACCACCAGCATGCCCATGACGCGTGATAACAAATAGCGTGTCATGACAAATTTTCTTCGAATAAATATAAACACGGAGGTGCGCCGCGCCGGGCCGCCCCAAGGGAAATTAGCACCCGAGGGGCTGGAGCCTGCGGCTCCAAACCTGCTTGAGCAGGTTTGGACAGGCGACAGAGGCGAAGCGTCCCGCGAGCCGCGGCCTGCAAGGCCTCGCGTAGTACGCGAAGCGACAAACGTGGGGGCATTAGTTCTTCAGGCTGGTATTCCAGAAGAAGGGCCAGGTGGAAGGCACATAGCCCTGCAGCGCAGGCGACCTGGCCGACAGGCTGTTGAACTTGCCCGCATTGATATACGGTACTTCGTCATAGATCACCTGCTGCACCGCACCCCACAAGGCGCCGCGCTTGGCGGGATTGGTTTCGCGGTTCAGCGCAGCCAGCGCAGCCTGCTTGGCCGGTGAGCTCCACCAGCCCGGCGCACCCTCGCCCAGTTGTGGTGGGGACAGCATGGGTTCAGGGAACTGGCCCGAATGCGTGATGTAAACATCCCAGAGTCTGGCGTCGCCGCGGCGCTGTACCAGCGTGGCCCAGTCCACCACGTTCAGCTCGGCCTTGAAGCCGGCGCGCTTGAGCTGCTCGGCCATGATCAGCGCCATGTTGTAGTGAAAATCGTACTGGCGACTGGTCAAAATACGGATGGGTTCGCCCTTGTAGCCGGCCTGAACGGCCTGAGCTTTGGCCTTGACCGCATCACGCTCGTTGTATTTGGCCGCACCGGCGGTCGAATAAAAGGGAGTCCCTTTGGGGAAATGGTTGGGTTCAGCCGCGAAGAATCGCGTGTCGCCAAATCCTGCAGCCAGCATTTCACCTTCGCCAAAGCTGGTTTGTACCGCTTTGCGCACGGGCTGGGAGGCCATCACGCCCTCTTTGGTATTAAACACAAAGTACGGAAAACCAAAGGATGGCGTCAGGATGGGAACGGTCTTGCCGCCCGATTTCTCAAGACGGCCCAGCGCTTCGGTGGGCAGCAGGTCGGCAAAGTGGTATTGCCCGGCCAGCGAGCCCTCAACGCGCGTGTTGGCGTTGGGCACGGGGATGAAACGCAGCTCATCGGCAACCGCGGTTTTCTTGCCGCCATAGCCGCTGGCGGCCTCCTTGCGGGCAGCGTACTGGTCAAAGCGCGTCAGCAGAACATACTGGTCAGGACGGCGCTCCTTGAATTTGTAGGGGCCGGTTCCGACGAACTCTTTCAGCGGCGTGGCAATCGACTCTTTGGCCATGATGGCGGCCATGCCGGAAGGCATGGCCAGTTGCGACAGCAGCGGTGCATAGGGTGCCTTGAGCGTGATCTCAATGCCATGGCTTCCATTGACCGACAGGTCTTCCACCTCTTTGGAAAGCGCCTTGCCGCGCGGCGACACCTCCATCCAGCGCTTGAGGCTGGCCACCACGTCTTCGGCATTCAATTCGCGGCCATTGTGCAACTGCACACCCTTGCGCAGCGTGATGCTGTAGCGCTTGTCATCGGACGATACCTTGGGCAGGCTTTCAGCCAGCATGGGCACGATTTTCCAGCTGGCATCAAAGGTAAAAAGCGGCTCATACACATGCTGCATGATGGTCGCCACCAGGTCCGTGGGCGATGCCATCGGGTCCAGCGTTTGCGGCTCGGCAATCATGGCCAGGTTGAGGGCGGACTTTGAAAGCGTTTGCGCCTGGGCACCGATCGGCAACAAGGCCGTACTACCCACCACGAGCGCCAAAGCCACCGCCTTGCGGCGGTTGATCCAGAATTTTTGCAGCATGCCGATCTCCTAAAAAGTGAAAGTATTTTTCAACTTGCAAAGAATATGCCACCTTTTATTTCGGAAAAATGGGTACAAACCCTAGAATGAAACAGTAAATATGAAAATATATTTCATACAGGCAGCCAAACAGCATGATCTTGGGGCGTAGTGCCCGGCACTGCGCCCCAGTCTGGTGTCTGCCAGCCCGTTTTCTTTCTTCACCTAACCAGGAGTTTTTTGCAATGTCCGCACTTGAATACTTTGGCAACCCGCCTATCGCCTCTGACCACCAGCCCCGACCGTTCTCGCCCGCCGTGCGCGCGGGCGACTTTGTCTATGTGTCAGGTCAGGTTCCGGGCGACGAAAAAGGTGAAATCGTGCAAGGCGGCATTGAAGTGCAGACGCGGCAGGTCATGAAAAACCTGTCCGCCGCTCTGGCGCTGGCCGGCTGTACGCTGGACGACGTATGCAAAACCACGGTGTGGCTGCAGGACGCGCGCGACTTTGGCAGTTTTAACCGCGTTTACATGAGTTACTTTGGTGACAAAAAACCGGCGCGTTCCACCACCGAGGCGCGCCTGATGGTGGATGCACGGGTTGAAATTGATGTGGTGGCTTACAAGCCGCGCGGCTAATTCCATTTTCAATTCGATGAGAAAGTAGGCGCACCGCCGCAGACAGTGCTTCTCGCAAGGCGGGGCAACGACCTATCGGATTGAAGTAGAAATGGAATAAATCACACCGGCCAGGCCACGCCTTTGTCATTGAGCAGTGCATCGAGGGCAATGTCGTGAGGTTCGGGTTCCAGGTCCGGCAGCCAGCCCTGGCTGTAGCCCAGGCCTACCGTCACCGGACGGGGCTGCAGCGTGGCCAGCGTTCGGTCATAAAAGCCGCCGCCGTAACCCAGGCGGTAGCCGCCCGGCCCGTAGCCGACGCAGGGCACAAACAGCAGCGTGGGCACAATTTCCTCGGTGCCCTTGGGCTTGGGAATGCCGTAGGCGTCTTCCTCCATCGGGCAACCCGGATACCAGGCATGAAAAGTCAGGGTTTTGTGCAGCTTGTTGATCACCGGCAGGCCAATCTTGCGCGGCGAGCGGCTGGCAATGCTTTCAGTCGCCAGCTGCGTCCGTCCTTCGGGCGTCAAGGCCTTATTTTCCTGCGGCTCCTGGCCCAAAATGGCGTCCTCCTGCCAGCGGTACAGCGCGGGCAGCGGGTCAAACTCGCCCTTGATAGGCCAATAGGCGCCAATCACCACGTCGGGACGGTCAAACAGCCAGATGCGCATGACCCGCTGCAGCAGATCGGCCCGCGCCAGGCGGTCGGGCATGTTGAGGCGCGATTCAATAAGCGCTTTACGGGTACTTAGTTTGTCCATAATGTCCCAATGCTAAATAAATTTGTTTTCAGTGCGACGCTCTCTGCAGCACTTTGCGCCGCCTGGGTGGCACCCGCAGCAGCCCAGAATACCTCAGCCGGCGCCGCTGTCGGCGACAGCCTGATTCTGGAGATGAGCAATGCCTTCAGGCGCGGCGACAAAACCCGGCTGGCACAGCTGCTGCCCCAGGCCAAAGGCCACGTCCTCGAACCTTGGGCCGCCTACTGGGAACTCAAAGCCCGCCTGGACCAGGCCAACCCGCAGGAAGTGCAGGGCTTCATGGCGCGCTACGCCGGCAGCTACCAGGAAGACCGCCTGCGCAACGACTGGCTGCTGCTGCTGGGCCAGCGCCGCGACTGGACCAGTTTTTCCGCCGAATACCCCAACTTCCGCATGAATGACGACCGTGAAGTGCGCTGCTACGCGCTGCTGATCGAACACGTGAAAAATCCGGCAATGGACGCCAGCCTGTCCAACGAAGTGCGCAACAACTGGCAGGCACAGCGCGATGCGGGCGACGGCTGCACCGCCGCGGCCGACCGGCTGGTGGGCGCCCAAAACCTCACGCCGCAAGATGTCTGGCACAAGGCACGGCTGGCCCTCGAAGCCAACCGACCCGGCGCCGCGCGCGACGCGGTGCAGATCATTGCCCCGGAAGCCATGGGGCTGGTGGCCGAGCTCAACAACAACCCCGCCAAGTTCCTGACTGAAAAGCAGCTGGCGCTGCGCAAGGTGCGCAAGGAAATCATCACGCTGGCACTGGTCAAGCTGGCCGCCAGCGACACCGAGGCGGCCGCCGCCCAGATGGAGGGCAAATGGGCCGTGCAGCTGACGGCCGAAGAGCGCAACTGGGTCTGGGGCCTGATTGGCAAACGGGTCGCCATGCGCATGGGCACCCAGCCCGCCAGCGACGCGATGAAGTACTTTGCCAGGATCAGCAAGGACAGCGACCTGACCGACGACATGCTGGCCTGGAAAGCCAGGGCCGCCCTGCGCGATGGCAGCCAGCCCAACTGGCCGCAGGTGCTGATGGCCGTCAACGCCATGAGCGACGAGGCGCGCAAGGACGCGACCTGGAGTTACTGGAAAGCGCGCGCGCTGCTGGCCACGGCACCGACCGATGCGGCGCAGCGCGCCCAGGCGCAGGCGCTGCTGCAGTCGATTGCCTCGGTGCGCGGTTTTTACGAGCAACTGGCGCTGGAAGACCTGGGCCAGAAAATCACGGTGCCGGCCAAGCCGGCGCCGCTCAGCACGGCAGAAAAGGACGGCGCACGGCTCAACCCGGGCCTGAACCGCGGCGTCTACGCGATTGGCATGGGCCTGCGCAGCGAGGGCGTGCGCGAATGGAACTACGCCACCAGCCTGCACCAGCGCGGCGGCATGGGCGAGCGCGAACTGCTGGCCGCCGCCCAGCTGGCCTGCGACCGCCAGATCTGGGACCGCTGCATCAACACCAGCGAGCGCACCGCCACCGAGACCGACTTCGAGCAGCGCTTCCCCATGCCTTTTCGCGAGTCGGTGGTGAAACGCAGCCAAGCCATCAACCTGGACCCGGCCTACGTCTATGGCCTGATCCGCCAGGAAAGTCGCTTCATCATGGATGCCCGCTCGGGCGTGGGCGCTTCGGGGCTGATGCAGGTCATGCCCGCCACGGCGCGGTGGACCGCCCGCAAGATCGGCCTGGACGGCTTCAGCCCCGAGCAGATCAACGACCGCGACACCAACATCACGATTGGCACGGCCTACCTGAAGCTGGCGCTGGACGACCTGAACGGCTCCATGCCCATGGCCGCAGCCGCCTACAACGCCGGCCCCGGCCGGCCGCGCACCTGGCGCAACGGCCCGGTGCTCGACGCCGCCATCTGGGCCGAGAACGTGCCCTTCAACGAAACCCGCGACTACGTGAAAAAAGTGCTGTCCAACGCCACCAACTACGCCGCCATCCTGACGGGGCAACCCCAGTCGCTCAAAGCGCGGCTGGGCCGGGTCGGCCCGCGCGAGGCCGCCCTGCCGGAAGTGAACAAGGATTTGCCTTGAGGTGATGCGAGGCCAGGTCAGGGAAGTGCTCCACCTCCCTGACTTCGGCATCAAATCAGGCACTGGCGCTTTATACACGTGCGCCAGCAGCTATTTTATTTATAGCAAATAAAGCGGGGCCGCCTCAACTGACCAGCGCCAGGGCGCCAAAATCGCCGACCCGCTCGCCCAGGCCGGCGGGCACCAGCGCAAAGCCGTCCGTCAAGGCCGGCAGTTTGCCGCTGATGAAGGCCTGCAGGCGCGGCAACAGGTAGTCGCGCTGGTGCCAGAACACGCCACCGCCCAGGCTGATGCGCTCCAGATCCAGCGTGACGACGAGGTTGTACAGCGCGCGCCCCATGACCCGGCACAACTCGTCCACCAGGGCGACGGCCTGCGCGTCGCAGGCACGGGCCGCTGCAAAAACGCTGGCCGCGTCCGGATAGCCGTCCGCCGCAAAGCGCCGTGCCAGCGCGTTGCCGGCCACCAGCCCTTCCAGATCCCCCATGTTGCCGCAGCCGCACAGCGCATCCAGGTTGTCGCTGACGAACATGTGGCCCGCGTGCCCGGCGTTGCCGTGCTTGCCGCGCAGCACATGGCCATCGACACACAAGCCAAAGCCAATGCCGGTGCTCCAGGTCACATAGGCGCAATGGTTCATGCCCTGCAGCGCACCCCAGCGGCGCTCGGCCTGCAGCGCGCCTATGCCGTCGTTGGCGATCCGCACATCCGCAAATCGCGCGCGCAGCGGCGCTTCCAGCTGCGCGCTGGTCCAGTCGTTGGGCAAGCCGCGCGCCGGCCCGGCCAGGCCGCCGCAGATATTAGGGGCGGCCAGCTCGATCAGGCCGGCGTTCAGCACGAACGGGCCGCACGACGACACGCCCACCGCATCCAGGTCTTGCGCGCGCACGCCGGCCTCGGCGCAGGCGGCCGCGATCATGCGCAGGATTTGCTGCGCCACCGCGTCAGGCGCGCCGGTTTTGGCGGTGGGCTCGGCCCGCCAGGCCAGCAGCGCCGGCGGCTGGCCCGGCGCGCCCAAGCCCTTAGCCGCCAGGCTGACGGCGATTTTGCTGCCTCCGAGGTCAACACAGGCTTTCATGCGGCGGGGCTTTCCAGGGGTCAGAGTACTTGGGAAATCAGGCTGGCCACAAAGCTCAGAAAAATCGTCGTCGTCACCGGAATGAACCAGTCGCGGCCAAACAGCCGAAAGCGCAGGTCGCCCGGCAGTTTGCCAAAGCCGAGTTTTTGCAGCAGCGGGCTGAACCAGCTGATCACCATCAGGGCCAGGAAAATGACGATGAACCAGCGAATCATCGGGCCAGTTTAGAGCCTGCCCGGCTCACAGCGTGTGCATGCGCTCGCCGGCCACAAAGCCCAGCGGCTGCCAGGCCGTGCCATCGGGGTTGCGAAGCGTGTCGGTGGCAAAGGCGATGACCTTGAACAGCTCGCCCATTTCATGCTCGTTGACGAGTTTTTGCACCATGGCGCGCTCGCCCAGCGAGGCGTTGTCCAGGCCATCGAGCAGTCCGCAGTTCAGCAAAAACCGGCCCTGGCTGGTGTAGCCCGCCACCGGCAGCCCCGCGTCCTGCCCGGCCAGCGCAATGCCGGTGAAATTGACATGCGCCGTGATGTCTTTTTCGCCCACGTCGGCCAGCGCATCGGCGTCGGCCAGGTGGGCGCGGTGGCAGATCAGCGTGCCCATGCTGCGCTGCGGGTGGTAATACTCGTGCTCGGGAAAGCCGTAGTCGAGCAAAAACACCGCGCCGGTGTCCAGCCGGTCGGCCAGCGTACGGACAAAGCCTTCGGCCTGCGGGTGGATTTCGGTGACGTAATCATGGTGGCCGAGCACTTCCAGCGGCGGCCGCAGGTCGGTCGGCCTATCGGCGTAGCTGAAGCGGCCTTCATGCAGCACCACGCCGCGCTCGTGCCAGACGCCGTTCAGCCGCGCCAGCAATTTGACCGGCATGGCGTCCAGCACCTCGTTGCCCAGCACCACGCCGCGCATTTTCGGCGGCAGTTCGGTGGCCCAGTGCACCTTGCCGGCGTGGGCCGCCAGCCGTTCGCGCTGACGTTCGCGCAGGCTGCCCGACAGGTCGATGATCGTGTAGCGCGCCACCCGCGGCCCCAGCGCATCGAGCAGCTGCAGCGCCAGCGCGCCGGAGCCGGCGCCAAACTCCCAGACCTCGGCGGTGCCGCTGGCCTCCAGCGCCTGGGCGACCTGGCGGGCCAGCGCCCGGCCAAACTGCGGCGACAGCTCGGGCGCGGTGACAAAATCGCTGCCGCCGCCCGGCATCAGGCCGAACTTGCGGGAATCGTTGGCGTAGTAGCCCAGGCCGGGCGCGTACAGCGCCAGCGCCATGAAAGCGTCAAAGCCCAGCCAGCCGCAGGCCGCGTCCATGGCCCCGGTGATGTGCTCGGTCAGCTTGCTCGTTAAAATGGAGGGGTTGATCATTTGGGTCATCTTCGTTGCCAGGCATGATTGTCAGCGATTCACGATTTCTTTTTGGCCATCCCGCCGCCCCTTCCCTCCTGCAACCCGATGAACCCTTCCCCGTCCCCAGCGCTTGAGCAACCTGTTGTGCTGGTCACCGGCGCCGCCAAGCGGCTGGGCCGCGAGATCGCGCTGGCGCTGGCCGCTGCGGGCTGGCAGGTCGCGGTGCATTACCGCAGCTCGGCCGCTGATGCTACTGAAACAGTAGCTGACTGCGCACGACTGGCGGGCACAGCAGCCTTATTTGATGCTGATCTGGCGGATGAGGCGGCGGTGCGCGGCCTGCTGCCGCGCGTGGTCGCGCATTTTGGCCGGATCGATGCAGTGGTCAACAGCGCTTCAACCTTCGAGCACGACAGCGCCGCCAGCTTTGGCTATGCCAGCCTGGACAAGCACCTGCACAGCAACACCGGCGCCGCCATCCTGCTGGCGCAGGCGCTGCACGCGCATGTCAGCGCCCGGGGCGCGTCGGGCGCCGTGGTCAACCTGCTCGACCAGAAGCTGTGGAACCAGAACCCGGACTTTTTCAGCTACACGCTGTCCAAGGCCGCGCTGGAAGCGGCCGGCACCATGCTGGCGATGGCACTGGCGCCGCAGGTGCGCGTGGTGGGCGTGGCGCCCGGGTTGACGCTGACCAGCCATTTGCTGACGGACGAACAGTTCGAGGCACGCCACAAGCTGTCGCCGCTGGGCCGCTCGTCCACACCGGCGGACGTGGCGGCGACGGTGAAGTTTGCGCTGGAAAACGCGTCCATCACCGGCACCACGCTGCTGGTCGACGGCGGCCAGCACCTGATGAAATTCGAGCGCGACTTTTCGCTGATGTGAGCCGCCCGGCAACCCATTCCAAGCGTCGGCAATGGCTGACAGACACAACCCCTGACCTACTAGAGACTGGCACCATGTTCAACACCCGGGGCACCCAAATCCTCACCCTCACCGGCTTGCGTTTTGACGCGAATCTGGGCATTCTGGAGCATGAAAAAACCGCGCCCCAGCCGATCCAGGTCGATGCCGAACTGAACCTGGGCACGCAGCCGCTGCTGCCCCTGGACGACGACATCTCCGGGGTGCTGGACTACCGCAAGGTGCGCCAGATCATCATCACCGAATGCACGGCCGAGCATGTCAACCTGCTGGAAAGCCTGATCGGCAAGCTGGCGCACCGGCTGATGCAGCTGCCCGGCGTGCTGGGCGTGCGTGTAAAAATTGCAAAACTTGAAATTTTTGACGACTGCGAAGTAGCCATTCGCGTCGAGACAGGACAGTGGTAATGAGCGTCGCGCAGAACCGCTTCAAGCAGCGAACGCCCTCTCGGGGGGCAGCGCTGCGTATTTCGCAAGCTTGGGGGCAAATGATATGAGCGCAGTGTGGACAGACGAGCAAGCCGAGAGTTCGGCGCGGGTGCAAAACGCGATGAAGATTGAACGCGAGGAGCACAAGCTGGAAAAGCGCCTGTGCCGCGAGGTCGGCCGGGCGATTGTGGACTTCAACATGATCGAGGAAGGCGACAAGGTCATGGTCTGCGTCTCGGGCGGCAAGGACAGCTACGCGATGCTGGACATCCTGCTGAAACTGCAAAAGCGCGCCCCGATCAACTTTGAACTGATCGCCGTCAACCTCGACCAGAAGCAGCCGGGCTTTCCCGAGCAGGTGCTGCCCGACTACCTGAGCAAGCTCGGCGTTCCGTTTCACATCGAGAACCAGGACACCTACAGCATCGTGACCCGCGTGATTCCCGAAGGCAAGACGCTGTGCTCGCTGTGCTCGCGGCTGCGGCGCGGCATCCTGTACCGGGTGGCGGGCGAACTCGGCTGCACAAAAATAGCGCTCGGCCACCACCGCGACGACATGCTGCAGACTTTCTTTTTGAACATGTTCTTTGCTGCCAAGCTCAAGGGCATGCCGCCCAAGCTGGTCAGCGACGACGGCAAGAACATCGTGATCCGGCCGATGGCCTACGTGACCGAGAAAGACCTGACGCGCTGGGCCCAGGTGCAGGACTTCCCCATCATTCCGTGCACGCTGTGCGGCAGCCAGGAAAACCTGCAGCGCAAGCAGGTCGGCAACCTGCTGCGCGAATGGGACAAAAAATACCCCGGACGCCTTGAAAACATGTTCGCGGCGCTGCAGAACATCGTGCCGTCGCACCTGATGGACAGCAAGCGCCACGACTTCAAGGGCATCAAGACGACCGGTATTGCCGACCCGGAAGGCGACAAGGCCTTTGATGCCGAGGAATTCAGGGAAGCCGCCCTGCCGGGTGTTTCAGTAATTGGCATCACGGCGCTCAGCGCGCGTTGACGCCAGGGTTTTTAATGCCGGGTTTTTCAGCCATCTTTCTGGAGGCCGTATGAAACGCGTATTTTCAGCACTTTGTTCCGTCGCCGTTCTGGCGCTTTTCATGGCGGGCTGCTCGACGGTGCGGCTGGTCGACAGCGATGTCACCGCCTTTTCCCGCTGGAGCGCGTCCCCGCCGGCACCCGGCACGCCCTACCGGTTTGAGCGCCTGCCGTCGCAGCAAGCCCTTGCGGCGCAGCAGGACCAGGACCGGGTCGAGGCGCTGGCACGCAACGCCCTGGCCAAGGTGGGCCTGGAGCTGGCCCCCAACGTGGCGCGCTACAGCGTGCAGGTGGTCGTCAGCACGCTGGTGCTGGACCGCGGGGTTTACGGCGGCCCCGGCTACGGCGGCTTTGGCTACCCGATGTCGGGCGTTTTTCTGGGCGGCGGCAACCGGGGCGCGTCGCTGGGGCTGGGCATGTCGTTTCCGCTGCGCTTTCCCGACCCCTACTTCAAGCGCGAACTGAGCCTATTGATGCGCGAGCTGAGCACCGGCCAGGTGGTGTTTGAAACCCGGGCCGTGCACGACGGCGTGTGGAGCGACACGCTGGCCGTGCTGCCCGCCATGCTGGACGCGGCCCTGCTGGGTTTTCCGCAGCCGCCGCCGGGCACGCGCCGGGTCAATGTCGAAATTCCACGCTAACTGTGAGCCATTGAACCACCATGACCGAAGCCACCCGCATCATTGCCATCCGCCACGGTGAAACCACCTGGAATGTCGACACCCGCATTCAGGGCCATCTGGACATCCCGCTCAACGATACCGGCCACCGGCAAGCCGAGCGCATGGCGCTGGCCCTTAAAGACAGCCCCATCACGGCCATTTACGCCAGCGACCTGACCCGGGCCTGGGACACGGCGCATTACCTGGGCCGCGCGCTTGGCTTGGACGTAACCCGGGAAGAGGGCTTGCGCGAACGCGGCTTTGGCGAATTCCAGGGCAAGACCTATGCAGAGATTGAAGCCTCGCTGCCCGAGCAGTCCGAGCGCTGGCGCAAGCGCGACCCGGAATTTGCACCGCCCGGCGGCGAGTCGCTGCTGGCCCTGCGCAGCCGAGTCGTTGAGACGGCCGAGCGGCTGGCCGCGCAGCACCCGGGCGAACTGATTGCGCTGGTGGGCCACGGCGGCGTGATGGACGTACTGTACCGCGCCGCCACCCGGCTGGACATTCAGGCGCCGCGCACCTGGGCCCTGGGCAACACGGCCATCAACCGCCTGCTCTGGACGCCTGAAGGCTTTACGCTGGTGGGCTGGGCCGACACCCAGCACCTTGAGGACGAAGCGCGCGATGACACGCTGTTGGCCGGTGCAGCCAGCGCCCCAGGCGTTACATGAGCGCCTTGCCGCCCCATTGGGCAGAACTGCTGGGCAAGCCCGTCGGCGACATCGACACACCAGCCCTGGTGATTGACCTGGACGCGATGAAACGCAACCTGGGCCGCATGGCCGAATTTACCAAAAAGCACCACATTCGCTGGCGCCCCCATGCCAAGCTGCACAAGAGCGTGGCGCTGGCCAAGCTGCAGATCAAGGCCGGCGCTGTCGGCGTGTGCGTGCAAAAAACCGCCGAGGCCGAGATCATGGTGGCCGGCGGCGTCTACAACGTCTACATCAGCAACCAGGTGGTGGCCCCGGGCAAACTGGCCCGCGTGGCTGCGCTCACGCAACAAGTGGCGGCCCATGGAGGCCAGATCGCGATAGCCGTCGACAGCACCGAGGGCGTGACCCGGCTGGCGCAGGCCATGAACGAAGCCAGGACCATCGCCAGTGTGGCCAGCGCAGGCACAGTGATTGACGTATTTGTTGAAATCGATGTGGGCCAGGGCCGCTGTGGTGTCGAGCCCGGACCTGCGGCGCTCACCCTGGCGCTGGAAATCCGCAAACACCCGGCGCTGCGCTTTGCCGGCCTGCAGGCCTACCACGGCAAGGCCCAACACCTGCGCCGCGCGCAGGACAGGCGCGAAGCCATCGCCCAGGCCGTGGCGGCGGTTCAACTCACACGCCAGCGGATCGAAGCCCAGGGCATTGCAGTGGAGCTGGTCACCGGCGCCGGCACCGGCAGCCTGGTGCTGGAAGCGGCCAGCGGCGTGTACGGCGAGCTGCAGGCCGGCTCCTTTTTGTTCATGGACGCCGACTACGCCCAAAACGAGCGCGACCCGGCGCAGCCGCAGTTTGAGCACGCCCTGTTCGTCAAAACCCAGGTCATCAGCAGCCACAGCAGCCACGCCGTGTGCGACGCCGGCCACAAGAGCCACGCCATTGATTCGGGCCTGCCGCTGGTGCATGCCTTTGATGCCGAGCGTGCGCTGGACTACTTCAACGGCGGCGACGAGCACGGCATCTTGCGGCCCGCCGCAGGCTGCACCCGCCTGCCCGGGCTGGGCCAGATGCTGTGGCTGATCCCCGGTCACTGCGACCCCACCGTGAACCTGCACAACGTGATGATTGGCGTGAGCGGCGGCCTGCGCCGCGGCGCCGTGCATCGCATCTACAACGTGGATGCGCGCGGCGCCATGACCTGATCAGGCCAGGTCCGGGCGTCAGGTGAACAGGCCATCGCCGCTGGCCGGCGGCGCCACACCCAGATGCCGGTAAGCGGCCAGCGTGGCGATGCGCCCGCGCGGCGTGCGCTGCACAAGCCCCTGCTGAATCAAATAGGGCTCGATCATGTCTTCAATCGTGCCGGGCTCCTCGCCAATGCTGGCCGCGATGTTGTCCAGCCCGACCGGGCCGCCGTCAAAACGGTGAATCAGGGCTTCGAGAAACTTGCGGTCCATCAGGTCAAACCCCAGCGGGTCAACGTCCAGCATGGCCAGCGCCCGGTTGGCGATGTCCAGCGAAATCGTTCCGCTGCCCTTGACGTCGGCATAATCCCGCACCCGGCGCAGCAGCCGGTTGGCGATGCGCGGCGTGCCGCGCGATCGCCTGGCGATTTCAAAACCACCCGCCTCGTCCATCGGTGCGTTGAGCAGGCCCGCGCTGCGCCTGACGATGCGCGCCAGCTCCTCGGGCGTGTAAAACTCCAGCCGGGCGACGATGCCAAAACGGTCGCGCAGCGGGTTGGTCAGCATGCCCGCGCGCGTGGTGGCGCCCACCAGCGTGAAGGGCTGCAAATCGAGCTTGATGCTGCGCGCCGCCGGGCCTTCGCCGATCATGATGTCGATCTGGTAGTCCTCCAGCGCCGGGTACAGGA